>WBZL01003691.1_pt1 | contig 13785 bp, 3 predicted proteins | sample 5204291 | NCBI WGS metagenome assembly WBZL01 (sample SAMN12344345, study PRJNA552823) | activated sludge metagenome | biome: Activated sludge suspended growth; feature: Nitrification reactor; material: Wastewater; isolation source: activated sludge from nitrification reactor of wastewater treatment...
CGGCAGTTTGCCGAGATCCCCAGTGGCACGCACTAGCGCAGTCGAGTACGAGCGGGTCGCCGAGGCCTGCTCCAGTCTCTTTCTCGAAGGCAAGAGTCCGTCGTTCGAATCGGTCTACGAGCTGATTGGCCGCAAGGGCGGCGCCAAGGTCGTCCAGGGGATGATTGCCGACTGGCGTAAAGAGATGGCCAACCGATTCATGGCTGGCCGTACCAACCCCGATCTCCCGGAAGCGTTGATCACCGAGGCCGACAAGGTGCTCACCGTCGTCTGGCGTCTGGCTCTGGAACAGTCCGATGCCGCGTACGCCGATGAACGCAGCAGACTCGACCAGGCTCGCGTCGACATGGCTGCCAATGTGACGCAAGCCCAGGAACGCGCTGCCGAGTTCGAGCGCGAAGCCCTTTCCTTGCAGGGAGAGCGGCAAGCCCTTCAGGCGAGATTCCAGGGAAGCCAGGCCGAGATCGAAGACTTGCGGCAACGCCTGGCCGACACCACTACCCTCCTCCGCGCCCGTGACGAGCAGATCGGCCAGATGCGCGAAGATGGCGCCCGGCTTGCCAGCACCATCGAGAGTGAGCGCCGCAATCACGAAGCCGAACTCCTCGCCGAGCGTGACCGACACGAACAAGCAGTGAACGCCGAACGGCAGCGGGCGCACGAATCGGTCGAGCGCGAGCGGGAGATTGCCGCCGGCGAACGCCAGTACTTGATGCGCCAGACCGATGAGATCCGGCAAGCCGCAAAGGCGAACGAAGCCGTCCTCAAGGAACAACTCCAGGAGGCCAGAGTCTTCGCCGAGAGTTTCCAGGCTCGAGCCGGTCGGGCGGAAAGCGAAGCGGCGTTCTGGCCCGGCAAGGCCGAAGCGGCGGCGGAAGAGTCCGGCCGCTGGCAGCGGTCTGCAGAAGAAGCGGTCGGCAAGATCGAAGGATTTCAGATTCGCATACGGACATTAGAACGCGAGCGTGCCACACTGGCAGCGAAGCATACTCCTCAGAAAAATGATGGTTATTGAGCGCTGTTCATGGGCGATGGCGAGTAACGTGTTTCGACGACAAAGGCAAACTATGTCTATGACGAAGGCCGCGTTTACCAGCAACAAGGTCTAAGTCATTACCGTTAAGCGCTCGCAGATAAGCGGTCTCAGATAAGTTCTCCGACATTCACACGACGGAATCCCTCGTAGTGTCGCTACTGGAATGTCGGAAGACTTTTTCAGCAGCGCTTAAGTCTTCGGATCGTCAGACGCTCCTAGCCTCGGGAACCGTGCATGGAATCACGAAAGACATTTTGATGACTGCTTAGCATTCCACTTGTTGATTTTAGGGAGGTCATTATGACAAACGTCGACAACGGCGAACAATCTACGATTCCACCTCGCGCTGATCGATGTCCATTCTGGCTACGGGAATACACGAATGCGCACGGAATCGGCGAAGGCCACTGCACTGCCCTTGGCGGCAAGACCTCGCTAGATGGGCCGGATCCATGCTGTCGTGCCGGATTCTCCGCTTACTGCAATGCCGACGAAGAGGGGTAGGCCTATTGCTCGCGCGGCTTGATACTGCGCGTATGCTGTCGCCCTACGTTGTTAATTGACGAGCGTTGCCCCTTGGATCCCCATGCGGATGGATGGGGAATACACAAATCCTGAAGGGCGACCGCTAGGTTTCCGGAAAAACGATCGCCGAGGCATCAAGCACGGAGAGCCTGCAAGAGAAGTTGTCTTGACGAATGACGAATGTCCGTTTTGGAGTGCGTGGAGTGCATCCAATTCAGCAGTGGAAGAGCAGCTTCTTGAAACAGCGAGGATTCGACGAGTCGACCGGTCGACCGCTGTATACCTACCGGGTAACAAGCGAGGAATTTTCGGATCTCGAAACCACAATGCGGGAGAGCCTCCGCTTGTGGCTTACGGTCGGTACGCTCGGTAACATCGTTCGCAGGTTTGCCTGCTTTCCACCCTTGTTCGTGCTGTATGCGGCGGAATGGTGGCGCCGCAACTATGATGGAACTGGATTCGCATGGGAACCAATTGTCCGTGCGCTCGGCGCTTCCGCTGAAACGTGGAGTCAGGCTGAGCGCAGTGAATGTGTCGAAAAGGGTCTGCAAGGCTGGCGGCTGCGCTTGTCGAACTCGCACGGACTGCGCTACCTGGGAAGTATCGCCTTCCAGGGCGGCCTCCCGATGCGGCTTCTGGGAAGCGCACAGGGCTCCATCGGCGGGATACTGAAGCGGGCGCTCAAGCTTGCGGGAGGTGGCAGAACGGACGCAGCGGAGATCCTTGAATGGATCAAGAGCCTTGCCCATTTCTTGCCCAATTCCTATCGGCAGAACGAGGTCTTCGTGCTGCTCACCGAGGTTGTCCTTACCGTCCTGCGCCTGAAACAACAGGCAAATCTGACCGGTGGCGCGGATGTACTTGCCCGACTTGACCAAGCCGTCAAGGGATGGAGAGACGAGTTCCCGTTGCCGATTGATGATCATCAGGCGATCGAGTTGTTCAAGCTGGCTATCGGTGTCCCTCCAGGCCAGCAATTGCACAGAAGTCAGGCGATCCTTGTTGAGCGATGGCTGGACATCTCGGATCAAGGCTCTTTTCAGCTCCGATCGGAAATCGTGCTGCCAGAGTTCCTGGACTCGGCACCACTGGCGCGGCTTTTTGGAATCGAGCCTGAGAAGCTGAGCCGCGCCCTGACCTTGCGATTTCCGCGTGGCGAACAAGCGGTGGATGTCTCCCTGCGCAGGCTGGCCGGCCAGGATCGCTACCGTGTCGAACGGCGCACTCTGGACAGGCGCGGAGATCTCGCAATTGCCGAACATACGATGTTGCTCCTGATCGCAACCGGGGAGGCGCGCCACACGGAAATTGCCCGCGGCGAAGCGCTTGATCCCGAGTTGCCCTGGATATTCGAGCAGGGCGATGATTCGGCGAACCCTTGTCGACTGATTCGCCAAGGTTCCGGGGCCATCGCCGGGTTTGAGGGAATCCTGTGCATTCCGCAGGATTGGGAGCCGCGGCCCGACGACGGCGCATCCGTGGATTGCAAGGGCCAGCTATCGGGAGGCACTCGAAGGGTATGGACGATCCGCGGTGGCATTCGGATCGATGCTTGCGACGGACTGCACTACCGGGTGAGGTGCGGGCAGGCTGCGGCGACCGAGGATCGGTTTGAACTTCGCGGGCAGCGGTACTGGGATCTGTTTGATCACCCCGCAGTTGCGTTTCGTGGCGTGCCAAGGCTGTACCAGGTGTCCGAAAACGGGCTGGAAAGATTGGCTCAAGGCACGCTCGCCTGGCGAGTGCCGGGGGGACAGTTTACGCAGCGCCCCGAGGAAATCTCCGGTCCGGTGAGCGCGATCTGGCCAGCGCAAGGGGAAACCAGATGGCGTACGCGCGTCGTCCTCCTGCCTGCGCAAGCGAGCATGTCGGTCGAGCCCGGTGCTGATCCGTCGAGCGGCGCACTACGCTTCGCCAACTGGGCTCTGTTGACGGTGGATTGCGACACGCCGGGCGTCTCGTCGCAGACGCGCATCAACGGCGCGAGCGTCGTGCTTGATCTGAAGTTCCAGGGCGAAGGCTATCCACCCGAGTGGTGCTCGGTCAACGTGGTGTGGCGTGGCAACCCCAATATCGTCCGACTGAGGGTTCCGTTCCCGGCCAAGGGGGTACGTACCATCGCCGCCAATGGCACGCAGCTCGAAGATGGCGCCTTGCTCGCCGTCGGCCGGGTATGCGGCACCCGAATGGTGGGTTTTCTCGGGTCTGGAGCCCACCAGGCGACGCTGACGCTTGGGCTTCATCGCGGAAATCACGCTCATCCGGTCAGCAAAGTGGAGCACACGATCAAGGCTGCTGTCGGTGGGAGTCGCGTCGAGATTCGCCTGGTCGACTACGTGAACGACGTTCAGAGAATGCTCGCCGACGCCGACACCCTCGATGCCTATGTAAGCGTCCGACTACGCTTGTACGGTGGGGAATCGTCGACGCTGCGAGTGGCCCGTTACGAGTTCGAACTCAAACGGCTGGCAATGATGTCGCAGCTTGGCTTGGCCCAGGAACAGCTCCGCAGTTTCTCGGTGGAGGATATCGCGCGATTGCCGGTAGTCGCACTTCGGCTCGACGCCCCCGGGGAAGAGCCCATTCGTTTGGCTCCTGTTTGTTCCGAGGGCGTCCCTACCGGCAACTGGCTATTCCCATCTGTCGATCTCTCGCCCGGAGCCTGGCTGATCCATGCGGGTGCCGGGTCTCAAGCGGCTTTCCGCCCGATGTTATGGCCCGTTCTGCCGCCGGTTGATGTGCCGCGAGAGACGCAAGACGTGGAGAAAGTCGTTGAGGTTGAAGTCAGCCTGACCATAGCGCTTGTCATTCCGACAGAACGACAGCGTCTGGACGCCCTGGATGCGGTGATTGCCGCGTTGGCGCAGGACTTCACCAGCGACGGTTGGCGCCTGGTTGAGCAGCTTGCGGTGCAACTGGGCCACCTGCCTTTGTCTACTCTCGACCTTTGGCGTTGCTTCGCCCAGTCCGTGACGGGCCTGGCAGCACTTGCAGTGCGCATGGGTGGCTTGCCCGCTGGATTCGCCGAACGATTTCCCATCGAGCTGCCTGCTGCCTGGGAAATGATTCCCTTGACCGCATGGGTTCAGGCAATGCGCGCACTCATGGCGCAGGGCACGTCCTGGTACGGACCTGAGGCTGGCTCCATCGTTGTCTCGGAATATCTTGATCGGCGAGTGCAGGCCTTGGCATCCGCCTGCCCATCACTTCGCGTGTTGCTGGAAGTGGCGCGCGGGACGGCGACCGCGAAAATCAACCAGGACCTGAGGGCCGCCCAAAACCCAGGAATGGACGGCTTCTTTGCCGGGCAGCTATTCAACGGCGAAAACTCAAGGGTTCAGCACCTGCTGCGTAACAACGCTGACCGGCAGTGGCCCGGTGGATTCGCGGCGGAAGTTACCGACGGCAGGCAGCACGGCGCTAGGCCGTATTTCTGTCCGATCAACCACGGGTTTCATGACTCGGTAATCAACCTGCCCATTCTGTTGGCACTCACACGCAATACGACGATGGACCTGCATGTTGATTTGAGCCAACACCCAAACCTCATCAGGAAGGTACGAGAAGTTCAGTCATTCGATCCGGAATGGTTCGCCGAGGCTTTTGACTTGACCGTAGCTCGCTGTCTCGCCACAGGACGAATTGACCTTCCTCGACCTGATGTTGGTCCCCGTCCACCTGATGGTGGCCCCTGCCCACCTGATGGTCCTCGATTGCCACGACGATTGGATGATGATGGAAGAAGAGTATTTCGGATCCCTCCTCGCAGCGCTCGCTAGCCGCGCGAGTCTTGGAACGGTTGGTTGGCTGGGATTCGCGAACGCGCCGCTGCGTCGGCACCTGATGGAGGTCTTCGCGCGTCCGTTCGGCGATACCGGCAGCTTTCTCGCGGATCCCAGCTTCGAAGCGGTATTTGGCTGGGCGCCGAGCAGCAGTCGCATGCGCGATCTGGCGGGCAATCTACTCACGCCATCGCTGGTAAACGCGATGGATTCGCCGCCACCCGAGTTGGCCGACGAATATCGCTTTGCCAAGGAGCGGGCACCCTACGCCCACCAGTTGCAGGCGTGGCAGATTCTGGCGCAGCAACCCGCCAGGTCGCTCATCGTGACCAGCGGCACAGGATCGGGCAAAACCGAGTGCTTCATGGTACCGATTCTGGATCGACTGGCGCGCGAGCAGTTGGAACTGGGCAGCCAGCTTGTCGGGGTTCGCGCGCTATTTCTCTATCCGCTGAATGCGCTGATCAACAGCCAGCGCGATCGTCTTCGCGCCTGGACGTACGGATTTGGCAACAAAATCCGCTTTTGCCTCTACAACGGGCTGACCCCGGAAACCGTGCCCGCGCACGCGATTGCACCGGCCGACAGCGAGGTGTCGGACCGTCGGAGCTTGCGTGCAGCACCGCCGCCGATTCTGGTGACCAACGCGACGATGCTCGAGTACATGCTGGTCAGAGCCCAGGATGCTAGCATTCTTGAAAAGTCGAGCGGCAAGCTTGAGTGGATCGTCCTCGACGAAGCGCATACCTATGTGGGCTCGCAGGCCGCTGAACTCGCACTGCTGATTCGACGCGTCGTTCACGCGTTTGCTGTCAAGCCGGAGAACCTTCGCTTCGTGGCAACGTCAGCAACGATGGGCGATCCGGACGGGCCCGCCGGAGAGCGCCTCAGGGAGTTTCTGGCGCAGGTCGCAGGTGTCGATGTTTCGCGCGTTCATCTGGTATCGGGGGCTCGGCAGATTCCCTTGCTACCTTCGGCGAGCGATTCCTGCCGTTTATCTGTTAAGGAGTTGCGCGCGATCGATTCGGATAAGGATGAAACGCCGAACCGTTATCGCGCTCTGTCAGGCCACCCCATCGCACGGAAACTCCGCGAGCTTTTCGTCGACCGCAAGGCGTCGCCGGTCGCGAAGCTATCGGAAGTCTGCTCCGTCATCTTCGGCCCTGCACCGGACCATTCACTCGCGCAGCAGCAGGAATCCTTGATCTGGCTTGATCTGTTGACGAGTGCGGTGGACTCCGACGGTACACCCTTCCTGCCCTTGCGGGCGCACGTGTTTCATCAGACTTTGACCGGCCTGTGGTGCTGCGCCGACTCGCGATGCCCTGACAAGCGTGGATCAAAACCCGACGACCCCGCCTGGACATTCGGGAAGGTCTTCCTGGAACCTCGAAATCATTGTACCTGCGGCGCGCCCGCGTTTGAGTTCGCGTCCTGTGAGGAATGTGGAGCGGCCTACCTTTTGTCCGAAGAGAGGCAAGGGGCGGTCGTACAGGCGTCGAGTGAAGCAGCCGTCGATGAATTCGAGCTGGAAATCGACGACGATGACTCCGAAACGCTGGATGCCGACGATGATCGACCCGTAGAAAATGGCCATGCGATCCTGATCACCAACCGCAAGCTACCGCATGCGGGCGAAATGCACATCAACCGCCAGACACAGCAGATTGTCGACTCGAGCGATCCGGACGCGATTGCCATGATTGTCTGCGAGGACGGCGGGGATGGTCTGGGCTGCCCGGCGTGCGGCGCGACACCTGCTCACACTGCTCACCTCTTCCGCAAGGCCCGAATCGGTGCCCCTTTCCTGCTGGGTGGCCTGTTGCCGACCTTACTGGAGTATGCGCCAGACGGCGCCACGCCCGCCGACCAACCCTATCGAGGACGCCGCTTACTGACGTTCAGCGACAGCCGCCAGGGCACGGCGAGACTGGCCGCCAAGTTGCAGCAGGACGCGGAGCGAACAAAGGCGCGCGGGCTGATTTATCACCACGTGCTGAAGGCGATGACCGAGACAGTCGCGCCTGAACTGGCAGAGATTCAGAATCTGATTGGAGGGTACGAGAACATCCTTGCTACCCCTGGAATCCCGGAGGTGGCCAGGGCACCAATTGTGCAGATGTTGCACGATGCCCGTATGAGGCTTGAAGACGCAACGCGGCCTGCGCCGATGTCCTTTCAGCAATTGCAGGCAGCAATTGCTCAGGAGGGGCAGGAGTTCCGGTGGATTCTTCAGACCTACCAGGGGTACTCCCGGGAGGTTTTTGGCGGCCACGAGGGCGCGTCGAATCTCGCGGGGATGCTCGTGGTCCGGGAGCTGGGCCGAAGACCAAAACGGCAGAACAACCTCGAAACGATGGGGATGATCGCGGTACGCTATCCGCGGCTCGATCTGCTCAACACAGCCCCCATGGATTGGACCAGCCGGGGTTTTACCTTGCCGGAGTGGAAGGATTTCCTGAAGGTGGCCGTAGACCATTTCGTTCGCGGTGGTGGCAGTCTCGATATCCCGGATCTTTGGCGCAACTGGATCGGCATACGTTTTCCGCGCAACTGGATTGTTCCTCCCAACCAGGATGAGGTTGCTCGTGGCCAGCGCCGATGGCCATCTGCCAGACGCTCAAGGGACCGGAGCGCACTGGTCCGCCTCCTGGCCCATCTTTTGAGGGTCGACGTAGACACCGACCCGGGTCAGGATGCCGTCGACAGCCTGCTGATCTCCGCATGGGAACAGGTCAAAACGATGTTGTCCTTGACTGCCAGTGGATACATCCTGCGATTGCAGGACCTGGCCTTCTCGCCGGTGGCCCACGCCTGGGTCTGTCCGGTGACGCGTCGATTTCTTGATACGACCGTACGAGGCGTCACGCCGTATCTTCCGCGAATCATGCGTGAGGAGATCGCTGTGTGTGAGCGCAGGGAGATCCCGGTCTACGACCTACCCTTCGGTGGAGAAACCGATGGTGTGCTCCGTATCCGGCGAGCGCGCGACTGGCTCGCGCAACAGGAGCCGCTGACTAAGCTCCGGGAAGACGGCCTTTGGGCGAACGTCAACGATCGAGTCATTGAATCTGCGCCCTATTTTGCAGCTGCCGAGCACTCCGCACAGCAGGCTTCTGAACTCCTGGACAAATACGAGAGACGCTTCAAGGAGGGATCGATCAATCTGCTCTCCTGTTCGACCACGATGGAAATGGGCATCGACATCGGTGGCGTCCAACTGGTGGCCATGAACAATGTGCCACCTCACCCCGCCAACTACCTGCAGCGTGCAGGCAGGGCGGGTCGGCGCCGGGAGACAAGATCCACGGCCGTTACCTTGTGCAAATCCAATCCGCATGATCAGAATGTGTTCCTGAACACACGCTGGGCGTTCGATGCCAAGCTGCCGCCGCCGGTGGTATCACTGAACAGTGCAGTGATCGTGCAGCGCCACGTCAATGCGATGATCCTCGCCCGTTTTCTGGCCGACCTGCTGCAAACCAATCCTCAGGACATGACACGTCTGAACTGCGGGTGGTTCTTCGATGATCGCGAAGAGTCGCCATCGAAGCGATTCGTCCGTTGGTGTGAGGCCTACCTGCCGACGGCCCAGGAGCAGGTGGATGGCGGTTTGCGGCGACTGGTTCGGCACACTCTTTTCGAGGGTCAGGAGACTGAGCGGCTCGTTCGACAGGCGGGTGTCGAAATGGAACTGGCTTTCGACGAATGGCAGGCTGAGTGGCAGGCGCTCATCGAGCAGGAGTCTGGCTTGGGACCAGGGGCCGCGATCGATCCGGCTGCGAGGGCCATCGGTTTCCAGAAGAAGCGGTTGGCCGAGGAGTATCTGCTGCGCGAGCTGGCGACCCAGGGCTTCCTTCCAGGCTATGGATTCCCGACCTCCATTGCCAGCTTTGACAACACGACCGTCAGTGCCGCGAAGCGCTTACCGCCGCCTGACGGGCCTGCCAAACGTGGTCGCGACGACAATCGTTTTCAGAAGCGGGATCTCGCCAGCCGAGACCTGGTGACTGCTCTGCGTGAGTACGCCCCCGGTGCCGAACTGGTGATGGACGGTCTGGTGTATCGATCGGCGGGAATTACCCTGAACTGGCATATCCCGGCGGATCAGGAGGGCGCCAGGGAAACCCAGGCGATCAAGTTCGCATGGCGGTGTCGAAGCTGTGGCGCAAGTGGCACGACGATGTCGCTGAAGCTTGCCTCGAACTGTGACGCTTGCGGTGCGGGGGTACAAGCCAACGATATCCAGCAGTTCCTTGAACCAGCCGGGTTTTCGGTCGACTTCTATGAAGAGCCGCACAATGACGTGACGAGACAGCAGTTTGTCCCGGTCGAGCGCCCATGGATCAGCGCGAGAGGAGATTGGTCCCCCCTGCCGAATCCGACCTTGGGGCGGTTTCGCGTGACTACCGACGGACGTGTGTATCACCATTCGGCCGGTCTTCATGGCAAAGGCTACGCTCTGTGCCTGAGTTGCGGGCGTGCCGAGCCGATGCTTGCGGACGGGAGGCTGCCAAAACTTCTCGAAGCAGGTTCAGAGCACAAGAAGCTGCGCAGCCGAGCGACGGACCGGGTGTGCGCCGGCAGCACCAATCGATATCAGATCAAGACTGGAATCGCGCTCGGACATCAGGTGCGCACGGATGTTCTGGAGATTCAGCTTCGCGATCTCAATGGCCAGTGGATCACCCAGCGCGGCATCGCACTGACCATTGCCGTCGCGTTACGTGACGCGCTTGCTGCATTGCTTGGCGTTCAGACGAGCGAGCTGGGATGCGATGTTCAGGAAACCCTCGCCGCAGACAACCAGCGCTGCCAGTCCGTTTTCGTCTTCGACCGGTATGCTGCAGGCTATGCGTCGAGCGCCGAACGTCTGGTCAACGACATGTTCAGGGAAGCAGCCAAGCGTCTGGATTGCCCGAAGGGGTGCGACAGCAGTTGCCCACATTGCATCCTCGATTTCGATCAACGATTCGAGGCCGGGGTGCTCGACCGATTTGCGGCGCTGGCTGTCATTTCGAGCGACTGGCTGGACATGCTGAAGATTCCGGAATCGCTTCGCTACTTCGGAGACAGCTCAAGGGTCGAGATCTCGGGAATGGTGGCGGCGGTGTTGCGGGAAAGCAGCCATCCAGATGCGCTGCAAACACGCTTGTTCGCGGGCGGCTCGTCGGACAGAATCGATCTTGCGGCTTCCTCACTCCGGCTGGTCGCATACCGCCTCGCGGCACTTTCACGTCCGGTTGAAATCGTGATCGAGAAGTCCTTGCTTGAGAGGCTTTCCGAAGCCAACCGGTTTGCATTGTCGAGTCTGGCCGATCACCCGGGAATCACCATCGGCTTGGCGACCGCGCTGCCGCGCGCTTCTGGTGTCAGCGTCCTCGCCGAGGTCAGCCACGGCTTGTCTGGCGTTGCATGGGCCAGCGCAGACGGCGAGTCGATCGTACCGAATGAGGAATGGGGAGCCTCGCGGGCACCATTGGTCATTGGCACCCTCACGGGCGGAACCGGCACAGTGAGCAACAGGCTGGAATCAGCCGAGATCAGACCGCAGGTACTTGCTGCTGGCGACCGCGAGATTGTCCTGCATCATCAGGTGGATGGTCCGCTCCAGGGTTTCGGCGCAAGGCTATGGCAGGTCATCGCTGACGAACACCATGGAACCTTGCAGCAAGTCCAGAACTCCGGCGCGGATGTGGTCGCGATAACGTACAGTGACCGCTATCTCTTTACCCCGCTGTCAGTTGCGCTGCTGGTGGATCTCGTCAGCCGTCTCAAGGCGATCGTGGGACAGGCGCGCTGGGACGATCCGGATCTTACGATCACCACGACTGCAGTTCGCGGCAGCGGGGAGAGCCGCGCGTTCAACCGCGTTTTCGCCGATTGGCCTGACCTGAGTGTCCGCAACGCTGTGGCAAAAGGGGCGTTCGAGTACTTGGGGATGCGCACGACAGTCTTGGCGTCTGACAGATTCTCCGTGCAACATGGCCGCGTACTGGAAGTCAGGTTTTCTGATGGCAAGGCGCTGACGGTTCGACTGGACCAGGGAGTCAGCTACTGGCGTGTACCTGCCTTTTCGGGTTCAAGGCAGTGCTCGGTGGCATTCGATTTCACCAAACCAGCAAACGATCAGATCATAGAGGTGGTGGAGATGCGCGTTCCTGTTGAAGGAGGTGCGTTACCTACAGAATTGTTTGTGAAGATTCGGTAGATCTGAGGTGAACTGAGATCCGACCAGAGGTGCTCCTCCACGGCTGGTATCTGGTGCCCTCCCTGTCGCCCTGGCAGCCGACAGAGTCAAGTGAGAGTAAAGACCAGGCCAGAGCGGTGGGCGGCACTCACGGGAGGTGGTTTTCCGGCGCAGGCTGAAAAGGCTTGGCCTTTTGCCCGCGCTTTGGTTCAGGCGGCCCTGGCCGTGAGGCGAGGGTCGCTGGCAGCAGGGCGGCCACCCAGCTTGGGAGATGGCCGCCTTCCTCCGGCAGGAATGTCATCAGATACATTTTCTTGATACATTTACGCACCTACAGACAATCAGGCACGCCATGACCGACAATCTGTTCTCCATCTGTGAGCCGCGACCTGATGTTCTGCAAGGGGCGTTGCGTGAGAGCGACTTTGCTGCGGACCTCTCGCAGGTGTTGCGGGGAGACGCTCCCGACGAGTACAAGCGCCCGGAGCTATTCTTTGCCAACACCTACCCCACCAAGGGCATCAAGAACGTCCTCAAGCTGGTTGCGCTTCGGGTCAGTGGTCATCCCGAGCAGATTGGCGCCATCTTTCGTCTCGACACCCAGTTTGGCGGCGGCAAGACGCACGCCCTGATTGCCCTCGCGCACGCCATGCGCGGCCTCTCCGGCGTGGCGAACGCCGACGAGTTCCTCGATGTGTCCCTGCGTCCCTCGGTGCCGGTACGCATCGCCGCCTTTGATGGCGAAAATGCCGATCCGGCCAACGGGCACCGAATTGGCGACAGCCTGCGCGCCTACACACCCTGGGGCGAACTCGCGTATGCGCTGCGTGGTGAAGCCGGGTATCGCCTGGTCGAGGCGAGCGACCGCGAAGGAATCGCGCCGGGTGCCGACACCTTGCGCGAGCTGATCGGCAGCGAGCCGGCGGTCATCCTCATCGACGAAATCGCCCCCTACCTGCGCAAGGTGGCCGGTCGGAATGCCCAGCGAGCAGGCGAACAGCTCCTTGCCTTCATGACTTCGCTGATGAAGGCGGTGGAAAGCTCCCCCTATGCGGCGCTGGTTTTCACGCTCGCGGTCGGTCGTGACGGCAAAGCCTCCGACGCCTACAGCCGCGAGACACAGGACATCGCCGCCTTCTTCGCCGAAGCCGAGAGTGTTGCCGCCCGCAAGGCGACGGTGATCGACCCCACCGAGGACGACGAGACCGTCAAGGTCATCTGCCGAAGGCTGTTCACCCACATCGACCGCGACAAGGCACGGTTGGTCATCGCCGTGTACAAGTCACTGTGGGACGCCAACCGGGAGCTGCTTCCGCCGGCCCCGGCCGAGGACCGGCGCCTCGACGAGTTTGCTGCCGGCTATCCGCTGCACCCTGAACTCGTGAATGTGCTGACGCAGAAGACCGGCACCCTGGGCAACTTCCAGCGCGTACGCGGCATGCTGCGTCTCCTCGCGCGTACGGTCGCACGCGTCTGGCAGACACGGCCCGCCGACGCCTACGCGATTCACACGCATCACATCGACCTCGGGTTCGAGCCGATACGTCTCGAACTCGTCACCCGCCTCAAGCAGGACATCTACGTGCCGGCCATCAAGACCGAGATTGCCGCCGTCGAAACCACGCCGGCCCTGGCGGAGCAACTCGACGCAGGGCCGTTCAGGGGCCTTCCGAAGTATGGATCGTACGTCGCCCGCTGCGCGTTCATGCACACCCTGGCGTTCAACGAGACCTTGCGCGGACTCAACGCCGAGGAACTGCGCTACGCCATCCTGAGCCCGGGGACGGATGTCGCATTCATTGACGACGCACGTAAACGCTTCGCGACCGACTCGGCGTATCTCGACGACAAACCCGGTGCGCCGCTACGTTTTCTGGCCGAGGCCAATCTCACCCAGATCATTCGGCGCGAAGAAACCAACACCGACCGCGACGAGGCGCGCACCCGCCTGAACAGCTTCATCCGCGATCTCTTCGCCGGTCCCAATCTCAATCTCATCCCCTTCGCTTCCGGCCCTCACGACGTTCCCGATGACGATGGCAGCGGACGCCCCTACCTGGTGATGCTCGGCTACGAAGCCACCCAGGTCTTCAGTGACGCGGTGACCGTCGACAACCTGGTCGAGAAGGTCTTTCTGCACAAGGGGGGTGGAAGCGACTGGCGCCACAACCGGAACAATATCGTCTTCCTGCTGGCAGACGCTGCCGGGGTGCCCAACATGAAGGCCAAGATGCTGCGCAACATCGCGCTGG
>WBZL01003692.1_pt1 | contig 13784 bp, 14 predicted proteins | sample 5204291 | NCBI WGS metagenome assembly WBZL01 (sample SAMN12344345, study PRJNA552823) | activated sludge metagenome | biome: Activated sludge suspended growth; feature: Nitrification reactor; material: Wastewater; isolation source: activated sludge from nitrification reactor of wastewater...
GGTGGGTTTGAGCTTGCGGTGTTTGCCCAGCAGCGTGCCGTCTGGCCCAAAGTAGAGCAGCGTGCAATACAGCGTGCCACGGCTATAGGTGCTGTCCCGCTCGATGACCCCAATGGCAAGGTAGGTGTTGGTTTCGCGGGCGACGGCGGCAAGAACGGCCGTTTCCTTCCCCGGCACATCCATCGCCCCCTCCCAATACCGCTGCCACGTTTGGCGGCCGGTCGGACTGCGCGACCCCACCACCATGCCAAAACTCAGCCCACGCGGGTAGCACGGAATAAACGCCTCCGGGAACAGCACCAACTGCGCCCCCAACCCCGCCGCCTCGCGGGTAAGCTGGCACGCCTTGGCAACAGTCGCCTCACGATCAAACAAAACAGGTGCCGCCTGCACAACGGCGACGGTGACTTTGGGGAATGGGTTCATGGGGAATGGATAATTGGTTACTGGCTCTCGTTTTTCGCCATAAGCTCGTATTGCGTATTACGTATTACGTAAAGCCCCTTGAAAATACGCAATACGCAATACGCAATAAAAATAGTGGCGAAAACTTTATGATACCAACCAATCGCTAATTTCTTCTCAACTTGCGATACGTAATCCGATGCGGCCGGTCAGCCACCGCGCCCAGGCGACGGCGACGGTCTTCTTCGTAATCGTCGTAGTTGCCAATGTGCCACACCGCCTGGCTTTCCCCTTCAAAGGCGAGGATGTGGGTGGCGACGCGGTTGAGGAACCAGCGATCATGGGAAATAATGACCGCCGACCCAGCAAAACTTTCCAGTGCCTCCTCCAACGCCCGCAGCGTATTCACGTCCAGGTCGTTGGTTGGCTCATCGAGCAGCAGCAAATTGCCGCCCGACTTCAAAATTTTTGCCAGATGCACCCGGTTGCGCTCCCCACCAGAGAGGTCGCCCACCTTTTTTTGCTGGTCGCCGCCGCCAAAGTTAAATCGCCCCACATAGGCGCGGGAGTTGACCCGTCGGCCGCCCATGTCCAGCGTTTCCTGCCCGTCGGAAATTTCCTGCCACACCGTTTTGTTGGGGTCGAGCGTGTCGCGGCTTTGGTCTACGTAGGCCATTTGCACCGTTTCGCCCACGGTCAGCGAGCCGCCGTCGGGCGTTTCCTGCCCCGTAATCATGCGGAACAGCGTCGTCTTGCCCGCCCCGTTGGGGCCGATGATGCCGACGATGCCCCCCGGAGGCAGGTCAAAGCTCAGGTTATCGTAGAGCAAATTGTCGCCATACCCCTTGCTCACCCCGTTGGCCTGCACCACAATGTTGCCGAGGCGGGGACCAGAAGGGATAAAAATTTCCATATCGCTGGCCGCTTTTTCGTTTTGCTCCGCCAGTAGCTTGTTATAGGAAGCAATACGGGCTTTGGATTTGGCGCGTTGGCCTTTGGACGACATGTTGATCCATTCCAGTTCACGCTGGAGGGTGCGCTGCCGTGCCGATTCGCTCCTTTCTTCCTTTGCCAGCCGCGCCTCTTTTTGCGCCAGCCAGGAGGAGTAGTTGCCTTTCCAGGGGATACCGTGGCCGCGATCCAGCTCTAAAATCCACCCCGCCACGTTGTCGAGGAAGTAGCGGTCGTGGGTGACGGCGATGACGGTGCCTTTGTATTGCTGCAAATGTTTTTCCAGCCACGCCACCGATTCAGCGTCAAGGTGGTTGGTGGGTTCGTCGAGCAGCAGGATGTCGGGTTCTTTGAGCAGCAGCCGCACCAGGGCCACGCGCCGCCGCTCGCCGCCGGAGAGGACGGAGATGGGGGTGTCGCCAGGCGGGGTGCGAAGCGCATCCATTGCCAGTTCGAGGCGACTGTCGAGATCCCACGCCTGCATGTGGTCGAGTTTGTCTTGTAGGGCGCCCTGTTTGTCGAGCAGGGCATCCATTTCGTCGTCGCTCATTGGCTCGGCAAATTTGGCATTGATTTCGTCGAATTCGCGCAGGGCATCTACGATTTCCTGCGCCCCTTCTTCAACGATGTCGCGCACGGTTTTGCTGTTGTCGAGCTGGGGTTCTTGTTCGAGATAGCCGATGGTGTAGCCGGGGGAAACGGCCGTTTCTCCCACAAAATCCTGATCCACCCCCGCCATAATCCGCAGCAAACTACTCTTACCCGACCCGTTCAGCCCCAGCACCCCAATTTTGGCACCGTAAAAATAGGAAAGCGAAATATCGCGCAGTACCTGTTTGTTGGGCGGGTAAATTTTGCCCACGCCCATCATGGAATAAATTACTTTTTTATCGTCACTCATGTTTCACCAGTTAAAGGGTTTGTTTGCGCCAATTATACCCAACATTGCTCTAAAAGATGACGATTATCACCACACTAACTGCTTATTGTAACTGGTTCTGCGGCTTTGCTCGCCCCATAATAGCCATAACAAACCGTTTGCAAGCAAGCTAAGGGTTCAAGCAAAAATAACTTTGCAGTTCCAGACGTTCAACTTCTCTCAGGAGTTGAACGTCTAAAGCCCAGGTTATTAACGAACGGACTCTAAGGAACGCGGATTGAATAAGCTATGCCAGAAGAGCTATGCCAGACGTTCAACTTCTTCTGAGACGTTGACCTTCTAAATGGGCAAGTTATTTAATTTCCATTCCTATCTTGCAACAACACATTTAAGAGGCAGGATTAAAATGACACCACATCTTTACCTTTCGCTGATTCCTGAAGCCCTTATTGCTTCTATGCTTTCCCCCGAAGAATTTGGCTCTTACTACGCCGTTGGCCGCCACAAAAAACTGCACGGGCAGGCTGTCTTTGCCGAGGTTGCTCCCGATTTCACCAGCGACTACTTCAATCTGGAAGGTGGCCTTAAGCGGTGCGTCCCGCATGAGGACGGCAGCCCCAAGCGCAGCGTTTATATCTCCACCTACCGCGTGCTGGAACATATCCCGATGGACGCAATTCAAAAGTTGTATTTGGTGACAGCTTATGGCGAAGTGTTGGGGCTGGATCCTGGCACCGACTACCTGGATAACGGGGGTGGGCTGCATATGTATCAAGAACTGGCACCGGTTAGCCCGCTTATTGTTAGTACGCTTGGTGCTATTGATTTTTATGAATTTGTTATTCAAGACCCTAATAATTTTATTCATCTCCCCGCTGTGTCCTTTGTCGAACTGGAATTAGGTGAATTGGCTACTAATCCTGAATATGGCAATCTGCAAGATTTGCCTTATCAATATGTTAACCATTTGCGCGAATGTCTTGTGGGGCTGGAGGAAAAAACGGTTCAGACTAAAATGGTGAATCGCACGCAATCGCCTGAGTTTTTCTATCGGACGATTAAGGGTGGTTTGTATATTGGCAACAGTGAAAAGTTGCTTTTCTTTCCGCTGCCCTCGCGTGAAGAGCTGCGCAGTAAATATTACCGCTGGTGGCGTTCGGCTAATGCCATGTCGTAGCCTATGACGGCATTGCCTGACGGTGTGGGCTGAATGGCTCATGCTGCTGTTTAACGGCCGTTTCCCCATCTCCACGCCAATCAAAACGGTGAGTGAGGGAAAACGGCCGTTTTTGTTTCCCCCACCATCTCCGAAGTTGCACATGATATAATCCTGTAAAAAGGACATCTCATGAATCTAACCCGCGAACTCCCTTTAGACATCATCCAATCAGCCTTGCTGTTTATTGACGTGCAAAATTTTTCCGCCCACAGGCAGGGCGGCGAATTCCAAGAGTTGACCGAGGCCGAATTTGAGCAAAAGTTTGGCTGGTTTTTTGACCAATTTGAACAGCGCGTCTTGCCCAATATGCAACGGCTGCAGGCGTGCTGTCGTCAGGCGGGGATTGAGGTGATGTATACGACCATTGAAAGCCTGACGCTCGATGGCCGTGATCGCAGCCTCGATTACAAAATTACCGGTTTTCATGTCCCCAAAGGGTCATGGGACGGCAAAGTCATTGACACCCTGGCTCCCATTGGCGACGAGATTGTCTTGCCCAAAACCTCCTCATCTGTCTTTATCTCCACCCATATTGACTACATTTTGCGGAATCTGGGCGTAAAACAGTTGATCATTAGCGGTTTGGTGACGGATCAATGTGTTGAGAGTGCCATTCGGGATGCCTGTGATCTAGGCTATCTGGTGACAGAGGTGACAGATGCTTGCCTGACTTACAGCGAGGTGCGACACCAAAATTCGCTGAGTGCCATTTCTGGCTACTGTCGCCAGGTAACAACTGACATGCTTGTTGCGGAAATTCAGAGCCAGAGTTTTGGACAGGATTAACAAGATTGACAGGATTAGGCTTAAGAATCCCGTCAAAAACTTCTTTTGTTCTGGCTTGTTCAGGATATAGACTGGGAAAATAATGTTATGCTTATCTTCATTGGGGGTGCTGCACGGACGGGCAAAGGGATTTTGGTGCGCCGCCTCTTGGCGGAGAGACAACTGCCTTATTTAAGTCTGGATGTTCTCAAAATGGGTCTGGTGCGCGGCAAGCCAGAGTATGGCCTTGATCCCAATACTGGTACCATGCAAGTCGCGGCCTGGTTGTGGCCGCTGGTGCGAGAAATGAGCATCAGCCTGCTTTACGACCGGGTGGATTATGTTTTTGAAGGTGAACTATTGCCGCAGGACATCGCCGAACTCCGACAGATGTATCCCACTCAAGTCAGAGTTTGTTTTTTGGGCTACTGCGCCATTGCCCCAAGTGACAAACTCCATCAAATTCGGACGCATGGTGGGTATCCAAACGATTGGCCTCAGGAGGTTTCGGACGCTGATCTGCTGACCATTATTCACCGCGAAATCGCGTTTAGTCACTATTTGCAGGCTGAATGTATGACGTATCGTTTCCCGTATTATGATGTGTCCTATCGGTTTAGCCGCGTATTGGATGAGGTTGTGGCGTATGTGGGAGCGGGTTAACGGCCGTTTTCCCGTCGTTAGGGTGGTTGGGTCGGTTGGAAGGAATGGAAACGGCCGTTTCCATTCCCCAAAAATACCTACACAGGTGTCATTTCAAGACCCTCTGAGAAACCCCATTCTTATCGGCAAAAGGAATGGGAATTCTTCTCGAAGACTCGTCCGAATGACATATTTTAGTCGGAAACCAGTTCATTAACAGCAGACCTGAATAGTCGCGTCAGGCACCTGATTCTGCGTCCACTTCTTCATCATTCGCTTCATCAGCATCAGAAAGGTGGGGGGTAGAAGCCGATTCAATTACCTGCCCATTGGCATGATGCCCAATCGCCACCAACTCACCCCTTGCTGCCAAAATCACCTGCTCCACCTCGCGGCCCGTTAGCGAATCGCGCTCCAGCAATGTCTCTGCCACCGCTCGCACCTCATCACCGTGCAGCCGCACAAATTCATCCATTGCCCGCTCACACTGCCCCCAAAACCGCATGTAGGTATTATCCTCGCCATGATCCAGCTTCATCTCAAACGGATCGGTGACAGGTGGGCCAAAGTGACCAAGCTGCGCTAGATGGCGAATGTTGCGGCGTACATTTTCAAAGTCAGAGTATGCCCCTGTCCAATATTCGCCGAGAAAAACGTTGGTAGCAACGTGTCCGGCCAGATTAACCATAATATCGGAAATAATTGTTTTGGTGGGGCGTGCATACTCCTCGAAACGAGGCACGTGTTGCACATACCCCAACGCCCCACCCCGCCCGATGATGGTGGTACGCACAATGCGGTGTTCTGGGCGGTAATAGTAGGCGGCTACGGCATGACCCGCTTCGTGGTAGGCAATTTGTCGCCGTTGGTCGTCAGGCATCTCTTCAATGGGTCGCTCCAGCCCGAACGACTGCTCCTGAAAGGCCAAATCAATATCGCGCTGGTTGACCAAAAAACGGCCGTCGAACAGCGCCAGCCGCACAGCATCCTTGGTAATCGCCGCCATAATTTTGGCCGGCGTGGCCGAAACCGTATCTTCTACAATCGCTTCCACGTCAATCGTATCATCGTGCTTAATTTGGCTCAGGTAATATTCCACAATTGCCCGCCGCCCCGTTTTGTCCGGAGGAGCCACCTCAATGGTGCGGTCAAAGCGGCCGGGGCGGGTTAGTGCCGGGTCAAGCACATCGGGGCGGTTTGTGGAACCCATAAACAGTACGTGCCAATCACGCGGCGGCGGTTTGCGACCACTCAACTGGCTAATCTTTTCCATCAGCCGCTCCCAGCGCGTCTTTTCCTCCACCCCGTCCATTTCATAGAGCAGCCGCGTCAACGCCCCGGTGCCGCCGCCCATCATGCCACCCATCCCCATGCCAACCGGCCGGTCGCCCATGACGCTGCCACGCGACGTGCCAACGGCATCAATTTCGTCAATAAAGGCGATGCACGCCCCGTATTCCCGCGCCAAATTACGCGCCTTGCGGATAAACGAAATCATTCGCAGTACGTCCATGCCCCAAAACATGCCGCGAAAACCGGAGCCTTCAACCGAAATAAAGGCCACCCCGGCCTCACCGGCCATACATTTTGCCAGCAGCGTCTTGCCCGTGCCGGGAGGGCCATAAAGCAGCAACCCGTTGATAAATTTGCCCCCCATCTGCTGGAATTCGGTGCGGTCATAAAGTAAGGCCAGCCACTGCTTGACCATTTCCACCAGTCGCTCCTGTCCTTTGTAATCACGGAAGGTCACGGCTTTGGGGTCGCCGGGGCGAATCATCTCAACCTTGGTTTGGGACATGAACCAGAAAAGCGCCCCAAACTGGACGATCATAAAGACGATGGCGAAGGCAAGCTGGAGGATGATTTGCAGGAGACTGAGGACGGCGTTGAAGGCGAAAGGGCTGGAGCGGGCGTAGAGCCACAGCACCACGATGAGCATAATGAACCAAAAGCGGCGGATAAAACGGCCAACCCGCCGCAGCGGTTGGTTGCGCCGGGCAACAATGTCGTTTCGTCGCCGCCGTGCCGCCTGTGCGGGGTCAATTTTTTTCTGTGGCTGCCCACCGTCTGCTGCCGCTGCTGCGCCAGTTGTCGCCTTGTGAATGTTTTTTTCGCCCATGAACAGTCTCCTTAAAGTGCGTTTCGGGGTGCTGTGCCGCCTGGCTGTTGCGCAAGGGTCACAGGATAAGAAAAGTTTAAACTAGTCTGGATCGTTGATCAAATTGTGCTATTTTCTTTGTTAAGAGATTCTCATACAGGGTACTAAAAAAGCAGTTTGGTCATCCAGAGATGGGGAGAGGAGAGATTGGGAGACTGAGAGACTGAGAGATTGAAGACTGATGACCGCCAATCTCTTAATCTCAAAAACGCCAAAGGTAAAAATGATCACGCCCTAATCTGGTTTTTATCTACGGCCGTTTTTCGTAAGATATGTGTTGGAATGGTCATCTGACATATTGACGAAGAGGTAGTACTTATGTCAAAATCTAAACAATCACAGGAAAAAATGATGACTTTAACTTACTGGTTTTTAACTTTACCGACATTTCTGGCTGGGGCGTATGGCTTGTATCGTTTGCTGTTGCAGACGGAGGATAAGAAGAAACGGCCGTTAACCGCACCAGTACCCATCTCGCAAAGAGGACGCTAACCGATGTTTTTTAACCCCCTTTATCTCGTTTTTGCTTTGCCGGGGTTGCTGCTCGGTCTATGGGCGCAATCACGGGTCAAATCCGCTTTTAACAAATATGCTCAGGTACGAACCATGCGGAACGTCACCGGGGCGCAGGTCGCCCGCGCCCTGCTGGACGCGCAAGGGCTGTACCATGTGGAAATTGAGCGCGTGGATGGTTTTCTCAGCGATCATTACGACCCACGTGGCAAAGTGCTGCGGCTGAGTCCGGCTGTTTATGACACGCCCAGCATTGCCGCCGCCGGTGTAGCCGCGCACGAAATGGGCCACGCCCTGCAAGACAAGGCCAGCTACTTCCCGCTACAACTGCGAAGTGCCATCGTCCCGGCAGCCCAGTTTGGCAGCACGTTGGCTCCCTGGCTTTTTATGGGCGGCCTGCTGCTTAACTTCACCACGCTGGCCTGGGCCGGGGTGGTTTTGTTTGCCGGGGCCGTTGTCTTTACACTTGTCACGCTGCCGGTGGAGTTTGACGCGACCAAACGCGCCAAGCAGCTTTTGGTGAGCAATGGTATCTTGATTGGTGACGAGATCAATGGCGTGAACAAGGTGCTGGATGCGGCGGCACTGACCTATGTGGCGGCGGCCGTGACGGCCATTGGGCAGCTTCTCTACTATGTCTTTCTGCTAACAGGCGGCCGGCGGCGGTAAAACGACAGTGATTCAGAAGTTCAACTTCTTCCGCGAAGTTGAACTTCTCACCGCTCCTCTTAATGCTTTACGCCGCCATTAGGACAATGGGAAAAAGTTCAACTTCTTCGGAGAAGTTGAACTTTTTGGTTTTATTATGCTGCCATCAGCACTGGTTCAATCTGGTTCAGTGCCCAGTCAATTTCTTCTTTTGTAATCACCAGCGGCGGGGCAAAGCGAATCACTTTTTCATGCGTTTCCTTGCATAGCATTCCCTGGTCTCGCAGAGCTTCACAGAAGCGGCGGGCGGGTAGGTGAAGCTCCACGCCAATAAACAGCCCGCGCCCACGAACCTCCTTAATGTGGGGGCTTTCCATACGCTCCAGCCGCCCCTTGAAATACGCCCCAAGCTCGGCCGAACGGCCGATTAAATTTTCATCTACCAACACCTTCAACGCCGCCCGCGCCACCGCCGCCCCCAGCGGATTGCCACCAAAGGTGCTGCCGTGGTCGCCGGGGCGAAACAATCCCAGCACCGGTTTGTCTGAAAGCACGGCTGAAACGGGGTAGAAGCCACCACCCAGTGCCTTGCCAATAATCACCATGTCGGGACGCACCCCTTCATGGTCACAGGCAAAGAGCTTGCCGGTGCGCCCCAGCCCCGTCTGGATTTCGTCGGCGACAAAAAGGACGTTGTGGTGCTGGCAAATGGCGCGGGCAGCCTGCAAGAAGCCATCGGGCGGCAGCACCACGCCGCCCTCGCCCTGGATGGGTTCAAACAGGAAGGCGACGGTGTTGGGCGTAATGGCGGCTTCCAGCGCAGCGGGATCGCCATAAGGCACGGAAACAAAGCCGGGGGTGAAGGGGCCAAAATCTTCGCGGTATTGCTCCTCGCTGGAAAAGCCGACGATGGTGGTGGTGCGGCCGTGGAAGTTGCCGTCACAGACGATGATTTCGGCCTGGTCATGGGCAACTTTTTTGACTTTATATCCCCATTTGCGGGCAGCTTTAACGGCCGTTTCCACCGCCTCCGCCCCCGTATTCATCGGCAAAGCCATCTCATACCCCGTCAACTCACACAGCTCCTGCAAAAACGGCCCCATCTGGTCATTGCGAAACGCCCGCGAAGTTAGCGGAATTCGCTCCATTTGGGCAATCGCCGCCGCCATGATTGCCGGATGTCCATGCCCCTGGTTCACCGCCGAATACGCCGCCAAACAATCAAGGTACTTCTTACCCTCTACATCATAAACCCACACGCCCTTACCCCGTTCAATGACAACATCAAGCGGGTGGTAATTGTGGGCACTGTATTTGTTTGCCAAATCAATGTAATACTGACTGTTCATGACACACTATCTCCTAAGACAAAAAAAGCCTGATTTGCATAAATCAGGCTTTGCTCAGACCGCTTGACCCCTATGAGGAACCAAACGTCATCTTTTCATCAGTTTTTCGTTCGTGTCTATGATAATCCACTCGACAGCATTCGGCAAAATGCAATTCTGGCACAAAAAACAGGAAGTATCACAGGGTTTCACGGAGAAAACACAGAGAAGCACAGAGAAGAAACAAGGCGGATTTTCTCGCTTTCTCTGTGAAACTCTCTTCTTTACTCCGTGAAACTCTGTGTAACTTTTTTAGTTCTGGCCTGTCCAGGGATAATGCAGTGCGTAAAAATCAAAGATTGCCCCGCTTCATCCGTGTTGAATTTGCGCCACAATCTCCTCCAACGCAGGCATGTAATCCCCTTTGGTGGCAACGTGAAGGGTTGGCAAAGCCAATGCCGGTGCCATGTAATCGCCGGGGGCGGCCATCACGCCCGTTTCACGATAACTCGCTACGCGCCTGTCACCATGATAAAACTCCCGCCGGGAATCATCCAGTCCCCGCTGGAGGTGGCGTTGGGCGGCTATTCCACCCTCTACCGAGCAAACAATCATAAAGACCGCGCTATTTTCAGCAATTGGCGGCAGCCTTGCCGCCCAAACCGGGTGCTGAAAGGCAGCCTCTATGACGATGGAAACCTTGCTTGCCAGATAATGCTGCACGATTTCAAAGAAAAGGTTGGAAACAACGCCGTTGGTATCTGGTGGAAGCTGGTCGTGTTTTACGCCAAAGGTATTGACATAACCCTCTTTGATTTCATCGCGTGAAACGACCGGCATCCATAGCCGCCGGCCGAGCCTTTTTGCCAATGTTGTTTTTCCCGAACCAGGTCGCCCTGTAACCACAACGCATTTGGGTTTCATGTTCATACCAATTCAAACAAAATTGTAAAGCGTACTTGACATTAAGAAAAGCAACCTTTACAATAAAATATGGAAGTAATCTTGTTCCCGCAACAATAGTCAGTGAAATTCTTGCGCGAAGAACAGGATATTTGGTTATCGTGGTGGCTGGTTGCTAGTGGCTGGTAAGCAAAGAGGGGTTGCACCAGCCACCCGCCAATAACCACCAGCCACTTCGGTTTATCCGCATTAGGAGACAACGATGATTGATAGTAAAAGAATAAAACAGCGGGCAAAACTAACCCGTCCGCTGCTCATACCGCTTATTTTGTACATCGGGTTATTAATTTTTGCGACCTCGCAGGCACCGGTGATGCCAACGCCCGTGCTGCGCTACGCCGTTGCCCTGCTGCCAGTGGTTCCCGGCTTGTTTTTGGGCTTTGGCATGGTGCGTGCCGTCGCCAAATTGGATGAATTGGAACGCCGCATTCTGCTTGAGGCGGCGGCGTTTAGTTTTGGCGTCACCCTGATTTTGCTGGTCAGCCTGGGGCTGCTGAGCGAGGTTGGTGTGCCGGTGCCTAACCCCATGCTCCTTGCGGCCATCATGGCAATTCTTCTTATCGTTGGGAAACTTTGGGGCAACTGGAGGGCTTAATGAAAAACAGGCTGCGCGTTTTGCGAGCCGAACGCCACTGGTCGCAGGAGCGGTTGGCGGATGAATTGGGCGTTTCGCGGCAAACGGTCAACGCGATTGAAAACGGCAAGTATGACCCCAGCCTGCCTTTAGCGTTTAAAATAGCATCTGTTTTTCAACTGCTAATTGAGGATATTTTTCAACCAGAGGATGAGGCTACCCGCACGGTGTAAACGGCCGTTTAGCCAACATCACCACAGCAGCGTCCGGCGATAACAGCACTGCACCCAAACACGGCAAAACGGCTACTCGCAATTATTATGTAGTCGCCACATTTCCGGGTCATGCCCTTCTGGGACATTTTGGCAAGGATCGCCCGATGAATAGCCTCTTAGCTCATTATATTGCGCCACCTGCTGCGGCGTAAGCACATCCACCATGTACAAATGGTATTTTAAGTGGAGTATCCGCAACTGAGCATACAAATCGGTACTTTCTATAATCTTTTCCTCTAACAAGGCTTCGGTAATCGTTCCATTCTGGAAAGCATCATCCAGTGCCTTCTCCACATCAATGATTTGCGTACCCAGGGCAATCGCTTCCGAGCGCATTTCGCCATAAAGCGTTTCTACCTGCTCCCGCTGGTCAGTTGTCAGCTCAAATTCACCCGCCTCCACGGCATCCAACACGTGACGCGGGCCGGGATAGCCATTGAGTTCGGCTGGTTTTGCCATGCCGCCAAAAGGTGTGCCAGCTCCAGCCAGCAACCCCTGTATATCGTCCTGCGACAATGCTTTAATCCCTCTCGATTCTTGCCCCACATAAGGCGAATGGATGGCACTTTCATCCACTGCTTCCGTTGGTGCGGCATCTTGTTGCCAAAACCAGACGCCCGCCAACGCTATCAGCCCCACTATAATAATGCTTGCAAAGATTTTTGATTGATTCATTCTTCTCCCTTTCCAACCGACCTGCCGTCCTGGGAGGCAGCGGCATAGCAGTTCAATGCCTATAAGGCGCGGGCGGCCGGCCGGTTCTCACCCTCATCTATCTCAATTACCCCTGGCTTTTACCTTTGGCACCCAAACGGCCGTTTTCTCCGCCTGCTGCCCCAAAAACAAGCTCAACTGACCTCCATGTTCCTGCACGTGTCGCATATTGTACAGCCAAAGCTCCGCCACACACATCTCCGGCCAATCTGTGCGGCACCGTTGGTGCCCCAACGCATCCGTCAGGTTGGCAATCGTTTCCTGGCACTTTTGGCGACCATAAGCCAGGTAGCTCTGCAATTCGGCCTTTGTATACACCCGTTCCGGCAGCAGCCCCGCCTCAAACTCGCTGAGCGTAAAGGGGGCGGGTGGAGCAAAGGTCTCAATGGCGTCGGAAAGGTAAAAGTCGAGCCAAAAGAGGGTGTGGTAAGCCACATACCAAAATGCCGTAAACGCAGGTTCTATGGCGGGTTCATCGTACAACTGCGCTTGCCAAAGGTCGTCGGGGCAAGCGGCTATGGCATTGCCCAGCATGTCAATGGCCGCCCCAAACTGCTGCCAAATGAGTGTTCTCCACGGTTTATCCATCTCAAAACACCTCGTATTCTCTACCAGAGTTGTTTGTTATCTGGTCAATTACGTTGTTGTAGCAGCACAGCATCAGGTTCTGTTGGCTTTTCAGAATTTGAGAATTCTGCTTCTTTTTACCAAATGTCAACACAACCTAAACACTGCGCACTTTGGCCGAGACAATTCTGTACCCAGCATCCAGGGATGACAACCCCAAAATGGCGCGGTTATTTTTTGCCCATATGCCACGCTTGAGGTCATCTTCCAACTTTTGTAACCCTTCCGACAAGTTTGTTACCTTGGCAAAAGGCGACATCGCCTGCCGCACCTGCGAACTCAAATAAGCTTCTGGTCTTTGCCAAAAGGCGGCAAAAAAACCGTCCTGGCAATCATTCGGTATTTGCAACGGGCGCACCACCACATCATCAAAATGTTCACCGAACGCTTCCATTTTGGGAAAAATACGCTTGTCCATCTCATGGATTTCTGGAAAGTAATCTCGCGTCAGCCAAAACGGCTCCGATTGCGGATCCCACGTAATTGCCACAAACTTTTCCGTTGCCACCCTGTTTATCTCGCTAAACGCAAGTGCTCTGTTTTGCCAATGGTGCATGGAAAGCACGGTCATGGCATGGGAGAAGCTGTCATCTGCAAAGGGGAGCTTCTCCGCAAATGCCTGCTCAACCCTGTAGGAGCCAGCTTTCCGCTGCGAAATCATTTCTGCCGATGGCTCCACGGCAACTAAATCCACGTTTTCAGGTTCATAAGACCCTGTGCCGGCACCAATATTGACGATTCGGGTTGCCCCTTGTAGTTCAGCATAGAGCTGCGCCGCTACTTTGGGATCGGTACAGCGCATAACCGAATAACTCACGCCAATCTTGTCATATAGTGCATCCATTCGCTACCTCCGGCTGTTGACTGGTTTGAGTATACAGGAAATGTGGGGAAAAACGGCCGTTTTCCCCACCCATAAATATCAGCGATTAGCATGGAAACGGCCGTTATGGAGGTTTGGTTAGAGAACTTTCTGGGGATTACACGGCAACTGGTAACTTAAAAACGGGGACTTCCATGATTTCTATAGGCACAATCTCTTCTTGTCTTTCCGCCTCCAAAAGTTTCTCCAAAGAGCGAGCTATCTTGGCCTGAAAGAAGCGATGCCCATTGTCTTCACAT
>WBZL01003693.1_pt1 | contig 13783 bp, 14 predicted proteins | sample 5204291 | NCBI WGS metagenome assembly WBZL01 (sample SAMN12344345, study PRJNA552823) | activated sludge metagenome | biome: Activated sludge suspended growth; feature: Nitrification reactor; material: Wastewater; isolation source: activated sludge from nitrification reactor of wastewater...
CAAGGCGGTGGTCGTGCTGCGACCCGGCCACGGCGGATCGTTGAACGAGCAGCAGCTGATCGACTGGTGCCACGAGCACATGGCCGCCTACAAGGTGCCGCGCATCGTGCAGTTCGCCGATGCGCTGCCGCGCTCGGGCACCGGCAAGGTGATGTGGCGCGCGCTGCAGGAGGCCGAGGCCGGGCGATGAGCCCGGCGGGCCCCGCCGGCTGCCGGCACGGTCGGCGCCCGCCCGGCCTGCCCACGCAGGGCCGACGCCGTCGGTCCGTCCCGGGCCGCGCCGCCGCGACGCCTGCCGCGCGCCTCAGCCCGGCCGCCGCCGGTACATCCCCATGCCCACGATCGAAGCCACGACGCGGCCGTGCTGGTTGAGCAGCTGGTGGCGGCACTGCAGCACGCCGCGGTCGGGCTTGCTGCGCGACGCTCGGCATTCGAGGACCTCGGTGCGCACCCGCAGCTGGTCGCCGGGGCGCACCGGTTCGAGCCAGCGCACCTCGTCGACGCCCGGCGAGCCCATCGACGACGCGCGCGGGATGAAGTGGTCGCACAGCAGCCGCATCAGCACGGCGCAGGTCATCCAGCCGCTGGCCACCAGGCCCCCGAAGTGCGACGCGCGGGCGGCCTGCTCGTCCAGGTGGAAGGGCTGCGGGTCGTAGCGGCGCGCGAACTCGACGATCTCGTCGGCGCCGACGACGTAGTCGCCGAACTCGAACACCTCGCCCACGGCGAAGTCGTCGAACCAGCGGTCCATCAGCGGGACGTTGGAGGTGGTGGACGGGAGCGGGGGGGTGGACATCGGTTTCGGCACGCGCATCGCGCCGCATCAAGGTCTGGACGGCGCACCACCGATGGTGCACCGCGGTCGACGCCTTGCCCATCGGGATCTGCCAGGGGCGCGTCCCCGTTCGCCGCGGGCCATCATCCGCCCCACGCGCCAACGGCCGGACGCCGGCGACGCCGGTGACCAGGCACCGTCGTCTTGGTCCTGGTCGTCGTCCGCTGTCGCCGCTGCCACTGCCAATGCCAACGCCGCCCCCACGGCCCCACGCCATGCTGCACGAACCCGACCGTCATGAAGCCCTGCAAGGCCAGGCCTGGGACCCCGCGCGGGCCCGCGAAGGCGTCCGCCTGATCGCCCATCGCCTGCTGGCCGACCGTGACGCCCACGGCCACTGGCGCGCGCATCCGCAGGACCTGGACGGCGCCGCCGAGCCCAGCGGCGGCTATCAGAGCCTGTACCTCGGCGCCGCCGGCGTGCTGTGGGCGCTGTGGCGGCTGCAGCGGGGCGGCCACATCCCCGACACGGGCCTCGACTTCGACGACGCGCTGGCCCGTGCCGACGCCGACTACCACGCGCAGGCCACCGACACCAACGGCACGCCGATGCCCGGCTACCACCTGGGCCAGGCCGGCGTGCTGCTGCTGCGCTGGCGCGTGCACCCCGACGCCGGCGTCGCGCAGCGCCTCTTCGACGTCGTCCAGGCCAACATCGGCAACCCGACGAACGAGGCACTGTGGGCCGCGCCGGGCACCATCGTGGCGGCCTGGCACCTGTGGCGTGCCACCGCCGAGCCGCGCTGGCAACGACTCCTCGTCGACAACCTCGAGCAGGTGTGGACCACCTGGCAGCACGACGAAGCCAGCGACACCTGGCTGTGGACGCAGGACCTGTACGGCCGCGTCGTGCAGTACCTGGGCGCCGGCCATGGCTTCGTCGGCAACGTGTACGCCTTGCTGCTGGGCTGGGCCGAGCTCGGCGCGGACCGCCAGGCCGAGCTGGTGCGGCGCTGCGAACGCACGCTGACGCACTTTGCGCAGCGCGAGGACGATGCGGTCAACTGGCCGGCCGGCACCTACACGCCGCGACCCGGCGCGCCGCGCTGGCTGGTGCAGTGGTGCCATGGAGCGCCGGGCTTCGTCACGGCCCTGTCGGCCCTGCCGACGGGCCGGTCACCGGTGATCGACGACCTGCTGCGCGCCGCCGGTCTGACCACCTGGCGCGCCGGCCCGCTGACCAAGGGTGCCGGGCTGTGCCACGGCACCGCGGGCAACGCCTACGCCTTGCTCAAGCTCTACCGCCGCACCGGCCAGGTGGCCTGGCTGCAGCGCGCGCGGGCGATGGCGATGCACGCGCTGCACCAGCACGAGCAGGCGTTCCAGCGCCACGGCCGGCCGCGGCCGACGCTGTGGACGGGGGATGCCGGGGTCGCGCTGCTGCTGGTGTCCTGCCTCGAAGGCGATGCCGACTGGCCATCGCTGGATGCGGTCTGAGGGCGCGACGGTCGCGTCAGCTCAGCCACTGCCGCAGCAGGCCGTACACCACGCTGCTGGACAGCAGCTCCAGGTGGCCGGTGTCGGGCACCACCGCCTGGCGGTCCGCAGCGAATTGCAGGCGACGCTCGGGCTCGGGGTGCTGGCCCAGCGCGCTGGCCACCGGCACCAGGCCGTCGCCCAGCCACTTGGCCTTGACGTGGCCTTCCGTTGGGCCCAGGCACGCGGCGACGGCGTAGCAGCGGGTCCGGTCCGGCAGGCTCACCTGCGCACAGCGGTAGGTGCCGTCGTCGCCAGCCGGCGTGCTGACGATGTTGCCCAGCCGCAGGTCGTTGATGCCGGCGCTGCGCGCCTTGCCCAGGCGCGCCAGCGGGGCCGCATACGGCGCGGCGCCGAGCAGCAGGTCCAAGCCATGCCCGGCCCGTTCGAGCGGCGCCCCCTGGTGCGGCGTGCCCAGGCAGACCAGGTCGTCCACGCGCGTGGGCCAGCGCAGGCCGCCACGCTGCATCAACGCGCCATGGTGGATCGCGCTGCGCGCCACCAGGCCACCCATGCTGTGGCCGATCATCACCAGCCGCTCCACCGGCACCGGCCAGGCGTCGTACAGCCGCTCCATCAAGGCGGCCAGGATGCGGCCGTTGGTCGAGACGCTCAGGCCGCTGTTGTAGTGCAGGTACACCGGCGTGTAGCCCAGATCGCGCGCCAGCGCCTCGCCGTGGTCGTGGCCGTCGCGCTGCCACTGCAGGTCGTTCATGCACAGGCCGTGCAGCAGCACCAGCAGCCGGGGCGTCGCGCCGGGCAGGCGCGAACGCAGGGTGTAACGTTCGAGAAGCAGGGGCTGGCCCGCGCACCGAAAGGCCATCGTGATGGCCAGCGGGTTGTCGGTCGCCGCCAGGTGATCGCCGAGCACGCCGTTGAGCGCAGCCACGACGGCTTCGCGCTCCGGGCGTGGGGGCTGGCCCTGGTCGGGGGCGGTCAGCACGGGCACCAGCCAGCCCAGCAAGGCCTCGGTGCTGCCGCCCACCAGGCGCGTGACACCCCGAACGGTCTCGTAGACCAGGCCGGTGATGCCGCGCGTGCGATCGTCCGCCGGCGCCGTTTCGCCCGCGCCCGGCAGCCGCGGCAGGCTGGCGATGCGCGCATGCATCGCCTCGACCAGGCTGGCCAGGCCGGTCACCGCATCGGTGGTCAGGCGCGCGGCACCGCGCAGATCGGCGGCTTGCAGGAGCGGTTGCGTCATGGGTCAGTGTGGCACAGGCCTGTCCGCGTGCGCCGCCCTGCGGCCGTGCCGCCCTGCCGTACGGGCGCCCAGCGGGTGCGGGCGTGACGAGGTCTCACCGCCTCACCCTCAGCGGCTGCCGGCCGTCAGCGTCATCAGCACGTCGGCATACCAGGCGCAGTTCAGGCCCAGCGACTCGTCCAGCGCGGCGTCCCGGGTGGCCATGTCCATGCGGCTGGAATGCACGCCCAGCAGCCACCAGCGTGGCCGTTCCGCGCCCGCCGCATCCACGCGCGCGAGCACCGGCGAGCCGCTGCTGCCACGGTGCATGCGCGCGTCGGTGAGGAAGATGCCCAGCCCCTGGAAGCGCACGCCGTAGTGGGACGCGATGCTGGCCTGCCGCACCACCGGCAGGTGGTGCACGGTGTCGAAGAAGCCGAGGGGAAAGCCCGGGATGGCCAGCCGGTCGCCGACCTCGAAGCGGTCGAACCCGACCGGCAGGTGCTGCGGACCGAAGGGCTGCAGGACGCAGCCGACCGGCATGGCGGCCCGGTCGATCTCGACGACGGCCACGTCGACGTCGCCGCCACTGTCGCGTGCCTCGCGCCACACGCTCAGGCCGTCGCGGTGCAGCAGGATCGACCAGGTGGCCAGCTGCGTCAGGTCGCGCGCGTCGGTGTGCATCTCGATCTCGATGCGCTCCGGCGCATGGCCACTCGGCGCGTCGAACAGGACATGCCGACTGGTGACGAGGAAGAGCCGGCCGTCGCGCTCGAAGAAGAAGCCGCTGGCCGCGGTCAGGCCTCGGGTGTCGGCGAAGGTCAGCACGCGCGTGACGCCGAACAACGCCTCGTCCTGGACCGATCCAGGCGCCGCGGGGTCGCCCGCGGGCCGGGCCGCTGGTGACGTGGCCGACGGTTGCGAACGGTGGCCCCGCTGCCAGGCATCGCGCCGCGCGAACCAGACCCGTTCGATCTCGCCGGTGGCGCCGGGCTGGTTGATCGAGTCGAGCATCGGGTTCGACTCCAGCGCCCCGCCGGGGGCCGCCGCCTTGGCGCCCTGGCGATTCCGTTCGGCGTGCTCGACCGGATCGGCCGCAGGTGCGGCCGGCGGTGCCCCCGTGGCGCGTGCGCCGGCCTCGCCGGCGGCGGGAAGATCGGGTCGGGAGGAGGACAGGGGATCGCTCCACTCAAGGTCGTGTCGCGCCGGCTGGCGCCCTCGGCGCCGCGGGCGCTCTGGGTCGACCAGCGATGCGCAACGGCATGTTCAGGCGGCGCGGCCCACGGCGCGGGCCAGGTGACCCGGGTGCCAGCCGCGGCCGGGGCCAGGTCCGCCGCGGGGCGGTGAATCGACCGCTGCGAACGGGCGACCGAAGACACGCCCCGGGTCGCCGACGGGTCGTGCGGGCAGCCGGGCCGGCAGTCCTCAGACCGGCCGGATGCGCGTGGCCTGCGGGCCCTTCTGGCCCTGCGTGACCTCGTACTCCACACGCTGGTTCTCGGCCAGCGTCTTGAAGCCCGTGCCCTGGATCTCCTTGAAGTGAGCGAAGAGATCCTTGCCGCCGTCGTCCGGGGCGATGAAGCCGAAGCCCTTGCCTTCGTTGAACCACTTGACGGTACCGGTTTGCGTTGTCATGTCGTCTGTCCTTGCTGGATGCGATGAAAAAATGCCCCAGCTCGTGCTGGTGCGGTCGAGCAGCCCCCTGACATGGAGGCCGAATGCGATGGGCAGCGAGAGCCGGCTGGCGCTCATTGGGTCCGGCCCCGCGAGGGCGGAAACGGACCGGGTCGTTCGAGGTGCCGGGCGGTGACGCGGCCCGCGGCGGGGCCGGCGGCCGGACGGTCCGGCGAGACCGGGCCGGGCGGCTGCGCGGGTGCCGGGTTCGTGCGCAACCGGCGACCGGCGTCGACGCGCCGTGGTGGGCCGTCGGCGCGTGTCGGTCGCAGCCGGGCGTCCGAGAGCGTGTCGCCGACGGCGACGCCTGGCGTGGTGATCGGCTTGCCCCGGGCCGCGGACTCGCTCGCCGGCCATGAGGGCGTGGGCCGATGCGCGGCGCGCTCGGGCTGCCCGATCCAGGCCAGGGCCTGTGCGATGGCGAAACGGGTCGCCTGCGGGACGGTGTCGAAGGCGGGCACGAAGCGCAGCACTCGATCGTGCGTCATGCTGCCGGTGCCGCTGCGGATGGAGACGACGGCGGCGAAGCGGCCATCGTCGATGAGGCGCGTGTAGGGAGTGACGAGGTACTTCCCGACCTTGAAGGGTGTAGCGATGAGCAGTCTTTCCGAAACGTGGCCACGACGGAGGGTGGCCCGCGTGATGGGCGGTTGACGCGCCGGGGGGTGGCGCGTGCGGCGCATGAACTCGGTCCGGCGGCTGACCGGCAGGGTTACTCGCTGCGGGCCGGAGGCAGCCAGACCAGGCCGAAGGCAAAGGCCTTCAGGCGGTCTGGCAAGGGAGAGAGATCACGTCGTGATCTTGGCGTGTCGTGATGCCAGCCTCGAGCCGGCACCGCCAAAGTCGGGCAGTGTAGCACCCGGCCGCCGCCGCCGCCGATGCGCCGCCTCCGGCGCGGCCCTGCGACCGCCCGCGCGCCATCGCCCGCCGACCGGCAGGCGCCGGCTCAGTACCCGCCCAGTCGGGCCACGCGGTCGAGCTGGTACGCCGCATCGCCCCACAGCTCCTGCAGCACGCGGGCGCGCTTCATGAACAGGCCGATGTCCAGCTCGTCGGTCATGCCGATGCCGCCGTGCATCTGCACGCCCTCCTGCACCGCGCGGTTGGCGCTCAGCGCCGCGCGCGCCTTGGCCATCGCCACCAGGCGCGACGCGTCGGCGCTGCCGGCGTCCAGCGCCGCCTGGGCCTGGCGCGTCATCGCCCGGGCCAGCTCGAGGTCGCAGAACAGCTCGGCGGCGCGGTGCTGCAGGGCCTGGAACTCGCCGATCACCTTGTCGAACTGCTTGCGCTGCTGCAGGTAGGCGACGGTGCGCTCGAACACCTCGTCGGCCAGGCCGATCAGCTCGCTGGCCACGACGGCGCGGCCGAGGTCCAGCGCGCCGTCCAGCAGCGCGCGGCCCTGCGCCACGGAGCCGACCAGCGCGTCGGCGGGCAGCTTCACGCCGTCGAGCTGCACGCGCGCGGCGGGGTGGCTGTCGACCATCACGCAGCGCTCCACGGTGAGGCCCGCGGTGCCCCGTGGAACGCACAGCAGCGCCACGCCATCGCTGGCCTGCGCGGCGACGATCAGCGCGTCGGCCGCCTCGCCGTGCAACACCAGCTGCTTGCGACCGTCCACGCGCCAGTGCTCGCCGTCGCGCACCGCCGTCGTGGCCAGGCGGTCGGAGCGGTGCCGGGCGCCGTCGTCGACGGCGAGCGCCAGCACCACCTCGGCGGCGGCGATGCGCGGCAGCCAGGCCTGCTGCTGCGCGGCGCTGCCGCCGCGCGCGAGCAACCCGGCGCCCACCACGGCGGTGGCGACGAAGGGCGAGGCGGCCAGCGTGTGGCCCAGCTGCTCGGCGATCAGCCCGGCCTCGCACACGCCCAGGCCCAGGCCGCCGTGCGCCTCGGGCACCAGGGTGGCGGCATAGCCCTGCTCGCCGAAGGCGCGCCAGCTGCCCGCGTCGAAGCCTCGGACGTGGGCGGGATCGTCGGTGCGGTCGCGCAGCGCGCGCAGCTGCGCCACCGGCATGCGCTCGGACACGAAGGCCTGCGCGCTGTCGCGCAGCATGCGGCGTTGTTCGTCGAGGATCCAGGTCATCGGTGCACTCGCGGATGGGGTCGGGTCGATCGTTGCGGGCGGCCGGCGCGGGCCTCGGTGAGGCCGGCGCTCATCCCGGCAGGCCGAGGATGCGCTTGGCCACGACGTTGAGCTGGACCTCGCTGGTGCCGCCCTCGATCGAATTGGCCTTGGTGCGCAGCCAGGCGCGCGCGGCCACGCCCTCCTGCGAGCGCTCGCCCGCCCATTCCAGCGCGTCGCTGCCGCCAGCGGCCATCATCAGCTCCCAGCGGCGCTTGTTCAGCTCGGCGCCGTAGTACTTCAGCGCCGACGAGATCGCCGGCATCGTCTCGCCGGCCCTTGCCTGCTCGCCGACCAGCTTCATCCATGCGCGGAACGCCGCCTCGTCGACCTCGAAGCGCGCGATCTCGGCGCGCAGCACGGCGTCGTCCAGCCGTCCGTCGGCGCCGCGGCCGATCTTCTCCAGCGCCACTGCGCCCACCGGTCGCGGCTGCTGGCGCTCGGCGATCGCGCCGATCATCTCGCGCTCGTGCGTCAGCAGGTATTTGGCGATGGTCCAGCCGGCGTTGAGCTCGCCGACCAGCTGCGTGCGCGGCACCTTCACCTGATCGAAGAAGGTCTCGCAGAACGGGCTCTTGCCGGAGATCAGCTTGATCGGCCGCGTGCTGACGCCGGGGCTCGCCATGTCGATCAGCACGAAGCTGATGCCGGTGTGCTTCTTGGCGGTGTCGGTGCGCACCAGGCAGAAGATCCAGTCGCTCTCGTCGGCATAGCTGGTCCAGATCTTCTGGCCGCTGATCACGAAGTGGTCGTCGTGCACCTCGGCGCGGGTGGCCAGGCTGGCCAGGTCGGACCCCGCGTTGGGCTCGCTGTAGCCCTGGCACCAGCGGATCTCGCCGCGCGCGATCTGCGTCAGGTAGTGGCGCTTCTGCTCCTCGCTGCCGTACTTCAGCAGGGCCGGGCCGAGCATCCAGATGCCGAAGCTCTGCAGCGGCACGCGGCACTGCAGTGCCGCCATCTCCTCGCGCAGCACCGCGGCCTGCTCGTGGGTGAGCCCGCCGCCGCCATAGGCTTGCGGCCAGGTCGGCACGGTCCACCCACGCTCGGCCATGCGCTGCATCCACAGGCGCTGCGCGTCGCTCTGGAAGCGGAAGCTGCGGCCGCCCCAGCAGATGTCGGCCTCGCTGCGCAGGGGCTGGCGCATCTCGGGCGGGCAATTCGCCTCGAGCCAGGTGCGCGTCGCGCGGCGGAAGGTCTCCAGGTCGGTCGAAGTTGTCGTGTCCATGTCGCCTCCGTCGTCAGATCGTCGCGCCGCCGTCGCAGACGATGACCTGGCCGGTCATGAAGCTCGAGGCCTTGGAGGCCAGGTACACGGCGGCGCCGGCGATCTCGTCGGGCTCGCCGATGCGGCGCAGCGGCACCAGGCGCGTGGCGCGGTCCAGCGTCTCGGGGTTCTCCCACAGCGCACGCGCGAAGTCGGTGCGCACCAGGCCCGGTGCGATGCAGTTGACGCGCACGCCCTGCGGACCGAACTCATGGGCCAGGTTGCGCGCCAGCTGCAGGTCGGCCGCCTTGCTGATGCAATAGGCACCGATCACCGGACTGCCGCGCAGTCCGCCGATCGACGACACGATGACGATCGACCCGGCGCGGCGCTCGATCATCTGCGGCGCACACATCTGGATCAGCCAGTGGTTGCTGACGATGTTGTTGTCCAGCACCTTGCGCAGGGCCTCGTCGCTGAGGCTGGACATCGGGCCGTAGCTCGGGTTGCTGGCGGCGTTGCACACCAGCACGTCGATGCGGCCGAAGGCCTGCATCGTGCGGTCCACCAGGTTCTGCAGCGCGTCCTTCGACGAGATGTTGGCCGGCACCACCAGGGCGCGCCCGGCGCCGTGGCGCTGGTTGATGGCCTCGGCCACCGCCTCGCAGGCATCGGCCTTGCGCGACGAGATCACCACCCGCGCGCCGTGCTCGGCCAAGCGCTCGGCGATGGCGCGGCCGATGCCGCGCGACGAACCGGTGATCACGGCCACCTGGCCGTTCAGATCGAACAAGGACATGCCGGTCTCCTGCATGGTTCGTGGCACCCGGCGCCACGTCGCCGCGCGATGGCTCGCCACGGTAGCATGCGCGCCGCCCTTCGGCCGTCACCCGCGGGACGTCGCGCACCCGGACCGTGCCGGCGCGCCGCGCCGCGCCCGGGCGACGAGTCCCCCCTGCCCCACCGCCTGCCGCCATGCCCATCGCCCCGTTGATCGAATCCGCCGACCTCGACGGCAGCGAGCCGCTGCCGGACTTCCACGCGCTGCCCGACCTCGTCCGGCAGCACGCCCGACAGCGTCCGCAGGCCCCGGCGCTGGTGTGCGGCGAGCGCGCCCTGGACCATGCCGCGCTCGACGCGGCGATGGACCGCGTGGCCGCCGCGCTGCAGCGCGACGGCGCGCGGCCCGGCGACGCGGTGGCGATCTGCGGCGCGGCCTGCATCGCCTACCTGGTGGTGTTCCTGGGCGCCCTGCGCGCCGGGCTGGCCGCTGCGCCGCTGGCGCCGGGCAGCACGCCGGCGCAGCTGGCCGGCATGGTGGCCGACTCGGGCGCGCGCCACCTGTTCCTCGACGGCGAGGTGGCCGCCGCGCTGCCGACGGACCGCATCCCGCCGGGCTTGCGGCGCATCCGGCTCGATCTCGACGAGGGGCCCGACGCGCTGGTTGCCTGGCTGGCCGACCCCGGCCACGCGCCCCAGGCGGTGCGCATCGAGCCCGGCTGGGCCTTCAACGTCATCTACTCGTCGGGCACCACCGGCGTGCCCAAGGGCATCGTCCAGCCGCACGCGATGCGCTGGGGGCAGGTGCGGCGGGCCGAGGCCGCCGGCTACGACAGCGACACCGTCACGCTGATCGCCACGCCGCTGTACAGCAACACCACGCTGGTGGCCGTGATCCCCACGCTGGCCCGTGGCGGCTGCGTGGTGCTGATGCCGAAGTTCGACTGCGCGGCCTACCTGCGCCTGGCCGAGCGCCATCGCGCCACGCACACCATGCTGGTACCGGTGCAGTACCAGCGGCTGATGCAGTGGCCCGACTTCGACCGCCACGACCTGTCGAGCTTCCGCTTCAAGGCCTGCACCAGCGCCCCGTTCCGTGCCGAGCTCAAGGCCGAGGTGCTGCGCCGCTGGCCCGGCGGGCTGACCGAGTACTACGGCATGACCGAAGGCGGCGGCACCTGCATCCTGGCCTGCCACCTGCATCCGGACAAGCTGCACACCGTGGGCCAGCCGGCCGAGGGCCACGACATCCGCCTGATCGACGAGCAGGGCCGCGAGCTGCCTGCCGGCAGCACCGAGCCCGGCGAGGTCGTCGGCCGCTCGTCGGTGATGATGACCGGCTACCACGGCCAGCCGGCCAAGACGCGCGAGGCCGAGTGGTTCGACGCCGCAGGGCGGCGCTTCATCCGCACCGGCGACGTCGGCCGCTTCGACGCCGACGGCTTCCTGACGCTGATGGACCGCCGCAAGGACATGATCATCAGCGGCGGCTTCAACGTCTACCCGAGCGACCTCGAGGCCGAGCTGCGGCAGCACCCGGCCGTCGCCGACGTGGCGGTGGTCGGCGTGGCCAGCGCGCAGTGGGGCGAAACGCCGGTGGCCTTCGTGGTGCGCCGCGACGGCCGCGCCGACGCGCCGGACACGCTGCGCGACTGGCTCAACGCGCGCGTCGGCAAGACGCAGCGCCTGTCCGACCTGCAGCTGGTCGACGAGCTGCCGCGCAGTGCCATCGGCAAGGTGCTCAAGCGCGAGCTGCGCGACGGCTACCGGCCCTGAAGCACCTGCGCGGATCCGGCGACGCCCACGCCGCGGCGGCCTGCGTGGCGGCGACGCTCAGCGCAGGTAGGCCTGCACGCCCTCCTCGACACGATCGGGATCGCTGCGCAGCAGCTCGCGCAGGATCGCGACGTGGCCCGAGCCGGCGAGGACCAGCACGCGCTCGCCCGGCGCGGCCTGCTGCTGCATCCGCGCATACATGCGCAGGTTGCGATGCCACCAGTGGGCCGAGGCGTCCGCGCCGTGGAACAGGCCGCGTGCGGCGCCCACCGCGTTGAGCTGCAGGTACAAGCCCTTGTTGCGGCGGTCCTCGGCGTCGGTGTTGGTCTGCTGCAGGATCTGGCGCAAGCCGTGCGTGCGGTGCAGCGCCTGCAGCCGGCGCGACTCGGCCTCGATCATCGCGAGCACCCGGCGTTCGGCGGCGGGCTCCTCGCGCAGGTAGTCCCACAGCTTGACCTCGGTCGGTGGCGGCTGGGCATCGAAGCCATGCACCCGCGGCAGGCCGGCCCGGTGCGCCACCCGGAAGCCGAGCTGGTAGAGCTCGCTCGCCGGCAGCTCGAAGCCGCCGGCGCGGTAGTCGGCATAACGCCGATTGATCACGGCGTCCTGGCTCTCGGGATACTCCAGCAGCACGCGCGTCGGCGCGAAGCGCACCAGGCGATCGACCAGCGCGGCCAGATCGGCCTGCGGGCCCGGCTGCATCACGTCCAGGGGCTGGTACTTCACCGCGTCCAGGCCCGGGTTGTCGAAGTGGAACAGGCCCAGCATCAGCACGCGCGCCGGCGCCTCGCCGCTGGCGGACGCCGGTTGCGCCGCCGCCGGCAGGGCCGGCAGCCACGCGGCCAGGCACATCCCCGCCCACGCAGCCCCCGCGGCGCACGACAGCATGCGGCGCCGCGTGGAGCCCGCGGCGCGCGGTCCACCCGCCGGGTCGGTGATCGGGCGCTCGGCTGCAGGCATGTCGTTCCTCGTCGGTGCAGAGGACCCGCACGGTACCGACCGCCACCCGGTGCGGCGCGGGCCCTGCGACGGACCGCCGCGGCGGCCGACCGGCCGCAGCCCGCGCGGCATCGACAGCTTCGGATCAGGTCGCGTCGTCGCGCACCTGCCCCACCCAGAGGCGGTTGCCGTCGGGGTCCTCGAAGCGGAACTCGGTCATGCCGTAGAAGCTGCGCTCGAGGTCGGGCACGGCGACACCGTTGCGCCGCAGCTGCGCGTGGTAGGCCACCACGTCGTCGGGGTACAGGTACAGCACGCCGTCGTGGGGGCCCGGGCGGTGCGGATGGATCGATTGGTCCACCATCAACCGGCAGTCGTCCATCACCAGCATCGCCCAGCCCCAGCCGTCGTTGCGGTTCTCCACCGTGAACCCCAGCTGCCGGTAGAAGTCCACCGCCCGGGCCATGCTCAACACCGGCAGCATCGGGATCAGGCGCGTCATCTTCATGCCGGGCTCCCGCCCGGCGTCTGCGGCGCTCGCGGCGCCAGCGGCGTGAACTCGGCGAACAGCTGCGAGGCCTCGGCCAGCGAGGCCAGCGGCACGTAGTCGCACGCCGCCTCGAACTCGGCCCACAGCGCCAGCACCGCCGGATTGGCATGCGCGCGCTCGATGGCCTCGGCCGAAGCCCACTCGAAGACCTCGATCAGCGTGCCGTCGGCAGCCTGCATCGCGTGACGCGGCCGCCCGGTGACCAGGCCCTCGGCCTGCAGCACGCCCCAGTGCTTGTCGACCACGGCGTGCAGGTCGTCCTCGTGCCCCGGCTTGGGCTTGAACGCAGCGATGACGAATCGGCCCATGATCACGCCTCCGGTTTGCGGCCCGCGCCGGTCCTCACATCGCGCGCAGGCTGACCTTGCGGAACTTGATCGTCCCGCGCCCCCATTGCAGCGCGATGGGGCCGCCGGCGAACTTGCCGTCGTGGATGTCGACGGTCTTCACGCCGTTGAGCACCACCACCAGGTGTGGACCGTGGGCCATGATCTCGTAGGTGTTCCACTTGCCCCCGGCCTTGGGCATCGGGTCCGGCGCCTTGGCCACCTTGACGATCGCGCCGGTGCCGTAGGTGGGATCGGGGCGCTGGTCGAAGATGTTGACCTCGTAGCAGTTCTCGTCGGTGATCTTGGCGGGATCCTGGCAGCGGATGAACACGCCGCTGTTGGCGTCGTCGCTGGCCCAGAACTCCACGTGAAGATGGAAGTCCTGATAGCGGGCCTTGGTGACCAGGTAGGCAGCCTCCTTGCCACCCTGGCTGGCCTGGACGGCACCGTCGCTGCCACTCCAGTTGGCCTCGCCGACGCGGTTGAAGTTGTCCAGGCCCAGCGCGCCGTCGACCAGTGCCGTCCAGGCGCCGGGCCCATGGTGCGCACAGGCTGCCAGCGACAGCGTGACGACGAAGGCGGCCATGCGGGCCGTGCGGACGAGGACGTTTCGGTTCATCGGTTGTCTCCGGGTGGGCGGGCCAGTCGGTGCGAGGGGTTCCGTCGGTGAACGTGTGTCATCGGCCCGGGTCGGCGACGGTCCTGCCCCCGGGCGGAGTCGCGCAGCATAGGCAAGGCGGCGCACGTCGGCAAGCCGTACTGCGTGGGCGTTGGGGGTAGCCGGTGTTGGGGTTCGAGCTGATTGGGCTGTCGAGGGGCGGCTTGCGACGCATTGCGGCCTTTCGGGGTGCTGAACTCGCCCCCCATCGCCCACGGCCGGGATTTCGCCCCGGCGGGCGACTCACTTTCTTTGCTGGTGCAA
>WBZL01002706.1_pt2 | contig 13781 bp, 14 predicted proteins | sample 5204291 | NCBI WGS metagenome assembly WBZL01 (sample SAMN12344345, study PRJNA552823) | activated sludge metagenome | biome: Activated sludge suspended growth; feature: Nitrification reactor; material: Wastewater; isolation source: activated sludge from nitrification reactor of wastewater...
ACCCTTCCTTCCACACCGTGTCGAAGACCGTTCCGACGATGTGGAACGCCGAGTTCTCCGACGGTCCCTCATCGATCACCCACGCCCGCACCCGCTGACCGGGCTCCACACGGATCGGGGCGAACTTGTACCCGTTGTAGTAGTTGTTGAACACGACGGCGTCGTCGAGCTCGGCCAACATCTTCGTGAGGTCTCCCTCTTTGCCGTTGGCACCGAGGTACAGCTCCGACTGAACGAGCAGGAACTCGTGATCGACCGGCGGCAGGTCGGGAGGGTCGATGATGATGGCACCGAACATACCGTTGCCGATGTGATGGATCGCGGGGGCCGTTCCGCAGTGGTACATGAACGCTCCGGCGAACTCCGCCTTGAACTGGTACACGAGACTTTCGCCGGGGGCGATCGTCCGCATCTCGTCGTTCCACGCGACCTTCGAAGCGTGGAAGTCAATGGAGTGCCCGAGCGTCCCGTCGTTGTACAACGTGACGTTGAAGACGTCGCCAACCTTGCCGCGGAGCGTCGTTCCGGGGACTGTGCCGCCGAACGTCCACATCAGTTGTGTGACCCCGGGAGCGACCTCGATCTCGGTCTCGATGGCGTGCAGTTCCACGTCGTGGACGGTCCCGCCGGGCGCCGGCGCCAGGGTGGGGTCGAACGGCTTCCAATCGGCGGCGGGCTCGGCCGCTGAGTCGATCTCCGCGCCGGTCGACGTGGCCGACACCGGGGTTGCAGCGGCGTGTGAGCCGCCGCCAGATCCGGCGACGTTGATATCCATCACCATGCCGGCTTCCTTGTGGCCAGCGACGGTGCACCACGCCTGAGTCGACGCATCGAACGGGCCGACGGTGATCGTCTCGCTGGTACCGGGAGCGAGCATCTTGGTACCCGTCTCCCCATCCACCTTCAGATCGTGGTCCATGGCGCCGTCGTTGGTGACGACCATCTGGACCTTCTGGCCCGGCTGGACGTCGATGGACGCCGGTTCCACCTTGAACTCGGTCAACGAGACCTCGATCTTCAGGGTCTCGGTGGAGCCGACGGTCGTCTCGCCGTCCCCGGACGAGAAGAAGCCCATCGCTCCGAAGCCGCCGAGGAGGAGAGCGAAGAACGCCATGGTCGAACTGACGACCCAGAGGCCGGTCCCCGCTCTATCGGTCTTTCGTGTTGGACTGTCACTCATCTCTGTGCCTCCTGACGGACTGGTTCATCCATCAGAATTATCGAGTCAGTGACTGTACGACTAGGGACGTTTGTCCCGTTCTGCTGTTGGGCGGGGCCTGGTCACTCCCACGTGAAGCGCCACGCAGCCAATATCGGCGTGGCCACCGCCCACGTTGCCAGCGTGACCCAGGAGCCGGTGTGGACCTGCTCCCCGACCCGGAGCGACCCGATCATCACGTCGGCCAACGGGGCGGCAGGGAGCAGTTTTGCCACGGCCTGCAACGCCCCGGGCATCTCCTCGAACGGAACCACCATGCCGCCGGTCACCATCAGCGCGAGAAAGAGACCGTTGGTCGCGGCGAGGTTCGCCATACCGCCGAGCGTGCCGGCCATCAGCAGCGCGAGACCCCCGAACGCGGCGGTCCCGAGCAGCGCCGCGACGGCCGACATGGGCCATCCCCCATGGTCAGGGGTCCACCCCAGCAGCAGGGCGGCCACGATCAGCACCGTCCACTGCGCGAGTTCGATCGCCAGCACGGAACCGAACTTCGCCGCGACCCAACGGGGTCTGCCGAGAGGCGTCGCTCCGAGCCGCTTCAACACTCCGTAGTATCGTTCGAACCCGGTGCTGATGCCGAGGCTCACGAGTGAGGACGACATCACGGCGAGCCCGAGTACCGCCGGCGAGAGGAACTGCACCGGGTCCGCCTCGTCACTGTTGAGCACTTCCACCTTCGAGAAGAAGACGAGCAATCCCAGCGGGATGAACAGGTTCACGAGGAGCTGTTCGCCGTTGCGAACAGTGAGCGTGATCTCGATGCGGAGCTGAGCGAGCAGAGCCTTCACGCCCGCCGCCTTCGGCGAGCCCTGCCGCCTCGGCCGGAGCGGCCGTGCCCCCCGTGGGTGGGAGTGTTGCCCGGTTCCCGTTCGGCGGTCAGCTTGAGGAAGACGGCCTCGAGTTGCTGACGACCCGCTTGCAGGTCGCCGATGAGGACGTTGTGGCTCGCCAACCAGTTGGTCACGGAAGCGACGTGAGCCGGTGTCGGCGCGACCCCCGCCACATAACGTCCCGGCTCGGGTTCGGTCACGCTGCCTCCGACCAGAGCGCCGAGTGCCTCGACGTCGAGGCCAGTGGGGGCGCGGAACGAGAAATCAGAGACGTTCGCCGACAACAGCTCGTCGGGTGTGCCGTCTGCCACGACGCCGCCGTTATCAAGGATGACGATCCGGTCGGCAAGCGCCTCGACCTCGGTGAGGTCGTGAGTGGTGAGCATCACCGTGACCCCGTCCGCGGAGAGCGATCGGATCAGCTCCCGGATCAGCTGACGTCCCGAGACGTCGACACCGGCGGTGGGTTCGTCGAGGAAGACCACAGCCGGGTTGCCGACGATCGCGAGTGCCAGATTCAATCGTTGCTGCTCCCCGCCCGACAGCGACCGGAACGGGACCTCGGTCCGGTGGCTCAACCCCACGAAGTCGAGCAGCGCTCGGGGCTCGCGGGGTGAGTCGTAGTAGGAGGCGAAGAGCCGTACGGCTTCGAGGGGTCGGATCGCTGTGTAGATCCCACCGTCTTGCAGCATGATGCCGACCTTCCGGTTCAGCGCCCCGCGGTCGCTCCACGGGTTGACGCCACACACCCGGACAGTTCCGGCGGTTGGTCGCCGGTAGCCCTCTAGGCACTCGATCGTCGACGTCTTGCCCGCTCCGTTCGGCCCGAGAAGGACCGTGATCCGGCCCTGCTCAGCGCTGAAGCTCGCATCATCCACGGCGACGAGATCGCCATAGCGAACGGCGAGATGTTCGACCTCGACGACGGACACGCGCCGACGCTAGGACATGCCAGTGCGCTGTGCGAAGCCCGGGTCTCGGGCGGTCATCCCGGGTCTTCGACCGACCCGAGCAGCGCTGCGAGTTCCTCGACGGTGTTGACCAGATGGTCGGCCCCGGCGTCGACGAGTTCGCCCGCTGGCGCGTATCCCCAGCCGACCCCGACGGTGGTCAGGCCCGCGGCGCTGCCAGCCTCGATGTCGTAGCAGCGATCACCGATCATGTAGCCGGCGATCGCTCCGAGGCGTGGTCCCCCGACAGCGGCGAGCGCTCGGTGGACGATCTCGCTCTTGTCATGGCCGGTGGCCGTCATCGACGCGGCGCTGACGACGTCGAAACGCGGCCGAAGGCCGAAGTACTCGAGCATGCGTTCGGTGGGCTCTACGCCTTTGGAGGTCGCCGTCGCGAGGATGTGGCCACTCGAGCGAAGCTGATCGAGCAGGTCAGCCATCCCGGGGAACACGGCGCACTCGAACTCGCCGTGCTCGCGGTAGTGCCGGCGATACACCGCGCGAGCGTCGTCGAGCCGGCCCGCGGGAACACCGAGTTGGGCGAGCATGTCGAGCAACGGTGGCCCCAGAAGCGCCCGGAGCGTCTTGGACGGAGGAACGGGCAGCTCGAGATCGGCCAGCGTTGCTTCCATGCAGCCGATGATGCCGGGGGCGGAGTCCCAGACGGTGCCGTCCAGGTCGAACAGGATCGGCACACGGGCTGTGGAGCGGGAGGACATCGTCCCCCGAAACTACCGGTGCCCGTGCCGGCACGGGGCCGCCCTACGGTGGGAGGGGTGAGACGGCTGTGGATGACGTGGTCGGCGACGGTGCTGGTCGTGTCGGCGATCACGGCTGGAGCGTGTACCGAGCAGCGAATCGACGAGTCCCTCGGCAGCCCTGCACCGTCGGACCGCTCCGGGGCGCCCCCGACCTCGGCGCCCGGTGCGGACTTCGTCGCCGCGGTCGCGTCGGTGGACACGTCGACGCTTCGTTTGGGGGCGCCCTTCAACACGCAGTTCCTCAGGGTTCAGTTTCTGGCCGCCGGTCTCGATGCCGCGGAGGCGGCCTGCGCAGCCGATCGAGTGGCGGCGTCGGTGGGGCCTGATTTCGGCGATCGGCCGGTATCGGAGGTCATGTCGGGAATCGGCATCACCCCCGATGTGATGTTGCCGTGCGTTCCGATCGCGCGGATGTCGCATCTCGCAGCGGCTGGAGGTGGGGCCGACCTCGCACGAGTCCCTCCCGACCTCCTCCGCTCGACGCTCACCGAGCTGGCTTCCGCGGGATTCGAGGAGGCCGGCCTTACCGCCGTCGAGGCGACCTGTCTCGCTGAGCGCGTTGTCGGTGGTGCCGACGTCGACGAGCTGGCCGATCTGGGTGCCACCTTCAGCCTCAGCGTCGACCGGGCGGCCGCGGAGCTTCGAGCCTGCGTGTCGCCGGAACGGGCGAACCAACTCGGAGGATGAGTCCCCCGCGAACTACCGTCTCGAACCATGTTGGACATCCGTCTCTTCCGCAACGAGCTCGAACAGGTCCGCGCGGGTCTCAGCCGCCGCGGGGAGTCGTCGGAGTCTGTTGACGCGGTGGTGCGGCTCGACGACGAGGTCCGTCGCATCAACACCGAACGCGACGAGCTGCGGTCCCGAATCCGAGCGCTGTCCAACGAGGTCGGCCAGTTCATGCGAGACGGGCTGAAGGACGAAGCCGGTGATCTCCAGGCGGAGAGCCGTGAGCTGGGAGCGCAGGAGAAGCAGCTCGACGCGGCGTCGGACGCCGCTGCGCACGAGCTCCGTGAACTTCTCCTACGCCTCCCGAACCTGCCCTCCGACGACGCTCCGGACGGCTCGACCGAGCACGACAACGTCGTCGCCCGAGTGGAGAACTACGACCCCGGTTCGTACGCCGACCATCAGCGCGTGCCTCACTGGGAGACCGGGGAGGCGCTTGGAATCCTCGACGTCGAGCGCGGCGTGAAGATGTCGGGCTCGATGTTCGTGATGTACCGCAAAGCCGGCGCTGCGATGGTGCGTGCGTTGTGTCAGCTCGCGTTGGATCGCAACGCTGACTTGTATGAGGAGGTTCGCCCCCCGACACTCGTGCGCGCCGACACGATGGTGTCGACGGGTCACCTTCCGAAGTTCGCCGACGACGCGTACCACCTCGAACGCGACGACCTGTACGCGATCCCCACCGCCGAGGTTCCGTTGACGTCGCTCGCCCGCGACGAGATTCTCGATCACGCGGCGTTGCCCGCGCGGTACATGGCGCACACATCCTGTTTCCGGCGCGAGGCGGGCTCAGCTGGCAAGGACACACGAGGGCTCCTCAGGGTTCACGAGTTCGACAAGGTCGAGCTGCTCGCCTACACCACCGCTGAGCAGGCACCCGCTCTGCACCGGGAGATCCTCGATCGGGCCGAAGCGCTCATCCGCGATCTCGGCCTCGCCTACCGGATCCTCGATCTGTGTGCCGGCGACCTCGGTAACTCGTCGAGGCGAACGTTCGACATCGAGGTCTACGCCCCGGGTGTCGACCGCTGGCTCGAGGTGTCCTCGGTGTCGTGGTTCGGCGACTACCAGGCCCGGCGCGCCAATATTCGCCACCGTTCCGCCGAGGGCAAAGGCACCGAGGTGTGTCACACCCTCAACGGCTCGGCGCTGGCCGTACCGAGGGTGTGGGCCGGAATCGTCGAGACCCACCGCCAGCCCGACGGATCGGTGGCCGTGCCTGAGGTGCTGCAGCCGTACCTTCGTGGCCTCACACGGATCGGCTGACCGCGATGTCGGACGACGGATCGGCTGGCGACTACGGCGATCTCGGCGAGTACGAGGGCGGGCGAACGAGTTACGACGGATCGGGACTGGATGAGTCCGATGCTGCGTCGGACCCTCTCGTCCAGCTTCGTGTGTGGCTGGACGACGCCATCGCCGCCGGCGTCGCGGAGCCGACCTCGATGACCGTCTCGACGGTGAACGGCGACCGGGTGCGGTCGCGCGCGGTGCTGCTTCGGCAGCTCTCCGCCGAGGGGCTTTCGTTCTTCACCAACCTCGACAGCGACAAGGGCGTCGAGCTGGCAGGGCATCCGCAGTGCGCCGCCCAGTTGCTGTGGCTCGACCTGTATCGCCAGGTTCGCATCGAAGGCGCCGCGCGTGTGCTCGACGATGCTGTGGCCGACGCCTACTTCGCGACCCGCCCCCGCGGGAGTCAGGTCGGCGCGTGGGCGTCACCCCAGTCGCAGGTGCTTCGTGACCGCGAGGAGTTGGCAGCCCGGATCGAGGAGGCTGAGTCCCAGTTCGCAGACGGCCCGGTTCCACGTCCGCCGAACTGGGGTGGTTACCTGATTGAGCCCGACTACTTCGAGTTCTGGCAGGGTCGACCGAGTCGGTTGCACGATCGGCTCCGGTACCGTCGGTCCGGTGATACGTGGGTGATCGAGCGGCTCGCCCCCTGATAGGCGGATTTTGGACAGGGCGCTATGAGCGCTCGGCTAGCTGTGACGGACGCGGCGGCGCTCGCCGTCCCCGCCCGTGAACCAGGCGTCCCGGGGCCAGATCCAGTCCCGTCCACCGTGGCCGTGAATCTGGACACCGCACCACACGGTGACGTCGTGATCGTGCCAGACCCGCGCTGCGTCGAGCGCGGACCACAGGTCGAGTTCCAAGGCTTCGAGGGCGGCGATCGTGAGGTCGACCAACGAGGAGGGCGGTTTGTCGGGGTCGACGAGGCGCAGAGCGAGCTTCGTCGCCTCGTAGTCCTCGACGTCGACCTCGGTGGGAAGCGTGCCATCCGACGCTCGCTGCTGGATCGAGGAGAGCGCTCCGCAGGTCGACGTCGGCGTGGTCTGACCGGGACGGAGAGTGACCCCGATGGCACCGTCGTCCTCGATGCCGATGTGGGGGAAACCGAGGACGAGGACTGCTCCGCGTCCGTTGTCGTTGGGAATGTGGCTGAACGCAGCGTCCCAGCCGGTGCGACCGAGCGCCGGTACGCCGCCGAGGCCGGCCAGGGTGAACGCAGGGCCCCAGATTTCCTGGATGGCGGCGAAGAAGTCCGTCGTCAGTTCGTCGCGGCAGATGCTCACCAGCGGCAGCGTTCGCTCGCGGGTGTACCCCAGATCCTCGATCGTGGTGCGGACGGTCGCCAGGTACTCATCGCTGGGAACCGCGCCGGGGAAGGTGGTCTGTAGGGCTTTGTCGAAGATGCTCATGCCGCCGGGAGTTTCGGCTCCTCGGAGGATTCGGCGCAATTCCCAGGGTCGGCCCGGCCGTGCCGTCTGATGGCCCGGACTCCGATGGCTCCGATGACGACCAGCCCGATAGCGAGACCGATTCGACCGGCTCCGACGTCGGAGATCCACCGCGCGATGCTGTCTCGCCAGTCGGCGATCAGTTCGGCGAAGGCGTTGTCGGGATCGCCGCCGGTGAGCACCCGCGCCTCGTAGATGCCGTAGTACGCCGCGATCAGTCCGCTGAGCACGAGCAACACGCCGCTGATCCGACCCATGTGTGGCAGCAGCCCACGCATCTTCGAGACGACACCTTGGCGGGCGAAGCTGACCGCAAGGGTCAGGAAGGTGATGATCGCCCCCATGCCGAGCCCGTACAGCAGGAAGGCGGCGACTCCGGCGACCGCATCGTGGCGGCTGAAGGTGGTGGACACCGTTCCGATGAACGGCCCGATCGTGCAGCTGAGCGAAGCGACGCCGTAGGAGACCCCGAATACGAAGGCGGACCACGCCGACTGGGACCCCGAGCTGGTCGCGAGCTTGGGAAGTCGCACCATGGGCACGAACCCGGCGATCATCGCGATGCCGAGGATGACGAGCAGAACGCCGAGCCCGACGATCACCCACGGGAGCCGCTCGCCGACGAACTCGCTGACCGCGCTCCAGAACGCGCCGATGATGCCGAACACGATCATCACGCCGGCAGTCATCGCCCCACCGACGGCGAGTCCTCGACCGAGCGGATTGGCGGGTGCGTTCGCCCCGTCGTCGGCCGATTCGAGTCCCAGGTAGTACGACAGGTACGCCGGAAGGAGGGCGAAGCCGCAGGGGTTGATGGCCGCAACCATGCCGGCGGAGAACGCCAACAACAATGTCGCCTGATTCATGCTGTGGCCTCTTCGATCAGGCGATCGATCTCGGCATCCTCGGTGATCGGTTCGTTGTGCAAGGCCGACACCGTTCCATCAGCTCGGAGAACGACGGTGTGAGGGAGTTGGACACCGGCGAATCGGGTCAGAACCTCGTTGGTCGGGTCGACCGCCTGCCGGTAGGTGACCCCGGTGTCGGCGATCATTCTCGAGCCAAGCTCGGGGGACTCGAAGACGTCGACGCCCAGGAACTCCACGCTGTCCCGGTGTCGTTGGAACGCTCGTTCGAGGAGTGGCATCTCCTTGATGCACGGTACGCAGGTCGACGCCCAGAAGTTGATGACGACCGGTTTTCCGGACAGCTCGGCGATCCTGACCGGTGTCCCGTCGAAGCCGGTGAGCGACACCTGTGGCGCGGTCGCTCCGACCTCGGCGATCGGCTCGTCGGTTGCGCCGCGGTCGACCTGTGCGCCGACGAGGTCCTCGGCCGTGATTGGACGGCTCTCCTGCTCCGCTGGGCGGATCACGAAGACGTATGAGGCGGCGAGGGCGGCACTCAACGCGAGCAGCGTCGCGCCGATGAAGCGATGCGGCCGCGGGGGGGAGCCGTCGGAACTCACGACTCGAACGGTAGTGGTGGGGCACTGCCGGAGGCAGATCGGGCACTGCCGGAGGCAGATCGGGCACTGCCGGAGGCAGATCGGGTACTGCACGCGCAACGGCCCCGGTACCCGCGATGCGGGATTCCGGGGCCGTTGCGTTCACCTGGGAGGGCAGAGGATGCCGGTCACGCTCGACGAGTCGTCACGCGACCTCTTCCGTCGGGCCCTCCTGGCCGGCGGGTCAGGCGGGCTGGAGGTGACGGAGGTGCTCGGGAAAGGGGATCACCGGAAGCTGATCCTCGGGGCGAGGGTGCTTGGGCGGACGCCCCCGACGCCGCTTGGTCATGACGATCTTGCCGGAGACGAAGAGTTGGCCGCCCCAGACGCCCCACTGTTCCCCGCGGGCGAGTGCCGTGTCGAGGCACTCCACGATGACGGGGCAGGTGGAGCAGATGCGCTTGGCTTCGGCGATCTCGGTGATCTCATCGGAGAAGAACAGGCGGGCGGAACCGGGGTCACCGCCGGCGCACGCGGCGTCGCGCTCCCAGGCGGTGTCGGGCTCGAGTTGGATGGTCGGTGCAAGGGTCATGGTGTCGTTCTTTCGGGTTCGGGGTGTCGGAGCCCCGGGGTGATCAGGTTCTGAGTCGGTGGAGTCGTCGGATCGCGCGATGCGCTCGGAGTTCGGACGTGCGGGTTGTGCGGTGATTGCTCATGGGTGCCTTTCGGGGCGTTGGGTGGGTGTTGGAGACTCGCCACCGGGGAACGACGAAGGGCCGCCGGTTGCCCGGCGGCCCTTCGGAGTTCGTCTTCGGTTTCGAGTCGGGTGACTCTCTACGAAGCTCCTCCTGGACCGCCGGGCGAGGTGGGGTTGACGTCGGCGTGCTCGTACTTGGTCGCCGCGTCGAACCACTTCGCCGTCATCGAGAGGGACGTGAGGCAACGCTGCTTCGAGGCGCGCGGCGAGGTGGCGATGGCCTGTACCTCGCTACCGGAGATGAGAATCTCGTGCCGCATCGAACGTCGTTCCTCGGTGCCCTCCGACCCGGTGGCCGGTGGAGTCGTCTTGGTCAGTGTGCCGCGGAAATTCCCGCGTGCGGTGTCAATGGCACCACGGATCGCGAATCTCGTCAAACGAATTAACGCGACCGCGCCGAGAGGACCCGATTCAGCCCTCGATCGCGTAGCGCAGTGACTCGCCGTCGCGGCGCGATCGCGCTCGGCCGGCGAGGCGCAGGTGCTCCAAGTGAGCGTATGTCTCAGACTCCGCCATCGCCCCCCACGAGCGCTCGTGGAACAGCCGGTGGGAGAACTCGATGACGGTCGCCTCGCCGAGTTCGACACCGATCCGCACCAGGTCGTGGAGCCGTTCCTCGTGGTGAAGTTCGATGGCCTCGACGCGACCCGAGAGATCGGTGAAGGGGTGCCCGTGCGCCGGCAGGACGAGTCGGACGCCTTCCAGGTCAGCGACCTTGTGGAGCGCGGCGAAGAAGTCGGCGAGCGAGTCGGTTGACTGCGTCATGCCCGAGATGTGCGGTGTGATGGTTGGCAGGACGTGGTCGCCTGACAACAGGATGCCGTCGGCGGGGTCGAACAGACACAGGTGGTCGCCGGTATGGCCGGGCGTGTGGACCCCGACCCACTCGCGGCCGCCGAGCACGATGACCTCGGCGTCGGCCACTCGCACGTTAGGTTCGTTCTCGACGAGACCTCGCCGGGTGAGCTCGTCCCAGCCCCTCATCCACATGATCTCGTCGCGGGTGGGGAAGGGGACCGTTCCTCCCCACGGTGAGAAGCGGGTCGGCAGTTCCGGTATCTCGCCGTCACCCATGAGCGCGTCGAAGAACGCGTGGGGGTCGAATCCGTCGTCGCGGCGACGGAGTTCGAGTTCCCGGTCGTCGTCGAACCGGGTCAACAGCGTGCTGAAATGCTCGTGAGCGACGATGTCGGCCTGGTTGCCGATGCGCAGGCGGCCGGCACCGCCGAAGTGATCGGGGTGGCTGTGGGTCACGAACACTGTGTGGATGCGCGAGACCGGGGCGCCGATCTGGGCCATCCGGTGTTCGAGCGCGTCGGCGCTGGCGGGATCAGGGAGGCCGGGATCGACGACGGTGAACCCGTCACCGTCCTCCAGCGCGTAGCAGTTGACGTGACCGAGGCCCGGCAGGTTGATCGGCAATTGCAGCCGGTAGATACCGGGGGCGACTTCGGTGACCTGGTCAGACGCTGGCAGCTTCTCCTGCCGTTCCGCCGGTAAAGCGGAGGAGTCGGGCACCGGTGCCGACTCGCTCACTCCCCGGCCGCCCGAAACACTGTCGATCGCCAGTAGGCGAGCTCGGCGACACTCTCGCGGATGTCGTCCATGGCTCGGTGGGCGGTGGCCTTGCGGGGAGCCGCGGAGAGGGCCTCGGGGTACCAGCGGCGAGACAGTTCCTTGAGCGTCGACACATCGATCGACCGGTAGTGCAGCCATTCCTCGATCTCGGGGAGGTACGCAGCGAGGAATCGGCGGTCCATCCCGATCGAGTTGCCGCACAGGGGGACAGTGCGTTCGGTTGGCACGTGCTCCTTGATGAACGCGAGCGTTGCTGCGCCCGCGTCCTCCAAGGTGATCGTTGACGTCCTGATGGCATCGAGGAGGCCCGACGACGTGTGCATGTCGACAACGACGGGGTCCATGTTGGCGAGCGCCTCCTCTGGTTGGTGTACCACCAGGTCGGGCCCCTCGGCGACGATGTTGAGGTCGTCGTCGGTGACGAGGGTGGCGATCTCGACGATGACATCGCTCCGCGAGTCGAGTCCGGTCATCTCCAGGTCCATCCACACCAGCATCGCCCGAGCGTACAAGCGCGACCGGCCGGTCGGTCGCGTTCGGGGGTGTGTCAGGCGTGGGCCATGTCGCGTGCTGCCCGGGACTCGCCCGCGAGTGGTCGGAGTCGGTCCCCGTCGTGCTCCAGCACGTATCGCGCGAGGTGGCGGCCGTCGGGGCTGACGACGATGGCGTCGGGTGACGTGTCGGGCGTTGCCAGCATCCACCCGACGAGGCGAACGACCGGTTCGGTACCGCTGCCGTCCCACTCGATCGCAGTGATCACTCCATCGTTGACCCCGCTTCCCGAGTTGACGTAGCGGTCCCACCGCCGACCGGTCTTGGACAGCGGTGCCGTGGCGGCGAAGTGGGTGTGGCCCAAGATGAGCCACAGGTCGCCCAGACCCTCGCGCTCGATGGCGTCGAAGAGACGCTCCTCGTCGAGGGAGTCATAGGAGGTGTTGGCGCCGAACGTGGGATTCACCTCGATGAGACGGTCGGGGAACCTGCCCGAGAGCAGGGCTTCCTCGGCCCCTGGCTCCGCGAGCCCTTCGGGCGTGTTGAGTCTCGGGACGTCGATCAGCGTGTTGGCGATCCACGTGGACAGCTTGCCGAGGTTGTCGCGCTCGGGTGCGTTCCAGCCGTCGGTGTGGTGGCCGTGACAGATCACGCCGCGGAGTCGACCGTCTGCGTCTCGCAGCGCGAAGTAGTCGGCCAACGGGAACGAGCCGAGGTGCTGCTGAAGGCGGTCCGCGACCATCGGTCGGTTGTTGGGGTTGTCGTGGTTGCCGACAGTCCGGAAGTACCGTCCCTTGACGGCGAACCGACGGCGGATCCGGCCGTAGATGCCGTCGTTGTTGGCGACGATCGCGTCGAGATGCGACTTGTAGGTCTCGGTGATCAGCGCCGTGTGGCCGTACCGCGCCAGCGCTGCGCCTACCATGCGCAGCGCGTCGTAGACGGCGCCGTAGGTCGATCCGCCGACGAGCCAGTAGTCCTCGATGTCACCGTTCTCGCACAACGACCAGTCGTCGGCCGCGTAGTACTCGAGGACATCCTCGTAGAGCTGCTTGGTTCGCTGGCGGGCCGGCCAGTCGACCCGGCCCGACACACACCGGTGGAGGTCGGAGAACACGACCAAACGGATTTCGGCGGGGATGTCCAGCACCTTGTTGGATGGTGCAGCGGGTGCACGACCGGCAGCGATGGCGCGGAGTTGTGCGGGGAAGGACGCCGCGAGTCGCTTAGCTCGACGGTTGTTCGTCGCTGCTCGAAGCATGATCGCCGGAGCCCAGAAGGGGGAGAGGAGACCCACGATGCCGAGCTTGAAGGTTGCCCAAGCGCTCGCGATCCACCCGACCGACTTAACGCGGTTCGCCCCCGCTGTTCGTGCCGGGTCGCGGCCTGACGCCCACCGTGTCGCGCCGGAGACGATTCGACTCGCGTGGTAGCGGCTACGGGCGGACACGACGCGTAGTTTCTCACGTACTGACGATCGGTCGGGGGAGTTCTGCCTACCGAGCGACCGTGTGGAGGCGATCCTCACTCTCGAACTTCAGGCTCACCGGTGCCGATAATCACCGGTGAGCCCGAAGTTCGAGGCCTCAGGGCCTGACCTCCCGGTCGTCGGGCGGGATCCGCAACGGCCTCCGCCATACTGTCGGTGATGCAGACCAGGGTGATCGACGATCTGGGGCCGTTCTCGGCCGCCTGGGACCGGCTGGTGGATGCGATGCCGCTGCCCTCACCGTTTCTGCGCTCCTGGTGGTTGGCTCATGTGGCCGTCGGCGAACCCCGATTCGTGCTGGTGTTCGACGGCCCCACCGAGGCGGCTCAGCTCGTCGGTGGGCTTGCCTTGCAGCGGTCGGTTCGACACGGAGTCGAGTGGTTGGAGCTGCTGGGCACCGGCCCGCTCGAGCCCGACCACCTCGACGTGGTGGCGGCACCCGGTCGCGCCGGCGACGTGATCGCGACGGTGCGGGCCTGGTTGTCGGCGGGCGACCGCGTGATGGACTTCGCCGGCGTGCGCTCCTCGTCCTGGTTGGTCGACGCCGTTCCGGGGTGGGGCGAGATCACAGCCCTCGAGGTGGCCCCATACGTCACGTTGCCGAGCACGGCGGACGAATACCTGGCCTCGCGAGGTGGACGTACCCGCTCGACGATCACGCGATCGACCAAGCGTCTCGACAAGGCGGGAGTTGAGTTCCGCGTTGTCGACCAGTCGTCGGAGGCATCCACCGTCGACGCCGCACTCGACGCGTTGCGCGAGCTGCACGACGGGCGTTGGGGAACCGCGTC
>WBZL01003694.1_pt1 | contig 13781 bp, 14 predicted proteins | sample 5204291 | NCBI WGS metagenome assembly WBZL01 (sample SAMN12344345, study PRJNA552823) | activated sludge metagenome | biome: Activated sludge suspended growth; feature: Nitrification reactor; material: Wastewater; isolation source: activated sludge from nitrification reactor of wastewater...
GCTCGATCTCATTGATATAGACCGTCGCAATCTGTTCATCCGGCAGCAGCACCATGACGAGATCCGCATCCTTGACAGACTCGGCGACTTCCTTGACGTTCAGGCCGGCCTTCTCGGCCTTGCTCCAAGATGCACCGCCCTTGCGTAAACCAACAGTCACCTGAACGCCGGACTCACTCAGATTATTGGCATGGGCATGTCCCTGTGAACCATAACCGACAATGGTTACTTTTTTCCCTTTAATCAGTGACAAATCTGCATCTTTATCATAATAAACTTTCATTATTTTCCTTTATACGCAATTTGAAACGGAAAGAAACGCGTCTTTCCCACTCCCGAAACTCAAGTTCTGAATTCTTGTAAAATATTATACCCTTAAAACCCAATCCCCGCGCCCGATGCCTGACGCTCCTGTTCTAACCGTCTCCAATACGGCGCTGCTTTCAATATTTTCCAGGAACGCATCCAGTTTTGAGCTTGTTCCTGTCAGTTCTATCGTATAAAACCTGTCGGTCACATCGATAATAGAACCCCGAAAAATATCCACCAGACGCTTAATCTCATCTCGATCTGCGCCTATCGCCTTTATCTTGACCAGCATCAGCTCACGTTCAATGTGGTTACCGTCAATCAGGTCTATCACTTTCACAACTTCAATCAGCTTGTTTAATTGCTTGGTAACCTGTTCGATCACTTCGTCCGAACCCGTTGTCACTAAAGTCATTCGTGATAACGTAGGATCTTCTGTCGGTGCAACGGATAGCGATTCGATATTGTAACCACGCGCCGAGAACAAACCGGCCACACGAGACAGCGCACCCGCCTCGTTTTCCATCAACAATGAAATAATATGTCGCATTTGATTTATACCAGAATCATTTCGGAAAGACCTTTACCGCCAGGCACCATGGGAAAAACATTTTCTGTCTGGTCAGTCATGAAATCGAGAAATACCAACCGGTCTTTCAGTTTAAACGCCTCTTTCAGCGCTCCCTCGATATCCTCCGGCTGTTCGATTTTCATACCCACATGGCCATAGCTCTCCGCAAGCTTGATGAAATCAGGCAGCGCATCCATATAGGATTCCGAGTACCGATTGCCGTGAAAGAATTCCTGCCATTGCCTGACCATTCCCATATAGCGATTATTTAAATTTACAATCTTCAGCGGCAGTTTATATTGCTTGCACGTCGACAGTTCCTGAATACACATCTGTATGCTGGCTTCGCCTGTGACACAGGCGACTTTTGCCCTGGGATTGGCAAGCTGCACGCCCATCGCGGCAGGCATACCAAACCCCATGGTGCCCAATCCGCCCGAATTGATCCAGCGTCGCGGCTTGTCAAACTTATAAAACTGCGCAGCCCACATCTGATGCTGACCCACGTCCGAAGTAATGAATGCATCGCCCTTGGTCACTTCATACAGCTTCTCAACAACCATTTGCGGCTTGATAATGCTGCTCGCCCTGTCATACTTCAGACAATCGCGCGCGCGCCACAAGTCAATCTGATTCCACCACTCGCGCAGCGCATTCTGATCAGGCTCTCCTTCCGTATCTTTCAGCAATCTGATCAATTCTTTCAAAACATCGGGCACATTACCGACAATGGGAATATCCACCTTGACGCGTTTTGAAATTGAAGACGGATCAATATCAATATGAATAATCTTCCGGTTTTCATTGGAAAAATGCTTGGGATTACCGATTACCCGGTCATCAAATCGCGCCCCCACTGCAATCAACACATCACAATACTGCATGGCCATATTGGCTTCATACGTACCGTGCATGCCCAGCATGCCGATAAACTGTTTGTCCGTAGCCGGAAAGCCACCCAATCCCATCAATGTGTTGGTGCAGGGATAATTGAGCATTTTAGTCAAATCAGTCAGCAACTTGGCCGCATCACTGAGAATAACACCGCCCCCGGTATAAACAACCGGCCTCTTCGCGCCGAGAATCAAATCAACCGCTTTTTTAATTTGTTTGGCATTGCCTTTTACCACCGGATTGTACGAACGCATTGACAATTTATCCGGATAATCAAACACGGCTTTCTGTTGTGTCACATCTTTGGGAATATCAACAAGAACAGGGCCTGGACGGCCTGTGGATGCGATATAAAAAGCTTTTTTCATCGTTACAGCCAGCTCGCTGATATCACTGACCAGAAAATTATGTTTTACACAGGGTCGGGTTATGCCAACTGTATCCACTTCCTGAAAAGCATCCAGTCCTATCGCATTCGTAGGTACCTGCCCGCTGATAATAACCAGCGGTATCGAATCCATATAGGCCGTAGCGATACCGGTAACGGCATTGGTAACACCAGGACCCGATGTAACGAGCGCCACGCCCACCTTGTTACTGGAGCGCGCATACCCATCCGCCGCGTGAACCGCGGCCTGCTCATGCCTGACCAGAATATGCCTGACTTTGTCCTGTTTGAACAATTCGTCATATATAAAAAGCACCGCGCCGCCGGGATAACCAAAAATACATTCAACGCCTTCTTCCTGTAAGCATCGTATCGTTATTTCCGCGCCGGTTAATTCCACACTCATGCTGTCTGCATCCCAAATTTAAAAATAATTAATCGTTATCCGCTTGTAAATAATAACCTGCTCGTGACAGCGAAGCGATGCAAAGGCATCCTGCGCGGTCATATCAATCCATTCAACACTTACCTGAACGCTCTTACCCTGTTCAAGCGTCTCCCGTGCCGCCGACGGTCAATTCTTCAACACGCAGGGTAGGTTGCCCCACGCCTACCGGCACACTTTGTCCGTCTTTTCCGCATGTACCCACTCCGGGATCCAGCGCCATATCATTGCCGATCATCGAGACACGCGTCAGCACATCCGGTCCGTTGCCAATCAAAGTCGCGCCCTTGACCGGATAAGTAATCTTACCATTTTCTATCCGATAGGCTTCAGCAGCCGAAAAAACAAATTTACCATTAGTAATATCAACCTGTCCGCCGCCAAAATTTGCCGCATAGAGTCCGTTCTTAACCGACGCGATAATTTCGGCGGGATCCTTGTCGCCATTCAGCATATAGGTATTGGTCATGCGCGGCATGGGGATATGCGCAAACGATTCACGCCGTCCATTTCCGGTCAGGGGTACATTCATCAGGCGCGCATTCAGGCTGTCCTGCATATAGCCTTTTAGAATGCCATCCTCTATAAGCGTCGTGCATTGCGTTGGATTCCCTTCATCGTCAATATTCAGGGAACCCCGCCGTCTGGCCAACGTACCGTCATCGACAACGGTAACACCCGGCGCCGCCACGCGCTGGCCTACCCGCCCGGAAAACGCCGAACTACCCTTGCGGTTAAAATCACCTTCCAGACCATGTCCAATCGCTTCATGCAATAAAATGCCCGGCCAGCCATTACCGAGTACAACCGTCATCGCCCCGGCAGGCGCCGGACGCGCACCCAGATTAGTCACCGCCTGCTGCACAGCTTTGGCTGCATAGTCACGCAGAACATCTTCGGTAAAATAAGCATAGTCAAACCGTCCGCCACCACCCGCAACGCCCTGCTCACGACGTCTGTTTTCCTCCACGAGGACTTGCACCGATACGCGCACAAGCGGCCTGACATCGGCTGCCAGCATGCCATCACTGCGCATGACCAGAATCACCTCATATTCTCCCGCCAGTGACGCCATTACCTGCGTCACACGCGAATCAAGCTGACGCGCATAGCGCTCAAGCTTTTCCAATAACAGCACTTTCTCGGTATCCCGCAGACTTGTTATGGGATCTTCAGGTAAATAAAGCAACGGCATTTCTTGAATCCGCGCGTTTGCAGCCACCTGAACAGATCGGCTGCCGCCCTGACTTGAAATGGCACGGGTTGCTTTTGCAGCGGCTTCCAGCGCGGTCATGCTGATATCGTCCGAATAGGCAAAAGCTGTCTTATCGCCACTAATCGCGCGCACGCCAACACCTTGCTCGATATTAAAGCTACCCGATTTGACGATACCTTCCTCAAGCATCCAGCCTTCCGAGCGGTTGTACTGGAAATACATATCCGCATAGTCGATTTCATGCGCCAGAATTTGATCCAGCACCTGCTGCAATCCTGAAGGATCGATATTATAGGGTGAGAGCAGACAACGATCAGCTATTTTATAATAATCAGCATTATCAATTGCCTGATAGCGGGATTCTGTAGTCATGATCAGATGTTATGTCGAATTTCATTAAAAACCGGAAAACAATTGGCTGGTTACCAAAAAATATGCGCTAGCATTTCATAGCCTGTTTTATCGAAAGCATTACAACCGGCGATGTTTTAAAGCCGGAAGACTGGCGCGCACACGCTTCAGATACTTTGGGTCAATCTCGGCGACAACCGCTCCAGCGCCACGCGGCAGACGCTTTAATACAACACCCCATGGATCGACAATCATGCTGTCGCCATGCGTTTCACGTCCATTGACATGATAGCCGCCCTGCGCCGGCGCAATGACATAGGCCTGATTCTCGATCGCGCGAGCACGAACCAGAACCTCCCAGTGCGCCTTTCCGGTTACGGCGGTAAATGCCGCCGGTGCAAGTATAATGTCTACACCATCCATTTTGCGGTACAACTCGGGAAAACGCAGATCATAGCAAATGGAAAGTCCGATGCGTCCGAAAGGGGAATCGAATGTAACAACAGTGTCGCCCGCCCTGATCGTTTTCTCCTCGGCGTAGCTTTCATGCTCCATACTGAGTCCGAACAAATGAATCTTGTCATAGCGCGCGATTTGTTCACCGGTATCCGAGTATACCAGACAACTGTTATAAACCCTGTCCGGATCAGGGGATGTCAGCGGAACCGATCCGCCAACCAGCCAGATGCCGAGGCGTTTCGCTGTTTCACTGAGAAAAGTCTGAATCGGACCATTTCCGGGTTGTTCCATAGCGGCCAGCTTATCCGTATCCTTCATGCCCATGAGACAAAAATACTCCGGCAGTACGACAAGCCTGGCCTGTTGGGAAACCGCTTCTTCAATGTGACGCGCAGCCTCTTCCAGATTGGCGTCTACTGTCGGTCCGGACGCCATCTGTATGGCCGCCACACAAAAACAGCGCTCATCATTTCCTTCAACCATCTTAGGCATCTTCAAACTCGTTTAGCTATACTATAATCCGTTCCAATACCAATACTGAACGTGATGCAAAAATATGCGTTCCAAAAAAGACTTTTCAGCCTTTTCGCCCCCTCGCCATCCCCGGTCATTTCATGTCAGGCGAACAATCATTCAAATCGAGCATTCTAACATTTAACGCTGGCTTGATTCTATTTTCAATGATCATTATCTGTTTATTCAATCGCCGTCAACACAAAACTTGATCGCTCACGACTATCCCGACCCGCTGATGAACAACACAATCGACGCTACAACACAGACGGTGCTTGAAAAAGCCTTGGTTTTCAGCCGCTACATGCAGCGGATGTTAAACGGAAATCCGGCGGACAAAGCCATTTTACTCAACAATCTGGAAGAACCGTTTCAGCGCGATGAGATGGAAAACTTCCTCCAGCACCACCGACCAGCCATTAAAGATGAAGCCGATCTCAACCGCGCGCTCCGCTTATTACGCAAGCACGTCATGTTGCGGCTCATCACCCGGGATATTGGCGGACTCGCCGACCTTGCCGAGGTCATGTGCACCATGACCGATCTCGCCGAAATCAGTATCCATTTTGCCCTGCAGCATCATTATCACTGGCTTGCCGAGCCCGGTCGTTTCGGTATTCCGGTAAGCAAGGCCAGCAGCCGGAAGCAACCTTTGCTGGTGGTCGCCATGGGCAAACTGGGTGGACGCGAGCTCAATGCTTCTTCCGACATTGATCTGATTTTTGTTTATCCGGAAGATGGTGAAACCAGCGGAACAAAAACAGTTTCCAACCATGAATTCTTCGCGCGCCTTGGCCGCAAACTGATCGCCTGTCTCAGTGACTACACCGTTGACGGTTATGTTTTCAGGGTCGATATGCGATTGCGGCCGCACGGCGAAAACAGTCCGCTCGCCATCAGCTTTGACATGCTCGACGACTACTTCAAAACCCAAGGGCGCGAATGGGAGCGCCACGCCTGGATCAAAGGCCGTGTTGTCGCCGGATTGTCCGATACCGAAGACGAATCCCGCTTGATGGACCAGATTGTCAGGCCGTTTGTGTTTCGCAAATATCTGGATTTCGATGCCTATGAAGCGATGCGCCGCCTGCATACGCAACTGAGAAAAGAAGTGGAGCGGCGCGAAATGCATGACAATATCAAACTGGGCCCGGGCGGCATCCGTGAAATCGAGTTCGTCACGCAAGTGTTTCAGCTGATACGCGGCGGACGGGATATCGATCTGTGCGTCCGGCCAACACTGGAAGTTTTGCAGCGACTGCGGAAAAAACAGCAACTGCCGCACCAGACAGTCACCGAGCTGGTCGACGCCTATCATTTCCTGCGCAAGCTGGAACATCGCCTACAATACCTGGATGACCAGCAAACCCAGACACTGCCCGGCAATCCGGATGACCGGCAACGCATCGCCACTGCCATGGGTTTCGAGGATTACAGCAGTTTCATGCAGCATCTGGATGTACACCGCATGAATGTCACGCATCACTTTGAATTCATTCTTGCAGCGCCCAAAAAATCACCCGCGCACGATGTGCTGTCGCAGCTCTGGCAGCCACAAACCGACGATGCGGCTAAAACAGAAGCGGCGGCATCGCAGCTCAGCACACTGGGTTTCGCCGAGCCCGCAAAAATCTCCGGCCGGCTGCAACAGTTCTACCAAAGCCACTTTTTTCATCAATTACCGCAATCCAGCCAGCAAAAAATCAACCTGCTCATGCCCGTGCTGATCGAGGTCATTGCCCGCTTCCCACCGGTTGAAATAACACTTGAGCGCATGCTGAAATTACTGGAAATCATCAGTCCGGAGAAATTCACACCGGCATCCTATCTGACACTGCTGCTGGAACACCCCGACACATTACCGCGCGTCGCAAAACTGATCAGCATCAGCCAATGGGCCAGTGACTATCTGGGCCGGCATCCCATCCTGCTCGACGAGCTGCTGCGGCATCAGGAACCCAACCCCCTACCCGACTGGAGCGCATTCAGGAATGAACTGATCGATCAGCTCAATCACGTCAACAAACCGAAAAGTGACGTGACCGGGTGGCAAATGGACCATTTGCGTCACTTTCAGCACGCACAGGTCTTTCAACTGCTGGTCAGCGACCTTGAAGGCGCGATGCAGCTCGAAACGCTGAGCGACCACCTGACCGCGCTGGCGGATCTGATTCTGGAAACCGTTCTCGATCTGGCCTGGAACGGGCTGCGGAAACAACACCGCGACAAACCGCAACTGGCCATCATCGGTTATGGCAAGCTGGGCGGCAAGGAATTGGGCTACGCTTCCGATCTGGATATTATCTTTCTCTATGACGACGCTCATCCCGATGCGCCAGAAAACTACACCCGGCTCGCGCAAAGCATCAACGTGTGGCTGAACAGCCATACCTCGGCGGGATTGCTGTACGCCACCGATCTGCGATTGCGCCCGAATGGCAACAGCGGACTGCTGGTGCACTCCATCGAAGCTTTTGCACAATATCAGCGCAGTCAGGCCTGGGTGTGGGAGCATCAGGCGCTGACCCGCGCGCGATTTGTCGCAGGCGACCCCACCGCGGGACAGGCGTTCGAGTCCACACGAAAAGAAATCCTCTGCCAGCCGCGCGATTTAAGCAAACTCAAACAGGACATCCTCGCCATGCGTGAAAAAATGCGCGGCGCACACCCCAGCCCGGATTCGGGTTCAACCGCCCGGTTTAACATCAAGCACGACCGCGGCGGCATTATTGACGTTGAATTCATCGTACAATATCTGGTTCTGGGATTCGCACACCGGCATCCGGAATTGACCGGCAATATCGGCAACATCGCACTGCTGAAGCTGGCGGCGGAATTAGGACTGATTACGGCACAAAGTGCCGAAAATTGTCGCATCGCCTACCGTGAATACCGGCGTATCCAGCACCGCCAGCGCCTCAACAGCGACAGCGAACTGTCGGGAGAACACCACGCGGAGCATGCGGCGCTGACATTGACCGCAGTGGAAAAACAGCACCTGCAAGACGGCCGCACGGCGGTCATCCGCCTGTGGGACGAAGTTTTCAGCGATTAACAATGCAGCCGCGCAGAAAAATTTATCGATCTTTATGCTGAAATTTTAAAAACTGGCACGATTTATGCTTACAGATAAATACACACACCCGGTGTGTCATAGACTAACTTTTAGGAGACTAAACATGCAAAAAGCACAAAAGGGTTTCACATTAATCGAATTAATGATCGTCGTTGCGATTATCGGTATTCTGGCAGCGATCGCAGTGCCGGCTTATCAAACATATACGGTAAAAGCTCGCTTTTCTGAGGTTACATCAGCAGTTGCACCTTACAAACTAGCTTTAGAAGTCTGCTTCCAAGAGCAATCTGACCTGACTAATTGTACAAATGGAAATCTTGGAGTACCCGCAGTTACTGCTAATGCCGATGGATTTCTCGCTGCAAACTCTGGTGCTGTCGCTGGTAATGGACTACTTACTGCCAATGTAACTATGATTGCAACAGCAGTACAAGGTTTAAATGGCGAAACATATCAACTCGATGGCCAAGCTGCAGCTATAGGAAGGCCTATAATATGGACAGTAAATGCGAACAGCACATGCCGCACACGCGCAGCTGGCCCAATTTGCTAATCATATAAAAATCCGCGACCGGGTCGGGGTGATGGGATTGCTCCTATCACCTCTCCCACACCACCGGACATGCGGTTTCGACTTCGCCGATACGCCGCATCCGGCGGTTGAACCGGGTGACTTACCGCGTACCACGCATGCCCGATTACCTTCACGTAATCGGGCTTTTTCTTTCCCGGCTCCACCCATTCCCCGCGTAACATTCAGCCCGCGTAGGCCCGATTAGCTTTGCGTAATCGGGCTTTCGTGTTTTTTGGTTCCCCACGTTCCCGACATCCCACATCCTAACTCCCGGGTTTCCGTTTGCATGCCGGATTACGCTTCGCTAATCACGGCCTACACCGACTACTACCGGCTGAGATTTTCACATTCCCTGCGCTTTCGTGTTTTAATACTATCCGGAAATTCGCTTAATATGCCGGTTACACCGCATACTGCATCATCCTGGCGATTTTCATCAATCGTAACCAGACATCGCTATATCACATTGTTTTAACTGGTTTAACATTACTATCATGCCGACAATCTCAATGTTCTACGGTATTATTATCCGAATGTATTTTGCACCGGGCGAACATCCGCCTCCGCATTTTCATGTGTATTACAGCGAATGCAAGGCAACAGTGAATATTCCCACAGCCGAAATAATTGCAGGCAATTTACCCGGAAAACAGACAAAACTTGTTCTGGCGTGGACAGAACTGCATCAGGATGAATTGATGGCTAACTGGCATTTGGTGATGAATGGCGAAGAACCGTTCAGAATCCAACCGCTTCAATAGGAGATTGAATCATGTATCCATCAGTAAAGCATGTTGCACCTGCTGAAGATTACACGCTCTCTATCGACTTCGATAACGGCGAGCACGGCACTTTGGATATGAAGCCATTTCTGGATTTTGGTGTTTTTCAACGGCTAAAGGATCGCGCTGCCTTCAATCGGGTGCGGGTAGCCTTTGATACCGTCGAATGGGATACAGGAATAGATTTAGACCCTGAATTTGTTTACCGCAAATGCCGGCTAATAAATACACAACAAAGCGATGCGCCAACACACAGTCGAATCTGAAAAGCCCGCGTAGGCCCGATTAGCTTTGCGTAATCGGGCTTTCGTGTCACACCATAATGTCGGGTTACGCTTCGCTCAACCCGACCTGCCCCAACTACCGCCGTTTGTTCATCTCACGCATCACCATTCACTGTCGCATCGGCATCACCACACCAATCCATGGGGTAAACACCTTTCGCGACATAATGATGAAATGTGGAATACGGCCAATCCGCCACACGCCTGACATAACCATGCTTGAACGGATTGACATGCACGTAATCCACATGATGCCGGTAATCACGATCATCACGTATCAAATGTTCCCAATAACGCCGCTGCCATATACCACGCTCCCCGGCCATTTTGCGGACATTGGAACGGTACTCGGTTTTGGGTAATGCCCGAGAAAATGTACTTTTGATCAAACGCCACCGTGTACTGAAATCCGCATCACCGGGCGGCAACGTCCACACGCAATGCATATGCTCCGGCAAAACCACCCACGCGTCGATTCGAAACGGATAACGCGCGCGCACTCGCCTCACTGTTTCACGCAACAAACCAATTTCGCGAACAAGCAAATCATTATGCCGCCGCCGCAACAAATTCACCGTAAAAAACCAGGTGCCTCCCGGCATGAAAGCACGTCGATAATCAGCCATATTTTTTCAGTCAGATCATATACGATCACTACACCGCGTAGGCCCGATTAGCCTTGCGTAATCGGGCTTTCATGTTACACCACAATATCGGGTTACGCGCAACTCAACCTGACCTACCGCTTTTTCCCGGCGCACCCGCATTCCGGGGCATTGCCACATTCCCCGCAACCTCACGCATAAAAACGCCACCCCCTTCATTCAAATCTGGGCACCTCAATATTGGCGACACTGAGCGCAAGCGTAACCCCGGATAGATTGCCGCGCCAATTATCCCGCTTAGAGACCTTTGCACGGTGTCATGAGCGGTGCGAGAATAAGGCAAAAATTTGCGAAAAAGCGGAGTTTACACAGGGTAAATGAGCATTTTTCACAAATTTTTAACGCCATTATCGTGCCGCGTAGTAACCGTGCGAAAGTCTCTCTTAGATTATTTCCTTGGCATGCATACCAATCTTTGGTAAATTATAGAAGACAATATTTTGGAAAGGTTAGAAAATGGCCAAAAATACCAGTGTTTCGCTTGGCGATCATTTTGAGACTTTCGTTGATGAACGGGTCAAGGCGGGGCGCTATGCTTCAGCAAGTGATGCCGTGCGCGCAGGACTCAGACTTCTGGAACAGGAGGAAACCAGACTGGAGGCACTACGCGCTGCCCTTATCAAAGGTGAGGAAAGCGGTATTGCCGAGGACTACAACATTGAGGCCATACAGCGTGAGCTTGATAGTGAAGCATAATGCGCTTTAAGGTTTCAAAAGAAGCGCGGGACGATATACGCAAGATTGGCCGTTACACGCAACGCAAATGGGGCAAAGATCAACGCCGGAATTATTTAAACGATCTGGATAAAAAATTCGATTTACTTGCAGAAAACCCTCTTCTGGGTCGTCGCTGCGACAGTATCAGAAAAGGATATTTCCGGTTTGAATATGTCAGCCACGTTATTTTTTACAGGCAGGAAAAAGACTTTATCGTTATTTCCCGTGTCATACACCAAAGCCGCGATGTAAAGGCGTTACTCGGTGAAACAGGCAAGACGTGAACAACGTCTTGAACAACTCGAAACTCAGCGTCAGGAACTGGGTACCGTGTACCACGCATGCCTGATTACCTTCGCGTAATATGGCTATCGTCCGGAATTCCTTGCAGGATACACTGGATAGAATTCAGCGATTTGTACCTGCTAATGTGAACCCACGGAATACCGATTAGCAAGGCAGGGTGGATAAACGAAGCGCCATCCACCGTCGCATCAGCATCACCACACCAACCCATGGAATAAATGCCTTTGGCGACATAACGATGCAATGTGGAATACGGCCAATCTGCTGCACGCCTGACATAACCATGCTTTAACGGATTGACATGCACGTAATCCACATGATACCGGTAATCACGATCATCACGTATCCAATGTCCCAATAACGCCGCTGCCATATGCCGCGCAAAGGTCTCGGAACGGTATTCGGTTTTGGGTAGCACCCGCGAAAATGTGCTTTTGATCAAACGCCACCGTGTACTGAAATCCGCATCACCGGGTGGTAATGTCCACACCAGATCAATCACCTGCAGCCGGTTGCAAAATTGCCAATATACGGCGTGACCATTCGCTGGTAATATAACGGCCTTGCGCCGCGCCCGGCTATGACGCCTTTTTGACCCGGCCACTCGTCCTAACAACGACAGGACGCTAACAATCAATACCAATGACCAATACCTGATGACAACACTTAAGAATGATACTTTTTTGCGGGCCTTGCTGAAACAGCCCGTTGAATATACCCCCGTATGGATGATGCGCCAGGCAGGGCGCTATTTGACCGAATACAACGCAACCCGCGCACGCGCCGGTGATTTTCTGACCTTGTGTAAAACCCCGGCGCTGGCTACCGAAGTAACCTTGCAGCCGCTCGACCGCTTTCCGCTGGATGCGGCGATTTTGTTTTCCGATATCCTGACGATTCCCGATGCCATGGGCCTTGGACTGCGTTTCGCACAGGGCGAAGGGCCGGTATTCGACAAGCCATTGAAGGACGAAAAAGCGATTCATGCGCTCAGGGTGCCTGATCCGGATACCGAGTTGCGCTATGTGATGGATGCCGTGACTGAAATCCGCAAGGCGCTGGATAACCGCGTGCCGCTGATCGGTTTTTCCGGCAGCCCGTTCACGCTCGCCTGTTATATGGTGGAAGGACGCGGCGGCACCGATTTCCGCGATATCAAGACGATGCTCTACAGCCGTCCTGACCTGCTGCACCAAATACTGGATAAAAATGCCCAGGCCGTCACGGCTTACCTGAATGCGCAAATCGCATCGGGTGCTCAGGCCGTCATGATTTTTGACACTTGGGGCGGCGCGTTGTCGCATTCGGCTTATCAGGAATTCTCTCTGCGCTACATGCGGCAAATCATTACCGGCATCACGCGGGAAAAGGATAATACGCGTATACCCTGTATCGTATTTACCAAAGGCGGCGGTTTATGGCTGGAAGCGATTGCCGACATCGGCTGCGATGCAGTGGGTCTGGACTGGACGATCGATATCGGCGATGCGCGCCGCCGCGTCGGCGACAAGGTGGCATTGCAGGGCAACCTCGATCCTTCCATACTTTTTGCGCCACCGGAAGTGATCGCGAAGGAAACGGAAAAAATACTGTCGAGCTACGGTCATGGCTCCGGCCATGTGTTTAACCTGGGGCATGGCATATCCCAGTTCACACCCCCGGAAAATGCCGCCGCACTGGTTGAGGCGGTTCACACACTGAGCCGGAAATTTCATTAAGCCCTCAGGCCCCAGTAATATACAGGCTATCGAGGGGCTATAAAAAGGTAACAACGTGCATATTTTGATCATCGAAGATGATATGGCGATCGCCGCCAATCTTTATGATTTTTTCGAATCACATGGACACAGCGTGGATGCTGCGGCCGACGGTGCTGTAGGACTTCATCTCGCCGCCACGCAGCAGTTTGACGCTATTTTGCTTGACTTGGGCTTGCCCGGCATGAGTGGACTGGCCCTGTGCCATAAACTCAGAAATGAATTGAGAATAGACACGCCGATTCTGATGCTGACTGCAAGAGACACGCTGGAAGACAAGCTGACCGGTTTTGAGCACGGCGCAGATGACTATCTGGTCAAACCCTTTGCGCTCAAGGAAGTTGAAGCCCGTTTGAGCGCATTGCACAAGCGTCATTGCGGGCGCGTCGCAAACCGCACGCTGGAAGTCGGCAATCTTTCCTACGATCCCAAGACTTTTTCAATCCGCTTTGAAAACAAGGACGTCAAATTACC
>WBZL01003696.1_pt1 | contig 13775 bp, 10 predicted proteins | sample 5204291 | NCBI WGS metagenome assembly WBZL01 (sample SAMN12344345, study PRJNA552823) | activated sludge metagenome | biome: Activated sludge suspended growth; feature: Nitrification reactor; material: Wastewater; isolation source: activated sludge from nitrification reactor of wastewater...
CATCGCATAGGCGGCCTCGGGGATCATCGGCAGGTAGATGACGACGCGGTCGCCCCGCATCACGCCCTGGCTCAGCAGGACGTTGGCCATCTGGTTCACCTTGCGCGACAATTCGCGGTAGGTGATGTGCTTCGCAGGCGTCTTCGGATCGTCCGGTTCCCAGATGATCGCGGTCTGCAGCGCACGGTCCTTCAGGTGGCGGTCGATGCAGTTGACCGACGCGTTCAGGACGCCATCCTCGAACCACTTGATCGAGACCTTGCCGAACGTGAAGTCGGTGTCCTTGACGCGCGTGTAGGGCTTGATCCAGTCGAGCCGCTTGCCCTCGCGGCCCCAGAAGGCATCCGGGTCAGCGATCGATTCGGCATACATCTCGCGGTATTTGGCGGCGTCTACATGGGCCTTCTCGAAGCCCGGGGGGACCTCACGCAACTCCGACGGCTGAACCGACTGGTCCTTGGCAGCTGACATCTCGATACTCCCTTGCAGATCCGGCGCCGCGCAAGGTGACCCGCTTCGCAACGCCAAAGGCCCACGACCCCGCCCCGGGGTCAAACGCTGAAGCATTGTAGTCCATTCGTTGATTTCTGTGTAACTCTTTTTAAAGAATAGATTTTCCTGTAAATTTCTTGACATTTTCCCGGCTAATACAGTAAATCTCGGAAAATGTGGCGAGAATTTGCCGAGGGTTTTCAACTTCTTGGCATCTCATCGGCTGGTGAAGCTCAGCCCTTGCCCGTGCGGACACCACGCGATGGCGCCCGCGGCAGTCCGCGGGAGGAGTCCGCAGCCGCGTTTCCGGCCCGCGGATGTTTGCGCTCGCAACTTTCGGGCGATTCGCGGGGCGCGGACGAAATATCTGAGTCGGCGTCGAGCGAACGGAGCGATCACATGGAGACGGGGAGAACCGATCGCAAGGGCAGCGCCGACGAAGGCATGGCGAAGCCGGGATCGGGCCCGAGGCGGTGACGATGGCGATGGCCATGTGCAAACCGTCGATGGCGCCAGTGGGCCCGAAGGACGCACCGACCGGGAACGATACAGGCCCGGAACGCTTCAGGCCCTTGGCCCTCCCGCCACACTGTTGCCAGCCTTGGCAGATATTGTTCGGAGAAACGGGGGCTTGTCTTGCCCGCCGCCCGGTCCATGATGCGTCCGGAGGAGTCCTCCGGGCGCGGTGACGAGAGACGGCGCGCGGGCTTTCAATGAGGGTACCGAGCCAGGACAGGAGCGCCGCTTGCCAATCCCCACGGACCCGCAGCGCCTCAGTGACCCGATCCGGGAAACCGACGCCGCAGCGCGTGGCATCGCCCGCGACCTGATGCGGGGCGCGAGGACGGCCGCGCTCGGCGTGATCGATCCGGGCACCGGGGCACCCTTCGTCAGCCGCGTCGCCTTCGGGCTAGGACCGGGCGGCGAGGCACTGACGCTCGTCTCCGACCTCTCGATCCATGCCGGCGCGCTCAGGGCCGACCCGCGCGCCTCGCTCCTGATCGGCGAGCCGGGGTCAAAGGGCGATCCTCTCACCCATCCGCGCCTGACGCTCCGCGTCACTGCCCGCTTCGTCGCGCCCGATGCGCCCGACGGCACCGGCATCCGCTCCGCCTGGCTGCGCGACCATCCCAAGGCCGCGCTCTACGTGGACTTCGCCGACTTCCATTTCGTCCGCTTCGAGATCGCCGACGGCCTTCTCAACGCGGGCTTCGGGAAAGCCTATGCACTTGCTACGAATGACCTTATGGTGGACTGAAGCGGCAACCGGCAGGCGGCCGGAAATTGTGCAGTGTCAATTGGTTTGCGTTAGTTCTTGCGGCGAAGGGCGATGACCGACCGGACGACCTGGCAGGACGAAATCGAGCGCCAGCGGCGCCGGCTTGAGGCCGATCTCGTGTCGCGCCAGCTCGGAGTATTCCTCACCTGCGTCGTATTCACGTTCTTCCTGCCGTTCTGGGCGGTCTTTCTCAGCTATCTCGCCGTCGTCGGCACCGAGGTGATGCAGCGCCGGCTCATGTGCGCCTATGTCGAGGAGGCGCGGCCGGCGCGGCGCACGGCGATCCTCGCCAACGCCGCGGCCGGAATGACGGCCTACTGCCTGCCGGCGCTCTTCGTCTGGCTCGACCCGGAGCCGCTCGTGAAGTTCACGGGGGTCCTGGCGCTCGTCGGCGCGTTGCTCAGCGTCTCGGTCGTGCGGTCCACGCACCTCGCCTTCGGCCTCTCCTCCGGCCTGCCGGCGGCGACCGCGCTTCTCTGGCTGCCGCTCCAGTATCTCTTTGACCCGGTTATCGATTACCGGACCGCGCTCGCTGTGGCCGCCGTCATCGTCCTGCTCGGCTACTTCGGCTCCGCGCTGGTGCAGAACCACCGGATGCAGGCCGATCTGATCGCCGCGACGGCGGAGGCAAGTGCCGCGAGCCAGGCCAAGTCAAGCTTCCTCTCGGCAATGAGTCACGAGGTCCGCACACCGCTCAACGCGATCCTCGGCCACAGCCAGCTGCTGGCAACCGAGGGCGATCCGGCGCAGGCGCGCGGACACGCGGCGGCGATCGAGACAGCCGCGCGCACGATGCGGACGATGGTGGAGGACGTGATCGACCTCGCCTCCGCGACCGAGGGGCGGATGAAGTTCCGCCCGGTGACGGCGGTCATCCGCTCCGAACTGGAGGTGATCGCGTCGCTGCCGCTGCCACTCGATGCGCCGCGGGAGCCCGAGATCACCGTGGAGATCGCGCCGGAGGTGCCGGAATTCGGCCGGTTCGACCCGATCCTCCTGCGCAAGTGCCTCACCCATCTGACCGCCGTCGTCCTGAACGGGCTTCCGGCCGGCAACCCGGCGGCCGTGGACCTCCGCTGCGCCCTCGCGCCGGGGCGCCGCGACCGGCTCAGGCTAACGATAGCGGGGCGCCGCCCCGATCCCCTCCGCGAAGACGCCGCGGACCCGGCGGCAGAACAGTCTCTTGCGCTCACGCTCGTGCACAGCGTGGCCGAGGTTATGGGCGCCCGCGCCTCGGTGATCCGGGCGCCCGACGGCAGCCCCGTCGCGCGCATCGAGCTTCCCTTCGTCGCCATCCCCGACCCGCCCGGAACCGGCGCCGAAGCCGTCTACGGCCGGCTGCGCGCGCTCGTCGTGGACGACATCGCCACGAACCGCTTTGTCGTCGTCCAGATGCTTCGCTCCCTGCGCATCGAGGCCGAGGAGGCCGCCGGGGGCGAGGACGCGCTCAGCCGGCTGGCGGAGGGCGAGTTCGACCTCGTGCTTCTCGACATGAACATGCCGGACATGGACGGCGAGGCCACCTTCCGCGAAATCCGTGCGGCCGAAACACCCTGGGCGTCCGTCCCCGTGGTGGCGCTGACGGCAGACGCGATCGCACTGAAGCGTGACTACTATCTCGCGCTCGGGATCGACGGCTTCGTGTCGAAGCCTGTGGACCGGCGGCTGCTCTGGGCCGAGATCCTCTCGGCCGTGCCGCCGCCACCGCCCCTCTAGAGATGGGGACGGGCGGGAACTCCCGCCCGCCCGCGATCGCGGCGCCGGATGGCATCAGTCGGGGTTGTCCATGCGCACCTTGAGATGGATGCGCCCCTTGGATGCCGCCGCCCAGTTGACTGTGACGTTCTGCTTGGCGGCGCCCTGCTCCACCTCGACATAGGGCATGTCGCCGCGCCTTTCGTTCGCCGGTCCGGCGATCATCCCCTCGGCCACAAGCGATTCCACGTTCCGCGCCCAGCCGCCGAAAGGAAGGTAGGGCCCAGGGTTCACCGTCCAGACCGTCGCCGCCGTCGTCTGGTCGAACGGCAGGAACACCGGGTTGGCGATCGGCTGCGTGACGGCAGTGAAGGAATTCGCCTCCACGGTCACGTTCCGCATGCTGTTGCAGGTGAGCGGCGCAAAGGTCGTATCCACCGCGTCCACGCGGTCGATTGCCCCCTGCAACGCCTTGAACACGTTGCCCGAGATGTTGACACCCCTGAGGAAATGCCCCGGCCCGTAGGGCTTCACGACCAGAAAGGCGAACCAGGGCGCCACGTCGCTCGCGGTGAAGGTGTTGCCGGTCACGGTCAGTCCGCCAAAGGAGTACTGGTTGGCGAAGCTCGGGTCGCTCTCGTATTCGTTCGTCCACTCGATGGAGCAGTTGTCGATGTAGTTGCCGGTGATTGTCGTCTTGACGTCGGTGCCCGCGATGATCAGCCCCGGCAGCCGCAACCCGTCCACCTCGGTATCCCCCTGGAACCAGTGGTTGCCGACGATCAGGTTGCCATTGCCGCCGAGGACGGCGAAGTGACGGAACTGCTGCGCCCTACAGTCACGGATCTTGACGTCGTTGGCATTGGCGTTGAGCGCAATCGAAATTCGGTCCTGCGACCTCAGCCCGCTTTCGTCGGAGGCGAAGTTGCAGCGGTCGATCAGCATCCCCTGGCAGCCGTCGCCGATGGAGGTAATGCCGCGGTTCTTCGGCCGGGTGATGAAACAGTCGCGGAGCTGGAAGAGAGAGCCGGAGACTGGCAGCATGATCCCGCTGGCATAGCCGTTGCACTGGATCTCCACCTCCGACAGGATCATCTTCGAGAGTGCCGAGAACCCGGCGAAGTCGAGCACGTACTTGAAGCGGGTGAAGGTGTAGACCTGCGTCCCCGATGCGCCGTAGAGCGGCTGGCTGAGCGTCAGCGTACCCGCCCCGAGGTTCACCGCTGTCACATAGACCTCGCGTCCGACGCCCGTGCCGGTGACCTGCGATCCCACCGGGACGTTGGCGATGTTCACGACTCCGGACAGCACCTTCTCATTCGCCGGGTTGTAACTCGCCTGAGACGTGACGATGGTAGGTGCCCAGGCCGGGCCGTCCACGACATCGAGCTGACCGTTCCTTATGACGCGACGGGTGGCGAAACTCGTCTTGTTGTTCACCGCCGCCTGCATGTCGATCGGCGCCGTCACCTCGACCCGCCGCCCGCAGAGGTCGAGCGAATCGTGATCGACGAAGTTCAGCAGCGCCTGGAATGCCCGCTTGAAGCCCTCCTCCTCGCTGCCGAACGCCGCGGCATAGGTAGGAAGGTCGAAGCTGCGCGTCAGCGACAGGCGCCGGTTGACCGGCATCGTCACCGTGCCTTCGAACCGGGCGGGAGCCTCGAAGGTCACGTCGGCGTCCAGAAGATAGGTCCCGGCCGAGACGAGGACCGAGCGACCCGACGCGAACGCCGCGGCATCGGCCGCCTCGAAGGCGGCCGAGTCGTTGGTGACACCGTTGCCCGTCGCGCCGTAATCGCGCACATCGACCCAGTCGATCAGGTCGCGCAGGAAGACCGAGGTCACGTCCTCGATCTCGATGTCGTCGATCCGCACCACGCCGCCGTTCAGCCCGGTGAGGTCGAGCCCGAAATGCCCGAATAGCGCGGCGGTGCCCCAGCTCATGTCGACGCCGCCGCGGGCGCCGGTGCCGACGATGGCCTCCACCGTCTCGACCTTGCCATAGGCGGTGAGTTGGACGGTGGGCCCGGCCTCGACCACGCCCGCCACATGGGCATTGCCCGCGCCGCCCGCCCAGGCGGCGATGCGCACGGCGGGAAGGTTGCCGCTCATCGCCTTTACACGGGCGCGGATTCGCAGGTAGCAGCCCGGCAGGATCGGCGTGTCGCCCATGTGGCGCAACTTCACCGTACTCGTGGTCTTGATCAGTTCGAGGCAGCCCGAGAAGTCCTGGTCGGCCGGCACAAGCGCGGCATTGGGCGAACCGGCATAGGTCGGCGACCCGGGCGTGCCGTCGCCGCTCGACCAGACGTCGAGCCCCATCTCGAAGGCGGGCGGCATGAAGATCAGCCCGTCGGTGATCGCCTTATTCATTGCGGAAAACCCCTTGTCCGTTTCAGGCCCCGCCGAAGCGGCCCCCCCCTGCGCCCACGGGGGGCGGCATGGCGCCGCCCCCGGCGCCGTGGAAAGGTCCGCTCGTCCGGGATAGTGGCGGCCCACGCGGGACCCGAGGGCAGAACTACCCCGAAAGCCCTACCGTCGCCTTGCACCGGCGTACGCTGCCCGGCGCGGCGGGCCTGTCATCGCGGTGTCACAATCCGTATCTCTATTGGCGCGCGACACGCCACGCTTCGGGACAGTGACCCATGGCCTACAGCATCACCCCGAAGGACCGGTCGGCCACGAAGGCCCTGCGCCGGATCGCGCGCGAACGTCTGGAGGACTCGGTGGCACTGGTCGATGCCGACCGGATGCCGCGCGTTGCATTGATCCACGAACTGCGCAAGAACGTTAAGAAGACGCGCGCGCTCCTGCGTCTCGTCCGGCCGGGGTTCGACGCCTATGCCAGGGAGAATGCCGCGCTGCGCGATGCCGGCAGGATGCTCTCCGACCTGCGCGACGCCGACGTGCTCGCACAGAGCTTCGACAATGTGGCCACTCGCGTCTACATGCCGCCCGAGGCGCTTGCCGCGCTCCGCGACCGGGTGATCGCCGCCCCGATCGCCGCCCGCGACCCCGACGCCGTTCTGAAGGCCCATGCCGAGGCAATCGCCGAAGTCGCCGGGCGCGCCCGCAAGTGGAAGGTGGCGGAGGCGGGCTTCGAAGCCTTCGAAAAGGGGCTTGAACGATCGTGGACCGCCGCGCAGAAGGCGATGCGCGCTGCCGAGACCGAGCCTTCCGGCGAGGCGCTCCATCTCTGGCGCAAGCGCGTGAAGGACCACTGGTATCACGCGCGCATCCTGCAGCCGATCTGGCCGGAGATGATGACGCATCACATGGCCGCGGCCGAGACACTCGGCGAAACACTCGGCGACGCCCGTGACCTCGCCTATCTCGCCGAGGCGCTCGCCGCGCTGCCGGAGGCGGCCGAGATCCGCGCGGCGGCCCGGGACGAAGAGGCGCGTCTTCTCGCCGATGCCCGGGCCCTCGGCCGCCCCTTCCTCAGCGAGCCTGCCGGGGGCCTTTCCTGCCGCTGGCGCGGCTGGTGGGACATCTGGCGGGAGGCGTGAGCGTCAGGCCGCAAAACGACGCGCGTCAGGCGGCATAGGCGAGCGCACGCTCGATCAGCCGCACCGTCTCGTCGATACCGTAAAGCGCGATGAACCCGCCGAAGCGCGGACCCTGGCTCGCGCCCAACAGCACTTCGTAGAGCGCCGTGAACCAATCCCTCAGCGGTTCGAACCCATTGTCCTTGCCGACCGCGAAGACCATCGTCTGCAACGTCTCGGCGTCAAGCCCGCCGTCCCAGACCTTGAGGCGCGCGATAAGGTCCTCCATCGCCGCGCGCTCCTTGTCCGTCGGCGCGCGGAAGACGCGCGTCGGCGCGACATGGTCGTTGAAATACCGCACCGCGAACTCGGCGGCCTGATCGAGCTGCGGATTGCGTTCCGGCGTTGCATCGGGCGCGTAGCGCCTGATGAAGCCCCAGAGACCGGATTTGTCCTTCGCCCCGGCCACACTCGCAAGGTTCAGGAGCATTGCGAAGGGCACCACCATGTCCGATGCCGGCGGTGTGCCGCCATGGATGTGCCACACCGGGTTTGCGAGCTTTGCCGCCGCATCCTGCTCGGGAAACGCCCTGAGTTGCTGGTGATATTCGTCCACCGCCTTCGGGATCACGTCCCACCAGAGCCGCTTCGCCGTCTTCGGCTTCTGGTACATGAAATAGCCCAGAGACTCCGTCGAGGCATAGGTCAGCCATTCGTCGATCGTCAGCCCGTTGCCTTTCGACTTCGAGATCTTCTGGCCCTGCTCGTCGAGGAACAGCTCATAGGTGAAATGCTCGGGCTTCCGGCCGCCCAGCACCTCGCAGATGCCGTCGTAGATCGGCGTGTTGGTCGAATGATCCTTGCCATACATCTCGAAATCGACGCCGAGCGCGGCCCAGCGCGCGCCGAAATCGGGCTTCCATTGCAGCTTCACACGGCCCCCGGTGACCGGCAGCGTCCATTCCCGGCCCGTCTCGTCGTCGAAGGTGACCGTATGCTCTTTCGGGTCGACGTTCTTGATCGGCACATAGAGCACCCGCCCCGTCTCGGGGTGGATCGGCAGGAAGCAGGAATAGGTCTGCTGCCGTTCTTCCCTGAGGCTCGCCAGCATGATCTCCATGATCGCGTCATAGCGTTCGCAAGCCAGCCGCAGCGTGTCGTCGAACCGGCCGGACTTGTAGAATTCGGTTGCCGAGTAGAACTCGTATTCGAAGCCGAAGGTATCGAGGAACCGCCGCAGCATCGCATTGTTGTGGTCGCCGAAGCTCGGATACTCGCCGAAGGGGTCGGGAACGGCGGTCAGCGGCCGTTGCAGGTTGGCCTTCAGCATCTCCTGCTGCGGCACGTTCTCCGGCACCTTGCGCATCCCGTCCAAGTCGTCCGAGAAGCAGATCAGCTTCGTCGGGATGTCCGAGATGATCTCGAAGGCGCGGCGGATCATCGTCGTCCGCTGGACCTCGCCGAAGGTGCCGATATGCGGCAGGCCGGAGGGGCCATAGCCCGTCTCGAAGAGCACATAGCCCTTCTCGGGCGGCGCCTTCTCGTAACGTTTCAGCACGCGGCGCGCTTCCTCGAAAGGCCAGGCTTTGGAGTTCATGGCGGCATCGCGCAGCGAAGTCATCTCAGGTGCTTTCCGAAAGGCGGCACCCGACGTGCCGCAAGCCCCGTCCCTATTGAAAGGGGGCCGTATCGTCAATAATTTGCCCGCCGAACCAGCGAAGGACGAAACCCCGTGACCCATACGCTCCCCGCCTTCTCCGCCCAGGACGCGCTCGTCGCGATCATGGTCACGGTCTCGGTCTCCGACGAGACGATCCGCACTGCCGAACTTGTCGCCATCGAGCGGCAGGTGAACCACCTGCCGATCTTCGCGAACTATGACATGGACGCGGTGAAGGAGGTCGCCGAGACCGTCTACCGGCTGATGGAAGAGGATGACGGGCTCGACACCCTCTTTGCCATGGCGCGCGAGGCGCTGCCCGAACGGCTCTGGGAAACCGCCTACGCGCTCGCCTGCGATGTGGCCGCGGCCGACGGCACGCTCGGCCAGAGTGAACTCAGGCTGCTTGAGGAGATCCGCCACGAACTGACGATCGACCGCCTCGCCGCAGCCGCCATCGAACGCGGCGCCCGGGCGCGGCATCTGGTGCTGTGAGGCTGACGACGGCCGGCCGTCGTCTCACCCGTCCTCAAGCCCGTTCAACTTCCCGGCAAACCCATGCCGGGGCGGGTCCCCGCGCCCCGTATCCCTGTCACGCGAAGAGGTCTCCGCGGACAGGGCCGGGGATCCTGAATGCCTCCGGCCCTGGTTCACAGGAATGGAGAACACCATGTGGATTCGGCTCATCGCTTCCTGTCTTGTCTTGGGACTTGCCGCAAGGGCGCCACCGGCCCGGGCCCAGCACACTGCCTACGGATCGCATGACACGATTTCGAAGACGCCTCAGTCGCAGTATGGCGAAACCGTCACGACCCGCGGTCTGCAAAACGCGACCCGGCTTTTCGAAATCTGGCGGTCGAGCGAAACCGGAAGCTGGACGATGCTCGTCGTGCTGCCGAGCGGCACCGCCTGCGTCATGGCATCGGGGACGTTCTGGATGGAAGAAGAACCCGTGCCTCCGGGCACCAGTTCGTGATACGGCCCAGGGCCGCGAAAGGAGTGGAAGGGCTGCGCCCGTTTATTGGCGCGGCCCCTTTCCGGTCTGAACGCTGCCGGAGACGGCTCGCCCGCCCGACATCGGGGATTGCCACGGGCGCGTGCTGCGCCCATGCTGGGGAGCGCGAAGGGGACAGCGGGGCAACCACATGAAAGTCGTCGTCATGGGCGCCGGGGTGATCGGCGTCACCACCGCTTACTACCTCGTCCGCCAGGGCGCCGAAGTCACGGTGCTCGACCGCCAGCCCGGCCCGGGGATGGAGACGAGCTACGCCAACGCGGGCGAGCTCAGCTACGGCATGACCTCGCCCTGGGCCGCTCCTGGCGTGCCGACGAAGGCGCTGAAATGGCTCTTCATGAAACGCCGCCCGCTCTTCATCTGGCCGCTCATAAGCCCGCGCATGTGGCGCTGGGGGGCGGAGATGCTGACGAACTGCACCGAGGACGCGTACCGGCTCAACAAGTCGCGCATGGTCCGCATTTCCAATTATTCGCGCGACGTGCTGCCCGAGTTGATCGCCGATACCGGCATCGAATTCGACCTGCGCGAAAAGGGCACGCTCCAGCTTTTCCGCACCGAGAAGCAGCTCAAGGCGTCGAAGGCCGACCAGACGATCCTCGCCGATTTCGACAGCCCCTACGAGGTGCTGGACCGCGACGGCTGCATCGAGGTCGAACCCGCCCTCGCCCTCGTGCGCGACAAGTTCGTGGGCGGCCTGAGGCTGACTGCCGACCGCACCGGCGATTGCCGCATGTTCACCATGGCGCTGGCCGAAAAGACCGCCGCGCTTGGCGCGGAATTTCACTACGGGCAGCGCATCCGCACGATCCAGGTCAAGGGCGACAGGGTGCTGGGCGTGATGACCGAGGATCTCGGCCGGGTCGAGGGCGATGCCTATGTCTCCGCGCTCGGATCCTTCGGTCCGAAGCTCCTCGGTCCGATAGACATCCGCCTGCCGGTCTATCCGGTCAAGGGCTATTCGGTCACGCTGCCGGTCACCGACGACGCCAGGGCGCCGCAATCGACGATCATGGACGAGACCCACAAGGTCGCGATCACCCGGCTGGGCGACCGCATCCGCGTCGCCGGCACGGCCGAGATCGCGGGTTATTCCGACCGCCTCGGGCCGCATGCGACCGCGACGGTGCGCCATGTCGTCGGCGATCTCTTCCCCGAGGGCGGCGACCTGTCCCGGGCCGAGGGCTGGACCGGCCTCCGCCCGATGACGCCGGACGGCACGCCGATCCTCGGCCCGACGCCCTACCGCAACCTCTTCCTCAATACCGGCCACGGCACGCTCGGCTGGACGATGGCCTGCGGCTCGGGCCGCGCTGTCGCGGACCTCGTGATGGGCAGGAAGCCCGAAATCGACTTCGAGGGCCTCACCGCCGCCCGCTACGGGATCTGACGGTCACGCCCCGTACACCGCCGCCCAGCGCTCGATCAGCTGTTGTTGCAGACGCTTGGACCGCTTGACCCAGGCACCTACGCCGGGCGCGTTCTCCTTCTGGCTGTCGGGGATGGAATCCCGTCGAGCCACATCGCCGGTGAAGATCGCGAACGCGAGATCGGTTCCCTCCGGCGCGCGCACGTAACCCACGAGCGTAGAGACGAAGTTGAGCGTCCCTGTCTTGGCCTCGACCGTCACCGGGGATTGCTTCAGCTTCCGCCCGGCCTCGTCGCGGAAGGCGAACTCCTTCATCAGCGCCCGGATGCCCGACCTCGGCCCCAGCGCCACCAGCGCCCGCACCATTTCCTCGGGCGATATCCGCGAGGCGCCCGCAAGGCCCGAATGGTCAGCGAAGCGCGCCTTCGCCCCCGTCCTCTTGCCCAGCCAGGCCGCCATCTCGCGGGCAGACCCAACATGGCTTGCCACCCCGCGCCGGGCCGAAGCCGCCATGCCCACCGCCTCCGCCGTCATATTGGTGGAAAACTTCATCATGTCGCGGAGGATGACGGGCAACTCAGCACTCGCCCTTTCCACCAGAACCGCGCCGGCGGGCACCGCCGCGGCCACCTCCGGCGCCGGCAGCGGAATGCCCTGCGCCCGCGCAAGAGTCTGGAACACGTCGCCGGCGTAAAGCTCCGGCCGGCGCACCGGAAGCCAGCGGCTCCCGCCCTTGCCGAGCGCCTTCGTTGCGACCGTCCATTCCTCCACCTTGCCGCGCCGGTAGCTGAAGACCGGCAGATCGCGTTCGGCGAGGCTAACGCGCGCCGAATAGACCGGCGGCGCGAAGCGTTCGGCGCGGGCGTCCATGCCGACCTCGTAGCCCTTTCCGGCCCGCTTCCAGACGAAGTTCACCCGGTTGAAGTTGAGGTTGAGCCCCGACACGGCGGGGTTGTAGCCAAGCCACTCCGGTTGGCTCTCGTCGATGGCCTCAAGGTGGGGGAGCGCCCCGCCCCAGACGCGGAACCGTCCGGTGACGCCGGTGATCCCTCGCGACTTCAGTGCCGCCGCCATGTCGCCGAGATCGTCGGTCGAAAGCGTCGGATCGCCGCCACCGGCAAGGATCAGGTCGCCCTGGACCTTGCCGCCCGCGACCGGCCCCGTCGCGATCAGCCGTGTCGGAAAACGGTAGCCCGCGCCCAGGTGCTCCAGCGCATAGAGCGAAGTGATGACCTTGAGCGTCGAGGCCGGCGGCATCGGCCGGTTGCCCTGGCGCGCCTCGAGGACAAGCCCCGTCCGGGCATCGGCCACGACGTAGCCGACCTCGCCGCCAAGTTTCGCCGCCTCGATCAGGTCCTCGGCCGGCACCGCCGCAGGGCCAAGCGCGCGGACCGCAGGCCCCCCGCCCCGCGCCGGCGGGACGAGCGACCGCGCCGGGGCGTTGGCGGCCGCGGGCAGCCCGTAGCCGGCGGCGAGACCGGCCGCCATACCGCCCAGAAGATGCCGCCGTGAAATCCCTGCCATCAGAGCCTCCGCCCGCCCTTCCGAACCTTCGCGCATGGGGCGGTCCGCTTCAAGAGGTCAGCCTGCCCGCCACTCCCCCCGCGCGCGGATCGCGGTGGAGGAATGCTTCATCATCGGCACGTCGAGAAAGCACCAGACCGGCGGCCGCATCCGGGCAAGCGCGCCCGCATCGCTGGCATCGATCCGGAACCGTGCATATTCGTCCGCCGCGCGCGAGCCCCGCGCCGCCAGCCGCGCGCCGGGCCGCGCGAAAACCCCGATCGGCACGTTCGCGATGATCCAGTCCCAGTCCTGCCAGCGGTGGAACTCGGCAAGGTTGTCCGCCCCCATCAGCCAGACGAAGCGCACCCCGGGATAGATCGCCTTGAGTCGCCTCAGAGTCTCTGCCGTGTAGCGCGTGCCAAGCCGCGCCTCGATGTCAGAGATGGTAACGCGCGGATGATCCATCACGGCCCGCGCCCGCACGATCCGCTCCGCCATCGGCGCCGGGCCGCTGACCTTCAGCGGATTGCCGGGCGAGACCAGCCACCACACCCGGTCGAGCGCGAAGCGCTTCAGCGCCTCGCGGGTGATGTGGGCATGGCCCTCATGCGCAGGGTCGAACGACCCGCCGAGCAGGCCGACCGTCATGCCCCTGTACGCCAGCGGAAATCCCTGCACTTCCCATCCTCGAACCGTATCGCGCCAGACATTCCACGCTTCGCGGGCGGCGAAAAGGGACTTGCGCACTTTTCAGGGGCAATCGCGCCCCCCCTTGCATCCACGCGCGACAGGACCGACGCTCGCCCCATGACCGACGAGATCACGATAGACGAGGCCGATCCCCGGTGTGCTTCCGCACGCACCGGTCTTGCGGCCTACTATGCCGAACTTGCCCGCCGCTTTCCCGGAGGTTTCGACGTGACCCTCTCGCGCGATCCGGACGCCGCCGACATGTTACGGCCGAAAGGCACCTTCCTCATCGCCCGCCGCGGCCCGGACACCATCGCTTGCGCCGGTCTCAAGGGCCACGGGTCCTGGGGCGAGGTCAAACGCCTCTGGGTCGACCCCTCAGTGCGCGGCCATGGCCTCGCCACCCGCCTGATGAGCCGGATTGAAACCGCCGCCCGCGATATGGGCATGACAGCGCTCCGCCTCGACACCAACTCTGCCCTCCCCGAGGCCGTCGCGATGTATCGGAAGGCCGGCTGGACCGAAATCCCGCGCTTCAACGACGACCCCTACGCCCAACTCTTCTTCGAAAAGCGCCTCTA
>WBZL01003697.1_pt1 | contig 13773 bp, 10 predicted proteins | sample 5204291 | NCBI WGS metagenome assembly WBZL01 (sample SAMN12344345, study PRJNA552823) | activated sludge metagenome | biome: Activated sludge suspended growth; feature: Nitrification reactor; material: Wastewater; isolation source: activated sludge from nitrification reactor of wastewater...
GCCCACCGCCTGGCCTGCGAGGCGCGTGAGCTGCTGCGCTGGCCGCTCGAAACCCGGCGCGACGAGCTCGCCGACATCGAGCGCCTGCGCGGCGAGGCCGCCACTGAACAACTGCGCGAAGCCCTCGCGATGGGTGTTGACGAAGCAGTGTTGCTTCAAACATCCGTAGATGATTGGGGGCCGACCGCAACCGCCCACGCCCTGATGCAAGCCATTCAGGCACGCCAGCAGGAAAAAGGCGCGTTTGACGTGCTGTTGTTCGGGAATGAATCCGCGGACAATGGCGGGTATCAGGTAGGGATTCGGGTGGCGCACGCGTTGGATTTGCCGTGTGTGACCGGGATCAAGGGGTTGGAGATTCAAGGGGATAGGGCTATCGCGCGGCGGGAGGCGTCCGGCGGGTGGGAGATTTTTGAGGTGCCGCTCCCCGCAGTGTTCACGGTAAAAGAAGGCATCAACCTGCCCCGATATCCTTCGTTCAAAGGCAAGATGAGCGCGAAGAAAAAGCCGCTCGCCCAGCTTTCCCCGACGTGGGAGGCGGATCGGCTGAAAAAAATTCGGCTCGAAACACCCGTGGTGGAAACGGGAGGCGCAGTCATTTTAGGCAAAGGTGCAGAGGCCGCTCCACAAGTGGTGCGGATGTTGAAAGAGATTGGGGTTGTATAGCGACGATCAGATAGAGTGTCATTCCGAACGGAGAGAGGAATCACTGGAACGAGTATCGAATCATACTCACCGATGGAGAACCCGTTGTATCCCGCGTCAAAGGGATTTCTCCCGATGGTCGAAATGACACTTGTGAAGGAAGTTTCACATGGACCGATTCTTCGTTTACATCATGAACAGTCCTACAGGCACCCTTTACACAGGGGTGACAAATGATTTGCATCGTCGCGTTTACCAACATAAAAACAAACTCATTGAAGGTTTCACCAGTAAATACAACGTCACTCGTCTTGCATATTTTGAGGAAACTTCAGACGTAAAAGCGGCCATTGCCCGAGAGAAGGAGATCAAAGGTTGGCGGAGAAGTAAAAAGTTAGCGCTCATCAAGACGCTAAATCCTAAGTGGCAGGATTTAGCCGAAGGATGGTATGACGAGGAAAAATAGTGTGAAATTTTGGAAATGTCATTCCGAACGCAGGAATCCCTGGAATGAGCATTGAATCTGTGCCTTCGAGGGATAAGGTTCCTCCCGCGTCAAGGGGATTTCTCCCGATGGTCGAAATGACAGAAACTCAGTCCGTCATTCCGAACGTAGAGAGGAATCCCTGGAACGAGCATCGAAACTGTGTCTTTGAAGGATCAGGTTCCTCCCGTGTCAAAGGGATTTCTCCCGATGGTCGAAATGACAAAAAATGGCCTTATAAATTATTATTCGATTAGGTGAAAATATGATCTACATTCTCATTGAACATGATCTAGGTAAACTTAACAAAACCGCACTCCAGTGTCTAGTGCCGGCACGCAAACTGGTAAACCAAACCAACATCCCCATTGTCGCTGTGCTCATCGGACAATCGGGGGAGGCGGTGGTGGAACCCTTGCAGAAATATGGCCTGCAAAAAGTCGTTCAGATTACTCATCCCCGGCTGGACGATTACGCGCCGGATGCGTGGGCGGAGAGTCTGGTGCAGTTGATCGGGGCGACGAACCCCGCCGCGGTGCTGGCAATGGGATCGGAGCGGGGGAACGAGGTGATGGCGCGCGTCGCGGCGAGGATGGATTGCCCAATGGCCGCGAATTGTACGGTCATCCAGCCAGGGGAAAGTTATCGGGTGACCCGCGTCCGCTGGGGGGGGAGTTTGTTGGAAGAGGCGTTTGTGGATGGCAAAACCAAACTGTTGACCATTGCCCAGCATACATTTGAAGCCGAAGAAATGCTTGCCGGAACCCCGGAAATGGAGATGTTTTCCCCGACATTGAGCGAGAAGGATTTTCGGGTGCGGGTGATGAAGCGGATTCCGCCGGAGGGGGGGATTTCGCTGACGGATGCCCGCGTGGTGGTGGGGGGCGGACGCGGGGTGGGGAGTAAAGAGGGGTTTGCGGTGCTGGAGGAACTGGCGCACCTGTTGGGCGGGGCGGTGGGCGGATCACGCGTGGTGACGAACCTCGGTTGGCGTCCGCATACCGATCAGGTCGGGCAGACGGGGTCGCGGATCGCGCCGGAGTTGTATATTGCGTGCGGGATCAGCGGGGCGGTTCAGCATTGGGTGGGGTGTATGGGGTCGAAGAAAATTTTGGCGATCAATACCGACCCGGAGGCCCCCATTGTGACGAAGGCGGATTATGCCGTGATTGGCGATTTGCACGTGGTGATTCCGGCGGTGTGTGCGGAGTTGAGAAAAATGAAGGGGTAGGGGTTTTGCGAAAATAAAACGGGCTGGGAATTTTCCCAGCCCGTTTTTGTTTAGATTATGCGGAGAGCAGGTCTTTGTAAGTTTCGGCGTGCACGTGTTGGTAGGCGGGGGGCAGGTTTTGAACAGTGAAGAGGAGGGACGTTTCTGCCGGGGTGATTGAGATGGTGGCGGCGGGGATGAAGGTTTGTTGGACTTCCTGAAATTCTGTGAGTAGTTGGAGGTTTTCGGGGGTGTGGGGCACGGTGAGGGTAAATTGATCGCCGTTGAGGGTGGCGGTGAGGGTGATTTGACGGACGGCGTGCGAGAGTTTTCCGGCTTTTTCGAGGGCGCTGTCGTCGTGGCCGCCGATCTGTTCGAGGAAGGGGAAATCTTCGGGGTGGAGGTGGAGTTTGGCCAGGGGGGGGATGGCTTCAGTGCAGGCCCATTCGTTGGCGTAGTTGGTTTCGGTGAAGCGTTGACGTTCAAATTTTTCGCGCGGGAAGAAGTACAACGCGCCTTCAGTCCAGGGCTTTTCGGGGAGTTGCTCCTGATTGATAGAGAAATTGTAGATGGGGAGTTGGGCGCCTGTGCGGTTGTGAAAATAGGTGACGCCGTTGCGAATACTCCCGCGTAATTGTCCCCGGTTGACGATGGCGAAGAACATCGCCCAAAGCCCGTCGTGGGTGCCATAGATGGCGGGAAGGTTGCCAATACCGCGTTTGTCGTAGAGTTCGACGGAGGTGCGGATAGGGACAAAGGTTTCGATGTCTTGTTTGTTGGAGCCGTGGAAGATGAAGAGGTCGCGAGCCATCAGATATTGGATGAATTCATGTTTGGGGTAGGAAAGGTCGTAGGGAATCCAGTCCCCGGTGGGAGCTGTGGTGATGGTGTCCAGGAGATGTTGGAAGGCGGCTTCTTTTTCGGGGGTGAGGGTGAAGTCGGGGCCAGGATACCGTTCGGAGATGGGGAGGGTAGCGGCTTTTTCGGAGGAGATTTTGGTGAAATCGAAGTGGGCGACGGTCGCGCCGGTAATTTCGCCTGCGGGGTTGCGGGTGAAGGTGAGGGGGGCATTATCGAGGGGGCCACCGTGCATGACGAAGGTGTCGTTGGATTGTGGGGTGAGGATGATTTCGTATCCTGCCGGGACGCCAGGGACGGCGGCGGCGAGGAGGCCGTCCGTTTCCTGGACGTGGAGGACAAAGCCCATCATATAATAAATGCCGTAGTAGGCCTGAAGATTCATAGGGACTCCTTTTCTCCGAGGGGGTTTACCTGTAGGGTTGTTGCGTGTAGCCAGAGTTGGTTTTGTCGAAAATGTGCGTGATTACGAGAAAACCCTTTGGGGTGAGCAGTTACCTTACGTTTACCTTCTTTGAGATGGAAAGGTTCAGGAGGGGCGTTTTGAGAGGGCACTTTTGGTGAGGATGAGTTGGTTGAGGTGTTCGGTATCGTGATCGACGAGGGCTTGAACGAGGAAGCGAAACGTGGTTTTTTGCCCGTTTGCGAGGGTGGCGGGGTGTGCCCAAATGCCGGAGGACAGGGGGTGGAGAAATGCCAGGGTTTGGGCGCGGGCGGTGGTAAAACTGGCGAGGAGGTCTTCCAGGGTGGCTGTTTGATCGTAGTGGGTGGGGTTGGGGGTGATGGCGGGGATGGCGGGGTTGGCTTCGGTGGCGACGCGTTGGAGGCGGGTGTGTGATTGAATTTCGACAGAGTTTATGTGATTGAGAATGTCTGAGATAGACCACTGATCGGGCGCGAGGCGCGTGCCCCGTGTGGTCGGGGAAACGTTGCGGAGGGTACGGGCCAGGTCGCGAGGGGTGGCGTCCAGGGCTTGGAGGAGTTCGTTTCGGCGGGACATGAGAATAGGATTATACAATAGAAAAAATGGAAACTATGTTCTATTAAATGACTTGGCAGAGCCTCTTTGCCATGCTATGATAAGTGCGGCCCTCACAGTGAAATGAAAAACCGTGAGAAAGCTGTAAGATTTGCTTGATATGATGGGTCATATTGAAGCAAATCTTTCACGGAGGTGAACCGAAACAAATAAGTTGAAAGAATCCATTTTGTCGGTTTCGCCCTTTGAAATCCATTTTTACCCCAAAACACAAGGAGAAAAGATAATGCACCCCAACTTAGGCACAGCCTTTCGAATTTACACGAAACGTCTTCCATTTTTAATTCTGATCATGGTCGCTTTATTCCTGGCGGCATGTTCCGGTGGCGCAAACCCCACCGCGGCCCCCGAAAGTACGCAGGAAGAGGCGGTTATGACCGAAGAAGTGATGGAACCGACCGAAGAGGTCATGGAAGCCACCCCCATGGAAGAGACAGGCGAAACGATGGCACGAAGCGGCGTCTTGCGTGTAGCGATGCAACCGATTGTCAACATTGATCCGCTGGCCCTCTCTACGGATAGCGAAATTTTGGTCGCCAATCATGTCTATGATTATTTGGTGGATGTGGACGCCCAATCCAATCCGGTGCCCCGCCTGGCAACTGGATGGGATGTCAGCGAAGATGGCAAAACGTACACCTTCCAACTTGAAGAAGGCGTGACGTTTCACGATGGCAGTCCGTTTACGAGCGCGGATGTGGTTTGGACGTTTGACCGCCTGCGAAACACTGCTGATACCCCCACCCAGGGCTTGTATACAAACGTGGTCAGCGTCGCGGCCAGCGGGGATTTTGAAGTGACGTTCACGCTCGAAAATCCCAATCCTTTCTTTTTGTATGATCTGAGCGATAACCACGCGCTGATTCTGAAAGCAGGCACCACCGATGCCGACCAGAATTTCAATGGTACCGGGCCTTTTGTGGTCACCGATTACATCCCCGAAGACCGCGTGGTGCTGACGGCGAACGAAAATTATTTTGTGCCGGGCGAACCGCACCTGGCCGGGTTGGAGATCATCTTCTTCAACGATGAAACCGCCTCTGCCGAAGCGTTAAAAGGCGGGCAGGTGGATTTGATCATGCGAATGTCCACCTCCCTTTTTGAAAGTCTGAAAACAGAACCGGGCATCATCGCGATGGACATTCCCACCAATGGGTTTGACCTCGTGCGCCTCCGCTCCGACCGCGAACCGGGCAGTGACCCGAACGTGATCCAGGCCCTCAAACTGGCGACCGACCGGGAAGCGATCTGGCAGGTGGTCCAACAGGGCTACGGTGCCGTCGGGAATGACTCCCCCATCGGCCCGTTGTACGCGGCGTACAACGATCCGAGTGCGGTCCCCCCCGCGCGGGATGTCGCCGCGGCGACTGAACTGCTCGCGGCCTCCGGCTACACTGCGGATGCTCCCCTCCAACTCACCCTTCACACCCCCGACACCGGCGGACGCCCCGACCTCGCGGCAGTCCTCAAAGCCCAATGGGAAGAAACCGGCGTCGTCCAAATTGAAATCAGTGTCGAACCCGAAAGCGTCTATTACGCTGACCCCGGCGAGGATGGCGAAGCGGGCTGGTTGGGCGTTGATCTGGGGATTACCGGCTGGGGTTCCCGCCCGTATCCGCAGTTTTATTTGGATGTGATGCTGGTGTGCGGTGCCCAATGGAACGAGTCGCATTTCTGTGATGAAGAATTCGATCAATTGGTGCAAACCGCCGGGACGACCCTCGACGAAGAGGAACGGATTGCCGCGTACCAAGCGATCCAACAGCTTTTGATCGAGCGCGGCCCGGTCATTATCCCCTACTACTTTGCCCAGCTGGGGGCGATCAGCGACCAGTTTGAAGGGTTTGAACTCAAAGCCTTCGCCGGACGCACCGATTTCCGCACCGTTACGTTTGTAGGCGGAAACTAATTGACTGATTAATTCAAAGACAGACAAAGTGCGTCATTTCGACCGCAGGGAGAAATCCCTAATACGTCAGAAAGAACGTTTTCCCAATAGGGAATTTGGTGCGATTTTCGTACCAGGGATTCCTCACTGCGTTCGGAATGACAGCTGGTTCGTTTTTGATTTGTTTTCTCAATCAGTTAACACGAAGGGTACTTGAGCCAGGTGGGGTGGATGTGCGGAGAGGCGTTGGATGCACCATGACCTCGCCACATCCCCCCCACCTTTTGTGCCCTTTGTGGTTTAATCCTTTGCATGGCCTTCTCCTCCCCGCTCTCCTCCTCGCCTGTGGCACCTTCCAATGGACAGCGCGTTTTTGCCGTCTTCCGCCAATTGTATGCCCGCCCGGCCTCGGCGGTGGGCACGACGATTTTTCTGCTTTTCCTCGCGCTGTCCCTGTTCGGCACGTGGATCGCCCCCTACGAATTAAACGAACAAATTTATAGCGACGTGCGCCAACCCCCCTCCGCCACCCACTGGTTCGGCACGGACAACCTGGGGCGAGATGTGTTCAGCCGCGTCATTCTGGGCGCGGGGGACATTTTGCGGCTGACGGGGATTGGTACGCTGTTGTCGGTCATTAGTGGCACCTCGTTCGGATTGCTGTCCGGGTACGTGGGTGGGTGGTTCGATGAAGGACTGATGCGCTTTTTTGACAGTTTGCTCGCGATGCCCGCACTGCTACTCGCGCTCCTCCTGCTCGGCACGCTCGGCCCCTCGGAAACGAGCGTGTTAATCGTCATCGTTATTGTGTACACCCCCATCGTGGCGCGGGTCGTTCGCAGTGTGGTGCTGGAAGTCAAAACCCGCGCCTTTGTAGAAGCCGCCCGCATTCAAGGCGAATCCCTTGGGCGCATCCTGTTTCGGGAGATTTTCCCCTCCGTTTTGCCCGCTCTGACCGTCGAAGCGTCCCTGCGCTTTTCGTATGCCATTTTCCTCGTCGCCTCGCTCGGTTATCTGGGCATCGGCGTTCAGCCTCCCAGCGCGAACTGGGGCTTGATGGTCAACGAAGCCCGCCCCCACGTCAGCCAACTTCCGTGGGCGATGTATTTCCCCGCGGGCGCAATTGCGTTGCTGGTGATCGGGGTGAATTTGATGGCGGATGGGATTAAGCGGGTGTTGACGCGGCAGGTTTAAACTCATGTCCCTCCTCACCCTTCGCGCCCTCACCATCGCTTACCAAATCAACGGCACCCTCTACCCTGCCGTCCGCGACTTCACCCTCACCCTCGAACCCGGACAAACCTACGGCCTCGTCGGCGAAAGTGGGAGCGGCAAATCCACCATCGCCCTCGCCCTCATGCGCTACCTCAGCGAAGGCGGGCAGGTCACCCACGGGGAAATCGAATTTGAAGGGCAAAACCTCCTCACCCTGACCGAAGAACAAATGCGCCCGATCTGGGGCAAACGGCTCGCACTCGTCCCCCAGAATCCCCTTTCCTCCCTCAACCCCTCCCTTCGCATCGGCGAACAACTCGCCGAAACCCTCCGCCACCACGAAAACCTGACCCGCGCGGACGCCGCGACCCGCGCATTCACCCTCCTCGAACAAGTCCGCGTCCCCGACCCGCGCCGCGTCGCCGAATCCTACCCCCACCAGATCAGCGGCGGGATGCAACAACGCGTGATGATCGCCATGGCGCTCTCCACCGAACCCGCCCTCCTCGTCCTCGACGAACCCACCACCAACCTCGATGTCACCACTCAGGCCACCATCCTCGACCTGTTCAAAGACCTCATCGAAGAACACCACACCGCCGCCCTCTATGTCACCCACAACCTCGGCGTCGTCGCCCGCACCTGTGACCGGGTCGCCGTCCTTTACGCGGGGGAATTGGTCGAAGACGCCCCCACAACCGACCTCTTCCGCCAACCGCTCCACCCCTACACTCAGGGTTTACTCGATAGCGTGCCCCAACTCGGCGACAACAAACAAACCGTCACCCTCCAGGCCATCCCCGGTCAGATTCCCTCCCTGCAAAATCGCCCCGCCGGGTGCGTGTTTGCCCCCCGATGCCCGCTCGCCATCGAAATCTGCAACGAACGCCCCCCGCTCTACCCCATCCCGAATGGACGCTTTTCCCGTTGCCATCGTTGGCAAGAAATCGCCGCCGGAGACATCACCGCCCGCCACGTCCCCGCCCCCTCCCTCCCCGGAACCCCCACGGATGCCGTATCCGCCGACGCCCCGTCCGCCGACGCCCCACCCCCAGACACCCTCCTGCAACTGGACGAGGTGAAAGTCCACTTCCCCGTCACCCGTTCGTTGCGCGACCTGCTGACCGGTACCCGCGCCACGATCAAAGCGGTGGACGGTGTCAATCTCGACCTGAAACGCGGCCTCACGATTGGGTTAGTGGGGGAGAGCGGGAGCGGCAAAACGACCCTCGCCCGCGCCATCATCGGCCTGGTCGAACGCACGGGCGGCGACATCGAACTGCTCGGCGTCAACCTGCCCGCGGGCCTCTCTGACCGCGATCTGGACACCCTCCGCCACCTGCAATACGTCTTCCAAAACCCGGACGAGGCCCTCAACCCCTATCTATCCATCGGCGAAACCCTGCGCCGCCCGCTCATCACCCTCCTGCAAAAATCCCGCGCCGACGCCGACGCCGAAGTGCTCCGCCTGCTCCGCGCGGTGCGCCTGCCCACGGACTACACCGACCGCCTTCCCGGTCAACTGAGCGGCGGCGAAAAACAACGCATCGCCATCGCCCGCGCATTTGCCACCAACCCCGCGCTCCTCATCGCCGATGAGGCCGTTTCCGCGCTGGATGTGTCCGTGCAGGCGTCCATCCTCAACCTGCTTAAAGACCTGCAAACCGAATTTGGCAACACCCTCCTGTTCATCTCCCACGATCTCGCCGCGGTGGGCTATTTGGCGGATAAAATCGCGGTAGTGTACGTCGGCCAGTTGATGGAATTTGCCAACGCGGATGATCTGTTCCACCCGCCCTACCACCCCTACACCGAAAGTTTGCTCTCCGCCATCCCCCTGCCCGAAACCACTGCCGAACAACCCGCCATCCGTCTCGAAGGCGACCCGCCCAGCCAGATGAACGTCCCCCCCGGCTGTCCGTTCCACCCCCGTTGCCCGCGCGTGTTGGGCGAAATTTGCGCCACCGAAACCCCTCCCTGGCATGTCACCGTGACGGGAAAACGCTATTTTTGTCATATCCCCCCAGGAGAATTGGCAAACGGTCAGTATCAAGTTATTGCCTGAAAATTTGCCATTAGAAAAATAGGTTATTTCGTTTGCGACTCTTCTCTAAAAACCAACTCCGGCCATGTTCCTCTCTCAATTAGCCGCTTAAAACTTCCGCATCTTCCTTATTTCCGCGACAACCTTTTTAAAGTCGCGGAAATAAGGAAGATGCGGAAAAAGAAGAAGACGTGTTTTAAAGCTCCCCTTATGACCACCTACATCCTTCGCCGCCTCGGATTTTTATTGCTCACCCTGATCGTCACCTCCCTGCTGATCTTCACCATCACCAACCTCCTGCCGGGAGATGTTGCGCGCACGGTGTTGGGACGGGAGGCGGGGGAAGCGCAGTTGGAAGAATTCCGCGAGAAGTTCGGGCTAAACGACCCGCTCCCGGTGCAGTACGGGCGGTGGTTCTTCAACTTTGTGCGGGGGGATTGGGGCGAGTCGATCAGCACCCGCTCGGAGATTCGGGAGGTGATCGGGCAACGGTTGAACAACTCCCTTCAACTCGCGGGGCTGACCCTGCTCTTTTCGGTGCCGTTGGGCGTGGTGCTGGGGGTGATCGCCGGGCTGAACGAAAACAAACTCGCCGACAATCTGGTGAGTATTACCTCCCTCGCCGTTGTGGGGTTGCCGGAATTCGTCACGGGGCTGATCCTGATCGAAATCTTCGCGACCCAACTCGATTGGCTCCCCCCCAACTCCTCCGTCAAACTGGGCACTTCCTTTAAAGAAGCGTTCCCAATGCTCGTTTTGCCCGCCCTGACCGCGACCCTGGTTTTGCTCGCCTACATCGCCCGCCTGACCCGCGCGGGGGTGGTGGAAGAGTTGAAAAAATCCTACGTCCGCACGGCGGTTTTGAAAGGCCTCCCGCGCGGCACCGTGATCTTCAAACACGTCCTCCGCAACGCCCTCCTCCCGACGATTACGATCGTCGCCATCAGTTTCGGCTGGTTGATCAGCGGGCTGATCGTCATCGAAAACGTGTTCAACTACCCCGGTCTGGGACGTTTGCTCGTCTTCGCGATTGACCGCCGCGACTTGCCCCTCATGCAAGCGGTGACGATGGTGACGGTGCTGGGGTTTGCGGTGGCGAATTTGGTGGCGGATTTGTTGTACGCGTATTTGAATCCGAGGATCAGGTTGAAGTGAAGGGGAGGGTGGTTGGTTGGTTTGTTGGTTTGCTGACTTGCAGATTTGCTCATTTGCCGCTTTGTATTTCCACTGGATTTTCCGGGTCTCGGCTCCATTCCAGCCAACCGCCGTCGTACACGGAAATTTTTGGGTATCCCATCGCTTTCGCAATCCAATACGCCTCACTGGCGCGCCAACCCGTGCCACAGTAAAAGGCAATGTGCTTGTCGGGGGTGATGCCCGCCTCCCGCCACCGCGCGGCGATTTCATCGAGCGGGCGCAGAAGCCCGTCGGGGGTGCGAAAATCTTCCATCCCGTCCTTGTCCCGCCCCCCACCACCCCACACCGAGCCTGGAATTCGCCCTTTTGCAGAAATGTAATCGTACCCGCTCGTTTCTCCGATGTGTTCTGCCCAACTCCGCACGCTGACGACCACGCTTTTTTCATCCGCCAACATTTTCCGTACCCCCTCGGTATCCACAAATACCTCTGACCGCGCGGGGAGGCTGATCCCAAACGTGGACGCCGGGACGGGCGGATTTTCCCCAGTTTCGAGGGGATACCCCGCCGCAATCCAGGCACTCAGCCCGCCATCCAACAGCCGCACCTCCCGCACCCCAGCGTACAGCAAAATCACCGCCACCCGCGCCGCCGCGGACGAACCCTGCCCGTACAACACCACGGGGCGGTCGTGGCAGATCCCGTGGGCGATCAGCACCCGTTCGAGTTCCGCGTCCGGGAGGCGGTTCCAATCCGGGGGGTGTTCCACCTCGTTCGTGTCGAAGTACCCCGCGCGGGGGAGGTGTCCGGCGTGGTACAGGGCACGGGTGTGGTTCCCCACTTCAAACAGGAGAAAATCGCCGTGGGCCGCGTCATTGTACCAGGCTGGGGGAATCAATTTTTCGGATGCCATGTCTCATTTGAGAGGATACGATTTGAGATTTTTTGGGGGATGACGCATGGAATAGATGAATTTGGTAAGAGTATAATAACCGGGAAATGAGGAAAAATTATGGTTAAACGCACCCTATGATCAAAAAAACCTTTCGTCTCCTGCCAACCTGGTTCACAACCCCTTTGCGGCACACCAAAAATTTCGTCTTGTCCTTGCCCTTTCGAGGGGAGGGGCGCTGGTGCCCTGTCTGTGAGAACACCTCCCGAAAATTTCGCGCCTCCGGGTTTATCCCGCGCGAAGACGCGGAATGTGTTTTTTGTGGGGCGAAGGAACGTCACCGGTTGGTGTGGCTCTATTTCAGCCGGATGACCGATTTGTTTGCGCCGCCGCCCAAAAAAATGCTCCATATTGCCCCGGAAGCGTGTTTTGAAGCCCGTTTGAAACACCGCGTCGGGGCGGGCTACCTCACTGCGGACTTATTCAACCCCCACGTCATGGTGAAAATGGACATTACGGACATCCAATATTCGGACGAGACATTTGACGTGATCTATTGCAGTCACGTGCTGGAGCATGTCCCCGATGATCGAAAAGCGATCCGTGAGTTCTTTCGCGTCCTGAAAGCGGACGGGTGGGCGATTTTGCTCGTTCCCGTCACGGCAGAGACAACGTTTGAAGACCCCTCGATCACCGATCCCGTCGAACGGTTGAAAGCCTTCGGACAGGAAGACCATGTGCGGCGGTATGGGCCGGATTATCTCGACAGACTTCAAGAAGCCGGGTTTCGGGTGAAAGTCAGTTATGTGTCGGATTTGTTTGAGAAAGATGAAATCATCCGCATGGGGCTTACCCCTGCGAGCGGTGAAATTTATTTCTGCACCAAGCGTTAGAGTCTGCCAAATTTCCAACACACCTACTATAATGACTCTATGCGACAGAAAATCCTTCTCCCCTGTTTCATTTTCCTTCTTTTGGTGGGTATTTTCCGCCCCGCCACCACGGCGCGGGCCATTCCCCTTCAGACGAACCCTGCCCAAAGCGGGGGGGTGACAGCTTATGAGTTGATCCTTGCCATGAATACTTTGCGGGTTTCTCTCGGGAATCCCGCCCTGATCGAAGACCCCATCGTCAACGCCGTCGCGCAATCCACCGCTGAAATTATGGCCGCCAACGAAATGTCCTGGCACATTGGAGATGTGCGCGGGCGCATCCAGGCCGCGGGCTATGGAGGCGGCGGGCAGGTTTTTGCGACCGAAAATTTCGCCGTAGGCACCAGCATGGGCATTGATCAGATTATGGTGATCTGGTCCGATGCCGAACACATGCGCCCGGCCACCACAAGCGCCTACTGTCACATTGGCGCTGGAGTTGCCACCTCGCCCAGTGGACAGATTTATTACGTTTTACAGGCGGCGTATATATCCGGAAAAGCCTGCGGTGATCCGACCTCGGGCGGGGGAACCGGGGGCACGGGCGGGACGGGCGGAGGAGTTCCCATCGTTCCGCAGATCATCGCCCCGGTCAAAATCGCCACCCCCGACGCGGATGGCAAAATCTTCCACATCGTGCAAACCGGGCAATCTTTTTGGGCAATTGCCATTGCCTATCAAATTACCATTGCCGACATCGAATTTTGGAACAACCTCTCGCGGGAGTCAAAACTCCAGGTTGGGCAGAAATTGTTCATTCCGAGCAAAAATACCGCAGGATATGCCACGCCCACCCCGGTGGGCATGGTGATCCCCGTCCCAGCGGATGAAGAGGGGAAAATTGTTCACACCGTCCAGTCGTACCAAACCTTGAGTACCATTTCCGCGGCGTACAAAGTGACCGTAGACTCACTTCTTGCCCTTAACGGGTTGCAAATCGATTGGCCTTTACAGGTCGGACAAAAATTGCTCGTTTCCCCCGGAAATATGCTCTCGCCGCTCGAAAAACTGACCCCGGCCAGCGATGGCAACTATTACCACACTGTTCAGAGTGGCGAGACCTTGTCCGGGATTGCCACCCAGTACAACATCACCCTCCCCAATCTGTTAGCCTGGAACGGCCTCACCTCAGACGCGATCATCCGCCCGGATCAAAAATTGCTGTTGATGGTCACACCCCCCGCGCCACCCACCGCGACCCCCGGCCCGCCCACTGCCACCGTCCTCGCTCCCGCAACCCCCACCCCCACGCCGGCCACCGTAACCCGGACAGAAACCCCCACCCCCTCCGCGCTCCCCGCGGCCACCACCTCAGAGACCCCCTCCGCGCCCGCCCCGTCGAACGTGATCCTGCCCGTCTCGCTCACGTTGATTTTCGCCGGGCTGATCGTGCTCGTGGTCGTTACGCGCAAGAAATCGGACCCGGACT
>WBZL01003698.1_pt1 | contig 13771 bp, 15 predicted proteins | sample 5204291 | NCBI WGS metagenome assembly WBZL01 (sample SAMN12344345, study PRJNA552823) | activated sludge metagenome | biome: Activated sludge suspended growth; feature: Nitrification reactor; material: Wastewater; isolation source: activated sludge from nitrification reactor of wastewater...
CGGCGGCTACCAATCGGCGTGGATCGTGCTCGACCCAACCTGATGTGAACGGTGCGCGTGTGCTCACCGGTCGAAGACGGGGTACCCGCCGAACCGGATGCTGGCGCCAGCCAGCACGAACAGGGCTGCGGCGAGGGTGACGATGCGGATGTGCCACGCGAGTGTGGGCAGGGTCGCGTCGGAGAGTCGTGGAATGAGGCGGAACCTGGCATGGATGGCCAGTCCGACCGTGATGACCAAGAGGCCAAGCTTGACCTGGACGGTTCGTGCGACCGAGTTGCCGTCGAACCAGTTGGCAGGTGACCCGAGGAGGTGCTCCGCGAGCCACAGGCCGGTGACGATCTGCACCGCGAGCGCCGGGAGACCGATCCGCTCGAAGCGCTGCTCGAACTCGCTGACGGTCGCGGCCCGGTGTTGGCGGAGTGCGTCGGGCAGGATGGTCACCGCGAGCACCAGATGGCCGCCGGCCCAAACGGTGGCGCCGAGGATGTGCAGACTCAGCACGATGTAGTAGCTCGCCATCTCAGATCGGCCTCCTCATGCCACGGATCGGGTTCAGCCGAGCGGTCACGCGAGCACGGCGATCGCGGTGACGATGACGGCGGTGACGCCGAAGAACATCTGCTGGAAGCCGATGATCTTGGCCGGTCGAGGTGCCGCGCGCACTGCTGCGACGTTGAACATCGCAACCGCGGCGATTGCGACGGCCGCCGCAAGAGGGACGGCGTCGACCAGCCATCCGGCGGTGACCGCGATCACGGCGAGGGCTTGTGCGACGTCGCTGTGCCACAGCTGGTACGGCCGACCACGCGTGCGGAACACCTGCGTCCGTGCATAGGGGATCGCCGCTGCGGCGCGTGCCGCGACCACGATCCACAGTCCCAGCGCGACAACAGTGTCGTTGCCATCGGCGAGCGCGATCGCGGCGGCCACCGAGCCGATGCCGACGGTGCCGGCGAGCTCGGGCAAGAGCCGGCGGCTGCGGCTGCGCATGTCGAACCACAACTCGATCGCCACGAGCGGTGCCGCGGCGAGCAACGGCCACCAGAACCGCGCATCGGCTGTGAGTGCCGCGGCTGTGACGAGCGTCGCGAGGACGAGGAGTTCCGCGCCTGCGACCTGAGCGGCGACGGTGGTTCGAGTGAGCCAGCGTCCACGCCAGCCATCGACGAGCACGAGCTTCAGCGGCGTCCGCGCCAGGAACGCCAGCATCGCCGCGACACCGAGCGACAGGCCGGGCCAAGACCATGCGACCAGCAGACCGAGCAGGACCGGTTCCAGCGTGAGACTCCAGCCGCCATGCTCGGTGGGTATGGCGACCGCTCGCAGCGTGGATCGCTCGCGGGCGGCGACCTTGTCGGGAGTGGCGTCTGCGTGGTGGACGGTCACGATGTCTCCTGGTGTTCTGTCGGTGCGTCCCAGACGGCTTCGACGGCTCGGTGGGCGAGTTCGATGTCGTCCCACTGCTCGGGGTCGAGGGCGTGGAAGATGTGGGGGAAGAGGTCGTACTCCTCGTCGTCGATGTGGGTCACCAGCAACCGGAGCGCGTCGGGTACGCGCGGTCCGGTGAGACCGTCGGCGAGCCAGCGGTGCAGGTCGTCGTGTTCGCGGCACAGCGCGTCGATCTGGTCGCTGAGCGGAGTGGACGATCGGGCGTGCACGAACAGACCGACCTCCTCCTTGGCGGCGTGCATCTGGAGTAGGCGGACGAACTCGTCGAACACGTCGGAGGCGTCGACACCGTCGTGGAGAGCTGTGTGCAGCAGCTTTCCGAGGTCCTGCAGGTGTTCGTGCTCGGCTGCCAGCTCGGCAGTCGGTCCGGATCGGCGGCATCCGCAGTAGTCACACATGTTGATCCTGTCGCGTCGGGAGCACGAGTCGTCCGGCGCGGGTCGCGATGTCGGTGAGCCAGACCGCGAGCGCGAAGGCGAGGGCCCGACCCGAGCCGGTGAGCGCAGCGAGCGCGGCCGCGTTGCCGGCGGCGAGCGACGTCCACGAGCGTGTGATGGCGAACCCGGCGCTCAGGCGTCGATGGCCGCCGCCGCGCAGCACCGGGCCGAGGTAGGCGAGCGAAGCGACGAGGATCTGCGCGAAGCCGCCGATCACGAGCGCCTGCAGCACTGCGCGGTCATCCGTCTCGCGGCGGCTCGTGACGGCGAGGGCGCCGGTCATGGCCATCCACCAGGCGATTCCGGCCACCAATTGCACGACTCGGGGTCCGGCCCACGACACGCGCTTGCGGGCGTAGATCGGCAGCATCGCACCGACCGCGACCAGCCCGAGCGCATACACGACGAGTCCGCTGGCGACGATGATCGGTTCGGCCGCGAGATGGCCGACGGCGGTCACCCCCGTCGCCGCCGCAAGCACGGCGGACGTCGCGCGCATCAGGGCCGGCGTGGCGCGAGGCGACATCTTCGAGCGCACCTGGGTCGCGGCGAAGAAGGGCAACGTGCCGGCGATGACCAGTCCGATGAGCCCGAACACGTTGAGGGTCAGGTGGACCTCGCGTAGCTCGAGAGCGTTGGATTCTGCTCGACCGGCGCCGAGCAGGATCCCGATCGTCATGCCGACGGCCCCTGCGAGCACGGCGGACACGTAGGCCTCGATGGCGGGGGCGAATCGTGCGGTGACCGCGTCGCGTCGGATGCGGATGAGGATCGCGGCGAGGCAGAGCATCGCGACGACCACCGCCGCACCGCCTGCGACGAACAACCGGGTCCGGCCGGTCTCCCGACCGACGACCAACGCAATGGTGCCGGCAGCGACGAGCCAGCGCTGGGTCGCGACCACGTCCGGCCGTGGGGCGGGGGCGGCCGACCAGGTGACGGCGAGCATCTGCGTGACGGCGGAGATCGCGGTCAACAACGCGCCGACGACGAAGAGGTGCAGCGGGAGCCACCAACCATCACCGATCCCAGCGGCGCCAGCGATCACTGCCGACGCCACGAACGCTGCCGTCATGACGAGGCCGCGGCGGGTCTGTGCGTGTACCTGCGCCACTCGGCCAGCGGCGCCGCGTTCTTCCGCGGGAACGATGTCCTCGTTCGCGGCACTCGCTGCCGGTGCAGGTCGGCTCATCGCGACACCCTCAGGTCGCAGTGCCCGAGCCGGCCGTGACCGCGTGGCCCGACAGCTGGTGGCTGTGGACGCGGGCGACGTTGTCGGCAATGTCGAGCGCTCGTCGGGCGTTGGGACCGGTCCAGCCGAGCTCGATCGTCTCGTGGAACAGGGCCAACCACCGCTCGAAGTGTGTCGGTGTGAACGCGCGCTGGGCGTGGACGAGCAGGTGGGCGCGGAACGGGTTGCCCTGATAGCCGGGGATGCCGAGCAGCGCGCGGCTCCAGAAGGCTGTCAGCTTCGGGAGGTGTTCGGACCAGTCGACCCGCGCCACCTCGTTGAACATCGGACCGAGCAGGTCATCCTGGGTGACGTCGGCGTAGAACCGGCGCACCAACTCGGCAATCTCCTCGGGGGTGTCCAGGTCACCGGTCGGGTCGGGCCGTGGGATGTCTCGCATCGTATTGATCTCCAAGCGCCACTCTCGAATATTTCTAGCATACACTGTGAGAAAGTCGATCGTGAAGGAGCGCGTGTGATGTCGGACATGGTCGAGGAGCTCGTCGATCGGGAGTACGCGTTCGGGTTCCACACCGATCTCGACACCGAGATGGCGCCGAAGGGGCTGAGCGAGGACGTCGTCCGGCTGATCTCGGCGAAGAAGCAAGAACCCGATTGGCTGCTCGAGTGGCGTCTCGGTGCGTTCCGTCACTTCCTGACGCTCGAGGAGCCGAAATGGCCGAATCTCCAGCATCCGCCGATCGACTACCAGGACATGCACTATTGGGCAGCTCCCAAGCCCAAACCGCAGCTCGCCAGCCTCGACGAGGTCGATCCCGAGATCCGCGCCACGTTCGACAAGCTGGGCATCTCCTTGGACGAGCAGAAGCGACTCTCCGGGGTGGCGGTCGATGCGATCCTGGACTCGGTGTCGGTGGCCACCACGTTCAAAAAGACGCTCGCCGAGGCCGGCGTCATCTTCTGCTCGTTCTCCGAAGCGGTTCGCGAGCGTCCCGATCTGGTGCGCAAGTACCTGGGTTCGGTGGTCGGCTACCGGGACAACTTCTTCGCTGCACTGAACTCGGCGGTGTTCTCCGACGGCTCGTTCTGCTTCATCCCGGCGGGGGTGCGATGCCCGATGGAGCTGTCGACGTACTTCCGCATCAACGCCGCGCAGACCGGCCAGTTCGAACGGACCCTCATCGTCGCCGAAGAGGGCGCCAGCGTCAGCTACCTCGAGGGCTGCACCGCACCGATGCGCGACGAGAACCAGCTGCACGCCGCGGTGGTCGAGCTGATCGCACTCGATGACGCGTCGATCAAGTACTCGACCGTACAGAACTGGTATCCCGGCGACGCCGACGGCAAAGGTGGCATCTACAACTTCGTCACCAAGCGCGGCAGGTGCGCCGGGGCCCGTTCGAAGATCTCCTGGACCCAGGTCGAGACCGGCTCGGCGATCACCTGGAAGTACCCGAGCGTGATCCTGCAGGGTGACGACTCGGTCGGCGAGTTCTACTCGGTGGCGGTCACCACCAACCACCAGCAGGCCGACACCGGCACCAAGATGATCCACATCGGGCGCAACACGCGCAGCACGATCCTGTCGAAGGGCATCTCGGCCGGCCACGCGCAGAACACTTATCGCGGTCTCGTGAAGATCCTTCGCTCGGCCACCGGCGCCCGCAACCACACCCGCTGCGACTCGCTCCTGATCGGAGCGGACTGCGGCGCCCACACGTTCCCCTACGTCGAGGTCAAGAACGACACCGCCCAGGTCGAGCACGAGGCGTCGACGTCGAAGATCAGCGAGGACCAGCTGTTCTACTGCCGCCAACGCGGCCTCACCGAGGAGGACGCATCGACCATGATCGTCAACGGGTTCTGCCGCGAGGTGTTCGACGAGCTCCCGATGGAATACGCGGTCGAGGCCCAGGCGCTGATGCGGGTCAGCCTCGAAGGGGCGGTCGGCTGATGTTGCACATCGCCAACCTCTACGCATCAGTGGCCGGGCGGACCATCCTCGACGGGCTCGACCTCGACGTCCCCACCGGCGAGGTCCACGCCATCATGGGCCCCAACGGGTCCGGCAAAACCACGTTGTCGAACGTGCTGTCCGGTCGAGACGGCTACGACGTCTCCGGCACGGTCACCTTTGACGGCGTCGACCTGGTTCCGCTCGCACCCGAGGCGCGAGCCGCGGCCGGCGTGTTCGTGGCGTTCCAACATCCGGTCGAGATCCCCGGTGTCGGCAACATGTACTTCCTGCGTACCGCCGTCAACTCGATCCGCTCCCACCGCGGATTGCCCGAGCTCGCGGCGGTGGAGTTCCTCGGCCTCGCGAAGGAGCACATGGCCCGCTTGGCGATGGACCCTGCATTCCTCAGCCGATCGGTCAACGCCGGCTTCTCCGGCGGCGAGAAGAAGCGCAACGAGATCCTGCAGATGTCGATGCTCGAGCCACGGCTGGCGATCCTCGATGAGACCGACTCCGGACTCGACATCGACGCCCTCCGCATCGTCGCCCAGGGCATCGAACGACTCCGCAGCCCCCACCGCTCGATGCTGATCATCACCCACCACACCCCACTCCTCGACGACGTACAACCCGACCGCGTCCACGTGCTCCACGGTGGACGGATCGTGCGGTCCGGCGGCCCCGAGCTCGCCCACGAACTCGAAGCCGACGGATACGGAACCCTCCCGATCGGGGTCTCGGGGTGAGCGTCACCGCTCATGCCCCGATCCCGACCGAGCGGGACGAGCGGTGGCACTACGCGCCACTCGACGAGATCAACGCACGCATGGAACGATCGGTGGCGCCGTGTGGCGACGTTCCGACCTCGGTGACGCCGATGCTGATCGACGCGATGGTCGGCGCGACCGGGGCGCGGCTGGTGTTCGTGAACGGCATGCACACCGCCGAGCTCTCCGACTGCCATCAGCTTCCGGCCGGTGTGCGGTGTGATGTCTCCAACACGAGCGGTGGCGGGGGGCCGCCCGTTGCGACGGTGACGGTCGACGACGGCGTCCGGTTCGAGGAACCGCTCCGCGTGGTCCATGTCGCGGTGCCCGACGCGGATGAGGTGAAGAGCCTGTTGTCGCGTGCCCGCACGATCATCGAGTTGGGCACCGATGCCCACGCGGTGGTCGTCGAGACCTTCGGAGGGCTCGATGGATCGAGAGCGTCGACCATGACTGAGTCCTCGACGACGATTCGTCTGGGTGACCGCGCCGAACTGGCTTACTACCGGATTCAGATCGATGCGCTGGCTGCGACCCACGTCGGCCACACACTCATCGATCAAGGTGCCGATTCCAGCGTACGGATGACATCGGTGACCCTGGGTGGCGACATCGCCCGCAACGCGATCCACGTCCATCTCGACGGACCGGGGGCGCGAGCCGATCTCGCGGGCATCGCCGTGACGGGTGGCCACCAGCGCCACGACACGGTCGTCACGATCGATCATGCCGCCTCGCGGTGCACGAGCAACCAACGCTTCAACGGTGTCGTCGACGACCACGGACGAGGCGCGTTCAGCGGCGAGATCGTCGTCCAACCCGGCACGACCGGCACCGACGCCCACCAGTCCAGCCGAAACCTCGTCCTCGACCCGAACGCGGAGGCCGATTCTCGACCCTGGTTGAGGATCCTCGCCGATGACGTGCGCTGCACCCACGGCGCGACCGTGGGCCGGCTCGACGACGACGCACTGCACTACCTCCGCAGCCGCGGCATTCCGCTCGTCGCGGCACGCGCGATGTTGATCGACGCATTCCTCCGCGACGTCACCGACTCGATCACACACGAGGCGGTGCGCGCACACGTCGCCGCGCTCATCGCCTCCGCTGCGTCGGAAGCGTCGGAAGCGTCGGGAGCGTCGACGAGAGCAACGCATCCGGCGGGGCCTGTGGAGCACCCATGACGAGCTGGACCACGATCGAATTGTCCCGCGCGTGTGCGGCCACGACCGTGCCCTATGGCGAACAGGTGACCCTGGACGCGGGCGGCCTCGTCGAAATCGTGCAACGGCTCGGAGCAAGCATCACCGTGCGCACCCAGATGGGCTCGCTGCTGCGGATCGACGGTACAGACGCCGACGCGCTCGGCCTCGACCCGATCGGTGTCGGACACCGCGCGGCGGACGGGCCGTTCGAGATCGACCAGGTCGTCGACGCCCTGCAACAGATCTTCGACCCGGAGATCCCTGTCAGCATCGTCGAGCTCGGGCTCGTCTATCGCTGCGACGAGATCATCGAAGCCGACGGCTCGCGTCGGATCGAGATCGACATGACCATGACCGCACCCGGCTGCGGCATGGGCGACGTCTTGCGCGCCGATGCGCTGCGCGCGGTGCAAGCGATCCCGGCCGTCGACGAGGTCGACGTCCAGATCGTGTTCGATCCGCCATGGAACATAGGGCGCATGTCTGAGGCCGCACGCCTCCAACTCGGGCTGATGTGACGCGGTGAACCGCCACACTCGGAGTCCACGAGACGTGTCGAGACCGAGAGTGGAAGTCGTGCCGGATCCATTCTCGTCAGACCGGTGGCGACGAAGCCTGCCGTTGCTGATCACCGGCACCGTATCGGTCGTGGCCGGTGGCCTGGTCGCAGCGGTGACGGGCCCGACCGAGTGGAGCGACGGTTCGTGGATAGCGGCCTTCCTCGTCCTGGTCGCAGGTGTTGCCCAGCTCGGAATCGGCGCCGGCCAGGCCTATCTGGCAGTCACGGCTCGGACCCTTGCGTTCGTTGCGGCGCAGGCCGTGATGTGGAACGTCGGTTGCGCGACAGTGATCGCCGGCACGCTGCTGTCGAGCCCCGCCACCGTGGCGGTAGGGAGCGCGCCACTGGTCGCCGTGCTGTTGCTGTCGATGGTTGCGATCAGAGACCAGTTCGGGGCGCAACGCTCCGTCGCCCTGGTCGGGTACCGGCTCCTGCTGCTCGTGGTTCTGGTGAGCGTTCCCATCGGTCTCGCGCTCGCGTTCGCGCGCCACTGAGCCGTCATGAGACTCATGCCACCGACCCTGTGGAGGACTGTGGCGCTGACGATCAGCTCGTCGCCGCCGACCGAACTGCGGGGAAGAGCACGTTGTTCTCCTTGTGCACGTGGAGATGGGTGTCGACCTCCAAGTCGGCGAGGGCCCGGTAGCAGGCGGCGTAGCTTGCACAACCGTCCTGGGGAATCGAGTAGCCGGACGTCACGCGACGCAGCTCCTCGAGGAGCGCACCGACCGTCTCGTGCTCATCGGCCAACGTTTCGATCTGCGCCGCGAAGGCTCGGGTCGAGACGGAGGACGGGTCGCTGGCCCCGGCCAGCTGTCTGATGGGTGGGAACAGCTCCTGCTCTTCCCTGGTGAGGTGTGGCTCGAGGTCGGCTCGCAACTCACCATAGAGCCGTTGCACCTCGAACAGTTCGGGGTGGCGTTCGCCGTGGACGCTGGCGATCTTGTCGACCAGTGCAGTGACCCGCGGAAGTTCGGCCCACAGATATCGATGGTGGACGGCGTCGATGTGTTCGACCAGCTCGGACGGACCGAGCGACGCCCACGCAGCTGCAGGAGCGTCGACTGCGACCGCCGACAACTCGTCGGCGACGGTCCGAGCGTCCAAGCCCGCCTCGAGCGCTGCATCGGTGAGCGTGCGGTCGCCGTGGCAGCAGTAGTCGAGTCCGCGCCGCTCCAGCTCGGCAGCCAGTACGGGTCGGCGGGTGACGATCTCACCGAGCGTCATCGACGGATCGACAGTGTTCCCACCTGAGTCCGGCGGTGCCGTCGGGTCCGCCACTTCGGGCTGATGGTGGACGCACGTCGTGGTCAGCGGGGCGGGTTCGAGCGGCACCATGCGGATCTCGTTCGCGAAGATCTCGACACCGTGCAAGCGGCCGCGGATGGTGCTGTTGATCGTTTCCAGCGGAATGTCGTGGTCGATCTCGAGGCATGGGCCGGCGAACGAACCGTGGACGCGGCGTACACCGTCGAGCTGGGAGAGCGCGTCGATGGTCTCGTTGAAACACGTGGGACAGTTCGCCCCGTCGATCCGAACCGACGTCTGCATGGTCGCCTTCTTTCATCTCAGCGAGGTGGAGGCCTCCGATTTGACGGGGGTCGCGCCCCTCCTCATCGTCCACCCTACTCCGATCCCACCAATACTTCTATTGTCCACTAGATAAATACAGCCGGCGGGGATCGGCGGCTCAGTCCCGAGTGAATCGCAGTCGCTTCACGACGTCGACAACGTCGGGTTCGGTGTCCTTCCCGTACGTCGCCGGGAGGACACCGCGGTGCCCGCAGGGCATCGTGACCGCGAACAGGACCGCCTCGTCCGCTGGATCACTGGGCCCCTCGAAGCGGTACACAACGTCGACCACGACGTCCTCCGGGGCGGCCCAGCATCGACAGCCGTCGCAGCGCAGCCCGGCATCGCTGACGGAGAGCTGCTTGGCCCAACCCGCCGCCTCCAGCTGGCGCATCCGGTCGGCGAGCGTATCCATCGGGCCGGTCATGTCGCGACGTGACAGCGCAGGCGGCAGGCCCCGCGACGGGGATCGCGGGGCCTGAGTTCGTCGATCACGATGCCACCGAGCTGCTCGGCGGCGCCGTGGGCGAGACCGAGGTGCAGCCCGCACACCGTCTCGGGGTCAGCCAACGCCGTGGTGGCGAACGGGCAGGCGCCCAACACGATCTCGACATGATTCCCTCGCCGCTTGGCGGTCGGCTCGAACCCGTGTCGTTCCATGGCGTCGACCAGCCCGACGACCGGATCGGTGGTGTCGCGCACTGCGGCCGGCACCTGCCGACCAGCTCGGCGGCCAACTTCGACAGGTGAGTCCCCGGTCCGGATGATCTCCGACAACAGCAGCGACAGTCGCTCGTACGGGCCGGTGACTCCCCACCGACTCTCGGCCGCAGGGTCCACCGTGTAGACGAGGCGCGGCCTGCCACGCCCGACCCGTGGCGCCCTCGCCTCCACCACGAGTCCAGCGTCGACGAGCTTGGCGAGGTGCTGACGGATGGCGTTGTGGTGGAGCCCGAGGTGGTCGGTCAGTTCGACCACGTCGACCGGACGACCTGCGTCGACGATGTAACGGAACAGCTCGTGGCGCGTCGGGTCACCCAGCGCTCGGGCCTGGGTCTGCAGCGCACTCATCGGCCCGTCACCACGCTCACCACCGAGATCACCAGCAGCGCGACCACGACACCAGCCATCAACAGGTTCGCCTTCCACGTGGGATGTGACGGCGTCACGATCGGCGCTCCGTTCCGTCATCTGCCCCGATGCCCGGGGCGTAGGTCCAATCGGGCTGCTTGCGCCAGAACGACTCGTCGTAGACGGCCCGACCATCGGCCAGGTCGATCAGCTTGGGAATCGGCAGGCGTCGTGGACGGGGGCACCGTCCGAGCTCGATGTGCTCGGCGAACTCCTCCGGGAACGCGCGCAAGATGCTCGACACGACGATCCGCTCCTCCATCGCCAGATAGCAGCGACTCCCATCGGTGACATGGCCCAACCACCCGGTGATCGCATCGAGATCCCCTGTGTCGCCGACGCCGGTCTCGATGCGTTCGAGATGCTCGGTGATCGCGCTCGAGCCCAGCTTGCACGGCGGACACTGACCGCATGACTCGATCGACAAGAACCGCGAGAAGCGATATGCCGCGTCGACCATGCACGTCGTGTCGTCGTAGACGATGAACCCCGCGGACCCCATGCCGCTCCCGATCGCCTGGAACCCCTCGTAACTCACCGGAACATCGAGATCCGCAGCGGTCACGACGGCGTTCGCGACGCCGGAGAACACCGCCTTGACCGACCGTCCCTCGGCCAGCCCACTCCCGACCGCGTCGATCACGTCCCGCAACGACGTGCCCATCTCGACCTCGCCGACATCGGGGGCGACCACGTCGCCTACGACGGTCGCAACGACGGTGCCGGGCGACTCGACGGTACCCATCGACCGGAACCACTCCGCCCCACGGGCCAGGATGTGCGCAACAGCGGAGAGTGTCTCGACATTGTTGACGAGCGTCGGGTTCGAACCACCCCCGCCGCCGCTCCTTCCGGCTTCGGTGTCGTGGGACTGCCAGCCCAGTTGCGGTGCGGTCGCGAACAACCCGTGCAGGTACGGGGGAAGCCATCGCGGCAACGGCTCGTTGCCCTCGATCACCTCCAACATCGCCTTCTCCTCACCGAACAGGTACTCCTCCGGTCCGGCCACGATCGTGACCTTGCAGTCACCACACAGCCCTGCTGACTGAAACTCCTGCACCGCACGAGTGACCGCGTCGATCTCGCGCGGGAAGCTCGCCTTCAGACAGACGAACGCCTCCGTCGCTCCGATCGCGAACGCAGCGATCGCCAACCCCTCGACCAGCTGATACGGATTCGCACGCAACAACGCGCGGTCCTTGAACGTGCCCGGCTCCCCCTCGGCACCGTTGCACACCAGGTATCGCCGGCCGCCTGTCTGAGCAGCGACGCCGGCCCACTTCTGACCGGTCGGGAAGCCACCACCGCCGCGACCGCGCAGCCCCGACTGCGTCACCAGATCGATCGTGGCCTTCGGACCCAGCTCATGAGCGCGGTGGATGCCAGATCCGGCGACGCCGTTCGCGAGGTAGTCGTCGATCGAGACGATCGGGTCCGTCGGCAACAGGAACGTGGTCATCTGGGGTCCTCACCGGGGTGCGGTCGACAAACGAACACCGTCATCGCTGCACCACACCATCCAGACTACCTCTCCTATACTTCCGTTCACGGCTAGAAGAATGAGGTGAGATGTTGGAGAGTCAACCCGTCGAGCTGATCGTGTACGGCGACTTCAACTGTCCCTTCAGCGCCCTGGCCAGCGCCCGTGTCAGCAGCCTCGAACGAATCGGTGCCGTTCGCGTCGACTGGCGAGCGGTCGAGCACGCCCCCGACCTCCCACCCGCGGGCATCGAGATCGCCGGCGAGCTGGCGTCCGAGATCCAACGCGAGCTCGCGCTGATCCGGGGTCTCCTGAGCGTCGATGAGCCCGACCGACTCCGCCTTCCCGCCCGTCAACCCAACACCCGGCTGGCGACCGCCGCGTTCGCTGCCACACCCATCGCCGATCGCCCAGCAGTGCGTGACCGCCTGTTCGCGGCCCACTGGAGCGAAGGTGCAGATCTCACCGACGACACGGCCCTGGCACGGCTCGGGGCGACGACCATCCACACGGCAACAGCCGCCCGGTGGCGCGAGGAGTGGGAGCACCTCACCGATCCGATCGTGCCAGTGATGGTGCTCCCCGACGGCTACGTCTCCCGAGGCCTCGGCGCGCTGGCGCGCCTCGCGAAGCTCGCTCGCGACACGAACACGTCCGGCGCCGGCACTCCCGACACCAGCCGACCGCCGATTACCGATCACAACGACCAAGGCGGCGAGTCACCCTGCTTCGCCCACCTCCCCGACGAATCGCCCGACTGACGTCGCCGAGAGCCGACCAGGCGCGTGCCTCTAGCGACGGTCCCCAGGGCGCCACACGCCATGCCCGAGGGTGCGCTGCTGTCGAGGTGTCGATGGACCTCGATCACGTCGATGTCGTAGCCAGGGGCATACAGCAGGACGTGGCACCAGTAATCGGCAACCGGCCTGATGTGCGCTCGGCATCGACGCGCAGTGCCGGTTCCGGTTCCGAACGGAGTTCTTTTGCACCGGCTACGCGCGTGGCGCTGGGCTCACGATCGGCGTCGTTGTCTGCGCAGGAGGGAGCGGAGTGTCTCGGCGTTTGCGTAGCCGACCCGCATGGCGATCTCGGCGGAGTTGAGGTCGGTGGTTGCCGAGAGATGCCGAGCCCGTTCGATGCGAAGACGTTGGACGAAGCCGAGCGGAGTGAGGTTGAGTGCCGAGCGGACTCGTCGTTCGAGGGTGCGCCGGCTGGTGCCGAGCGACTGCGCGACGGACGCGATGTCGAGCGGTTCGTCGAGGCGGGCGCGCACGAGACGTTCGAACTCGACGACGATCGGGTCATCGTGGCGGAGGTGTTCGTAGGCGACGAAGGCCGCCTGCGACGGGCGCTCGTCGATGACGAGCAGTTTGGCGACGTGCTGGGCCAGCTCGGGGCTGATCGATCGCACGAGTGAGAGTGCGAGGTCGATGTGGGCGAAGGCGGCGCCGGCGGTGATGAGGTTTCCGTCGACCACGACCATGGTGTCGAGATCGAGGTCGACGGTCGGATAGCGCGTTCGGAACTCCGGCCCCAGGAACCAGCTGGTCGTCGCCCGCCGGTGGTGCATCCGTCCGGTCTCGGCGACGGTGAACACGCCGGTACACGCCGCGGCGATCTGGGTGGTCGCGTCGTCGAGCCGCCTGAGTGACTCGATGACCGAACGAGCATCTCGGCTCTGCAGCGCGTCGTTGGTGGCGGCGGCGGTGAGGGTTCCGAGCGCGGGGACGACGACGACGTCGAAGTCGCCGCACTCGGACAGCGGGTGCTCCACCGACAGGGTCATCGATGTCGTCGTGGTCACCCGTCGCTTCGGTCCGACGACGGCGAGTTCGATCGGGTCGATGTGTGGGTCGACATCGCCGCGGACTCCGTCGGCCACCCGCACGATGTCGATCACCGACGCGACCGCCGAGCCGAAGCAGCCATCGAGCGCGATCAGTCCGAAACGCATGGCGTGAACGGTAGCAATGCTGCCGTATGCGCCACTTCCCCACCGCCCCTGGCTCGTCGTACGTT
>WBZL01003699.1_pt1 | contig 13770 bp, 15 predicted proteins | sample 5204291 | NCBI WGS metagenome assembly WBZL01 (sample SAMN12344345, study PRJNA552823) | activated sludge metagenome | biome: Activated sludge suspended growth; feature: Nitrification reactor; material: Wastewater; isolation source: activated sludge from nitrification reactor of wastewater...
TTCCTTGAGCAGGATCGCGGCGAGCACCGGGACCAGGGTCAGCGACAACAGCAGCGACGAGGCCAACGCGAACACGATGGTCAGTGCGACCGGCGCGAACAGCTTCCCTTCCAGGCCCTGCAGGGTCAGCAGCGGCACGAAGGTCAGGCAGATGATGAGGATGCCTGCCGCGACCGGGGTGGCCACTTCGCGGGTGGCCGCGAACACCCGGTGCAGGCGCGGCATGCCCGCGCCATTCGCCCGCGGGTCCAGCCGGCTGACCACGTTCTCCACCACCACCACCGCGGCGTCGACCAGCATCCCGATGGCGATCGCCAGCCCGCCGAGGCTCATCAGGTTCGCGCTCATGCCGGTGGTGCGCATGAGCAGGAAGGTGGCGAGCGCCGCGAACGGCAGCATCAGCGCCACCACCAGCGCGGCCCGCAGTTCGCCGAGGAACAGCAGCAACAGGATCACCACCAGCACGCTGGCCTCGAGCAGCGCGTCCTGGACGGTGCCGACGGCGCGCGTGATCAGGGCGCTACGGTCGTAGAAAGGAACGATCCGGACCCCGGGCGGCAGCGCGGCAGCCAGTTCATCGAGCCGCATCCGCACGTCGCGCACCAGCGTCGAGGCATCCGCGCCGCGCAGGCCCACCACGATGCCCTGGACCGCTTCGCCGCGCCCATCGCGGGTGACCGCGCCGTAGCGGGTGAGCGCATCGGTGCGGACCTCGGCCACGTCGCCCACGCGCACCGGCGACGCGCCGTTGCGGACCGGCAACGCGGCGATGTCGTCGGCACCGGCGATGGCGCCTTCGACGCGCACGATCAGGGTCTCCTCGCCAGCCTCCACGCGGCCCGCGCCATCGTTGCGGTTGTTGCGCTCGATCGCGTCCGCGAGGTCGCGCAGGTGCAGTCCGGCGGCGGACAGCCGCGCGGGATCCGGCACCACCACGAAGCTGCGCGCGTGCCCGCCCAGCGCGTTCACGTCGGCCACCCCGGGCAGGGTGCGCAGGGCGGGGCGCAGGGTCCAGTCCAGCAGGCTGCGGCGTTCGGCCAGGCTCAGTCCGCCGCCCTCGAGGGTGAACATGAACACGTCGGACAGCGGCGTGGAGATCGGGGCCAGGCCACCATCGACTCCGGGTGGCAGGTCGGGCGCGACCGCCGCGTAGCGTTCGGCCACCTGCTGCCTGGCCCAGTAGATGTCGGTGCCTTCGGCGAAATCGAGGGTGATGTCGGCGATCGCGTACTTGGCGGTGCTGCGCAGCATGGTGCCGCGTGGCGTGCCGAGCAGTTCCATCTCCAGCGGCGTGATGACCCGCGATTCCACTTCCTCGGGGGTCATGCCCGGCGCCTTCAGGATCATCTTCACCTGGGTCGGCGAAATGTCCGGGTACGCATCGATCGGGAGGGTGGCGAACGCCCAGGCGCCGCCGGCCGCCAAGGCCAGGGCGGCGAGCAACACCAGCACCTGCTGGCGCAGCGAGACTTCGGTCAGCTTCGCGAGCATCGCGGCGTCACTCCCCGCCGTCGGCGGCGGGCAGCATCGCCTTCAACGCGGCGGTCCCGCGCACCGCGACCTCGACCCCCGGGCGCAGTGCCGGCGCCAGCACCACCGCGACGTCGCCATCGACGCCCAGCAGGGTCGCGATCGGGACGCGGCGGAAGCGGTCGCCGTCGCGCCGGAACGCGACGTGGCCATCGCCCTCGGGCAGCAGCGCGGTGCGTGGCATCGCGATCGCGCCCTCCGGCGCGGGCAAGTGCAGGGTTGCCTCGAAGCGTTCGCCGGCGAGGTGGGCGGATGGCTCGTCGAAGCGCGCGCGTGCGCGCAGGCGCTGGCTGGCAGGGTCCAGGTCCGCACCGATCGCGACCAGGGTGGCGCGGCCACCGTCCGCCAACGCCAGCGGCAGCCCGGGACGCAGCCGGCTGCGATAGACGGCGGGAATCCCGACGACGAGGTCGAGCCGCCGCGGGTCCGCGACCAGCAGCGCTTCCTGTTGCGCGGCCAGGCTCTGGCCGGCAGCCACCGAACGGCGGAGCACGCGCCCGCTGATCGGAGCCAACAATTCGATCTCGCCGCGGCCGGCGACGCGCGTGCGTGCCCCGGAGAGGGCCTCGCTGGCACGCACGAGCTCGGCCTGCGCGCCACGCGCCGATGCCAGGCTCTGTTCGTTGCGCGAGGCCGCGATGATGCCCTCGGACAGCAGGGCCGCGTCGCGCCGCGCCTGCCGCTGGGCGGCGTCGGCCTCGGCTTGCGCACGCGCCAGGTCTGCGGTGGCGCGCAGGGCGTCCAGGCTGCGCAGGCGCAAGACGGGCTGCCCGGCACGGACCTCCTCGCCTTCATCGACCAGCAGCGCGACCACCGTGCCCGGCCACGGCGAGGCCACCTGCTGGCTGGCATCCATGGGGGCCTGTGCTTGCGCGGCCAGGCCCGGCAGCGGCACCGACACGGCGGCGGCGGTGCGGGCCAGGCCGATGCCCAGGCCCGTGACCTGCGACGGGGCCAGCCGCAGGCTGCCGTCGGCATCGGCCCGTGGCGCGGCGGCCTCGGCCGGCGCTTCCGTGCGCGGCCACAGCCGCCAGCCCACCAGCGCCAGGACCAACAGCATCGCCGTGGTGCCCAGTGCCCGGCGCAGGCGCGTGCTCATCGTCGGTCTCCCGCGGCGGGGCGGCCGGGCATGCGGGGCGACAGGCGGATTGAAGACGACATCGTGGAGGCTCAACGGATCCGGAGCCGCCAGCCTGCCGCCGCAAGCTTTGGATTCGCTTTGGAAGGCTGGCCCGTGCCTTCAGAGCGCCGGCAGCGGCCCCACGCGCGCGCGCAGCACGCCGCCTTCGAAGTGGAACTGCAGCGGGATCCCTGCGGCCTCCGACAAGGCGTGGCACAGCGCCAGGCCGAGGCCGGCATGTTGCGCGGTGCCGCCTTCCGCATGCTTGCGCCAGAACCGTTGCCCGAACCGGGCGACATCGCCCGCGTCCAGGTCCGGGGCGGGATTCGCGATCTCCACCCACCAGCCTTCGGGCGTGCGCAAGGCGTGGCACTCGACGCGGGCAAGCGCCGGTGCGTACTCGAGGGCGTTGCCCAGCAGGTTGGACAGCATGCGCTCCAGCATCCCGGCATCGCCGACCGCCCACGCCTTGTCAGGCAAGCGCAGGTCGACGCAGGCCCCGCGTTGAGGCGGCTGCGCGGCGACGGTCTCGCGCAGCAGCCCCGCAAGGTCGAACGGATCCGCGGCCGGTCGCTCCTGGCCGGACTCGATGCGCGCCAACGACAGCAGCGTGTCGATCCCGCGCTGCATGCGCTCGCTGCCGGCGACGGCCGCGCGCAGGGCATCGCGCGCCAGCGGTTCCGAGGTCGTGGCCAGCGCCGCTTCCGCGCTGGCGCGGATCTCGCTCACCGGCGTCCGCAGTTCATGCGCGACGTCGCGGGAGAAACGGCGTTCGCGCTGGATCGCGTCGCGCAGGCGTCCGACGCCGACCTGCAATGCACCGACGAAGGGCGCCAGTTCGCGCGGCATGTCCGGGCCGGGCGCCGGCGGCGCATCGGGATCGAGGCGTTCGACCACGCGTCCGGCGCGGTCGAGGAAGCCGAACGCCGCGCGCACCTGCCACAGGCTCAGCGCGACCACGATGGCCAGCGCGAGGGCGATGCCCACCGCCAGCATCGAGTGCACGCTGCGCTCCACCGCGTCCCAGCGTTCGCGTTCGGTGCCGACCACCAGCGTCCAGTGCGCGCCCGCGCCATCATGGGCCGCACGCGCCAGCAGGCGCCCGGCATGCCCATCGGGCAGGCGTGCATCGAAGTAACGCGGCAATGCCGCATCGCGCGGCCCGGCCGGCAGGGCGATCCCGCGGCTGTTCGGCGAGGTCAGCAGCACCTCGCCGCGCGCGCCGTACACGGTGAAGAACTCCGTGTGCCCGTTTTCCTGGTAGTCGGGCAGCGGGATGTCCACGCCATGGCGCTGCATCGACAGCGAGATGACGTCGGCGCGCAGCGCCAGCCCCTGGTCGAAATGCGCATAGATCTCGCGGTCGATGAGCACGTCCAGCAGCACGAACAGCAGGGCCAGTACGGCGCCCGCGCCGAGGGTCATGCGCCACGCCAGCCGACGGCGCAGCGACCAGGTCCGTGCGGGCGGCGCAGGGTTCACGGGATGCAATACCCGAAGCCGCGGCGGGTTTCGATCGGATTGCCGGCGCCGGCCCGCGCAAGCTTGCCGCGCAGGGTGCTGACGATGACCTCGACGACCTTGTCCGAGGCATCGCTTGCGCTGTCGTAGAGGCGTTCGAACAGCTGGGTGCGCGACAGCACCTGGCCGCGTTCGCGCAGCAGCAATTCGAGCAGTGCATATTCCTTGGGGGAGAGGTCCAGGTCGGCGCCCAGGTGGCGGGCCCGGCGCACGCGCGGATCCACTTCGATCGTGCCAAGCCGCAGCAGCGGCGGGATCGCCTGCGCGGGGCGGCGCGCAAGCGCGCGCAGGCGGGCCAGCAGCTCGTCGAGGGCGAAGGGTTTCACCAGGTAGTCGTCCGCGCCCGCGTCCAGGGCACGGACGCGGTCATCCACCTGGTCGCGCGCCGACAGCACCAGCACCGGCAGCGCGCTGCCACGGCGGCGGAGTTCGGTGAGCACCGCGAATCCGTCGAGGCGGGGCAGCATCAGGTCCAGCACCATCGCGTCGTACGCGTAGCCATCCAGGTAGGACAACGCCACCTGCCCGTCCGCGGCCACGTCGCAGGCATGGCCGTGGCGGCCCAGGTGCCCGCGCAGGGCGTCCGCCAGGACCACCGAATCCTCGACCAGCAGGACGCGCATGCGCGGTTCCGGCTCCTTCAGTGCGTGTTGCGGTCGCGGTGCCAGCCGCGGTGGCGGATGTCGAGGTAGAGGCTGTAGCAGGCGGTGAAGCTGGGGAACAGGTTCTGCAGGATCCCCACCGCGTCGTTCTTGCCGAAGATGAAGTAGGCCAGCGTCATCAGGCTGCCGAGGATGCTCATGTACCAGAACAGCCGCGGGATCACCGGCTTGCCGTGGCGCTTGCTGGCGATGAACTGGACCAGCCAGCGGCCGCCGAACATCAGCGCGCCGACCAGGCCGATCAGCTTCCACGGGCTCATGTGGATGCCGGTCCACTCCAGCCACGGAATGGCGGTGTTCATGACATCCGGCGCGGCGGCGATCACCGGGCGTCGTCCATGGCCGGCACTTCCTCGACCGCGGTGCGCCTGCTGCGCTGGATCAGCCAGGACACGCCGAACAGGTCCTTGATGCCGACGATCGCGCGGCCGAGGTTGTTGTACTTGGACACGCCCGCGGTGCGGTGGCGGTGGTTGACCGGCACGCTCACCGTCTGCCAGCCCGCGCGCTGCATCTGCGCCGGCAGGTAGCGGTGCATGTGGTCGAAGTAGGGCAGGTCGAGGAAGGCCGCGCGCTCGAACAGCTTGATCCCGCAGCCGGTGTCGGGGGTGGCGTCGCGCAGCATCCGCGAGCGGATGCCGTTGGCGAACTTGCTGGCCCAGCGCTTGCTGCCGCTGTCCTGGCGGTTGACCCGCCAGCCGGCGAACAACTTGGTGTCCGCGGTCGCGGCGCCGCGCTGCGCGAGCAGCTTGGGGATGTCGGCGGGGTCGTTCTGGCCGTCGCCGTCGAGGGTGGCGATCCACGGCGCGCGCGCGGCTTTCACCCCGTTGCGCACGGCGGTGCTCTGGCCGGCGTTGCCGAGGTGGCGGATCACCCGCAGTTCCGGCACGGTCGCCTGCAGCTCGCGCAGGCGTTGCAGCGTGGCGTCCTTCGAGGTGTCGTCGACGTAGACGATCTCGAAGTCGACGTGCCCGCGCAGCGCGGCGACGATCTCGCCGACCAGCGGCGCGACGTTGTCTTCCTCGTTGTGCACCGGCACCACGACCGAGAGTTGCGGCGTGTCGCTCATCGGGTCTCCCGAAATTCCGGAACCTGCCGGGACCGACGCCTGGGCCGGTCCGGGCGCATGGCTACCTGTTGCGCAGGCGTTCCAGCACGCCGTCGAGGACGTCGAGATCGGCGTAGTGGATCACCAGCTTGCCCTTCTTGCCGCGGCCCTGGACCACGTCCACGCGACTGCCCAGGGTCTCGCTGAGCTCGCGCTCCAGCGCCGCGATGTCGGCCTGCCGGGGCGGCGCCTTGGCGGCGGGCTTGCGCGGTTCCGCGGGCAGCTTGCCGGACGCCAGTTGCTGCACGCGATGCTCGACCTGGCGCACCGACCAGCCTTCCTCGGCGGCCTGCCGGGCCAACGAGATCGCCATCGGCACGGCCAGCGGCAGCAGCGCGCGCGCATGCCCCATCTCCAGCGCGCCGGCCTGCACCAGCGCGCGGATGTCGGCCGGCAACTCCAGCAGGCGCAGCAGGTTGGACACCGCGGCGCGCGAGCGCCCCACCGCCTCGGCGGCGGCGGCATGGGTCAGGTCGAATTCGTCGATGAGGCGCTGCAGGGCCTGTGCCTCTTCCAGCGGGTTGAGGTCCTCGCGCTGGATGTTCTCGATCAGCGCCATCGCCACCACGGTGCGGTCGTCGACCACCCGCACCACCACCGGCACTTCGGCGAGGCCGGCGCGCTGCGATGCGCGCCAGCGGCGTTCGCCGGCGATGATCTCGTAGGTGCGGCCGCCCTTGCCGTCGGCGCCGACATGCTCGCGCACCACGATCGGCTGGATCACGCCCTGCGCGCGGATCGACGCCGACAGTTCCTCCAGCTTGGCGTCGTCCATCGTGCGCCGCGGCTGGAACTTGCCGGGGACCATCGCGTCGACCGGCAGGGTGCGCAACTGGTCGCCCGGCATCGCCTGCTGCAGCGCCGGCGCCTCGGCGGCGGCCTTGGGCCCGAGCAGGGCCTCGAGTCCACGGCCCAGGCCGCGCTTCTTCGCCGCGCCCTTCGACGCGGGGGTGCCGGCCGTCATGCCGCCTTCTCCTTCGCTTGCTGCTGGTCGCGCTCGCGCTGGCGGCGCAGGACTTCGCCGGCCAGCCCGAGGTAGGCCACGCCGCCGCGGCTGGCGCGGTCGTAGCCGATGATGCTCTGGCCGTGGCTGGGCGCCTCGGCCAGGCGCACGTTGCGCGGGATGATGGTGCGGAACACCAGGTCGCCGAAGTGGTTGGTGAGTTCGGCGGACACCGCGTTGGCGAGGTTGTTGCGCACGTCGAACATGGTGCGCAGCACGCCTTCGATCTGCAGGTGCGGGTTGAGCCGGCCCTTCAGCGCCTCGATGGTGTCGAGCAGGGCGCTCAGGCCTTCCAGCGCGTAGTACTCGCACTGCATCGGCACCAGGACCGAGTCCGCCGCGTTCAGCGCGTTGAGGGTCAGCAGCGACAGCGACGGCGGGCAGTCGACGATCACGAAGTCGTAGTCGCCGCGCACCCCGTCCAGCGCCTGCTTGAGCTTGCCCTCGCGGCCGGCCGCGTCCATCAGCCGGATCTCCGCGGCGGTCAGGTCGATGTTGCCGGGCAGCAGGTCGTAGCCGTCCTCGCAACGCGCGATCGCCTCGCCGGTGGCGGCCTCGCCGAGCAGGACGTCGGTGATCGATGCCTCCAGCTCGCGCTTGTCGATGCCGCTGCCCATGGTCGCGTTGCCCTGCGGGTCCAGGTCGACCAGCAGCACGCGCTTGGGCGTGCGCGCCAGCGCGGCGGCCAGGTTGACCGCGGTCGTGGTCTTGCCGACCCCGCCCTTCTGGTTGGCGATGGCGATGATGCGGGCCATGCGGCGTGATTCCCTCGCGGAGGACCGGTCGCGACGCGCGCCGGGCCGTCGATTATGCCTCAGGCCGGTCGCGGGCGACTTCGACCAGGTGGCGCTCCGCGTCCAGCCCCGGCACCCGCAACGGGTGCACCGCGGCCAGTCGCCAGCCGGCGGGCAGGGTCGCGATCTCCTCGTCGGGGACCACGCCCTTCATCGCGAGCAGGCGTCCCGCGGGTCCGGGCAGGTGCCCGCCGAGTTCGAGGATCAGCGGCAGCGTGGCCAGCGCGCGCGCGGTGATGGCGTCGAAGTGCGTGCCCGGGCGGAACGCCTCGATCCGCGATTCGGCCACCTGCACGTTGCCCAGCCCCAGCTGGCGCGCGGCCTCGCGCAGGAAGCGCGCCTTCTTGCCGTTGCTCTCGACCAGGGTGACCTGCAGCCCCGGGGTGGCGATGGCCAGCGGGATGCCGGGCAGGCCGGGGCCGGTGCCGAGGTCGGCCAGCGTCCGCAACCCGCGCACGAACGGCTGCATCGCCAGCGAATCCAGCAGGTGCTTGGCGACCATGTCGCGCGGGTCGCGGATCGCGGTCAGGTTGTAGGTGGCGTTCCAGCGGGCCAGCAGCGCGAGGTAGCCCAGCAGCGGCGCGGCCAGCGCGGCCGGCAGGCCCAGCGCCTCCAGCCCGGCGGCCAGTTGCGGGCGCAGCGTGTCGATGTCGGTGCTCATGCGGGCAGTATGCCGTCGCGGCGCGCCACCACGGCGACATGCGCGTCGGCATCGCGGGCATGCAGGCGCCAGTCGGCCGCGGCGCCGAGCGCGGGATCGCAACGCAGCAGGCGGGGCGCGGTGGCCGTCGCATCGAAGGCCAGCCGGTGCAGTCCGAACGACAACCCGTGCCCATGCGCCTTGAGCACCGCTTCCTTCGCGCACCACAGGCGCAGGAAGGCATCGTCGCGCGCGACGTCCGCCAGCGCGGCGAGGGCCGCGACTTCGTCGTCGGCGAAATAGCGTCGCGCGATGCGCAGCGCCGGCACCGCACGCGCACGCGGCTCGATGTCGACGCCGACCACGCCGGTCGGCACCCACGCCAGCAACAGCGCATCGCCGCTGTGCGACCAGCCGATGTCGCCGTGCCCTGGCGGCAGGCGCGGGCGCCCGCGCGCGTCGCGCTGCAGCGCACGCGCCGCGTCGCCGCCGGCGATCTCGCGCAACCAGTCGCGCGCGCAGGCGAATGCATCGGGCGGACGCGGCATCCAGCGCAGCCGCAGGTCGGCGTTCGAGGCGTCTGGCTCCATCGTCACCTCAGGTGAACATGGCTGAACGTTGTCCGCAAGCAGGGTTCGTGAAGACACCACCGTCACGCCCTGGTTCGGAGACTTCATCCACCCCACGGCGGCGCAGGCATCGAAGCCCTTCGACGCAGGCGCCAACCCCGAACCACACCACACCAGGAGGCACACCCATGAATTTCCTCATCATGCTGATCGTCGGCGGCATCGCCGGCTGGCTCGCGAGCATGGTCATGCGCACCGATGGCCAGCAGGGCGTCATCCTCAACGTCATCGTCGGCATCATCGGCGGCTTCCTGGGCGGCTTCCTGCTGCCGATGGTCGGCCTGAGCTTCGGCGGCTGGATCGGCTACCTGGTCACCGCGCTGATCGGTGCGATCGTGCTGCTCGCCATCGTCAACCTGTTCCGTCGCGGCCGCGTGCGCTGAAGCGCGGTTCGACACGGATGTCGCGAACGGGCCCGGCAACGCCGGGCCCGTTTCGTTTGCGCGATCACCCCAGCGCGACCCAGGCCGGCGCGTGGTCGCTGGCGCGGTCCCAGGTGCGCGGCGTGCGGTCGATGCCGGCGTCCTCGGTGGCATCGCGCAACGCATCCGACACCAGGGTGAGGTCGATGCGCAGGCCGAGGTTGCGGCGGAACGCGGCCTGCCGGTAATCCCACCAGCTGAACACGCCGGCATCTTCGTGGTGCAGGCGGAAACCGTCGTGCAGCCCGAGCGCCAGCAACTTCTGCAGCGCGGCGCGTTCCGCGGCGGAGGTCAGGATGTGCGCGTCGTTCCACACCGCCGGATCGTGGACGTCGCGGTCGTCGGGCGCGATGTTGAAGTCGCCCAGCACAACCAAGCGCGGATGGCGGCGCAGCTCGTCGGCGACCCAGTCGTGCACGGCGTCCAGCCAGCGCAACTTGTAGGCGTACTTGTCGGTGCCGATGTCCTGCCCGTTGACCACGTAGAGGTTGACGATGCGGATTGCCTGTCCCGGATCCGAGGATCCGGGAGCGTCCACGGTCGCCGCGATCGCGCGCGCCTGCGTGTCCTCGAAGCCGGGGATGGCGACCTGCACCTCGTCGAGGCTGCGGCCGCGCGCCAGCAGCGCCACCCCGTTGTAGGTCTTCTGCCCGTGGAACACGCTGCGGTAGCCGAGCTCGGCGAGCGCGCCGTCGGGGAATCGGTGGTCCTCGAGCTTGGTTTCCTGCAGGCCGACCACGTCCGGTGCGAAGTCGTGCAGCCACTGCTGCAACTGCGGCAACCGCACGTTCAACGAGTTGACGTTCCAGCTGGCGATCTTCATGCGCGGCATCCTAGTCGATGCCGCGCGCGGGCGCTCAGCGGATGATCAGGTCGAGCAACCACTTCGCCTTGGCATAGGGCGGCTTGAGCAGGTCGCCGCCGGTCATGCGCGCCTGCCAGAACACCGGCAACTGCTTGCTCATCGCATCGAAGCCGGCGCGTGCGTGGTAGGCGCCCATGCCGCTGGGACCGACGCCGCCGAACGGCAGGTTGCCGACCGCGAAGTGGAACAGGGTGTCGTTGACCGAGACCCCGCCGGCCAGCGTGCGCGCGAGGATGCGTTCCACCGTGGCGCGGTCGTGGCTGAAGGGATACAGCGCCAGCGGACGGTCGTGCGCGTTGACGTAGGCGATGGCCTCGTCGAGCGTGCGGTACGACTTCACGGGCAGCAGCGGGCCGAAGATCTCTTCCTGCATCACCGTCGCATCGTCGCCGGGCTCCAGCAGCACGGTCGGCGGCATCACCCGCGCCACGGGATCGGCGCGTCCGGCCAGCGTGAGGGTTTCGATGCCGCGCGCGGCCGCGTCGTCGAGGTAGCCCTGCAGGCGTGCGTACTGGCCGGTGTTGACCACGCGGGTGTAGTCGGACAGGTTCGACAGGTCGGCGCCGTAGCGCGCCTGCACTTCCGCGCGCAGGGCGTTGATGAAGGCATCGCGCTGGCCGGCGGGCACCAGCACGTAGTCCGGCGCGATGCAGGTCTGGCCGCCGTTGAACCACTTGCCGGTGGCGATCCGCGCGGCGGCCTTGGCGACCGGATAGTCGTCGGCGACGATCGCCGGCGACTTGCCGCCGAGTTCCAGGGTGAGCGGGGTCAGGTTCGGCGCGGCCGCCGCCATCACCTTGCGCCCGACCGCGGTGGAGCCGGTGAACACCAGGTGGTCGAACGGCAGCGCGGCGAACGCGGCACCGACCTCGGCGCCGCCGAGCGCCACCGCCACGCGCTCGGCCGGGAACACCTCGGCCAGCAGCGAGCGCAGGAATTCGCTGGTGCGCGGCGTGTGTTCCGACGGCTTCAGGTAGACGTGGTTGCCGGCGGCGATCGCGGTGGCCAGCGGGATCAGCGCCAGGTTGACCGGGTAGTTCCAGGGCGCGATCACGCCGACCACGCCCAGCGGCGACGGCCGCACCTGCGCGCGCGCCGGCAGGAAGCGCCAGCCCACGCCGACCCGGCGCGGCTTCATCCAGCCGCGCAGGTGGCGCAGCAGGTGGTCGATGTCGTTGAGCACGGTCATGCCGTCGGCGATCCGGCTTTCGTCCTTCGAGCGATGCCCGAAGTCGGCGGCGACCGCGTCGGCCATCACGTCAAGGCGCCGCTTGAGGGCGTCGCGCAGCCGCTGCAGGTCGCGCCGGCGCTGCGCCTGGTCGGGCTTGCGCGCCTGCCAGGCCGTGCGCAGGCCTTGCAGGGTGGGCGCCAGCGCGGCGACCGCGGTGGCGTCCTGGCCCGGGTGGGCAGTGGTCTGGAGGGGCGTGGCGTCGGCGGTCGCGTTCATGCCCCGAGTGTAGACCCGGGTCGCTGCAGGCTGGCTCTAGAATGCATGCATGGAGACCAATTCGTCCGTTCTGCGCCCCTTCCGCGACCGCTTGCCCACCCTTGGCGCGCGCACCTATGTCGATCCGGCCGCCAGCGTCATCGGCGACGTGGTGCTCGGCGACGACGTGTCGGTCTGGCCGTTCACCGTGGTCCGCGGCGACGTCAACTTCATCCGCGTCGGCGACCGCACCAACCTGCAGGACGGCAGCGTCATCCACGTCAGCCACGACGGCCCGCACGCGAAGCTGGGCGGCTTCGCCACCCGCATCGGCAGCGACGTGACCATCGGCCACAAGGCGATCATCCACGCCTGCACGATCGAGGACGCGGTCCTCATCGGGATGGGCGCGATCGTGCTGGATGGCGCGGTGGTGCGGAAGCACGGCTTCGTCGGCGCCGGCGCGCTGGTGCCACCGGGCAAGGTGGTCGGCGAGGGCGAGCTGTGGCTGGGCAATCCGGCGAAGAAGGCCAGGCTGCTGTCCGATGCGGAGATCGAGGCGCTGTACTACAGCGCGGGGCACTACGTGCGGCTGAAGGACGAGTACCTGCGCGCCTGCGGGAATCTTGCCGTTCCACCCGGCGACGGCAATCGGTAAAGTCGCGGGCGGGGAAGGGACACGAGGTCACTGGATGGATCCGTACGACACGGCCGCTGCGGGCGCGCCGGCCAATCCGTATGCCGCGCCGGCGGCGCGGGTGCAGGACGTCGCCAGCGGCGATGCCATGGCCAAGGCCTCGCGCAGCGCACGGCTGGTCGCGGTGTTGCTGGACGCGGTGCCGATCATGGCGATCGCGATCGCCGCGGCGATCCTGGCGCCGGCGATCGGCAGCGGCGGCAACGGGGCGGTGTCGCCGTTGGCCATGGCGGTGCTCGCGGTCGCCAGCATTTCGGTGGTGGCGTTCGCCATCTACCAGCTGGTGATGCTGCATCGGCACGGCCAGACCTTCGGCAAGAAGCTGATGGGCATCCGCATCGTGCGCAAGGATGGCAGCCGCGCCGGCCTGGGCCGGATCTTCTGGCTGCGCTACTTCGTGCCCGGCCTGATCGGCAACATCCCGCTGCTCGGCGCGCTGTTCGCGCTGGCGGATCCGTTGTTCATCTTCGGCGAAGAGAAGCGCTGCCTGCACGATCTGTTCGCGGACACCATCGTCGTCGACGCCTGATGCTGGATACCGTCCGCGAGGTCCACACGCCGGAGGGCGTGGCCCTGCGCCTGCCGGCCGCCGGCCCGGTGCCGCGCTCGCTGGCCTGGGCGATCGACCTCGCGATCCGGCCCTGCTGTCGGTGTGCTCCGCGATCTTCGGGGCGCTGGGCAAGGGCGGCATGGGGCTGTACCTGGTGATGCTGTTCCTGGTGTTCTGGGCCTACCCGATCGTGTGCGAAGGCCTGTTCAACGGGCAGACGCCGGGCAAGCGCGTGCTCGACCTGCGCGTGGTCTCCAGCGACGGCGCGCCGGTCGGCTGGCTCGCCGCCTGCGTGCGCAACCTCATGCGCACCGTGGACATGCTGCCGTTCGGTTATGCCTGCGGCCTGGTGAGCAGCCTCGCCGATCCCTGGGGGCGCCGGCTCGGCGACATCGTCGCCGGCACGCTGGTGGTGCATGCGCCGCGCGCGCAGGCGCAGCCCCTGGCCCCGGGCGCGGACGTGGCGGCACCGCGGGTCGCCTTGCGGCCGGCGGAGCAGGCGGCGGTGGTCGCTTTCGCCGAGCGTGCGCCGCGGCTGACCCCGGAACGCCAGGCCGAACTCGCCGACATCGCCGAACCGCTGACCGGGTCGCGCGGCGCAGATGGCGTGGTCGCGCTGCAGGGCATCGCCAACTGGCTGCTGGGCAGGCGCTGAGGCCGATGCGCCAGGAACACTTCATCGCCCGGCACCAAGCGGAATGGCAGGCCTTCGATGCCTGGCTGGATGCGCGCGGCGGGCGTCCGCGGCGGGCGCGTGCGGACCGCGACTGGCGCGGGATGGACGACAGCGTGATGCCGGCGGC
>WBZL01003700.1_pt1 | contig 13768 bp, 14 predicted proteins | sample 5204291 | NCBI WGS metagenome assembly WBZL01 (sample SAMN12344345, study PRJNA552823) | activated sludge metagenome | biome: Activated sludge suspended growth; feature: Nitrification reactor; material: Wastewater; isolation source: activated sludge from nitrification reactor of wastewater...
GCGCGCGGCGGTCGCCGCCGGCACGATGCCCGAGGCCGTCGGGCGGGAGGAAGCCTGGATCGCCTGGCGACTCGACCGCCATCGCAATCCCTCCGGCCCCTTCGAGCTCCATCGCGACAACGGCCGCGTCATGCGCATTCACGAAGAACGCCTGGAGCAAGGCGGCTCGGTCACCATCGCCACCGACATCACCGAGCAGAAGCGGGCCGAGACCGAGCTGCGCCGGCTCGCCACCTCCGACCCGCTGACCGGGGCCGCCAACCGCCGCTTCCTGCTGGAGCGCGCCGACGCCGAGTGGGAGCGCTTCCGGCGCTATGGCCGGCCGCTCGCGGTGCTGATGCTCGACATCGACCACTTCAAGCGCATCAACGACACCCATGGCCACCCGGTCGGAGACGAGGCGCTGCGGGCGCTGACGGCGGCCATCGGCACCCAGCTGCGCAACAACGACGTGCTCGGCCGTCTCGGCGGCGAGGAGTTCATGGTGCTGCTGCCGGAAACCGGCCTGCGGGGCGCCGTGGCGATGGCGGAGCGGCTGCGCGCCGAGATCGCGGCGATCCGGATCGAGACCGCGCGCGGTCCGCTCTCCTTCACGGCGAGCTTCGGGGTGGCGGTGTGCATCGATGCCGACGGCAGCTTCGAGCGCGGCCTCGCGCGCGCCGACGCCGCCCTCTACGCCGCCAAGCGCAGCGGCCGCAATCGGGTGGAGGTGGCGCTGGAGGAAGCGGCGGCCGACCCGAGGGACGAGGGCGAAGACGCCCCCTGACCCCGCCCGCGGCATCCCGCTTCGCCACGCTCACGTCGCGGAAGCAGCTCCGGATGTCGGTGAGGTTCGATCCTTCAGGTGCCGCCTTCCCGCCGGAGACGGTGGTGAGAGGGACCCGGGTGCCGCCTCAGGCCAGCTGCGTCGGCAGCCAGGCCTTGGCAAAGCGCAGTTCGGTGTCGATCGTGCAGGCCGACAGCGCCATCACCGCGGCCATCTTGTCGCAGGTGAGCCCGCCGAAGCAATGCAGCTCGAGGATCTGCGCCTTGCGCCGGTCGAAGGCCTCGAGCCTGCAGGCGCGAGCGCGGCCTGCGACGCCGATGCCACGCGAGGCCACCGCGCGCCAGCCGCTGTGCGCCGACATCGACGAGGTACGCCGCAGCTGTGAGCACAGCGAGATCACTCGATCCGTGTTCGTGCTCTCCGACACCAGAGTGCAGTCGTTGCTGAACGTCGGTTCACGCTGCAAACCCGATCTTCCAGTCGGCCCTACCTGCCCGCACGGTCACCTGCGCTGCACACATCGGCTCCATGCAGGCCGATCGGCGCACCGCCAATCCCCGCGGCGGTTTCGACGGGCGGCCACTCGCCCCACGGCGCTCAGCGATCGCGCGACATCGCGGCCGTCACCGTCTCGCACTGCGCGCGCAGCAGGCGCGCCAGTTCGACGCGGCGCTTGACGGCCATGCGCTGCGAGATCGCGGCGATGCTGATCGCGCCGATCGGCTCGCCGGCCGGGCCGAGGATGGGCACGCCGATGGCCGTCATGCCGGGCGTGGCCTTCTCCGAGATGGTGGCGTAGCCGTCACGCTGCGTCTGCTGGATCGCGGCGCGCAGCCAGGCCACGTCGATGCCGCCGTAGGCCGGGTAGCGCACGGCATTGACCTGCAGGATCTCCTCGGCGCGCGCCGGCGCCAGCGCCGACAGGATCGCCAGGCCGCCGGCGCCCACGCCGAGCGGGCGCCGGATGCCCACGTGCAGCGGCAGGGCCTTGATGGGGTAGGGCCCTTCCTCGTGTGCGGTGCACACCGCCTCGTTGCCGCTGGGCTCGCTGAGGTAGATGGTGTCCTCGGTGTGCTCGGCCAGCCAGCGCATCGGTTGGCGCGTGGCCTCGGGCAGCGGAAAGCGCGCCCGCGCCACCAGCGCCAGCTCGTGCACCAGGTGGCCGATGTAGAGCTTGCGCGTGCGCGCCTCGCGCTCGACCACGCCTTCGCGCAGCAGCGAGCCGACGATGCGCGACACCGTGGCCTGCGGCAGGCCCGAGGCCGCCACCACGTCGGCCACGCGCATGCCCCAGCGGCCGGCCGAGGCCAGCACGCGCAACACCAGCAGCGCCCGCTCGATGGCCTGGGTGCCGCCGCCCAGGTCGGCGGCCGGGGAGCGGGCCGCGGCGGAGAGCGATGAGCGCCCGCCGCGGCGTGGCGATGCGAGGTCTGCGCGCGCCAAGGTGAGCGTCAGCCCATCTCGTAGCGCTTCTGCAGGTCCTCGATGGCGCCGAAGCCGATGATCTTCTTGAAGTCGGCCATCGAGGTCTGCGGCAGCGGCAGGTTGCGCGCATGCTTGTCGACCACCAGCTGCGCCAGGTTCTTCTCGATCGCGGCGGTGATGGTCATCAGCGGCACGAGCGGGAACACCGCCAGCCCGGCCACCGACTCGATCTGCTGCGGCGTCAGGTCCTTCTCGAGCCAGCCCAGGATCTGCAGCGACAGCGGCCGGCCGCAGGCCTGGCGCAGGCGTTGCAGGTCGGCGAACGAGGTGACCGTGCGCGAGATCGGCTGCACCAGGTCGGCGCCCGCCTCGGCGTACAGGCAGGCGCGCTCGATGGTCTCCTCGACGGTCGCCGCGTCGGTGCGCGCCACGATCAGGAAGTTGCGGTCACGCCGCGCATCCACCGCGGCCTTGATCTTCTGGGCCGCCTCGTGCCGCGGCAGCACGTCCACGGTGGTGGCGGCGGCCGGGCAGCGCTTGGGCATCACCTGGTCCTCGAACACGATGCCGGCCACGCCCGCGCGCTCGAACTCGCGCACGGTGCGCATCACGTTGATCACGTTGCCGTAGCCGGTGTCGCCGTCGGCGATCACCGGGCGCTGCACGGCCGAGACCATGTGGCGCACCACGCCGAGGTTCTCGGTCATCGTGTAGAGCTCGACGTCGGGCTGGCCCAGGTGCGACGCCGAGATGCCGAAGCCGGTGGTGAACACCGCGTCGAAGCCGGCGCGATCGATCAGCAGCGCCGACAGCGCGTCGTACGCGCCGGCGGCCCAGATGGTGCGGCCTTCGTCGAGCCGGCGGCGCAGCAGCGAAGGGGTGGGGGACGGTGCATCGGACATGGTGTTCCTTTCGGGGCGTGAGGGCGATCGACGAGCGGCCGACGACGGGGTCAACGGGCCGCGGCGCGGGCCTTGAGGTAGCCGACGAGACCTTCGAACTCCAGCATCTGGCGGTCGGCCGCGGCCAGGGGAGCGAACGGCATCGAGCTGCCGCGGGTGTGGTTGATCACGGTGCCGGCGGACCAGTCGACCTCGATCTCGTCCCAGCGTTGCACCGCGGACAGGATGCCGGGCGCGGGCACGAGCGGAAAGCCCATGCTGATCTCGCCGCGCCAGAAGCCGGGCGAGAACGACTCGGCCACCAGGCCGGTGATGCCCAGGTGGCGCATCGCGCGCAGCGGCGGGTAGTGCGGGTGCCCGTAGCCGAAGTTGCGGCCGCCGACCAGCAGGTCGCCGCGCCGCACCTGGGCGGCGAAGTCGGGGTCCTGGTCCTTCATGGCCAGGCGCGCCAGCTCGTCGATGTCGGTGATCTTGATGTTCTTCACGCCGACGATCTGGTCGACGTCGTAGTCGTCGTCGGCAAAGATCCAGGCGACGCGCCCGCGCAGGTTGTTCAGGGCCACGGCGGCCTCCTCTTGGCGCTTCTTACAGGTAGGGCCGGGGGTCGGCGATGCGGCCTTCGACGGCCGAGGCCGCCACCACGGCCGCGTTGCAGATGTAGATCTCCGAGTCGGGGTGGCCCATGCGGCCGGGCACGTTGAGCGTGCCCGTGGACACCGCACGCTGCCCCGCGCTCATCGTCGCGATGCGGCCGAAGCAGTAGTCGCACGACGGCGAGCTGACGAACGCGCCGGCGTCGGAGAACACCTGGACCAGGCCCTCGGCCGCCGCCTGCGACATCAGCGCCTGCGAGGTCGGCACGACGTGCAGCGAGACGCCGGGCGCGACCTGCCGGCCGCGCAGCACCTGGGCCGCCGCGCGCAGGTCTTCCATGCGGCCGCTGGCGCACGAGCCCAGGTAGCCGGCCTGGATCTCGAGCCCGGCGTAGTCCTTCAGGTCGCGCGTCTTGGCCGGGCTGGGCGGCACCACCACCACCGGCTCGAGAGCCGACACGTCGACCTCGTGCACCCGGTCGTAGACGGCGTCGGGGTCGCTGCACACCGGGTCGAGCGCGATGCGCGCGCGGCCGCGTGCATACGCCAGGGCCTGGGCATCGGGGTTGACCACGGCCGTGGTGGCGCCGATGAACATGGCCTGGCCGCACATCGTCTGGCGGCCCTCGATGCTCATCGCGTCGATCACCGGGCCGCCGAGTTCCAGCACCTTGAACGCGCAGGCCGACGGGCCCAGCACGCGCACCAGGTGGTGGAAGACGTCGCGCGCCATCACGCCCGGCTGCAGGCTGCCGGTGACGTTGACGCGCACGGTGGGCGGCACGCGCAGCGAGACCGTGTCGTTGACGAAGGCCTCGAGCAGGTTGCGGCGCAGCCCGATGGCCAGCGTGCCCAGGGCGCCCAGCTGGCTGATGTGGCCGTCGAAGTGCACGGCGAACGCGCCCGGCGTGGCGTAGCCGAGCTCGGCCGACACCTGGTGGCCGATGCCCTTGCGCTCGTACACCGGCACGTGCTGCTCGCGCCCCCACTGGCGCGTCTGGATGTGCAGCTCCTCCTCCTTGGGCGTGGCGGTGGGCACCATGTGGTCGATGAACAGCGCGAAGCGCTCGGGCTCCTTCACGCGCTCGATCGAGAAGTCCTCGCGCATCTGCTTGAAGATGACGTCGGTGTAGCCGGGGAAGTCGTAGGCGATCACGAAGTCGGGCTTGGCCAGCACCTCGTCGCCGGCCCGCACCGCATCGCGCCCGCTCACGCGCGCCAGGATCTTTTCCGCAATCGTGTGGCCCATCGTTGCTCCTGCCGGCACGCCCGTGTCGTGGATGGAACGCCCGCGGCCGCCGGCCGCAAGCGACGGCCGATTGTGGGCAGGCCGGGGCCTGCCGCGCAAGGGTCGGGGCCCTGCAACGATTCACCAAGTGGATGGGTCGACCTTTGCTCGCGCGGCCCGATCCGGGCCTTCTTGCCGCAGGAGAAGCGCATCATCCGGGTAAACGCGCAGTCCAGGTGGCGCCGTCGACATGCATCCACCATATGGATGCCTCAGGGTGGCTGCGTCTTGCGGCGGGCGGGACCCCGTGGCGACAATGATTCGATCCCTTGGCGCCGCTGGCGACCGCCTGGTCGAGCAGCCGCGGGGATCGAGAAGACGGTTCGAGGAGACGAGCGGTCGGATCCTGCCGGTCCCCCGCGATCACCACCTGCGCGGCAGGCACGAAGGAGGTTTCATGAAGCGTTCGAGTCTGGTCGTCGGCGCCTGGGCCCTGGCGGGCGCCGCGGTGCTGGGCACGGTGGCGCCTGCCGCCGCGCAGGGCCTCGAGGCCGGCGAGTACAAGGTCGGTTTCATCACCGAGAACACCGGGCCGCTGGCGGCGGCCGGCGTGTCGTTCTGGCAGGGCGCGCAGCTCGCCGCCGAGGAGGTCAAGTCCACCAAGTACCTGGGGGCCTCGTCGATCGTGCTCGAGCCCAAGGAGAGCAGCAGCGACGCCGCGCGCTCGATCCAGGCCATGAACCAGTTCATCGGCGACCGCTCGGTCATCGCCGTGAGCTGCTGCATCCTGTCCGGCGTCGCGGGCTCGATCAAGCCGATCGTGCTGGACCAGAAGATCCCGCTGGTGATCTTCGGTGCCACCGCCACCGGCCTGCCGCAGCCGCCGTGGATGTACAGCATGACGGTGCTGCCCGGCCCCAAGGACCTGGCCACCGGCGTGACCGTGGCCGAGGCGGTCAAGGCCAAGACGGCTGCCTACATCGTGGCCGACGACAACGAGGCCTTCAAGGGCCGCTCGGCGGCCGTGCGCCACGCGCTGGAGGCCAAGGGCGTCAGCACCGCGGGCATCGTCAACGTGCTCACGCGCGACACCGATTTCACCGCCGCCGCCACCCAGGCCATGGGCCTGAAGCCCGACGTCATCCTGATCCATGCCACGCAGGGTGCCGCGGTGGGGGCCATCACGGCGCTGAAGGATCGCGGCTTCACCAAGACCATCGTCGGCAACGACGTGCTGTCGCCCGCGCCGGTGTTCAAGAAGATGGGGCCGACGGTCGTCGGCGTGCCCTTCCCGGTGGGCTTCGCCGAGGCGCTGGCCGAGTCGGCGGAGGCCAAGGCCTTCATCGCCGCCTACCAGAACAAGTTCAAGTCGCCGCCGGACATCTACTCGGCGCAGGGCTACCAGGTGGTGTGGTTCCTGGCCCAGGGCCTGAAGTCGGTCTCCGGCAAGCCCACGCGCGAGTCGCTCGGCGCGGCGCTGGCCAAGATCACGAAGATCGAGCACCAGGTCTACGGCGGCGAGGACATGAAGAACGGCCAGGCCGAGACCGCCGGCACGCTCATCGTCAGCTGGTCCGCCGACGGCAAGCTGGTGCGCTGGACGCCGCCGAAGTAGGTTCCCGCCGGCCGCCATGCAACTGTTCCTCGAGCAGCTGATCAACGGCTGCGCGCTGGGGTCGCTGTACGCGTTGTTCGGCCTGGGGTTCGGACTCGTCTTCGCGACCCTCGGCATCCTCAACGCGGCGCATGGCTGCTATGCCAGCTGGGCGGCGATCTCGGCGCTGTGGGCGGTCGAGCAGTGGCAGCTGCCGTTCGTGCCCGCGCTGCTGGTGGGCATCGCGGCCGGCGCCGTGCTGGCGCTGGTGGTGGACCGGGTGGCCTTCGAGCCCCTACGCCGGCGCGGCAACGACATGCTGGGCGCGCTGATCACCAGCATCGCGTTCTGGATCATCCTGGACAACCTGGCCGGCGAGGCCACCGGCCAGCAGAGCCTGAGCTTCCCGCGCGGCAGCTATCCAGGCACGCTGTACCGGCTGGGCGAGATCCCGCTGCCGACGATGCAGCTCGTCACCATCGCCTCGATGGTGCTGGTGGCCACGGGTCTGCACCTGCTGGTGCGGCACACGCGGCTCGGCTCGGCGATGCGCGCGGTGGGCTGGAACCCCACGGCCGCCGCCCTGGGCGGCGTCGACCCGCGCCGCACGATGGTGGTCACCGCGCTGCTGGCCGGCGCCACCTCGGGCTTTGCCGGCGTGCTGGGCGGCATCACCACGCAGAACGTGTCGTTCACGCTGGGCGAGGGCCTGATGCTCAAGGGCTTCGCGGCGGTGGTGGTGGGCGGCTACAGCGACATCCGGGGCACCGCGATCGCCGGCGTGCTGCTGGGCGTGCTGGAGGTCATGACCGCGCAGTACCTGTCCTCGGGCCTGCGCGACGCGATCACCTACGCGCTGCTGCTGGGCTTCCTGCTGCTGCGCCCGCGCGGTCTGTTCGGGGCCGCGGGCTACTCGCGGGCATAGCGGCATGCAGGCACTGCTGGACTTCTGGGCCACCTACCGCAGCACGGTCACGTTCGCGATCGTCAACGCCTTCTTCGCGCTCAGCACCTACACCGTGCTGTCGGCGGGCATCCTGAGCTTTGCCACCGTCACCTACGCCGCCTTCGGCGGGTTCCTGGGCACCTGGACGATGCTGCACGCCGGCTTCGGCATCGCGGCGGCCCTGCCGCTGGCGCTGGTGGCCGGCGCGCTGCTGGCGTGGCTGATGGCGCTGGTCTTCCTGCGCTTGGAAAGCCACTGGATGGCGCTGGCCAGCCTGGCGCTGATCCTGATCACCCGCGTGGTGGTGGTCAACACGCCCAAGCTCACCGGCGGTGTCAACGGGCTGGCCCTGCCGCAGAGCATCCCGCTGGTGCTGCTGGCGCTGGTGCTGGTGGTGGCGATGGTCGTGTTCCACCGGCTCTCGGTCTCGTGGTTCGGCATCGCGTCGCGCGCGGTGCGCGAGGACCCGGCCGTCGCCTCCAGCCTGGGCATCGCCCCGCGCCGCATCCAGACGATCTCGTTCGTGATCTCCGGCGCGGTGGGGGGCGTGGGCGGCATGCTGTTCGCGCTGGTGCTGCAGTTCATCTCGCCCGACACGTACTTCATCCACATGGCGTTCACGATGATCGCCGCGGTGGTGCTGGGTGGCTCGTACCACTGGGCCGGCGCGGTCCTGGGGGCGGCGGTGTTCACCGCGCTGCCGATCGCCACGCAGGCCATCGTGCCGCGCTTCCAGGAGGTCGCCAACGGCATCGTGCTGTTGCTGATCATGATCTTCCTGCCGCGCGGGCTGGTCGACCCGCGGGCCATCCGCCTGCGCCGGGCGGCGCAGGCGCAGGCCGGCGACGCACCATGAGCCCGCCCGGCCGCCCGAAGGGCGAATACCGGAGGGCGCAGCCCGAAGGTACTTCAGTGAGCGCCGGGCTTGCGAGCCGAACGCCGGCCGGGCCCGGCGGGCGTGCGCGGGGGGCGGCCCGGTGAGCACGGCCCCGCTGCTCGAGCTGGTGGGCGTCGAGAAGCACTTCGGCGGCGTCTCGGCGGTGGCCGACCTGTCGATGTCGGTGGCGCACGGCAGCGTCGCCGGGCTGATGGGGCCCAACGGCGCGGGCAAGACGACGCTGGTCAACCTGATCAGCGGCCTGCTGCCGGCCGACGGCGGTGCGATCCGCCTGGACGGCGTCGAGCTGCGCGGCCTGTTGCCGCACGAGATCGCCGCGCGCGGCATCGCCCGCACCTACCAGAACGTGCGCCTGTTCAGCGGCATGACCGTGCTCGAGCAGGTGACGGCGGGCTGCTACCTGCGCCGCGGCAGCTCGCTGGCGGCGTCGTTCCTGGGGCTGCCGGCGGCGCGGGCCGCCCGGCGCGAGGTGGAACGGGACGCCCTGCAGCTGCTCGAGCGGGTGCAGATGGCGCACCGCGCGCAGGTGCTGGCCGAGACGCTGTCGTACGGCGAGCAGCGGCGCGTGGAGATCGCCCGGGCGCTGGGCAACCGGCCGCGCCTGCTGCTGCTGGACGAGCCCACCGCCGGCATGAACGCGCAGGAGTCGCAGGCCATCGGCGAGCTCACGCACAGCCTGCGCGACGACGGGCTGACGGTGCTGATGGTCGAGCACAACGTGCGACTGGTGAAGGAGTTCTGCGACGCCGTGACCGTGATGAACTTCGGCCGCCTGCTGGCCCGCGGCACGCCGGCCGAGTGCATGGCGCACCCCGAGGTGCAGCAGGCCTATTTCGGGAACCGAGCCGATGCTGAACGTCTCCGGGCTCTGCGCTAGCTACGGCGCGATCCGCGCGGTGCACGACCTGAGCTTCGAGGTCGGCGCCGGCCGCATGGTGGCCATGCTCGGCGCCAACGGCGCCGGCAAGTCCACCACGCTCAAGAGCATCGCCGGGCTGCACCGCCCGGTGCAGGGCTCGATCCGGCTGGACGGCGAGGAGATCTCGACGCTGGCGATGCACCGCGTGGTGCGGCGCGGGCTGGCGCTGGTGCCCGAGGGGCGCATGGTCGTGGCACCGCTGAGCGTCGAGGAGAACCTGGGCCTGAGCGCCTACGCCGGGCGGGGCGTGCCGGCCGAGCGGCAGGAGCGCGTCTATGCGCTGTTCCCGCGCCTGAAGGAGCGCCGTGGCCAGATGGCCGGGCTGCTGAGCGGCGGCGAGCAGCAGATGCTGGCGATCGGCCGTGCGCTGATGACCGAGCCGCGTGTGCTGCTGCTCGACGAGCCGTCGATGGGCCTGGCGCCGGCCGTCGTGGACCAGGTGTTCCAGGCCATCGTCACGCTGCACCGCCAGGGTCAGGCCATCCTGCTGGTGGAGCAGAACGCCGAGATCGCGCTGGCGGTGGCCGACTACGCCTACCTGATGAAGCGCGGCACCATCGTCGCGCGCGGCACCGTCGACGAGCTGCGCGCCGATGCCGGCGTGCTGGATGCCTATCTGACCTAAGGCCTGTTCACACGACGGAGGGCGCACATGTTCCGGACACGCATCGGCGAGGTCGAGGTGCTGCGGGTGGAGGAGATGCTCACCCCCGGCTTCGAGCCCGGCTTCCTGTTTCCCGACTACGACGCCGAGGTGCTGAAGCAGCACCCGCAGCTGGCGCAGCCCAACTTCTACGACGCGGCCAGCGGCAAGCTGATGTCGAGCATGCACTCGTGGATGCTGCGCGTGGGACGACACGTCATCCTGATCGACACCGCCTGCGGCAACGACAAGGTGCGCTCGCATCCGGCCTTCGCGCGCTTCCACCTGCTGCACAAGCCCTACCTGGACCGCCTGGCCGAGTGCGGCGTGCGGCCCGAGGACGTGACGCTGGTGATCAACACCCACCTGCACGTCGACCACGTGGGCTGGAACACCCGGCTGCAGGACGGCCGCTGGGTGCCCACGTTTCCCCACGCGCGCTACCTGATGGGCCGCGCCGAGCTGGCGCACTGGCGCGACCCCGAAGGCGGCCTCAAGGGTCACCCGATGGGCGCCGAGGTGCTGGCCGACAGCGTCGACCCGGTGATCGATGCCGGCCTGGTGGACCTGATCGACTTCGACGAGGAGTTCCTGCCCGGCCTGACGGTGCAGGCGATGAAGGGCCATACCGCCGGGCAGCTGGCGGTGCACCTGCGCTCGGGCGGGCAGAGCGCGCTGTTCACCGGCGACACCTTCCACCAGCCGATGCAGGTCTACCGGCCCGACTGGTGCAGCCGGTTCTGCGAAAGCCCCGAAGTCGCCAACGCCACCCGGCGCGCGCTGTTCGACCAGGCCGCCGAGACCGACGCGGTGCTGTTCCCGGCGCATGCCGGCGTGCCGCATGCGGGGCGCATCCGCCGCCGTGGCACCGACTTCCACTTCGTGCCGCTGGAAGGAGTCTGACCATGGCCGTCGACACCCTGCCCCTCGAGGCCTCGTCTGCCGGCGCGGCGCTGCGCGCCGAGCTCGGTGCGGACGCCGTGCTCGACGACGATGCCAGCCGCCGCTACTACGCCAACGACGTGTTCTGGCAGCCCGGCATCGCGCCGCAAGCCATCGCCTGCCCGGCCACCGCCGACGAACTGCAGCGCGCCGTGCGCGCCGCCACCGAGGCCGGTTTCGCCGTGGTGCCGCGTGGCGGCGGCATGTCCTACACCAAGGGCTACCTGCCCAGCCACGCCGGCTGCGTGGTGATCGACTGCCGGCGCCTGAACCGCGTGCTGGAGGTCAATGCCGCCGACCTGTACGTCACCGTCGAAGCCGGTTGCACCTGGGCGGCGCTGAACGAGGCGCTCGAGGGCACCGGCCTGCGCACGCCGTACTGGGGGCCGCTGTCGGGCGTCAACGCGACGGTCGGCGGCGCACTGTCGCAGAACAGCGCCTTCTTCGGCTCGGCGCTGCACGGCACCGTGGCCGAGAGCGTGCTGGGCGTGTCCGTGGTGCTGGCCGACGGCAGCCTGGTCACCACCGGCTCGGGCGGGCGCACCGGGGCCAAGCCCTTCACGCGCGAAGGCGGGCCCGACCTCACGGGGCTGTTTCTCGGCGACAACGGCGCGATGGGCATCAAGGCCGCGGCCACCTTCAAGCTGGTGCCGATGCCGGGCGCGGTGGAGGGCCTGTCCTTCGGCTTTTCCACCATCCAAGCCATGGGAGCGGCGCAGGCGGCGATGGCGCGCACGCGGCTGGTGGCCGAGGGCTTCGGCATCGACCGCACGAAGGCCGAGCATTCGGCCAGCGTCAACCGCATCAGCGAGGGCCTGCAGATCCTGGGCAAGGTCGCCGGTGCCGGCAGCACGCCGCTGGCCGGCCTGAAGGACGCGCTGCACGTCGCGGTGGGCGGCACGCAGTTCCTCAAGGAGCATGCGTACACGCTGCACCTGGTGGTGGAGGCGCGCGACGCCGACGAGCTGGCCGGCGCGCTGAAGACGCTGCGCCAGATCGGCGCGCGCAGCGGCGTGGAGATCCCGAACTCGGTGCCCAAAGTCATGCGCAGCCGGCCGTTCAGCCCGGTGCGCGGCATGCTGGGCCGCGACGGCGAACGCTGGGTGCCCATCCACGCCGTGTTCCCGCTCGGCGAGGCGCAGCGCGTGCTCGACGCCAACGAGGCCTTCTTCGAGGCGCAGCGGGAGACCATGCGCGCCCACGGCATCGTCTACTCGGTGATGACGATGACCACCGGGCACGAGTTCTTCCTCGAGCCGGCGTTCTACTGGATGGACGAGATCACGCCGCTGCACGCGCGCAGCCTGGGCGACGACGTGGTCCGGCCCTGGATGCACCGGCCGGCCAACCCGGCCGCGCGCGAGGCGGTCGTGGCGCTGCGGCGCGCGACCCAGGCCTTGTACGCCGGCCTGGGCGGCGTGTCCTGGCAGGTGGCGCGCGACTACCCGTACATCGAGCTGCTGCAACCCGGGACCCGTGCGCTGCTCACGGCCCTGAAGCAGGCCGTCGATCCGCGCGGGTTGATGAACCCGGGCTCGCTCGGACTGGGCGGCTGAGCCGGCGCGAGGTCCGGCGCGGCCGCCGGCCTTGCCCGACACCGACGCCGGGCGGATCCCACCGGCTCCCGACCTCGGCACGACCCGCGCGCGCGACGGGTTCAGGGCCGCGCGACCGGCGGGCAGCGTGCCGGGTCGGCGCGCCGCCACACCTGGGTCTGGCAGACGAAGAGCACGCAGCCGCTGACCACCAGGCTCGTCGCAGAGCGCAGCTGCAGCGAGCCCTTGTAGTCGCGGCCGTCCTCGGGGTTGTGGAGGCGGCCCCCGGTCCACTGGCCCGGCGCCGACGGCCTCATCTGGTCGACGACGAGCTTGCCGATCAGCGGCGTCGAGTCGGCGATGCCGGGGGGCTGGTCGTCCCACAGCCAGACGATGCGACCGCACAAGGCGTGGTCGGCGCAGGCCTCGAGGCGCACGCGGGCGTTGAAGCCGGGGGTCCACCACTCGCCGAGCACCTCCGGGCCGCTCGCCGCGGCGCGGGCCGCGCCGCCCACCACCGCCAGCGCCAACGCCAACACGATCGGGGCCGGCCTCATGGCGTGGCCTCGCGGGGGTCGGCGCCGCCGAAGCGCGCGTCGCCATGGCGCAGGTAGGCCGCGTCCTCGGTGCCGCAGAGCCGATCCCACCAGATGAAGTACAGCCCGTAGTTGCCGCGGTTGCGCGCGTGGTGGAAGTGGTGGTGGCTCACCGGCGTGATCCAGCCCAGCCAGCCGCGGGGCGTCCAGCGCCAGGGGAACAGCTCGTGCGCGCAGTGGCCGATGGTGTTGCGCAGGATCATGTGCAGCAGGAAGAGCCCGAGCACCCCGGCATGCACCGGCACGACCAGCAGGAACAGCGGCAGGAAGACGGCCTGCAGCAGCGCCTCGATCGGATGGAAGGCGTAGGCCGCCCAGGGGGTCGGGTGCAGCGAGGCGTGGTGCCGCCCGTGCACGGCGCGGAACCAGCGCCGGTGGTGCAGGGCGCGGTGGATCCAGTAGAACCAGGCGTCGTGGGCGACGACGATCAGCACCAGGCTCGCCCCCCACCACGCCCAGCCGTGCCGCTGGACGTCCGGATAGACCTCGACCGTGCCGCCGGCGATCAGCAGCCACACCAGCAGCCCGTTGGCGGCGAAGATCACGACGGTGGACAGCGAGTAGGTGATCTCGCGCCGGATCTGCCCGGTCGACGGCGCGGCATCCAGGATGCGGCGGCCGGCCAGGCGCCGGCGCAGCAGCACGTGGACGACGAGCCACACCGCACCGGCGGTCAGCGTGTAGCGCAGGAAGTCGCCGAGCAGCACGGTCAGCGCCATCTGCGGCAGCGAAAGGGGCAGCGAGGGTTCGGTCATGGGGCCTCCGGTCGGATCGAAGGGCG
>WBZL01003701.1_pt1 | contig 13766 bp, 11 predicted proteins | sample 5204291 | NCBI WGS metagenome assembly WBZL01 (sample SAMN12344345, study PRJNA552823) | activated sludge metagenome | biome: Activated sludge suspended growth; feature: Nitrification reactor; material: Wastewater; isolation source: activated sludge from nitrification reactor of wastewater...
GTTGATGGCGGCCTTCCGCGACGGTTTGCTGGCCCGCAGGCCGACATCCCAGCCCGGCATGCCCTGAACGCCGGACCACCGGGCTTGCCCTGAGCATGCCTGCTGGTTATCGAACGGCGACGTCGAGGTGATGCGTGGCCCCCGGGCCTGGCCTACATTGCCGGCCTGCCACGCCCGCCACGCACGCCATGACCCAGCCCCACATCGTGCTCATCGTCGCCGACAACCTCGGCTGGGGCGAGCTCGGCTGCTACGGGGGTGGCGCCCTGCGTGGTGCGCCCACCCCGCGCATCGACCAGCTGGCGCGCGAAGGGCTGCTGCTGCAGAACTTCAACGTCGAAAGCGACTGCGTGCCCACGCGCTCGGCACTGATGAGCGGCAGGCACCCCATCCGCACGGGCTGCCTGCAGTCGGTGCCGCCCGGTCTGCCACAGGGCCTCGGGCGCCGCGAGATCACCCTGCCCGAGCTGCTGTCGGCGCAGGGCTACGCCACCGCGCACCATGGCAAATGGCACCTGGGCGACGTGCCGGGCCGCTATCCGTCCGACCGGGGCTTCGACGAGTGGTACGGCATCCCGCGCACCACCGACGAGAGCCAGTTCACCTCGACCGTGGGCTTCGACCCGACGGTGGTCGATCTGCCACACATCATGCAGGGCCGGCGCGGCCAGCCATCGCAGGACGTCAAGGTCTACGACCTGGCGTCGCGCCGGGGCATCGACGCCGAGCTGGTCGAGCGGGCCATCGCGTTCATGCAGCGCGAGCACGCCGCCGGGCGCCCCTTCTTCCTGTACCTGCCGCTGGTGCACCTGCACTTCCCGACGCTGCCGCACCCCGACTTCGCCGGCCGCACCGGGCACGGCGACTTCGCCGACGCGATGGTCGAGCTCGATCACCGCGTCGGGCAGGTGGCCGACGCGGTGGCCGCCCTGGGCATCGCCGAGCGCACGGCATTCGTCTTCTGCAGCGACAACGGCCCCGAGTTCCGCGCGCCCTATCGCGGCACCGCCGGCCCGTGGCGCGGCACCTACCACACGGCGATGGAAGGCAGCCTGCGCGTGCCGTGCATCGTGCGCTGGCCCGGCCGCGTGCAGCCCGGCCGCGTCAGCAACCAGATCGTGCACGTCACCGACCTGTTCGCCACGCTGGCGCGGCTGGGCGGCGCGGCCCTGCCCGACGACCGCCCGATCGACGGCGTCAACCAGACGGCGTTCCTGTTCGACAACGCCGAGCGCTCGGCGCGCGAGGGCTTCCTCTTCCACCTCAAGAACGAGCTGCGTGCGGTGAAGTGGCGCGACTGGAAGCTGCACTACTACTGGGAGCCCGAGGTCAACGAGGGCAAGGGCAAGCTCGAGTCGCCCTACCTGTTCAACCTGACGCGCGACCCCAAGGAGGAGACCGACGTGCTGGTGCACAACACCTGGGTGCTGGGCCCGATGCTGCGCATGGTGCGCGAGTTCCAGCTCAGCGCGCAGCGCCACCCGCACACGCCGCCGGGGCAGCCCGACTGATCCCACGACGGACTGAAAGACCGCCACCATGTCCGAGCACGCCTTCGCCTCCATCCCGGTGCCCGATCGTCAGGGCAAGCCGCGCACGCGCGGCCTGAACATGATGATCGACTGGGGCATGGGCCTGGCGCGCCAGGCCGACACCCTGGACAGCGCCTGCGCCTACATCGACAACGCCAAGATCGCCGCGTCGATCCCGCGCGTGATGCCGCGCGACGTGCTGCAGGCCAAGCTGGCGCTGTACCGGCAGCACGGCATCGCGCCGATGATCGGCGGCCTGTTCACCGAGCTGGCCTACATGCAGGGCAATGCCGACAAGCTGTTCGACGAGGCGCTGGCGGTGGGCTTCGGGGCGCTGGAGGTGTCCGACAACCTCATCACCTACCCGCCCGGCGAGAAGGCGCGCCTGATCCGCGCCTGCCGCGACGCCGGACTGAAGGCCTACGGCGAGGTCGGCCGCAAGGAGGGGGCGCTCGACGACGATGCCTTCGTCGCCGACATCGCCGAGTGCCTGGACGCCGGCGCCGCCGGCGTGTACCTCGAGGCCTACGAGCTGTTCGCGCAAGGTCAGACGCGCACCGCGCTGATCGAACGCATCCGCACGCGCTTCGCGCCCGAGCTCATCGTCTACGAACTGCCGGTGGTCATCCTGCCCGGCGTGCACCGCGAGTTCAAGCACCGCATCGCCACCTGGCTGGTGCGCACCTTGGGGACCGAGGTGAACCTCGCGAACATCGAGTGGGACGAGATCTACATCACCGAGATCGTGCGCCGCGGCATGGCCGGTGACGCATCCCACCCCGACGGCGCGTACCGCCTGGCCGGTTTCGCGCCCTCCGCCGACGAGGCCTGACGCCTCGCCCGACTTGCCCGTCACGCCATCCCCCCGCTGAAAGGACCCTCACCGATGAGCCCTTCCTCCGCATCGCGTCGCACCGTGCTGGGCGCGCTGGCCGCCCTGTGCCTGGCCGGACCTGCAGCAGCCCAGACCTATCCGGCCAAGCCGGTGCGCATCGTCGTCTCGTTCGCTGCGGGTGGCGGCGTCGACATGATGGCCCGCGTGCTGGCCGAGCACCTGGGCCGACAGATGGGCCAGACCTTCGTGGTCGACAACAAGCCCGGCGCCAGCGGCACCATCGGCGCCGACGCGGTGGCCAAGAGCGCGCCCGACGGCTACACGCTGCTGGCCGGCGGCAACCCCGAGCTGACCTTCATGCAGGCGGTCAACGCCAAGCTGCCGTACGACCCCTTGCGCGACCTGACGCCGCTGGTGCTGGTGGCCCGCGTGCCGTCGGTGCTGGTGGTGCCTGCGGCCAGCCCGATCCAGACGGCCGCGCAGTTCATCGAACGCGCCCGCAAGGAGCCGAGCCTGCCCTACGGCACACCCGGCCGCGGCACCGGCATGCACCTGGCCTTCGAGCTGATGAACCAGCTGCACGGCACCAAGCTGGTCCACGTGCCCTACAAGGGCGGTGGACCGGCGACCAACGACGTCGTGGCCGGCCAGGTTGACTCCGCCGTGGTCAACGCGCCGCCGCTGCTGCCGCACATCCGCAGCGGCAGGCTGCGCGCGCTGGCCGTGCTGCAGGACGAGCGCTCGCCGCAGCTGCCCGACGTGCCGACCTTGAAGGAGGCGGTGGGCATCGCCGACGTGCAGGCCTCGGCATGGTTCGCGCTGTCGATGCCCGCCGGCGTGCCCGCCGACATCCGCAGCCGCCTGGAGAGCGAAGTCCGCAAGGCGCTGGACCAGGCCGACGTCAAGGCCACGCTGGCCAAGGCCGGGCTCGACATCGTGGCCCTGCCCGGCGCGCGCATGGCCGAGGTGATCGCTGCCGAAGCCGCCTACAACGCGACCACCGTGAAGCGCCTGGCCTTCAAGCTGGACTGACCGGCGCCGCGCCGATCCCGCACCGACGACCGACCGTCCCTGCACAGGCCCCTGCGATGCCACGCCGCAACGTCGTCGTGATCATGTCCGACGAGCACGATCCCCGCTTCATGGGCTGTTCGGGGCACCCCTTCATCCGCACGCCGCACCTCGACGCGCTGGCCGCGCGCGGCGTGCGCTTTGCCAACGCCTACACGCCCAGCCCCATCTGCGTGCCGGCGCGCGCCGCGTTTGCCACGGGTCATCGCGTGCACCGCATCCGGCACTGGGACAACGCGATGCCCTACACCGGCGCGCCGCGCGGTTGGGGCCATGTGCTGCAGCAGCACCGGGTGCGGGTGGAGAGCATCGGCAAGCTGCACTACCGGCATGAGGAGGACCCCGCCGGATTCGACCGCGAGCACATCCCGATGCACGTGGTGGGCGGCTACGGCATGGTGTGGGCGTCGATCCGCGACCCCTACCTCACGCAGGCGCCGGGCGGCAAGCGCATGCTGGGCGAGCGCATCGGCGCCGGCGAGTCGCCCTACACCGCCTACGACCGCGCGGTCACGCAGCGCAGCCTCGAGTGGCTGCGCGACGCCGCGCGGCAGCCTGACCGCCCCTTCGTGCTGTACGTCGGGCTCGTCGCGCCGCACTTCCCGCTGATCGCGCCGCAACCGTTCTTCGATCTCTATCCGCTCGATCGGATCCCCGAGGTCAAGCTGCGTCCCGACACCGGCTACCGGCGCCACCCCTGGGTGCAGGCCTATGCCGAGTTCATGCGCAACGAGGAGCTGTTCAAGAGCCCGCAGGAGCGGCTGCAGGCCTTCGCCGCGTACTTCGGGCTGGTGAGCTTCCTGGACGACCACGTCGGCCAGATCCTGCGGGCGCTGCACGAGCTGGGCCTGGACGACACCACCACCGTCGTCTACACCGCCGACCATGGCGACAACCTCGGCGCCCGTGGCGTGTGGGGCAAGTCCACGCTCTACCAGGAGAGCGTCGGCGTGCCGATGATCGTCGCCGGCCCCGGCGTCACGCCCGGTGTGTGCGAGACGCCGGTGGACCTGCTGGACCTGTACCCGACGCTGCTGGCCGGCGCCGGCATCGATCCCGCGCCGCACCTGGACGACCGCCCCGGGCGCTCGCTGTTCGACCTGGCCGAGGCCCCGGCCGAGCCGCAGCGTGTGGTCTTCAGCGAGTACCACGCTGCGGGCAGCAACACGGCGGCCTTCATGCTGCGCAAGGGCCGCTGGAAGTACCACCACTACGTGCGCTTCGAGCCCGAGCTGTTCGACCTGCAGGCCGATCCCGAGGAGCTGCACGACCTGGCCGGCGACCCTGCGTACGCCGACGTGCGGCGCGAAATGGATGCCGAGCTGCGGCGCATCGGTGATCCCGACGCCATCGACGCACTGGCCAAGCAGGACCAGGCCGCGCTGATCGAGCGGCTGGGCGGCGTCAAGATCGCCTCGACCATGGGCGCCGGCGGCGCCACGCCGGCTCCGGCAGTGCGGTGAGTCCGTCGCGGGCGCACGTGTCGGGGTGCGTCGATGATCTCGGCCCGGTGGTGATTCAGGAAGCGAACTCGGGCCCTTCGTAGCTGGTGCGCACGTGCAGGCGCCTGCTGCCGATGTCGGCAGACAGCGCCGCCAGCCTTTCGCGCACCGCGGCCGGCACGTCCGGGGCCAGGGCCAAGCGCACTGCGGACGGGTCTTCCAGGCCGATCTGGCGCACCACGCCACCCTGCCAGCGGCCCCGCGCAAGATCTTGCGCGGCGGCGAACACCGCCATGCCGACGCTGGCCATCGCAGAGCCGACGAACACCACCGGATCACGCTGCGTCCAGTCGATCACGTTGCCGATCTGGCGCGTGCGGCGTTCGGCACAGGCGTCGATCACGCCCTGGCGGCCGGCATTGAGCATGGTGAAGATCACGTCGGCGCCGGCATCCATCTCTGCCAGGGCGATCCTCCTGGACAGCGCGTTGTCGTCCTGGTTGCCGGAGAAGTTGGTCAGCAGCTTCACCTTCGAGTCGGTGGCGGCAACGCCGGCCGCGTACGCCGCGCGCCCCTTCAGGCCCGGCGTGACGCGGATGCCGGACATGTGGCCGACGACACCCGTGCGCGTGGTCAGGGCGGCCAGCGCCCCCGCGAGGTAGGCCGACTGCTCCTGCAGCACTTCGTAGCTCGACAGGTTGGCGCCCTTGACGTTGCCCTGCGTGACCACGAAGCGCACCGCGGGAAACTCGCTGGCCACCTGCACGGCGGCCGCGTTGTTCTGACCGCCATGTGCGATGACCAGCGACGCACCCGACGCGGCCAGCTTGCGCAGTGCACCTTCGAGCAGTTCCTTCGTGGGTGCGACCTGGTCGATGTAGGTGCCCTCCAGGCCCAGCGACTGCCGGGCTTGCAGGAAGCCCTCGTAACCCGCCTGCATGAAGCCGCGGTCGTTCACCTGGCCAGCAAACAAGGCCGCGATGCGCGGTGCAGGGGCTGGCGTGGCACAGGCGCCCAGGCCCAGGGCGGTGGCCGAGAGACTGAGGACCGCATGGCGGCGCGAGATCGGGGTGTGCTTGGGCATGGGTGCTCTCCGGGTGCGAAACGGGTTGCGACGATCCATGCAGGATACGTGCCGCGCGAGGGCTCCCAGGAACGTCACGCGACATCGGGGCAAGGCCCTCCGCCAAGTTGCGGCAGTGGCCCGCCTGCGATCGGCTGCTGAGCGAGGACTGACGCGGCCGTGCCGGGTGGCGGCACACCCACTCGATGGGTGAGGCGAGACGAAGGGCGCTAGCGGTCCGCCAAGCCGACCCGACCTGCACAGATCGCGACCAGTTCACGCGCCCGACGCAAGACCGGCGAGTGCGCCACATGAGTGGTCTCGATCGAACGAAGTGCCGCCTGCGCGTGCTGCAAGCCGGCCGCGTGCTCGCTGCGCGCGACGCACACCTCGGCCGCTTCCATCTCGCCACGCGCGCGCACGAGGCCGTTCGCATCGGCCGCGGTGCAGGCGGCGAGCATCGCCGGCACGGCGGCCTCGGCCTCGTCGAGCCTGTCGAGCCTTCGCAGCGCCGCCACCCGCACTTCGGCGGCGAGTGCCAGCGACGAGGCATCGGCTTCGCTGGAGCGCGCGGTCACCGCGTCAGCCAACTCGAGCGCGGGCTGCAGGCGCCCGGCCGCACACAGCGCCCGTGCGTGACGCGAGCGCCGGATCAGCGCCGGCCGCACCTGGCCCGCGCCGCCGGCCCGCTGGATGATCTGCTCGGCGCGTTCGAAGAGCGCCAGACCCTCGTCGAACTCGCCGTCCATCACGAGCATGTAGCCGAGCTGCCACATCGTGGTGCCAATCCCCGCTGTCGGCACGGGATGCAGCGCCTCGTCGGCCAGCAGCGCCTCGCGCTGCATCGCTGCGGCAGCGGCGAAGTCGCCACGCGCCAGCCTGATGCCGGCCAGCAGCGTGCGCGTGCGGCAGGTCTCGTTGGTCTCGCGTCCGAATAGGGCCGTCTGGTCGGCGAGCACTTCCGCGAGCAGCGCATCGGCTTCGGCCAGCCGTCCTTGCCACAGCCGGCAGGCAGCGACCTGCGACTCCAGCACGGAGAGGGCGCGCTGCGGCCGGCGTGCGCCGTAGGCCACGCGCGCCGGCTCGAGTGCTGGTTCGAGCAACGCGATCGCCTCGGGGTAGCGACCGAGGCGCTTGAGGGTGTCGGCCTGCTGGTTGACCACTTCGAGTGTCTTCGGGTGCGCCGGGCCGAGGTGCCGGCGCACCAGGCCGAGCGCTTCCTCGGCCAGCGCCATCGCCTCGACCTCGCGGCCGGAGTGCGAGCAGGCATAGCTGCGCATCTGCAGGGTATCGGCCAGCGCTTCGGCGAGGTCGGGTTGCGCTGCACGCAGGTCGGCCAGCAGTGCGGGAAAGCGGCGCTCGGCTTCCTCGAGCCGGCCTTGCTTGATCTGCGCGCAGAACAGGCCCACGCGGGCCTTCAGCGTGATCGGGTGCGCATGCCCGAAGGCTTGCGAGCAGCGCTCGGCCGCATCGGCAAAGGCCTGCAACTCGGCAGGCTCGTCACCGATCGCGCCGAGGCTGCTGCCGACGATCGTCATCAGCTCGGCGGCCACCTGTGGTTGACCATGCAGTTCACCGCCGACACGGTCGCGCGCGGCGTGCAGCAGGTCGGCCGCGGTGACCATGCCGCCGGCGCCCTCACGCGGCACGGCCTGCTCGAACATCGAGGCGATGAAGCCTTTCACCGCCTCGGCACGCCGCTGCTCGGTGCGTGCGCGCTCGGCCTCGCGGCGCGCGCGCCTGAGCTGCCACAGCGCCACGCTCGTGCCCACACCCATCGACAACATCACGGCCGCCTGCACGTGCGCGCCGGCCGGGACCGCCAGCACCACCGCGGACAGCACCGCCGCCTCGAGGGGCCGGCGCCGCACGAGCTTGGCCACCCGCAACGCCAGGGTCGCCCGCCGCGCGACGATGGGCTCGTGGTGGAGATGCCGGCGCAGGTCCTCGGCAAGCGCCGCCGCCGAGCCGTAGCGCGCGTCGGGCTCGGCCGCGCAGGCTTTGGCAAGGATGACGTCGAGGTCGCCGCGCAGTTCGCGCCGCAGTGCCGGCGCGGCAGCGCTCGGCGCGACGAAGCGCCCCTCGAGCGCCGCGGTGAGGTACGCCAGCGCCGGCGCGCCGGCGGCCAGTCCGCTCGGGTGCGCGCCGGTGAGCAGCTCGTACAGCACGATGCCGAGCGCGTGCACGTCCGTGCTCATCGCGATCGCGCCGCCCTGGAACTGCTCGGGCGCCGCGTACTGCGGCGTGAGCGCCAGCGCGCCCTCGCACGTGAGTGCGGTCTCGGCCGCCTCGAGGTCCTCGCTGTGCAGCAGCCGGGCGATGCCGAAGTCGAGCAGCTTCACGCGGCCGCTGTCGTCGACGAGGATGTTCGAAGGCTTGAGGTCACGGTGGATCACCAGCTGCCCATGCGCGACAGCGACCGCATCGAGTACCTGCGCGAACAGCTCGATGCGAGCGCGCACCGACAGCGCACGCGACCTGCACCAGTGGTCGATGCGCTCGCCGCGGATCAATTCGAGCACGAGATAGGGCTGGCCGCGCGGCGTGATGCCGGCGTCGTAGAGCTGCGCGATGCCCGGGTGCCGGAGCCGCGCGAGGATGGCGCCTTCGCGGCGGAAGCGCTCCGCGGCGGCGCCGTCGAACAAGCCGCTCTTGAGGAGCTTGACGGCGGCATTGCCTTCGAAGCGACCGTCGCTGCGGCGCGCACGCCAGACGCTGCCCATGCCGCCCTCACCGATCGGCTCGACGAGCGTCCAGGCGCCGAGCACCTCGCCAGCGGCGGCCCCCGTGGCTGCAGACGCCGCCACGCCGGACAGCAGCGTGGGCGCGGCCGGTGTCGCCAGGAAGCCCGCGCGGCTGGCTTCGTCGCGAGCCAGCAGCAGCGCACGGAGCTCGTCGGCGGCAGCCGCGTCGCCGGCTGCGATGACGGCAAGCCGCTCGTCACGCGCGTCCGGCGCCAGCGTGAGCAGCTCGTCGATCAACGGGCTCAGACGGGCCCAGCGGCCGGGTTTGGGGGCAAGCATGCGCCGGAATCTGCAAGAGGTCCTGAATCGGCCGCTCTTTGTGAGCGCTGGCGGCGCGGCCGTCAAGCCCCAGCCCTCTTGGTCCTCTTGGTTCTTGGTATCGGTCAGGACGACGGGTTGAACTGAAGTCCCCAGACGCCCGCTAGCGCTCTGCGAAACGTCCGTCTCGCGTGCGCCGCGAGACTGGATCGCTTACACCAGGGCTCGGCCCAGCTCCCGCGTTCACCGCCCAAATCGCCAACTTCTTGCGACGGCACGAACTCAACCGGCTGACAAGTCAGGCTCGGGCTTGCCTTGTTGAATTCGACTCTCCTGCATGTGGCGGCTGGCCATTCGGTGCGCCCTGAGCGACCCGCTGCAGTCACCCAAGACCTGCGCAGGCTGCTGTGTCTGCATCTCCGCGATGCAGGAGCAGGCATCGCGGCGGCTCCGCCTCACCCCTTCTTCAGCACCGTCTCCGCCAGCCGCACCCAGTAGCTGGCGCCGGTGGACAGCACCGCATCGTTGAAGTCGTAGACCGCGTTGTGCGTCATGCAGCCGCCGAGCTCGCCTTCGCCATTGCCGATGAAGATGTAGCAGCCCGGCACCTTTTCCAGGAAGAAGGCGAAGTCCTCGGCGCCGCACAGCGGCTCCTGCTTGGCGGCCATGCCCTCGGGGCCCAGCCAGTCGGTGATGACCTGCCGGCACAGCGCCGTCTCGGCCGGGTGGTTGTAGAGCATCGGGTAGCGCCGGTTGTAGTGCACCGACGCCGTGGCGCCGAACACCGCGGCCTGGGCCTGCGCCACCTCGTGGATGCGGCGCTCCAGCAGGTCGCGCACCTCGGGCTGGAAGGCGCGCACGGTGCAGCGCAGTTCGGCCTCGCCGGGCATCACGTTGGGCGCTTCGCCGGCGTGGATGGCGCCGACGGTGATGACGCCGGTGTGGATCGGGTTGACGTTGCGCGCGACGATGCTGTGCAAGGCCACCACGGTGCTGCTGGCAGCCAGCACCACGTCCACCGCCACGTGCGGCATGGCGCCATGGCCGCCGGTGCCCTGGATCTTGATGATGCAGGTGTCGCTGCTGGCCAGCGCGTGCTGCGGCACCGCGACGAACTGCCCCGCGGGAATGCCGGGCATGTTGTGCATGCCGAACATCGCCTGGCAGGGGAACAGGGTCAGGAAGCCGTCTTCCAGCATCGCGCGCGCGCCGGCCAGGCCCTCCTCGGCGGGCTGGAACACGACATGCAGGATGCCGTCGAAGTTCCGCGTCGCGGCCAGGTGGCGCGCGGCCGACAGCAGCATGGCGGTGTGCCCGTCGTGACCACAGGCGTGCATCTTGCCGAACACCTTGCTGGCCCAGGGCTTGCCGCTGGTCTCCTCGATCGGCAGCGCGTCCATGTCGGCGCGCAGGCCGATGCGCCGGGTGCTGCTGCCGGCTTTCAAGGTGCCCACCACGCCGGTCTTGCCCAGGCCGCGATGCACCTCGTAGCCCCAGCGCTGCAGCCGCTCGGCCACGATGTCGGCGGTGGCATGCTCCTCGTAGGCGAGCTCGGGGTTCTGGTGGATGCGGTGACGGATGTCGACCATCTCCGCTTCGTAGGCGCGGATCTCGTCGAGCGCGAGCAGCAGGCTGTGGGGGGCGTTCATGAGCGGGGCTTTCGATGGCGGTCCGCCGCATTGAACCACGTCACGGGGGCCTGCCCGGCGGGTTGCGGTCCCAGCCCACCAGCCGTCCACGCACCCACTCAGGGTGCCTGCTGCTGCACCGATCCGCAGCGACCACCCGGTCCCATCCGGGCGCTTGACCGACGGCCCCGCGTCAGCCGGCTGCGTCGGCAGCCTGCGGCTGCGCGAGACGGACGACCAGGTGGCGCACGTCGGGCGGCCAGGCGGCGACATGGGCCGACAGGCGCTCGGCGTCGCCGGCGAACAGCGCGCGTGTCGCCTCCTCGAATCCGGGCAGGTTGCCGGCCACCGTCGACATGAAGGCGTAGGTGCGCTCGCGTGCGCGGCGCAGCGCATCGGGGCCGGCGCTCGCGCGCATGGCCTGCAGCACCAGCTTGCGCAGCGCCACCGACGCGCCCCCCGGCTGGCCGGCCAGCCAGTCCCAGTGCTCGGGCAGCAGCGTCACCTCGCGCGCGACCACGCCCAGCCGCGGGCGACCTCTGCCGCGAGGGCGAGGCGCTTCGGCGCCCTCCGCGTGCGATGGCGCATCGGGCGCCGCGTGGCGCGCCACCACCTCGGCCTCGGTGCCACGCAGGTCCAGGTCGACGGTGCGGCCGCTGCCGTGGTGGATGAGCGTCACCACGGCCGTCGGGTCCAGCGCAAGGGCTCGATGCGCCGCCAAAGCCACCGTGGCGAGCGGCCCGCTGCCCAGCGCAAGGGTTCCGCGGAAGGCCGTGTAGGTATCGGCGAGTGTTGGCATCGAGGCTCCGGCTGAGGCGCTTGGATCAGGTTGGCGGGATTTTCACCCGGATGAATAGTTGACATCCTAATTTAACCCGGATGTAATTGCGCAATCATTTCGAGGATGGTCATGACCGATGCTTCTTCTCACCCCTTCGACCGGCGCGCGCTGGCCCGTCGTGCACGCGATGCCTTTCCATCGATGGGCGTCTATGCCATCCGCAACCGCGCCACCGGCCAGGTTCGCGTGAAGTCCAGTCTCAACGTCCCGGGGGCCATCAACCGCCTGTCCTTCGAGCTGCGCCAGGGCAGCCATCGCGACCGAGACCTGCAGGCGCTGTGGAACGAGCGCGGCGCCGACGGCGTGGTGCTGGAGGTGCTGGAAATGGTGCGCGAGCGCGAGGACCCGGCCTTCGACTACGACGCCGAGCTGGCCTTGCTGGAGGCGGTGTACCGGCTCGAGCTGTCGCCGCAGGCCGCGCCATGACGCCCCGGTCCGACGACCTGTCTCGCACGATGCAGCAGCATCGTCAGCACGCGCGCCAGGTGCAGCGGCTGGACGACGAGCTGGGCCTGCACCACGGCGTGTCGTGGAGCGACCTGCTGCTGCTGGATGCGCTGCACGACGCCGGCGGCCGGCTGCCCATGCGGCAAGCCGCGACCGCCACCGGCCGGTCGGCCGCCGGGCTTCTGCGCCAGGTGCTGCCGATGGAGAAGATCGGTCTGTTGCAGCGCGAGCGTAACGGCAGCGGGGCGACCCTGTTGGTGCTGGTCGGTGGTGGGGCGCGTCGGCTGCGCGAGGCGCGCGACACGGCGCAAGAGGTGTTGCTCAGCCTTTGACGCACACCACCTGCCGCAGCGTGTGCACCACGTCGACCAGGTCGCGCTGCGCCGCCATCACCGCGTCGATGTCCTTGTAGGCGGCCGGCGTCTCGTCGATCACGTCCTTGTCCTTGCGGCACTCGACGCCGGAGGTGGCCGCACGGTGGTCGGCCAGCGTGAAGCGGCGCTTGGCCTCGCCACGGCTCATCACGCGGCCGGCGCCGTGGCTGCAGCTGTGGAACGAATCCGGGTGCCCCTTGCCGCGCACGATGTAGCTGCGCGCACCCATGCTGCCGGGGATGATGCCCAGCTGTCCGGCGCGGGCGCTGACGGCGCCCTTGCGCGTGACGTAGACGTCGTGGCCGAAGTGGTGCTCGCGCTGCACGTAGTTGTGGTGGCAGTTGACGGCCTCGACCTGACCGTCGAACTTCTTGCGGATCACCCGTCGCGCGGCGTCGATCACCTGGCGCATCATCAGCTCGCGGTTGAGCTCGGCGAAGCGCTGCGCCCAGCCCACGGCACGCACGTAGTCATCGAAGTGCCGGCGGCCTTCCTCGAAGTAGGCGAGGTCGCGGTCGGGCAGGTTGACCTGCTGGCGCAGCGCGTCCTGCTTGGCCAGCTCGATGAACATCGTGCCGATGGCGTTGCCGACGCCGCGCGAGCCGGAGTGCAGCATGAACCACACGCGGTCCTGCTCGTCTAGGCAGACCTCGATGAAGTGGTTGCCGGTGCCCAGCGTGCCCAGGTGCACGCGGTGGTTCGTCTTCTCGAGCTTCGGGTGGTCCCGGCACAAGTCGCTGAACGCCGGTTCCAGTTCGGCCCACGCGTGGTCCACGGCGCCGGGGACACGCTGCCAGGCGCCGGGGTCGCGGCTGCCCGGCACGCGGCCGTGCGGCACCGCCCGCTCGATGGCCGAACGCAGCGGGCCCAGGTTGTCGGGCAGGTCCTCGGCGCGCAGCGTGGTCCGGGCGGCGATCATCCCGCAGCCGATGTCCACGCCCACCGCGGCCGGGATGATGGCGCGCACGGTCGGGATCACCGAGCCCACCGTCGCGCCGATGCCGAAGTGCACGTCGGGCATCGCCGCGACGTGGCGGAAGACGATCGGCAGGCGCGCGGCGTTCTCCAGCTGGCGCCGCGCCGCGTCTTCGACCGGCACGCCGCGGGTCCACATCTTCAGCGGCACGCCGCCGGGGACGTCTTGGTGGATGGAATCGGGGTCCATGGTTCGGTGGCGGCATTCTGGCCGCATCGTTGAGGCCGCGGACCTCGATGTCGACCAGGCTTTTCAACTGCATCTACAATTTTTGTATATGCAATCGAATACCTTGCCGCCGCACGCCCGCCCGCAAGGCTGCACCCACTTCAAGCTGCGCCAGCTGGCCCGCCGCGTGTCGCAGCTGTACGACCAGCAGCTGGCACTGGCCGGGCTGAAGACCACGCAGTACTCGCTGCTGTCCCACGTGCTGCGCCTGGGGCCGGTACGCCCGGGCGACCTGGCTGCCGCGATGACGATGGACGCGTCCACGCTGACGCGCAACCTCAAGCCGCTGGTGGCTGCCGGCTGGCTCGAGCTGGCACCGGGCACCGA
>WBZL01001736.1_pt2 | contig 13765 bp, 12 predicted proteins | sample 5204291 | NCBI WGS metagenome assembly WBZL01 (sample SAMN12344345, study PRJNA552823) | activated sludge metagenome | biome: Activated sludge suspended growth; feature: Nitrification reactor; material: Wastewater; isolation source: activated sludge from nitrification reactor of wastewater...
AGGAGTCGCAGATCTGCGTCGGCTTTGCCATCCTGGCGCCGAACAGCGACGGCTCCTACAGCCCGGTCCTCAGCAGCGCGGACAGCCAGCAGCAGCCGCTGGTGCTGATGTTCGTCAATGGCGTGCTGCGCTGGCAGGGCTACTACCAGACGAAGCCGCTCCAGGTGTTCATCTCGGCGGCCGACGTGAGCGCACCGCTCGGGTCGTCGACCTGGGTTCTCTACGGCACCACGGCGGCGGGCGATCCGCAGCAGGTGGGGATCTGGGGCGCCGAGGCCTCGCCACCGCCGCCGCCGTAGGCCGCGCGTCTCGCCCGGGCTGCGTGCCGGGGGCCGGGGCGAGGGAGCGGGTTAGAATCGGCGCTTCTCGTGCTCGGCAACCAGACGGAGACGGCGCCCCGGTGATCGACGAACAGCAGGCTCCCGCAGCGGCTGCGTCGTCGGCGGAGCTGGTGGCCCGCATCCGCGCCGGCGAGGCGGCGGCCGAGAGCGAGCTCGTCGCTCGCTTCGCCCGCCCCCTGCGCCTCCTCCTCGAACGCCAGACCAATCGTCGCCCCGAAGCGGCGGACCTCTTTCAGGAGGTCTGCCGGCTGGTGCTCACCAAGCTGCGCGCCGGCGAGCTGCGCGACGCGGAGAAGCTGCCGGGTTTCGTCGCCCAGATCGGTCGCAGCCTGGCGATCGAGCACTACCGCAAGGCGGCCCGCCGCAAGACCGAGCCGGACAGCGACGCCCTCGGCGCCGCCGTCGACCCGGCCGCGAGCCCGCTCGCCGAGCTGCTGGCATCCGAGCGGGCGAGCCTGGTCCGGCGATTGATCGCCGAGCTCGGCACCTCGCGGGACCGCGAGCTCCTCTTGCGCTTCTACGTCGCCGAGGAGGACCGCGAGCAGATCGCAGCCGACTTCGGCCTCACCAGCTTGCAGCTCAACCGGGTGCTGCACCGCGCCCGCCAGCGCCTGCGGGCGCTGGCGGAGGAGCGGGCGCCGAGCCTGCTTGCCGTCGGTGGCTGGCTCGCCCCTGCGATCCTCGGGCGCCTCGTCACACTGTTCTCGTGGGTTCTGATTCTCGGTCCTGGCACGGCCGCCCTCGCCGGAGGGGGGCGCGGCGGGACCTGGGGGCAAGGATGAGGTCGAGGAGAACGCCAGCGGAGCCAGGGCGGCGAGCGGCCCGCCCCGCCGCCGCCTCGGCGAGCTGAGCGATGCGACACGACGAGATCGAAGCCGAAGGGCTCGTGGCCCTCTACCGGCGGGGCGAGCTCGCTCCCGAGCTCGAGGCTGCCTTCGAGGAGCACTACTTCGCCTGCGCCGCCTGCCAGGCGGAGCTCGAGCTCGACCGCGGCCTCGAGCAGGGGCTCAAAGCGGTCGTGGCCCGTGAGGTGACCGGCGTCCAGCTCGGTCTCCTCGCCTGGTTGGGGCGCCGCTCGCGTTGGGCGCAGTGGGCGATTGCTGGCCTGGCGCTCGCCGCGGCCGCCTTGGTGCCGCTCGCCTGGTGGCTGCCGGCGCGCGAGCGGGCGGCTCGCCACGCCGACGAGCTTGCCGCCCGGCTCAGCGAGTCCGAACGCCAGGCCGCCGACCGCCTGGCGGCGACGGAGGTGGCGCGAACGGCCGAGCGCCAGGCCCTCGAGGCGCAGATCGCCGAGCTCAGCGCGGCAGCGAGCTCGCCCGTGCTCGCTCCGCTGGCGAACGCTCCCACCCTCCTGCTGTCGACGCTGCGCAGCGGCGGTGAGGCCGTCCCGGTGCTGCACCCCGACCCGGCGAGCCGGTGGCTGACCCTCGCCTTCGACACCGATGTCGACAACGCCTTCGCCACCTACCGGGCCAGCCTGCGGGATGCCCGGGGGCGGCAGCTCTGGCACGGCGAGGGGCTGCGGCCGACTCCTCTCGAAGCGGTGCTGGTGAGCTTCCCCCGCGAGCTGCTGCCGGGCGGGGCCTACACCCTCGCGGTGGCGGGGGAGGAGGCGGGCGGCGGCGTCCGTGAGCTGGCGACCTACCGCTTCGAGGTCCGGCCGTGACGGGAGAGAGATGAGCGACGCCCCGCGCGCCGCGCCCCACGGTGAGCTCTCGGGTGCCCAGCAGGGCTGGCACCAACGCTGGCCGGCCGGTGGTCTGCGGACGGCCCGCCTGCACCTCGACCGCTTCACGCACGCCGACGCCGCGTTCCTCGTCGAGCTGCTCAATGAGCCGGCGTTTCACCAGCACATCGGCGATCGTGGCGTGCGCACCCTGGAGGATGCCCACAGCTACCTCGAGAAGGGGCCGCTCGCGAGCTATGCGGAGCACGGCATCGGCCTCTGGCGGGTGAGCTTGCAGGAGAGCGGTGAGACGATCGGCATGTGCGGCCTGCTGCGCCGCGACACCCTACCGGCGATCGATCTGGGCTATGCGTTTCTCGCCCGCCATTGGGGGCACGGCTACGCCTTGGAGGCAGCGGCGGCGAGCCTCGACTTCGCCCGCCGCGAGCTCGCCGCCAACCGCGTGCTGGCGATCGTGGCGCCCGCCAACTCAGCGTCGTTGCGCCTGCTGGCGAAGCTCGGCTTCCGGCATGCCGAACGGCGCAGCCTCGGCGGCGACGGGGCGCTCGTCGAGGTCCTGGAGCATGTCGCGGGACCGGAGGAAGAAGCCCCGGCCGGCGGCGACGGGGCCGCCGACCGGGGTGATAGCGGCATCACTCGGCCTTGAGGGCCGCGAACGCCTTGCCCATGTACTCGAACATCGCCTGATCGGGCACCGGGCCCAGGTGGCGTTCGAGGGTGGGCCCTTCGTGGGTGTACATCTGGGTGAGCGCCTTGTTGATCCCGGCGTTGCCCCCGGTGAAGGCCTCGACGAGCGCCTTCCAGCGCCGCGCCAGGGCGAGGACCTCCGGGCTGGAGGGATCGGTGCCGGCGTCCATCGCGGCCCGCACGGCGGGGATGATCTCGGCCCAGTCACGGCCGGCCTCGTGCATCGCCCCCTCACCCAGCTGCTCGCCGCGCTGGCGGATCTCGGCCAGCTGGTCGGCGGTGAAGTAGCGGTCCATCTTGCTCATGTCTTCGATCATCTGACACAGCTCCTCGGCGGAGACGGACTCCGCGCGTTCAAAGTGGCGCGCCAAGACCAGCAGGCGGTCGACCAGGCGGTTCTCGAGCGCGATGCGCTCACGCAGGCGGCCGAGCTGCAGGTAGAGGACGCGTTGGGGCGAGACGCCGGGGTCGAGCAGCAACCGCCGGATCTCCTCCAGGGGAAACCCCATCGAGCGCAGCGACTGGATCTGTTGCAGGCGAGAGACGTCCGCCTGCCCGTAGAGCCGATGCCCCGCTGCCGAGCGGTGGGAAGGCGAGAGCAGACCGATCTCGTCGTAATGGTGCAGGGCGCGCACCGTGAGGCCGGTTCGCTTCGCCAGCTCGCCGACCCGCCAGGGCAAGGGCCGCGGGGTCGTCTTCCGTTCGTTCATCGCTCAGCGCCTCCAGGGTCGCGGACGGTGGTGTGGCCACGGAGGAGATCGTAGAACCTCACGTTGCGTGAGGTGCAAGGACCTTCTTGGACTTTTTTCTTTGGCCGCGGGCGCTATCATCCGAGGCACTCTTTGGGGGATCGAACGATGGGGCGTGGCGGGCGCGAGCCGCGGACGGGCGAGGAACCGGTCTGGAGCGAGGAGATCTCCGCCCGGCCGCCGCTGGTCGGCCCAGACGAGGTGCCGCCCCTTGCCGAGACCCTTCTCTACGCCTGGCAACACACCCTGGTCGACGTTTCACCCTACGTGCTGCCTCTCATCGTCGGCCAGGCGGTGGGCTACTCGGCCGAGCAGATCGCGGCGATGATCTCGGCCTGCCTGCTGATGATGGGGCTCGCCACCTTCGTCAACGTCACCTGGGGCAACCGGCTGCCGTCGGTGCTCGGCCCCTCCGCCACCGACACCGGCGCGATGGCAACGGCCGGCGCGCTCTACGGGGCGCCGGCGATGTGGGCGGCCGGCTTCGTCGGCGGTTTGGCCGAGGCGGCGATCGGGGCCTCGGGCCTCTTGGGGCCGCTGCGCCGCCTCTGGCCTCCCTACGTCTGCGGCATCGTGGTGCTCGCCATCGCCCTCTCGCTCGCCCGGGTGGCGGGCAGCTGGATCTTCGCGGCGCCCTCGCCCACCCTCGTCGGCCTCGCCGTCGCCGCCGTCGTCGCCATCCTCGCGCTCACCGTGCTCGGTGAGCGGCTTCGCCTCTCCTGGCTCGCCCGCGGCGCCATCCTCCTCAGTCTCCTTGGCTGCGGCCTCGCCGGTGGCCTGCTGAGCGGCACGGTCGACCTCGCGGCCCTGCGCCAGGCGCCATGGCTGGGGCTGCCGCGGCCGTTCGCCTTCGGCGGCCCGGGCCTCGGCTGGGAGCTCGCGGCCGGCGCGGTCGCCGGTGTGCTGCTCGGCTACCTGGGCTCGATCGCCGAGTCGATCGGCGACTACGCCGGTACCTGCGCCGTGGCGGGGATCCCCTACCGCCTGCACCACATCCGCCGTGGCATCACGGTCGAGGGCATCGCCTCGGCCGTGGCCCCGCTCGTCGGCGGCCTCCCGCTCACCACCTACAGCCAGAACACCGGGGTGATCGCCACCACCCGGGTGGCCAGCCGGCGGGTGATCCAGGTGGCGGCCCTGCTGCTCGCCGCCTACGGCCTCTGCCCCAAGCTCGGTGCCCTGCTGGTGCTGCTCCCCCGGCCGGTGGTGGGAGCGGTCTTCCTCGTCATCTGCGGCATGATCGCCACCGTCGGCCTGCGCCTGCTGGCGAGCGCTGCGCACTCCGACGCTCACCAGTTGACCATCGCCATCGCGCTGGCGGCGGCCGTCACCCTGCCGGTCGCCGCGGCCGCCTCGGCCGCGCCCTGGCTGCGCGAGCTACCCACCTTCCTCCGCTTCTTCCTCGGCAACGGCGTGGTGATCGCCGTCACCTTCGGCATCGGCCTCAACGCGCTGCTCGGTTGGCTGCTACCCGAGTAGCCAGCGGCGTCAGCGCCAGCGCAGCCGCGAGCGGCGGCCGGGTTGGAATGTGAAAAGATATTCCTTTCGGTGTGGTCGCCAATAAGGGAGGGCTCGTCCATGCCTGGATCGGCAGAAGCACTCACCGCGAGGCCTCGTTCACGCAGAGAGAGCCTGCTGTGGTGGACCAAGCTCATCGCCCTAATCAGTTTGGTAGTTCTCATCTGGGCCCTCGCCTACCGGCTGGTGGCTGGAGCCGCGCCCCTGAACCTGCCCGATTTCGGCGCCTTGGCGACGCTGCTTTTCGGCGCCTCGTCCCTGGCTCTCGTCGTCTACTCTGTGCTGACCTCGGTGTTGGCCTTCTTTGGCTGGCAGGCGATCAAAGACTCCATCCGCGACAGCGTAGAAACGGTTACCCGCGAGCGGTTGCAGGCGCTGGAGCACGAGATGCGGGGGCGAGTGCTCTCCGGCCTGGGCTACATGATCGGAGAGCTCAGCACGAACCCGGAGACCTTCGAGCCCACCAACCCCGAACGGCTCTCGATGGCCGTGGATCTCTGCGAGCGCGGCTACCGGGAGCTCAAGCGAGCTGGCGAGATCCCCGAGCTCAACGGGCTCAATAACCTGGTCTACTACCAGGCTCTCCGTGGGCTGAGGGCCGACGGTTCTTTCCTACTGGAGAAGGCCCGGCTTCTACGGACCAGAGGTCAGGAGCTCGGGGCGACGCACCTGTTGCTGACCTATTGCGCTGTCGTGCTGAAGTACAGCCAGGATGCTGCGGAGAGGAAGGAGGCGGCGGATGTCGTCGCGGACTTGACGAAGCGGAACATCCCCGAGCGTGAAATGAAAGAGGCCAGGATCTACCTGGCCACCTTTCAGAACGAAGCTGGGAACTAACCCTCGTCAGCTTCCTGGGTCGACTGGCCAACCACCCATGGGCTCCTCTCCTTTTCTTCGAGGCGTCAATAGCAGATACCGCCCGGGTCGATGCAAGAACCTCCCAGGACGGCATCGGGTGGGGTTGCGGGAAACACTTGGACGGTCTTCTCGTGGTCCGCGTTTCCGGCAGATTGTCGCGCAATCATATTCGGAAGCGAACCAAGGAGCAACAGGACCGTCACCCAGAACCATCTCATTGGGGCTTGCCTCCTCATTCTCAAGGTGCGCCAGGGGCGCAGTAGGCAGACGGCGCTGCCGGCATTGCGCTGACGCCAGCAGGACCGGCATCGGAAGATAGATGCGTGAGGCGTTCTCTTCGTTGAGAAGATGAGATCTTGTTGGTTGGTAGATTCTGAGACCAGGGCCGGTGTCTGTCAAGGGCGCGGCCAGCCGGTCGCCGAAGAGCCTCAGTCGGAGCGGCGGAAGAGGCTGGGCAGCTGAGATGGCGTCGAGGGTGCTCGTTTCTTTGTTCATCGCTTGAGATACAACGCGACAGGCAGCGTGCTACTAGGCCACAGCCGCCCGTCATGGCTAGCTGATGACTACGTGGTCACAGTAGTGGCCCAAGGAATCAGGTCTCCCATTGCTAGGTGCGCATCGGCCCGCGGCGCAGCCGACCACCCCAAGGCTCTGTGGAGTCCTTCGACGAGTCGCTAGGGAAGCCAGCGCAGCCGCGAGCGGCGGCCGGGTTGGAGGACCACGAGCTCGGGGGCGGCGCGGAGCCAACCCTCTCGATCGATGGCGGCCTGCGAGGCAGAGGAAAGGTGGAGTACCTCGGCCAAGGTCGCCGCGTCCTCGACCAGCCCCAGCGCGACCAGCCAGGGGCCGTCGTCGCGGACCGGGTGGCGGGGAAAGTCGTTGGGCGCGTCGAGAGTGACGAGGAGGCCGGCGTCGCGGGCCCCGGCCCGCCGCTGGTCGGCGAGGTCGCTCGCCAGCCGCTCGGCAAGGGCATCGAGCCGCTCGGGGCAGACGGCGAAGAGCTGGAGGACGGCGAGGCCCTGGGCCCCGCCGGGCTCGGCCAACGGGTCGACGGCGGGCAGCACGGGCGGCCTGGTCGCGGGGGAGACGGGGCGCAGCAAACGCACGTCCGCCCAGTCGAGCAGCCGCTCGTTCATGGTGTCGCAGTGCTCGCGCCACAGCGGGCCGTCGTAGAAGGCCGTCTTCGCCCGCAGCCGTGCCGCCATGCTCGGGTAGCCGCGGAGCCAGGTGAAACGGTCCGGCTCGCCGCGCTCGCCGAAGTGGCCGTGGACGAGAGCGCTCAGAGCCTGGAAGGCCTCCGGGAAGTAGCTCTCGAAATAGGTGACGAAGCTCGCCTCGGCACCCTCGCGGAGGCGATAGCGGCCGAGCTCGAAGACGTCGAAGGGGCCGAGGTGGTCGAGGTTGCTCACCGTGCCTCCCCGGCGCCGGCGAGGCGCTCGAACTCCATCTCCCAGTTGGTCTCCCAGGTGGCACCGCCGTCGGCGGAGAAGGCCTGCTCCCAACGCGGCCGCGCAGAGCGGGTACGGGTCCACTGGAAGCGCACGCGGATGGGCCGGCCGGCGAGCTCGTCGTCGCTTTCGAAGACGCCCGTCTCGCCCTCGAAACGGCCCAGGACCGGCGGGTCGAGCCGCCGGCGGTGGCTGTCGATCCAGTAGATCGACCACTGCCCGCTCTCGGCGTCGAAGAAGCGGAAGGAGAGTCCGATGACCTCACCGCTGCCGGCGTCGAAGCGCACCTCGTCCTGGTTGCCGAGCCCGGCGGGACACTCCCAGGCGCGGCACTCGCCCAGGAACTCCTCCCACTGATCACTGCCGACCAGGCGCTCGCGCAACCGCCGATGGCGCACGCGCCAGCTGCCGAAGAAGAAGTCGAAGTCGTGCCTGCCGTCCCGCGTCGTCGTCTCAGCGTCCATCGTGGCCTCCAGGTTGGTTCTGCGTAGGCCGCGAGACTAGGAGGCAATGAGGGCGGATTCGTTCCTAATTCTGGTTAGGATCTCTCCATGGCCCGCCCGACGACCCGCATCCTCGCCGTCCTCGAGCTGCTGCAGGCCCACGGCCGCCTGAGCGGCAGCGAGATCGCCCGCCGGCTGGCCGTCGACCGGCGCACGGTGCGGCGCTACATCGCCGGCCTTGAGGAGCTGGGGATCCCGATCACCGCCGAGCGCGGGCGCGACGGCGCCTATTCCCTGGTGGCCGGCTTCAAGCTGCCGCCGATGCTGTTCTCGGAGACCGAGGCGCTGGCCCTGGTGGTGGGCCTGCGGGCAGCGCGCAGCCTCGGCCTCGCCGAGGCCGCGCCGGCCGTCGAGAGCGCGCAGGCGAAGCTCGAGCGGGTGCTCCCCCAGAGCGTGCGGCAGCGCATGCGGGCGGTGGGCGAGAGCGTGCAGCTCGACCTCGCCCGCCCCGCGCCGCCGGCGAGCAACGCCGCCCTGAGCGCGCTGGCCGCCGCCTGCGAGGCGCGGCAGCGGGTGCATCTCGTCTACGCCGCGCGCGGCGGGGCGGGCAGCGAGCGGCAGCTCGACCCCTACGGTCTCTGCTATCTGGGTGGCTGCTGGTACGTGCTCGGCCACTGCCACCTGCGGCGCGGCCTGCGCACCTTCCGGCTCGATCGCGTGCAGGCGGTCGAGCCTTTGGCGGCACGCTTCGAGCGCCCGGCAGATTTCGACGGCCTCGCCATCCTCAAGCGCTCGCTGGCGAGCCTGCCGCGGCGCCACGCCATCGCGGTCACGCTGGCGACCGACCTCGACACCGCCCGCCGCGAGCTGCCCTTTGCCCTTGGTCTCCTCGAGCCGGGCGCCGGTGGCGTGCTGCTGCGCTCGCAGGCGGACGACCTCGGCTGGTTCGCCCGCGAGCTGGCGCGCTTGCCGTTCGCCTTTGCCGTGGTGGGACCGCCGGCCCTGGCGGCGGAGCTCGCCGCCCACGCCAGGGCGCTCCTCGCGCTCAGTGCTCGCGGCCCGGGACCGTCAGCCACGGTGCCAGCCAGAAGACCACGGCCATGATGGCGTAGCCGGCGGCCCACGGCCAGGCCGGGGAGAGCGAGACGGCCGTGTCGGCGGGAGTGAAAGTGTAGGAGTGGAGCAGGCCGAGCGCCGAGAGGGCGGCGGCGGCGAGGGCCCAGAGAGAGGCCTGCCGGGGCTTTCTCTCGAGGATTGCCACCGTCATCGCCGAGAGCAGCATGGCGGTCAGGATGAAGCCCTGCTCGAGGGCGAAGATGCCGTGCACCCAGGTGTCCGAGGCGACGAACTTGGGGATCAGCTCGGCCGAGAAGGGTGGTCCGCCGGGACCGCCGTAGCCGCCCACCCGCAGGCCGTTCTTGAGCATCAGCGCGCCCCAGGCGGCGATCCCGGGCAGCAGCCCCACCACCACTGCCGGGGCGTGCTCGCGGGGCGTCGCCTGGAAGGCCTGGGCGGTGATCACCAGGCCGATCCACAGCACGATCGCCATCCCGGCGTCGATCGGCACTGCCCAGGCGAGATAGGAGAGGGTGCCGGTCAACCCGACGAGGGCGAAGAAAAGGGCGTTCGCCGTCGAGTAGCCGGCGCGGGCGCCGAGGTTCTTCCAACCCGGATGGCCAATGTAGATGGTGGTCGGGAAGCAGGAGCCGAAGGCGGCGGCCGCCAGCGTGCCGAGGCCGTTGGCGGCGAGTGAGGAGCGCGTCTCGTAGCAGTCGCCGGCCGCCTCGGCCGACTCCAGGTTCTGCAGCGAGCCGATGACGTTGAAGAGGCCCATCGGCAGGATGATCGAGAGGTAGGTCGCGAGGTCGCCGCGGCCGAGCGCCGCCCACAGGTCGCTGAGCACGGGGATGGGCGGGAAGAAGCCGCCGCCGCTCGGCGGTGGGCCGGCGGGCGCGATGCCGGTGAGCCAGGCGAGGGCCGTGCCGAGGGCGACGGCGACCAGGCCGCCGGGCAGGCCGGCGCGGAAGCGCACGCCCCCGAAGTAGACGAGCAGGATCACGGCCAGGGTGGTGAAGCCGACCACCGGTCGGGCGTAGGTGCGGAAGAGGAAGCCGATCGAGATGAAGGTGACGGCGATGCCGGCGAGGGTCGAGAGCAGCGCGGCGCGGGGGGCGGCGCGGCGCAGGCGCTCGGCCACGAAGGCGCCGCCCAGCTCGATCAGCCCAGAGCCGAAGCAGGCGGCGAGCCCGGCCTGCCAGGCGATCCGCGCCGGGTCGGCGGCGCCGGCCGCCTCGGCGGCGAGCTTCGCCGGCAGCATCACGAGAAAGACGTAGGCGAAGAGGGAGACGGTGTTGATGCCGTAGGGCAAGGCGCAGACGTCCGTGCGGCCGCTCGCCCGCCCCAGGCGTAGGGCCTGGCGGGCGTAGTAGAGGTTGCCCACCACCAGAGAGAGGGCCGCCGCCGGCAGCACCCGGGTGTAGATCAGCTCGCTCGAGAAGCCCAGCACGAACCGGCACAGCGAGTCGATGAGAAGAAACTGCACCAGATTGTCGAGGGCCAACCCGAAGAAGCCGTCGATGTCCCCGCGTACGAAAGCCCGCATCTCCCTGCCTCCGCTCTGAGCCCGCCGGATCCAGCGGCCCATTCTAGTCCGGCCCCGCGGCCTCGCCTGCCCTGCGATCGAAGGCCGCGCCGTCCCACTACCCCAGCGTCCGCCTCAGCTCACCGTCGTCGGGAGGTCGTCGCATGGTGCTGTTCCAGCGTCGCACGCTGCTCGTCTTTGTCGTCGTCCTCGCGGCCTGCCGCCCCGAGCCGCGGCCCCTGGCGCCGTCGCCGGTACCGCCGCTCGCCACGCCGGCCCGCTTCGTGGGCCGCGCCGTCTGCGCCGGCTGTCATCCGAGCGAGGCCTGGCGGTGGCAAGGCTCGCACCACGACCTCGCGATGCAGGTGGCGACGCCGGAGACGGTGCTCGCCCGCTCGCAGGCGACGCCGGCGGGGCCGGGCCTCGCCCGCTTCGTGCGCCGCGGCGACGCCTGGGTGGCCGACGCCGATGGCCCCGACGGCCGCTGGAGCACCTTCCCGGTGCGCTACACCTTCGGGCTCGAGCCGCTCCAGCAATACCTCCTCGAGCTGCCCGACGGTGAGCTCCGGGCCTCGACCGTCGCCTGGGACGCCCGGCCGGCGGCGGCGGGCGGCCAGCGCTTCTACGATCTGAACGCCGGCGAGGTGCGGCCGGGGCACCGCGTGGTCGCCGGTGATCCGCTGCACTGGACGGGCCTCAACCAGCGCTGGAGCTCGATGTGCGCCGAGTGCCATTCGACGCAGGTCGAGAAGGGCTACCTGCCGGCCGAGGACCGCTTTGAGACTCGTTTCGCCGAGCTCGACGTGGCCTGCGAGGCCTGCCACGGCCCGGGCTCGCGGCACGCCGAGTCGGCCCGCCACGGGCGCCCCGAGCCGCTCTGGACGCGGCCGGCCGCCGGCGCCGCCGGGGGCCTGGCCGAGGTCGAGGTCTGCGGCCGCTGCCATGCCCGGCGCACACCGCTGCGCCCCACGCCGGCCTACGACAGCCCCCTGGTCGACTCGTACCTCCCCGCCCTCCTCGACGCCGACCTCTACTTCGCCGACGGCCAGATCGAGGGCGAGGTCTTCGAGGTCGGCTCGTTCCTGCAGAGCAGGATGCACCACCGCGGCGTCAGCTGCGCGGACTGCCACGAGCCGCACGCCGGCACCCTGCGGGCGGCCGGCAATGCCCTCTGCCTGCGCTGCCACGACGCCGCTCGCTTCGACCGCGGCGAGCACCACCAGCACGCTGCCGGCAGCGCCGGCGCCGCCTGCGTGGCCTGCCACATGCCGGAACGCACGTACATGGGGGTCGACCGCCGGCGCGACCACAGCCTGCGGGTGCCGCGGCCCGACTTGAGCGCCGCGACCGGCGCCCCGGACGCCTGCACCGCCTGCCACACGGATCGCTCACCGGCTTGGGCGGCGGCAGCAATCGCGCGCCACCGCGGTGGGCCGCCGCCGGCGCGTCGCTGGGGCGATTGGGGGCCGGCGCTCGCCGCCGGTCGCGCCCGGCAGCCGGGCGCCGAGACGGCCCTCCAGGTGCTGGTGGACGATGGCGAGGTGCCGGCGATCGTGCGCGGCACGGCGCTCGGCCTCCTCGGCGCCCAGGCAACGCCGCCGCCAGCGGCCCTGCTCACGGCAGCCGTGGCCGACCGCGAGGCGCTCGTCCGCCTCGGCGCCGTGCGAGCGGCCGAGGGCCTGCCCGCCGGCGAACGCTGGCCGCTGCTCGGCGGGTTGCTCGACGACCCGCTCCTCGCCGTGCGCGTGGAGGCGGCGCGGGCGCTCGCCGCAACCCCCCGCGAGGCCCTCGCGCCGCCCGATCGCCGGCGCCTGGAGCGCGCCGTCGGTGAGCTTCGGAGCGGCCTCGGGACCACTGCGGAGCGACCGGAGTCGCAGACGGCGCTGGGCCTGCTGGCCCTCGCCGAAGGGGACCTTGCCGCCGCCGAGACGGCCTTCGACCGCGCCTTGCGAGCCGATCCTTCGTTTCTCGCCGCCGCCGTCGACCTCGCCGAGGTCTACCGGCTGAGTGGTCGCGACGCCGCCGGCGAGCCGCTGCTGCGGGCCGCCCTCGCGCGCTCCCCCGAGGCACCGCCGGCGACGCGGGCCGCCACGCACCACGCGCTCGGGCTCCTGCTGGTGCGCCGCGGTGACCTCGCCGGCGCCCACGAGCCGCTGTCTCGGGCCGTCGAGCTGGCTCCCGCGGAGGTCCGCTACGCCACGGTCCTCGCCGCCCTCGGTGCCGCTCTCGGCGGCGAGAGCGGCCCACGTTCACACCGCGATCCCACGGGCGCCCGGCGCTGAAGCCGGTGCGTCTACCCATGCACTGCCAAGGAGGATGATCGGATGAGAAGAGCTTCTTTCCACCCCCGACCGGCGGCCGCGCTGCTCGCCGCCCTGGCCCTCGCGGGCCTCGCCGGCCCGGCGCGCGGCCAGGACCTGCGACCGGAGGCGCTCGGCTACCGCGCCGCCGCCGAGCAGAACCGCTACCTGGTGAAGGCCAAGGAGATGGTGGCCCCGGCCCCCTACATGGAGCCGCGGATGGTCCACCAAGAGCAGATCCAGGCGACCATCGACCGCCTGCAGGGCGGTGGCTACTGCGTGGCGCCACTCGTCCGCAGCTGCCCGAGCTGCCGCCACGACGCCGCCCGTGAGGCGAAGTGCAAGCGGCCGAACATCCTCGTCTTCCTCGTCGACGACATGGGTTGGGGGGACTTCCAGCCCTACGGTGGCGGCGTCGCCTACGGCGCTGCGACACCGGTGGTGCAGCAGCTCGCCGAGCAGGGCCTGATGCTGACCTCGACTTACGCCCAGCCGTCCTGCTCGCCCACCCGCGCCACCATCCACACCGGCCAGCTGCCGATCCACCACGGCGTGCTCTACCCGCCGATGTACGGCGACCCGGGCGGCATCACCGAAGGCTCGCTGCCGCTGCCGATGCTGCTCAAGCTGGCCGGCTACACCACCCAGGGCGTCGGCAAATGGCATATGGGCGAGAACCTGCCGAACCTGCCGCAGAACGTCGGCTACGACGACTACCTGGGCTTCCTTTCGGTCTCCGACATGTACACCGAGTGGCGGGACCAGTACTACAACCCCGAGGTGGTGCGCGACCAGGAGCGCACCAAGTACATGAACGAGAACGCCTTCAGCCACTGGATGGTGCACGCCACCGTCGACCCCAGCGCGGAGGCCAAGGCGTTGGCCGAGAGGCAGACGGCGGCAAGCGGGGTCAACAAGTCACCGGGCTGCGAGGCGCTGGGCGAAATCACCCTGCCATGGGAGGCCAAGGCCGAGAACGCCTACGACCGCCACAACCCCGACGATCCGCTCGAGGCCCACGGCAACACCAACCACTGCTATGTGAAGCCGGAGAACGCCAACCAGCGGGTGAGCATCAACGAGCTCGACCCGATCTGGACCGACTACTCGGCCAACTTCATCCGCAAGCAGCAGGGGGCGGCCAAGCCCTGGT
>WBZL01003702.1_pt1 | contig 13764 bp, 11 predicted proteins | sample 5204291 | NCBI WGS metagenome assembly WBZL01 (sample SAMN12344345, study PRJNA552823) | activated sludge metagenome | biome: Activated sludge suspended growth; feature: Nitrification reactor; material: Wastewater; isolation source: activated sludge from nitrification reactor of wastewater...
CTTCGCCGGCTATTTCCAGGCCACCACCTCCAACGCCCAGACCGTCAGCTTCGCGGTGCCGTCGGGCAACTTCGGCAACATCTGCGCCGGCCACGTCGCGCGCAGCATGGGGCTGCCGATCGACCGCCTGGTGCTGGCCACCAACGAGAACGACGTGCTCGACGAGTTCTTCCGCACCGGCACCTACCGCGTGCGCGGCAGCAGCGAGACCTTCGAGACCTCGAGCCCGTCGATGGACATCTCCAAGGCCAGCAACTTCGAGCGCTTCGTCTTCGACCTGCTGGGGCGCAACGCGGCGCGCACGGCCGAGCTGTTCGGCCCCACGCTGGCGCGCGAGGGGGGCTTCACGCTGACGCCGGCGGAATTCGCGCCGGCCGCCGGCTTCGGCTTCGTATCCGGCAGCAGTTCGCACGCCGACCGCCTGGCCACCATTCGCGACACCTGGCAGCGCTGCGGCACGATGATCGACACCCACACCGCCGATGGCCTCAAGGTGGGCCGCGAGCACCGCACGCCCGGCGTGCCGATGATCGTGCTGGAAACCGCGCTGCCGGCCAAGTTCGCCGACACGATCCGCGAGGCGCTGGGACGCGAACCCGAGCGTCCCGCCGCGCTGCAAGGCATCGAGCAACACCCCAGGCGCTTTACGGTGCTGCCGGTGGACGTGGCTGCGGTGAAGCGCTACATCGAAACCCATTGCAACTGACCGGACGACCCGACCGATGGCCGACCCGCGCCCGCTGCTGACCCTCGACGAAGCCCTGGCCCGGCTGGTGGCCGGCGCACGGCCGCACGCGATCGCCGAGGCCGAATCGGTCTCGACCTTCGAGGCGCTGGGGCGCGTGCTGGCCGGCGAGGTGCTCAGCGAGCTCAACGTGCCGCCCGAGGACAACACGTCGATGGACGGCTACGCGCTGCACGCCGAGGACGTGCCCGCGGCCGGCACCGTGCTGCCCGTCGTCCAGCGCATCCCGGCCGGTGTGGTGGGGCATCCGCTGGCACGCGGCACGGCGGCCCGCATCTTCACCGGCGCCCAGGTGCCGCCGGGCGCCGATTGCGTCGTGATGCAGGAGCAGTGCGAGCTCCTGCCCGGCGACGGGCTGGGACAGGTGCGCATCGACACCGTCCCGCAACGCGGCCAATGGGTGCGCCGCCAGGGCGAGGACGTGCGCTTCGGCGACACCGTGCTGCACAGGGGCACGCGGCTGACACCGCAGGCGCTGGGGCTTGCGGCCTCGGTGGGCGCCGCGGTGCTGCCGGTCGTGCGTCGCCCGCGCGTGGCGGTGTTCTCCACCGGCGACGAGCTGGTGATGCCCGGCGAGCCGCTCAAGCCCGGCGCCATCTACAACTCCAACCGCTTCACCCTGCGCGGCCTGCTGCAGGCTGCGGGCTGCGAGGTGCGCGACCTGGGCATCGTTCCCGACCGCCTGGACGCCACGCGCGAGGCGCTGCGCCGTGCCGCCGCGCACAACGACCTGATCGTCACCTCGGGCGGCGTGTCGGCCGGCGAGGAGGACCACCTGCGTCCGGCCGTGCAGGCCGAGGGCTGGATCGAGAACTGGCAGATCGCCATCAAGCCGGGCAAGCCGCTGGCCTATGGCGGCGTGAAGCGCCCGGACGGCCGCAGCGCGCTGTTCATCGGCCTGCCGGGCAATCCGGTGTCGAGCTTCGTCACCTTCCTCGTTGCCGTGGGCCCGGTGCTGCGCGTGCTGCAGGGCGGCGAGGCCGCGCCGCCGCGTGCGCTGAGCCTGCGCGCCGACTTCGACTGGCCGCGCGCCGACAAGCGGCGCGAGTTCCTGCGCGTGCGCCTCAACGAAGCCGGCGGCGTCGAGCTGTTCGGCAACCAGAGCTCGGGCGTGCTGACCTCGGCGGTGTGGGCCGACGGCCTGGTGGACAACCCGCCGGGCCAGACCATCCGCCGTGGCGACACCGTGCGCTACGTGCCGCTGGCCGAGTGGATCGTGCGATGAGCGAACCCGTGCGGGTGCAGGTCCGCTACTTCGCGTCGCTGCGCGAGGCCCTGGGACCCGGCGAGTCGATCGAGCTGCCCGCCGGCAGCACGCTGGGCGGGCTGCGCGACGCGCTGATTGCGCGCGGTGGCTCGCACGCGCAGGCGCTGGCCCGCGGCCGCGCGCTGCGCTGTGCGCTGAACCAGGTGATGGCCGACGAGGCCACGCCGGTGCCGACCGGCGCCGAGGTCGCCTTCTTCCCGCCGGTGACCGGCGGCTAGGGCGGTGCGCGGCGTGGCGCGCCCTGCACGCCGGCCCTAACCCTTGACGAACAGACGACGCAGATAGGCCGGCTCGAAGCCGAGTGAACGCCAGGTCTCGTAGGCCGGCCCCTGGCGTTCGGGCACCGGCGCCTCGATGTCGCTGACGAAGCACTGCGCGCCGGCGTCGGCGGCCGCCACCAGCAGGGCAGCGGTGACGCGGCGGTCGTCGTCGTGGCAAGGGGCCATGACGCCCGGAACCGGCGCGTCGATGCCCAGCCAGGCCCAACCGTCGCCGTCGACGTAGGCACTGCGCACCATCACCACCGGCGCGCCGGGCACGCCGTCGGCACGTCGCATCGCGTGGTGCCAGCCGGGGCGGCCGACCAGCGCGCGCAACCACTCGCCGATGGGCGGCGGCATGCCGTAGCACTGGCGGATGAAGGCGATCCAGTCGTCGGCGTTGCGGACGTCCACCGTCTCGCAACCCGGCCCCGCTGCGTGCCAGAGATCCGCGCGCGGGCCCTGCAGGATCACGCGGTCCCAGGCGCCGTCGGCTCGATAGCCACGCGCCTGCAGCCGACCGGCCAGGCCGTCGGGGCGGCTGTGGTCGTGCACGGTCACCCAGTGCCGGCCGCATCCTCCACCGGCGTAGAACGCGTCGATGGCGTCGAAGGCCGCCGTGTCGGCCGGTGCCGGGCCACCCAGGGTCATCACCATGTTGAAGTGGCTGAATGGGATGGTGCTGCGCACCATCGCCAGGCCGGCCAGGTCCTGACTGGCCAGTCCGAGGGCGGCACGCACGCCCGCGGGCGCGGCGCGGTGCTGGTCCAGCCAGTTCGAGGCCTCGGCGCGTTCGGCGCGCGCGGCGAGGGCCACAGAGACGGTGACGATCATGGGTCCGGTCCGCTTCAGCGTGGGGGGGTGTGACGCCACTCGGCGTCCTCCCTGTCGGTACGGAGCAAGGGCGGACTCGGGTGCAGCTCGGCCCGGTCCAGCAGGGCGCAGGCGGCGTCCAGCGTCTCGGCACACCCCGGCTGCAGCGGCGCGCGCAGCTCGTTGGCGATCCAGCCCCGCCGCGCCAGCACGCCCTTGACCGGTGCGGGATTGGGCTCGGCAAAGAGGGCGCGCGTCAGCGGAGCGAGACGTCGCCAGATGGCGCGCGCCTCATGCAGCTGGCCCACCTGCAGTGTGCGCTGCAGCGAGACGAAGGCCGCCGTGGCCACGTGCGCCGAGGCGACGATGGCGCCGGCCGCGCCGCGCGCCAGCTGGTCGAACAGCTCGTCGTCGTTGCCGCCCAGCAGCGCCAGCCGGCCATCGGCCAGCACGGCCTCGGCGGCCGCGCGGTCGCCGCTGCAGTCCTTGACGCCGACGATGCGGGGGTGGCCGGCCAGCGCCCGCAGCGTCGGCGTCTCGATGCGCACGCCGGTGCGTGCCGGGATGTCGTAGAGCACCAGCGGCCGCGGCGAGGCGTCGGCCACCGCCGTGAAGAAGTCCAGCAGTCCGCCCTGCGACGGCTTGACGTAGGCGGGTGGCGCCAGCAGGAAGCCGGCCACGCCGCGGCAGCGCGCGGCGACGCCGGTCGCACGTTGGGCCACCGCCCGCGGCTGCACGCCGGCGAGTCCCATCAGCACCGGCAGCGCCCCGGCGGCGCCGAGCGTCGCGGCCAGCACGAGGTCCTGCTCGTCGCCGGACAGCATGGCCGCCTCGCCGGTGCTGCCGCAGACCACGAAGCCGGCCACGCCTTGCGCGGCCAGGTGCCGCACCAGCCGCTGCAGCGACGGCACGTCGACCGCGCCGTCGCGCAGCGGGGTCACGAGCGGGACCCAGATCCCGGTTGCATCGAACATCACACCTTCTCCTGTCGAGAACGACCGACCGCGGTGGAAACCGCCGTCGGTGCGCGCTCGGGCCAGGGTGGTGCGGGAAGGGAGAGAAGGGGTCCAGCCTGTTCCGTCGCTCGACCGACGACGGAACGCTTGCTCCGGTCAGACGAGCAAGGGCTTTTTCGCTTTGAGCGCCCGGCGCGCACGCACGGCGCCGGGCGGCGCGGCGAACGGGGGCAGGGCACGGGAGGCCATGGCGCGCATTCTAGCGATGCCACAATCGTCATCGAGATGAGCCCCGCGCCGCGCGTCCGCGTCCAGACCCACGACTTCGACCTCTCCGCCGAGGTGGCCGCGCTGCGCGACGGCGACGCCGCGGTGGGCGCGGTGGCCGCCTTCGTCGGCACCGTGCGCGACCGCCACGGCGCCGTCGCCGGCGAGGTGAGCGCGATGGAGCTCGAGCACTATCCCGGCATGACCGAGAAGGCCATCGAGTCGATGATCGACGAGGCCTTGCGGCGCTTCGACATCCGCGCCGCGCGGGTGGTGCACCGCGTCGGACGGCTGCAGCCGCGGGACCAGATCGTGCTGGTCGCCGTCACCTCGGCGCACCGCGGCCAGGCCTTCCAGGCCTGCGAGTTCCTGATGGACTACCTCAAGACCCAGGCCCCGTTCTGGAAGAAGGAGACCACGCCGGACGGGGCACGCTGGGTCGACGCGCGCGTGACCGACGACGAGGCGCTGGCCCGCTGGGGCATCGGCGTCGCCTCCAACGTCTGACCCGCGTCGATGGCGCTGGAATCCGTGTTCGACTCCCGCGCGCTGCGCAACGCGCTCGGGCGCTTCGCGACCGGCGTGACCATCGTCACCACGCTCGACGAGCGCGGCGCGCCGGTGGGGCTGACGGCCAACTCGTTCAACTCGCTGTCGCTCGACCCGCCCCTGGTGCTGTGGTCGCTGCGCCAGGCCAGCCCCAGCCTGCCGGTGTTCGCCGCCGCGACGCGCTTCGCCGTCAACGTGCTGTCCGAGGCCCACCTCGACCTGTCGCGCCGCTTCGCGTCGCCGGTGGAGGACAAGTTCGCCGAAGGGCAATGGGCACCCGGCCCGGACGGCATGCCCGTGCTGGCCGGCTGCGCCGCGGTGTTCGAGTGCGAGCGCGTCGCCGCGCACGACCTCGGCGACCATCGCCTGTTCGTCGGGCGCGTGCTGGCGATCAGCGAGGCGCCGGTGCCGCCGCTGCTGTTCCAGGCCGGCCACTACCGCATGCTGGGGGAGGTGTTGTGAGGCAAGCCGTTCACATCGAGTCGAAGTGGATCGACATGTTCGCCGAGGTCTTCGGCCTGTGCGGCGTCGGCGCGGGGGATGCCTGCGCGGTGCTGTCCGAGACCCAGACGCGCGCCGAGCTGCCGCAGCTGGCCGAGCTGGCGCTGGCGCGCCTGGGCGCGCGGCCGTATCACCTCGCGCTGCCCGGCCGGCCACTGGCCGCGCCGGTGCCGGTGCGCAGCACCGGCGCGTCGGACGCCATCGGCCAGCTCGAACCGGTGGTGCAGGCGCTGGCGGCCAGCACCTTCGTCGCCGATTGCACCGTCGAAGGCCTGCAACATGCCGTCGAGCTGCCGCGCATCCTCAAGGGCGGCGCGCGCGTGCTGGCCATCAGCCACGAGCACCCCGAGATCCTCGAGCGCTGCCTGCCCAAGGCGGACGACGAGGCCGTGGTGCGCGACGCGATGCGCCGGCTGAAGGCGGCGCGCACGATGCACGTGCGCTCCGCGGCCGGCACCGACCTGGCGATCGAGCTCGACGGGGCGCGCATCGGCGGCGTCTGGGGCTTCACCAGCAAGCCCGGCACGCTGTCGCACTGGCCGGGCGGGCTGGTGCTGGCCTTTCCGGCGGCCGGCAGCGTCAACGGGCGCCTGGTGCTCGACCGCGGCGACGTCAACCTCACCTTCAAGCGCTACCTGCAGGACCCGGTGACGCTGGTGATCGACAACGACCGCGCCGTGCGGGTGGAGGGCGACCACGTCGACGGCGAGCTGATGCGCGGTTACTTCCAGGCCTGGGGCGACCCCGATGCCTATGCCGTGTCGCATGTCGGCTGGGGCCTCAACCGCGGTGCCCGCTGGGACGCGATGACCTTCTACGACAAGGCGGACTTCAACGGCACCGAGCTGCGTGCCTTTGCCGGCAACTTCCTGTACTCCACCGGGGCCAACGAGGTGGCCGGGCGCCACACGCTGGGCCACTTCGATCTGCCGCTGCGCGCCTGCACGGTGTCGCTGGACGGGGTGGACGTCGTGCAGGAGGGCCGGCTGCTGTGAGCCTGCGCGGGGCGGCCGGGCACCGGCAAGGGTCCGTGGCGGGCCCCTTGGCCCACGACCTGGCCGGCCGCGGAGCCGACCTGGTGGTGCTGCTGCACGGCATCGGAGGCGGCCGCTCGATCTGGGGGCCGCAGGGGTCCGGATCCACCGAGGCCCTGGTGGCCATCGGCTGCCGTATCGCGGCGGTCGACCTGCCGGGCTACGGCGACTCGGTCGACCGGGGGCCGCCGGCGCTGGCGCACATGGTCGCGACCGTCGCCGAGTTGATCGAGGCGCTCGCACCCCGACGCGTGGCGCTGGTCGGCCACAGCATGGGCGGCATGGTGGCCCAGGAGTTCATGGCCACGCGGCCGCCTGGGCGCGTGCAGGCCCTGGTGCTGGCCTGCACCTCGCCGGCCTTCGGCAAACCCGAGGGCGACTGGCAGGCGCGCTTCGTGGCCGAACGCCTGGCCCCGCTGGACGCCGGCGAGGGCATGGCCGGCATGGCCGCCCGGCTGGTGCCGGGCATGGTCTCGCCGCAGGCCGCACCCGGTGCCATCGCCGCCGCGACGGCGGTGATGGCGCGCGTGCCCGAGGCCACCTACCGCTCGGCCCTGCAGGCCATCGTCGCCTTCGACCGGCGCGCCGCGCTGCCGGCCATCGGGGTGCCCACGCTGTGCCTGGCCGGCGAGCACGACCGCACGGCGCCGCCCGAGGTGATGCAGCGCATGGCCACGCGCATCCCGGGTGCCGACTACGGCTGCCTGACCGGCGCCGGACACATCGCCAATCTCGAGCAGCCGGCAGCCTTTCACGACGCCGTGGGCGGCTTCCTGCGCCGCCATGGCTTCGGCAGCGCCTGACGGCGCCCCCACCATCACGCAAGGAGAGCGACGGATGCACATCGCCGGGTCCGAGTCCAGCCTGACCGAGCAGCAGCGCGAGCTGACCGCCATCGCCGCGCGCCTGGGGCGCGAGAAGTTCGCGCCGCGCGCCGCGCGCCACGACACCGAGGCCAGCTTCCCGTTCGAGAACTACGACGACCTGCGCGAGGCCGGGCTGCTGAAGATCTGCGTGCCCACGGCCTACGGCGGCCTGGGTGCCGATTTCGCCACCTACGTGATGGTGGCCGCCGAGATCGGGCGCCACTGCGGCGCCACCGCGCTGAGCTACAACATGCACGTGTGCTCGTGCATGTGGAGCGGCTTCATCGCCGATGCGCTGGACATGACGCCCGCGCAACGCGCCGACCACGAAGCCAACCGCCGCGAGCACTACGCCCGCATCGTCGAGCAGGGCTGGGTCTACTCGCAGCCCTTCAGCGAAGGCGGCGCGGCGGCGGCCGGCAAGGCGCCCTGGGGGACGCTGGCCAGGAAGGTCGACGGCGGCTACGTGGTCAGCGGCAAGAAGATCTTCGCCTCGCTGGCCGGGGCGGCCGATGTCTACGGCGTGCTGTGCACGCTGGACAAGCCCGGCGCGACGCAGCGCGACTCGATGTACCTGGCCGTGCCGGCGCGTGCCGAAGGCGTCAGCGTCACCGGCGACTGGGACCCCCTGGGCATGCGCGGCACGGTCAGCCGCACGCTGCTGTTCAAGGACGTGTTCGTGCCCGACAGCGCCCGGCTGATGCCCGAGGGCCTGTACTTCCAGGCCGCGTCGCGCTTCCCGCACATGTTCGCCACCTTGTCGCCCACGTACATGGGGATCGCGCAAGCGGCCTACGACTTCACGGTGGCCTACCTGCGTGCCGAGGTGCCCGGCATGCCGCCGGTCAAGCGCCGCATGTACCCGACCAAGCAGATCGCGGTGGCCGAGATGCGCGTCAAGCTCGAGCAGACCCGCGCGCTGTTCGTGCAGAACGCCCGCGACGCGCGCGTGGACCCCGACAAGGACACCCGCATGCGGCTGTACGCGGCGCACTACACGATCATGGAGAGCGCCCAGGCCCTGGCGGCGCTGGCCATCCGCACCTGCGGCGGGCAGAGCCTGCTGAAGTCGCTGCCCCTCGAGCGGCTGTACCGCGACGCGCGCTGCGGCAGCCTGATGCTGCCGTGGACCGCCGAGCTGTGCCTGGACCGCCTCGGCCGCGAGTGCCTGTACGAGCCGGGCGAGAAGGACGAGGCGATCGAGTGAGCGGCGGTCCGGATTCGACCTCGCCGCTGTGGGAGCGCATCGCGCTCCAGATCGAGCGCCGGCCCGATGCCGTGGCCCTGCACGTCGACGGAGCCGACATCCGCTACGCCCAGTTCGGCGCGCAGGTCGAGCAGGCGACGGCCTCGCTGCGCGCCGACCACGTCGGGCCGGGCCATGTGGTGGCCTGGCTGGGGGTCAACACCCCGCTGATGCTGGCCACGCTGCTGGCCTGTGCGCGCCGGGGCGCCGTGTTCCTGCCGCTGAACTGGCGCCTCACCGCCGTCGAGCTGGCGGCGATCACGCGCCATGCCGGCGTGCAGATGATGCTGGGCACGCAGGAGATGTTGAACCTGGTGGCGCAGGTGCTGCCCGAATCGCCGCCGGTGCCACCGGACGGATCGGCCCGGCCGGGTGACCTGCTGCTGGTCTACACCTCGGGCACGACCGGCGAGCCCAAGGGCGCCATGCACACCCAGGCCGGCATGCTGGCCAACCTCGAGGCCGCGCAGCAGGTCCAGGGGCTGACCGACGCCGACCGCGTGCTGGCGGTGCTGCCGATGTTCCACGTCGGCGGCCTGTGCATCCAGACCCTGCCGGCGCTGGCCGCCGGCGCGTCCGTGAACCTGCACGCGCGCTTCGACCCGGCGGCCTGGCTGCGCGACGTGGCCGGGTGGCGGCCCAGCACCAGCCTGCTGGTGCCGGCGGTGATGCGCTCGCTGATCGAGCATCCGCACTGGCCGAGCACCGACCTGTCGTCGCTGCGCTTCGTCAACACCGGCTCGTCGATCGTGCCGGTGTCCCAGCTCGAGGCCTTCCACGAGCGCGGCGTGCCGGCCAGCCAGGTGTACGGCAGCACCGAGACCGGCCCGTTCTCGATCGCGCTGCGCCCCGACGACGCGGTGGCGCGGGCGGGCCAGGTGGGCTGGCCCGCGCCGGGCGTGCAGGCGCGTCTGGTCGACGCCGCCGGCCAGCCGCTGGGACCGGGCCAGGTGGGCGAGATCCAGCTGCGCGCCGCCAACCTGATGCGCGGCTACCACCGTCAGCCGCCGGGGGCCGGCTTCGTCGACGGCTGGTACGCCACCGGCGACCTGGCGCAGACCGACGCCGACGGCTGCTACACCGTGGTGGGCCGCAGCAAGGACATGATCATTTCCGGCGGCGAGAACATCTACCCCGCCGAGATCGAGAACCTGGCCATCGGCTGGCCGGGCGTGGCCGAGGCCGCGGTGGTCGGCCTGCCCGACGCGCGCTGGGGCGAGGTGCCGGTGCTGGTGCTGGTGCCGCAGCCAGGGGCGACGATCGACCTGGACGGCCTGCGCGCCCACTTCGAAGGCCGGCTGGCGCGCTTCAAGCACCCGCGCGACATCGTCGTGCGCGACGAGGTGCCGCGCACCGCGCTGGGCAAGGTGCAGAAGGCGGCGCTGGCCAGCAGCCTGGCCGCGGCGCCCGACGCCTGACCCGCGCAGCGCGTTGATTTGCCGCAATCCGCGGCCCGCGCCGCGGCCGGCAGGCTTGAAAAGCTCCGGCGGCCGCCTCACGTTTGTCGGAGTTCGGAGGTTCCCCCATGCGACTCGACAAACTCACCACCGCCTTCCAGCAAGCCCTGGGCGACGCCCAGAGCCTGGCCGTGGCGCGCGACAACCCCTACATCGAGCCCAGCCATCTGTTGGCGGCGATGCTGCAGCAGCCCGACGGTCCCAAGGCGCTGCTCGACCGGGCCGGCGCCAACACCGCCGCGCTGGCCACCGCGATGGACACCGCCAATCGCAACCTGCCCCAGGTGCAGGGCGGCGGGCAGCCGGTGCAGCCGGGCCGCGACCTGGTCAACCTGCTGCAGGCCGCCGACAAGGAAGCCACCAAGCGCGGCGACCAGTTCATCGCCAGCGAGATGTTCCTGCTGGCGCTGGCCGACGCCAAGAGCGACATCGGCGGCATCGTGCGCGGCCATGGCCTGACGCGCAAGGCGCTCGAGGCCGCAGTGGAGGCGGTGCGTGGAGGGGCCAAGGTCGACTCGGCCGAGGCCGAGGGCCAGCGCGAGGCGCTGAAGAAGTACACGCTCGACCTCACCGAGCGCGCCCGCCAGGGCAAGCTCGACCCGGTCATCGGGCGTGACGACGAGATCCGCCGCGCGATCCAGGTGCTGCAGCGGCGCAGCAAGAACAACCCCGTGCTGATCGGCGAGCCCGGCGTCGGCAAGACCGCCATCGTCGAAGGCCTGGCGCAGCGCATCGTCAACGGCGAGGTGCCCGAGAGCCTGAAGGACAAGCGCGTGCTGGTGCTGGACATGGCGGGGCTTCTCGCCGGCGCCAAGTACCGCGGCGAGTTCGAGGAGCGCCTGAAGGCCGTGCTCAAGGAGGTCGCCCACGACGAGGGCCGCATCATCCTGTTCATCGACGAGTTGCACACGATGGTGGGCGCCGGCAAGGCCGAGGGCGCCATCGACGCCGGCAACATGCTCAAGCCGGCGCTGGCGCGCGGCGAGCTGCACTGCATCGGCGCCACCACGCTGGACGAGTACCGCAAGTACGTCGAGAAGGACGCCGCGCTCGAGCGCCGCTTCCAGAAGGTGCTGGTCGACGAGCCCAGCGTCGAGGCCACCGTGGCCATCCTGCGCGGCCTGCAGGAGAAGTACGAGGTGCACCACGGCGTGGAGATCACCGACCCGGCGATCGTCGCCGCCGCCGAGCTCAGCCACCGCTACATCACCGACCGCTTCCTGCCCGACAAGGCCATCGACCTGATCGACGAGGCGGCGGCCAAGATCAAGATCGAGATCGACTCCAAGCCCGAGGCGATGGACAAGCTCGACCGGCGCCTCATCCAGCTCAAGATCGAGCGCGAGGCGGTGCGCAAGGAGAAGGACGAGGCCTCGATCAAGCGCATGGGCCTGATCGAGGACGAGATCGCCAAGCTCGAGCGCGAGTACGCCGACCTCGAGGAGATCTGGAAGTCCGAGAAGGCGACGGCCCAGGGCAGCGCCCAGGTCAAGGAAGAGATCGACCGCATCCGCCACCAGATCGAGGAGCTCAAGCGCAAGGGCGACTTCAACAAGGTCGCCGAGCTGCAGTACGGCAAGCTGCCCGAGCTGGAGGCGCGGCTGAAGGACGCGCAGGCCAAGGAGGCCGGCAAGGCCAAGGGCGGGGCCGGCCCGCAGCTGCTGCGCACGATGGTCGGTGCCGAGGAGATCGCCGAGGTGGTCTCGCGCGCCACCGGCATCCCGGTGAGCAAGCTGATGCAGGGCGAGCGCGACAAGCTGCTGCAGATGGAGACCAAGATCCACGAGCGCGTGGTCGGGCAGGACGAGGCCATCGTCGCGGTGGCCGACGCCATCCGGCGCAGCCGCGCCGGCCTGTCCGACCCCAACCGGCCGCTGGGCAGCTTCCTCTTCCTCGGCCCCACCGGAGTGGGCAAGACCGAGCTGTGCAAGGCGCTGGCCGGCTTCCTGTTCGACAGCGACGACCACATGATCCGCGTCGACATGAGCGAGTTCATGGAGAAGCACAGCGTCAGCCGTCTGATCGGCGCGCCACCGGGCTACGTGGGCTACGACGAGGGCGGCTACCTGACCGAGGCCGTGCGTCGCAAGCCCTACAGCGTGCTGCTGCTCGACGAGGTGGAAAAGGCCCACCCGGACGTCTTCAACGTGCTGCTGCAGGTGCTCGACGATGGCCGTCTGACCGACGGCCAGGGTCGCACCGTGGACTTCAAGAACACCGTCATCGTGATGACCAGCAACCTGGGCAGCCACCTGATCATGCAGATGGCCGGGCAGAGCAGCGAGCTGATCCGTGATGCGGTGTGGGCCGAGGTCAAGCAGCACTTCCGGCCGGAGTTCCTCAACCGCATCGACGAGACGGTGGTCTTCCACGCGCTCGACCAGAAGCACATCGAGAACATCGCGAAGATCCAGCTCAAGCAGCTCGAGAAGCGGCTGGAGAAGCTGGAGATGAAGCTCGAGGTCTCGCCCGAGGCGCTGGCCGAACTGGCCAAGGTCGGCTTCGATCCGGTGTTCGGCGCGCGCCCGCTCAAGCGCGCGATCCAGCACCGCATCGAGAACCCGGTGAGCAAGCTGATCCTGCAGGGCAAGTTCGGCCCCAAGGACGTGATCCCGGTGAACGTCAAGGGCGGCGAGTTCAACTTCGAGCGCGTCGTGCACTGAGCGTGGATTGGCGGGCCCGGACGGGCCCGCAAGCCCGGCCAAGGCCGGAACGCGGACTCACGCGCGAGGGCTGAGCGCGCGCGCGCAAGCCCGGAAGGGGTTGCGCGGCTGGCGAAGGCACGAGCGCGATTTCACGCGCGAGGGCTGAGCGCGCGGGCGGGGGATTGAACCCGGGAGACTGGGTCAATTGCCCCGTCCGAGCGGTGACTTCACCGCCATCGACTCGATCCTGGAGGGGCCCCGCGGCCGCTCGCGCGGGGATCCTCGATCGCTCGTCGTCATAGGTGGATGAAGGCCAGGGGGGCGACTTGCCGTGTGGTCGGGCCGGTGTCTGCGGGACGGACTGGCACGCCCGTTGCATTGAGGTGGGTCAATCCCGCCGATCTTGCGACGAGCCCCGTGAACCAGCCGACCATCGACCCCGCCGCCGAGCGCTGCCCCGCAGCGCCGGGTGCCGCACGGGGTGAAGGCCTGCAGCCCGACGACGTGCTGACGCTCCCGCGCCATCGGCGCATGGTGACGCAGTTCGACCGCGATCCCGAGACCGGCCAGCAAGAGCTGCGGCTGTACTACGACGATCAGGAGGTCTCGTTCGACGAGCCCGAGCTGTTCACGTTCGGCCTGACGCTGGCGCAGCAGTCGCGTTTCGTGGCCAGCGACGCGTTGGGCTGGGGCCAGCCGGGCGACTGGACGCGGGTCCGTGGCCTGCTCGAGCAACTGCTGGACGCCGGCGTGCTGCAGCCCGCTCGCGCCGGGGAGCGCGAGCCTCGCATCGCCGATGCCGCCGGCGCGCGGCCCTCGCCGCTGCCGCCGTCCCGCTGCGCGCGGCCACGCAGCTGGCACGAGCTGCCGGACCTGATGCGCGAGCTGACCGGCCGGGCGCTCGAGATCGGCTGGCTCGAGCTGGTGGTGCCGATCTTCCGCGTGGCGCACATGGCGCTCGACGCCGAGGGACGCCAGGTGGGCGAGGCCAACGCCTTTCCGCCCGCGCTGCGCCTGGATGTGCCCACGCACTGGCGCAGCTGCATCTACGCCGGCTCGCGCTTCCAGGACGACAAGCCGATGAACGTGACCGCGCTGAAGGCCATGCGCGCGCACTGGGGACCGATGATGGCCATGCTGTTGAAGGTGCGCGAAGCC
>WBZL01003704.1_pt1 | contig 13759 bp, 10 predicted proteins | sample 5204291 | NCBI WGS metagenome assembly WBZL01 (sample SAMN12344345, study PRJNA552823) | activated sludge metagenome | biome: Activated sludge suspended growth; feature: Nitrification reactor; material: Wastewater; isolation source: activated sludge from nitrification reactor of wastewater...
GACGGGGGCTGGCGGGGTCGCGGCCGGCTCGGGATGGAAACAGGCGGCCCTGTGCCCCGGCGCGACCAGCGTGAGGGCCGGCGCTGCGGCATCGCACTCCGCATCGGCCCGCGGGCAGCGGCCGCGGAAGGCACAGCCGCCGGTGCCAGCCGGGCGGACCTCGCCGCTGGGCAGCTGCGGACGCCGCCCTGGCTCTGCCACCGGCACCGCCGCGAGGAGCTGCGCGGTGTAGGGATGGCGCGGCGCCGCCAGCAGCGTTGCCGTGGCGGCCTCTTCGACCACCCGACCGCGGTAGAGGACGACGATCCGGTCGGCGATCTGCTCGACGACGGCGAGGTCGTGCGAGATCAGCACCAGGGCCAGGCCAAGCCGCCCCTGCAGGTCGGCCAGCAGGTTGATGATCTGCGCCTGGATCGAGACGTCAAGGGCCGAGACGGGCTCATCCGCCACCAAGAGCTGGGGCTCGCAGGCGAGGGCCCGGGCGATCGCGACCCGCTGCCGCTGCCCACCCGAGAGCTGGTGCGGGTAGCGCTCGGCCGCGCTCGCCGGCAGGCCGACCTGCTCCAAGAGGGTGGCGACCCGCCGGCGGCGCTCGTCGGCATCGCGGGCCAGGCCGTGTGCGGCGATCGGCTCGCCGATCGCCGTTCCCACCCGCAGGCGAGGGTTGAGCGAGGAGAACGGGTCCTGGAAGACCATCTGAAAATGACGGCGCAGGCGGCGCAGCGGCTCCCCGCGCAGCCGGGTCAGCACCTGCTCGCCGAACCAAACCTCGCCAGCCGTCGGCTCGAGCAGGCGGACGAGGATCCGCCCGAGCGTCGTCTTGCCGCTCCCCGACTCGCCGACGATCGCCAGGCTCTCGCCGGCGGCGACCTCCAAGTCCACCCCGTCGAGGGCCGGCGGCTGCGGCTTGGCGCGCGACCAGAGGCCCGTCCGCGTGCTGTAGACCTTCCGCAGGCCTTGTGCCCGGAGCAAGGGGGCGCTCACGGCACCTCCTCAGCGGTGAGGCTCGCCGCCCCAGCGCCTTCCGCCGCCAACCAGCAGCGCGTGCTGCGACCCGCGGCAAGCTGCAGCAGCTCCGGCTCGGCCGTCTGGCAGCGTGCGATCGCCTCGCGGCAGCGCGGATGAAAGGCGCAGCCGGCGGGCCGCTCGGCCGGGTTGGGCACCGTCCCGGCGATCGTCGGCATGGCGCCGCGCGGCGCTGGATGCCCGAGCCGGGGGCTGACGCGGAGGAGTGCCCGGGTATAGGGGTGAGCGGGGGCCGCGAAGAGGGCCGGCGTCGTGGCCTCCTCGACGACTTCCCCGGCGTAGAGCACCGCGACCCGCTCGCACCACTGCGCCACCACGCCCAAGTCGTGGGAGATCAGCAGGACGGCCAGCCCGAGCTCACGGCGCAGCTCGTCGAGGAGGGCGAGGATCTGGGCCTGGACGGTGACGTCGAGCGCCGTGGTCGGCTCATCGGCCAGCAACAGGCTGGGCTCGGCGGCGAGCGACATCGCGATCATCACCCGCTGGCATTGCCCTCCCGAGAGCTGGTGCGGGTAGGAGCCGGCTCGTCTGGCGGCATCCGGCAGGGCGACCCGCTCGAGGAGCTCGATGGCCCGCCGCCGGGCCTCGCGCCACGACGCCGCGCGGTGGGCGCGGACCGCCTCGGCGACCTGGTAGCCCACCGTGTAGACCGGGTTGAGCGCCGCCATGGGCTCCTGGAAGACCATCGCGATCTGGCGACCGCGCACCGCCTGCAGGCGGCGTTCGTCGGCCTGCAGCAGGTCCGCACCGGCGAACAGGACCTTGCCGGCCAGCACCTGGGCCGCCGGCGGCAGCAGGCCGAGCACGGCGAGGGCCGTCAGGCTCTTGCCGGAGCCCGACTCGCCGACCAGGCCCACCATCTCGCCCCGGGCGATGTCGAGGCTGACCTGCCGCACGACCTCGATCCAGCCGCCACGGCCAGGAAAGCCGACCGAGAGCCCCTGGATCGACAGCAGAGGGTTCATCGCCGGGCGAGGCTGTTGATCCAGTCGAAGCCGAGCGAGATGCCGTATCCCGTCGCCCCGAGCCCCTCGGGGCCCTCGGCGGAGGTGTTGGCCGGCCCGGCGATGTCGAGGTGGGCCCAGCGCGCGAGGTTGCCGACGAACTGCGCGAGAAAGGCCGCCGCGAAGTTGGCGCTCCCCCAACGTTCCCCCGAGTTCTTGAGGTCGGCGTGAGTGCCCTTCGTCTGCTCACCGATCTCGGGCCACAGCGGCATGCGCCACAGCCGCTCGCCGGCCCGCTCGGCGGCGGTGAGGAGCTCGCTCGCGAGAGCATCCTCCGGGGCGTAGAGGCCCGCCGCATGGCGGCCCAGCGCCACCATGCAGGCGCCGGTCAGGGTCGAGAACTCGAGCAGGTGCTCGGCACCTTCCTCCACCGCGAGGGCCAAAGCGTCGGCGAGGACCATGCGGCCCTCGGCGTCGGTGTTGTTGATCTCGACGGTCTTGCCGTTGTAGCAGGTGATGATGTCGCCCGGCCGGTAGGAGTCGCCGTCCGGCATGTTCTCGGCAACGGGCAGGTAGGCACGCAGCTGCACGGGGAGCCGCTGCTCGGCGACCAACGCGGCGAGCGCCAGCACGGTGACCGCACCGCACTTGTCGTACTTCATCTCTTCCATGCTGGCCGCCGGCTTGATCGAGATGCCACCGGTGTCGAAAGTGATGCCCTTGCCCACCAGGGCGACGCGCGGGCCGCTCGAGCCGTAGCGCAGCTTGAGCAGGCGGGGCGGCCGTGCCGAGCCGCGGCCGACGGCGAGGATGCCTCCCATGCGCAGGCGTTCGAGGTCTTCGAGGTCGAGCACCTCGAGCTCCATGCCGGCGTGCTCCGCCACTCTCTCTGCCGTCTTCTCCAGCCACTCCGGCACGGCTTCATTCGGAGGCGCATTGCCGATCTCTCGCGCCAGGATCACCGCCTTGGCCAGCGCCGTGGCCGGGGCGAGAGCGTTCTGGTAGTTCGCGCCCTCCCCCACCGGAGGGACCAGCTGGACCTCGGCGAGGCGGAGCTCGACCTCGTCGCGCTTGGTGAGGTAGGACTCGTAGCGGTAGCCGCAGACCATCACCCAGCGCAGCAGGCGTTGGGCCGCGGCGGGACCGGTCGTCTCGGCGTGGGCCGGGAGCAGCAGGCCGAGCCGCGCGACGCCATTGCGCCGTGCGGCGTCGACGGCGCTGCAGACCCAGCCACGGGGCGTCACGGCGTCGAGCTGCTCGCGCTTGCCGAGCCCGCGGACGGCCAGCGCCGAGACCCCGGAAGCGCCACCGATCAAGGTCTCGACGTGTTGGTTCTCTTTGCCACGAAACCCGCTCCGGGCCGCCAGCCGCTCGAGGGCCGACGCGAGATCAGGCGGCGCTCCGGCCGTCGGCGGCGCCTCGCCCTGGAAGCAGCCCACCAGCAAGAGGTCCGCCGCAAGGGTCTCCAAGGCCGCCAGGGAGACGGGGGTTGGTTCACGCATGGCCATTCTTCTCCTCAAGGCAATGCCAGCAGAGCACTGGAGAGCGAGATTCTAGCAGCTGAGGCTGCCCTGGATGCTGCGCAAGCAAGGTCGTCGGGCGCCTTGCTACCCCAGGGGTGGCTCGGGATGTCCCGCCGTCAGTCGCGCCGGCTCAGCGCGGCCGGAAGGTCGCCGCAGGGGCTCCTCAGCACTGGCGAACGGCGGTATCGTATAGCCTCTTCCGCCTCCAGATGGCACTGTACCCGCGATGACGACGCAGCCACTCGCCCAACTCCTCACCGGCCCGTTCAGCTTCCTCGACCCCGGAGCGGTCGAGATCCAGACGCTGTTCCCGAACGGCCTCACCGAGCTGCCGGTGCCTTACCCGATCTACCTCGAGGACGAGACGGCGACCCCCTTTCATGGCTTCCCCGTCCTCCTCAGCGACCACTACCAGGAGCTGCGCGACGCTCTCGAGTCCTACCTCGAGGCCGAGGAGGTGGCCCAGCTCAACGCGCTGCGCCGCGAGCCGTTCTCGCGCAGCACCTATCTCGCCTGCCGGGAGCGGTACTTGCGCCTCCTCGGGATCGCCCTCGAGCACTCGATGCTGTCGAGCTACGGGCGCCATTTTCCCGCCCTGTTCTGGCTGCACCATTCGATGGACGTCGCCCGCCGCCTGCGCGACGCCGGCAAGCGCCTGGTGCGCCAGGACGCCGAGCTCGGCAAGCGTTTCGGTGAACAGGTCCGCTACCGCGTCTTCGAGAAGTATCGCGAACAGGTGGGCGCCGCCGTCCTGGCGCTGATGAGCCGCCTCGCCAGCGAGCTCGACGAGGACGCCGAGCCCACCCTGCCTCGCCTGCTCAAGCGGATGTTCGACAACGTCCTGGCCTTCACCGAGGAGCACGTGAGCTCGGACCTGGGCGAGCTCAACGGCTATCTTTCGGTGGTCACCGGGCTCGATCCCAAGGACTTCCGGCAACGCTTCGAGCGCCTGGCGGAGTGGCACGCGCAGGAGATCGGCGACGACTTCCGGCTTCGCGCCATGGCCAGCCAGATCCTCGGCGTCGAGCCTGGCGCGCCGCCGCGCCGTATGCTCTACCGGCCGCGGTACGTGACCTTCCTCACCAGCCGCGAGACCTACGATGCTCGCAACCTGCTGAGCCCACGCCAGGTCGAGGTGTGGGAACAGCTCTTGTGGCGGCTCAAGGAGTTCGAGCTCCTCAACGCTCTGCGGCGCCTCGTCTTGCCGGTGCGCCAGGAGGGTGGCCGCCTGATCTTCCGCGCCGGCGGCCTCGACCGCACCTGGGTGGGCCAGCGGTTCATCACCCTCTCCCCCGCCACCCGGCCGCTCGACTTCATGTCGCCCTCGGTGATCGACCCGCTGATCCATCGCTTCGGACTGATCTACGACATCAGCGAGTTCTCGGCCGTCGTCTCGCACCTGCGGCGGGCCGGCACCGACGTGCAGGAGAAGTCGTTCCGCCAGATGTTCCGCTTCCAGCGCCAGATGAACCGTCTGGCGGGCACCTACCGCCTGCAACTCGAGAAGTACCTGGGCGACGGCGCCTTCTACACCTCCCGGCAGCCGCTCAACCTCCTGCTCTGCGCCATCCATCTGCAGCGCCTCTACCGCCGCGCCCTGCGCGACGGCTTGCCCTTCGACCAGGGCATGCGGATCGGCCTCAACTTCGGCCACTACCGCCTCTTCCCGATCTCCGACGCGGCGAGCGGCGAGCCCGACCGCTACGAGTTCTTTGGCCACGGCGTCGTCGAGCTGTCGCGCCTCACCTCGGGCAAGAGCACGGAGGAGATCGCCGAGATCAAGAACGTCCTGGTCAACTACGGCTATCCGCCGGCGACGGTCGAGAAGTTCTTCGGCCCTCTGGCCGGCCGCAATCTCGATGTCGTCGACCAGCAGGAGCAGTCGCGGGCCTTCTTCGCCTACATCAACCGCAACGGCTCGTTGATCAACGAGGGCATCGTCGCCACCGAAGAGTTCGTCCTGCAGCTGAGCGACGCTTTGGGCGAGGTGAGCTGCCATCGCGGCGAGCTGGTGGGACGGCCCTACGTGGTGGTCGCCCTGCCGGACCAGGAAGGGCAGCTCTTCGTCGGCGCCCGCCGCCTGGGGATCGCCCACCTCAAGGGCCTCGACGACCTGCCCGTCTACGAGATCGTCGACGGCCTCGACCTCGAGGTGGGAGCGCTCACCGCGCTGCCCGAGAACCGCCTCCTCGCCGCCATCGAAAAGCTCGCGAGCACTCCTGCCCCCGCGCCGGCCAGGCGCGAGGCGCGCTGAGGCCCGCGTGGCACCCTTCTGACCGCCAGCGAACGCTCGCACGGAGACCGCGCAGGATGGACACCATCTGGGAAACCAAGCTCGCCAACCTCCCCCCGCCCAAGCGCGGCAAGGTCCGCGACGTCTACGACCTCGGCCAGGAGCTGCTGATCGTCGCCACCGACCGGCTTTCGGCCTACGACCACGTGCTACAGCCCGGGATCCCAGACAAGGGCAAGATCCTCAACCAGCTGTCGAACTTCTGGTTCGGCAAGCTCGCTGGCGTGGTGCCCAACCACCTGCTGGCCACCGAGCCGGAGGACTTCCCGGCGAGCCTCACGCCCCATCGTGACCTGCTGCGCGGGCGCGCCGTGCTGGTCAAGAAGACGCAGGTCGTGCCCTTTGAGTGCGTGGCGCGGGGCTATCTGGCGGGCAGCGGTTTTCGTGAGTACCGCCGCTCGCGCTCAGTCTGCGGTATCGACCTCCCCGACGGCCTCGAACGCGCGAGCCGCTTGCCGGAGCCGATCTTCACCCCCGCCACCAAGGCCGAGGAAGGGCACGACGAGAACGTCAGCTTCAAGGTGATGAGCGACGGCGTGGGCTCGGCGCTCGCCGAGCAGCTACGCGAGCTGACGCTCAGCCTTTACGCTGCCGGCGCCGAGCACGCCGCCCACTGCGGCCTGCTCCTCGCCGATACCAAGTTCGAGTTTGGGCAGCTGGCCGGCGAGGTGATCCTGATCGACGAGGTGCTGACCCCGGACTCCTCGCGCTACTGGGATGCGGCCCGCTGGCAGCCCGGCGAGGAGCCTGTCTCGTTCGACAAGCAGTTCGTCCGCAACTGGCTCGACACCACCGACTGGGACAAGAGCTCGCCGCCGCCCACCTTGCCCCCGGAGGTGGTTGCCGGCACCCGCGACCGCTACCTCGCGGCCTTCCGCCGGATCACCGGTCGCGATCCTGTGTTGTAGGGCGGGGCCGGTCTCAAACCGGCCCTGCCCTTCTGGGCGTCAAACCCGCCCAGCCTCTTGGCGGTTCAGGCCGACCCTGCCTAGAACTTCGGCACCGAGCCCAGCAGGTACTTGAGGTCGTCGTCCTGCCAGCGGATGCCGGCGCCGAGGAAGAGCGAGCCGCGGTCGCTGTTGAGCGGGTCGTCGTAGCCGCCCATCACGTAGATGTTCGGGTGCAAGCGGTAGCGGGTCGAGAAGCGCAGGTGGGGCTTGAGGTCGCCCTTGCGGCTGAAGTCGTAGGCTTCGAGGGCGAACCAAAGGCGGTCCTCGAGGGCAGAGCGCTCGACCTCCAGCCCGAACTTGCTCTCGATCACCCCGGTGTGGACCTTGAGCCGATACGGCAGCTGGGCGCCCAGCAGGGCTGAGATCCGCAGCTGATTGTCCTCGGTGGTCAGGGTGTCGATGGTCGTCGTCTCGACCGTGCCGTCGGGGAGCGTGGTGATGATCTGCTGCGTCTTCGACTTCTCCACGCCCTGCGCCGGGTTGACCACGCCGAAGCGGTAGAGCCAGTCGCTACGGGTGCGCACGTCGACCTGGAAGGCGGCCTGACTCTCGTCGGTCCGCGGCAGGTAGAAGCCCTCCATGCCGAGGTCGAGCTTGATCTTCTGGGCCGCACCCAGCGTCTCGCCGAGGCTGTCGACCCCGGTCTTGATCGTCCCCAGGGTGGCAACCAGCTGGTCGTGCGCCTCGTTGCTGGTCAGCAGCTTGCCGATCGTCCCCTCGCCGTTGGCGAGCCGGCCGGAGATCGTCTTGAGATCGGCGACGGCAGGCTCGAGGCCGGCGGTGATCCGCTCGATGTTGCCGAGGCTCGCCTGTAGCGAGCTACGGTTGTCCTTGACCACGCCGCCGATCTCCGCGAGCACGCTGTCCAGCCGGTCGGCCAGCTGCGGCAGCTGCTGAGCGAGGGTCGAGCTCGCGGCGCGGAAGTTCGACAGCGTGGCCGAGACCTCGTCGCGGTTGGCAGCGATCAGCATGCGCAGGTCGGCGCTGATCGCTTCGAGGTTGTCGAGCAGGCGGGAGATCTGGCCGCCACCCTCGCCACCGCCGGCCAGCGAGCCGGTGATCGACTGAATGTTTTGCCCCACGGCGTCGAGGCGAGCGATCGCCTGATCGAGAGAAACCGGGGTGGTCCCCTCGAGGACCGCTCCGGGCGGCAGGGGCGGCGCCGAGGCCGGCCCCAAGATGAGCTCGACGTACTTGTCCCCCAGCAGCCCGGAGCTGGCGATCGCCGCCCGGCTGCCCTCCGTCAGGGTGACGGGCTCTTCGAGCAGCAGGGTGACCCGCGCCCGCTGGCCCGCCAGGCCGACACCGTCGACCCGCCCCACGCGGACGCCCGCTACCCGCACCGCCGCCTTGTCGTCGAGGCCGGCAACGCTGTCGAAGACGGCATCCACGCGCTGTCCCTTGGGGGCGAAGAGCTGGAGGTCCTCGATCTTCAGGACGAAGATACCGAGGACCACGAGAACGATGGCGGCGAAAGCACCGACCTTGATCGCTTGCGACATGCTGGAGCCCTCTTCTTCTCGGCCGCCCGTCTCAGCCGGGCCTGGTGGCGACGGGCGCTGGCTCGGTGAGCGGTCCCTCCGCGCTGCCGTGGATGAATTGCTGGACGATCGGATCGTCGAGCTGCTGGAAGCGGTCCGGGTCGGCGATCGCCGCCACCTTGCCCTGATAGAGCATGCCCACGCGGTCGGCGATGCGGAAGGCGCTCTTCATGTCGTGGGTGATCGTCACGGTAGTCGTGTGCAGCCCCTCACGGAGCTCGTTGATCACCTCGTCGATCTGCGCCGTGGTCACCGGGTCGAGGCCGGTGGTCGGCTCGTCGAAGAGCAAGATGTCCGGCTCGAGGGCGATCGCCCGTGCGAAGCCCACCCGCCGCCGCATGCCGCCCGAGAGCTGGGACGGCAACTTCGCCTCGACGCCCTCGAGGCGGACCATCGCCAGGCACTCCGCCACCCGCTCGGCGATCGCCGGCCGCGAGAGCTTGGAATGGCGGCGCAGGGCGAAGCCGACGTTCTCCGCCACCGTCATCGAATCGAAGAGCGCCCCTTCCTGGAAGGCCATACCGAAGCGGCGCCGGAAGTCAGTGATCTCGCGGTAGTCGAGGCTGTTGATGTCCACCCCGTCGACCTCGACGAGACCGCTGTCCGGCTTGATGAGCCCAATGATGTGCTTGAGCAGCACGCTCTTGCCGGTGCCTGAGCCGCCGATGATCACCAGCGACTCGCCGCGCCGGACGTCGAGATCGAGGCCGGCGAGGACCACTCTCTGCCCGAACGCCTTGTGGACGTCGCGCAGGCGGATCTTGACTTCCTCGGTGGTGGTGGGCTCGCTCATCAGAAGAGCAGCTTGGTCAGGAAGAAGTCCGAGATCAGGATCGCCATCGAGGCCAGCACCACGGCGGCCGTCGTCGAGCGGCCGACACCGTCGGCACCACCGGTCGTGAAGTAGCCCTTCTGGCAGCCGATGACGGCGATCAGCATGCCGAAGACGGCCGCCTTGATCAGACCTGAGAAGAGATCGTTGAAGTCCATGTAGCGGTAGGTGTTCTCGAGGTAGCTCACCGGGTTGGCGCCCATCAGCACCACCGCCACCAGATAACCGCCCCAGATCCCCACCCAATCGCCGAGCAGGATGAGCATCGGCAGGGTGATCGTCGTCGCCCACACCCGCGGCACCATCAGGTAGTGGATGGGATCGGTCGCCATCACCTCCAGGGCGTCGATCTGCTCGGTGACCCGCATGCTGCCGAGCTCCGCCGCCATCGCCGAGCCGCAGCGCCCGGCGACGATCAACCCGCCGAGGACGCAGGAGAGCTCGCGCACCATCGACAGGGCGACGATCGAGCCGACGTAGGCCTCGGCGCCGAAACGGCGCAGGACGCTGAAGATCTGCAGCGCCATCACCATGCCGGTGAAGGTCGAGGTCAGCAGCAGCACCGGCATCGACTGGATGCCCACCCGCACCATCTGGCGCAACAGCTCACGCAGGTCCCACGGGCGGCGCGGCGTCCAGGCGAGCACCCGCCAGAGGACGATCCAGAACCGTCCCAGCTCCTCGAAGAAGTGGCGCAGGCCGCCGGCGAGGCCGCGGCCATCGCTCGGTCGGGTCACGGGCGGTGCAGGAGCGAGAGCCATGGTCGCGGTGGTCGTGGCTAAAAGGGGGCCTCGGAGGCGCCACCGCCGTAGCCATGGCGGTCCCGGTTCTTGAACGTCGTCGTCTCGCCGAGGAAGACCAGATCGACCGTCCCGGTCTCGCCGTTACGGTGCTTGGCGATGATCAACTCGGCCAGGCCCTGGTTGTCAGGATCGTCGCGGTTGTAGACCTCGTCGCGGTAGATGAAGGCCACGAGGTCGGCATCTTGCTCGATGCTGCCGCTCTCTCGCAAGTCGGCGAGCTGGGGCCGGTGGTCGCTGCCCCGCCGCTCGGGTTGCCGGGAGAGCTGCGAGAGGGCGATCACCGGCAAGTCGAGCTCCTTGGCGAGCTGCTTCAAGCCCCGGCTGATCGCCGAGACCTCGAGGTTGCGGTTCTCGTAGCGCCCGCCGGCCTGCATCAGCTGCAGGTAATCGACGACCAGCAGCTCGAGGCCCTTCTCGGCCTTCAGGCGACGGGCCTTGGAGGCCACCTCGAGAAGGGTGGGCGAGGGCGAGTCGTCGATGAAGAGGGGTGCCCCGGCCATGCCGCGCACCGTCTTCATCACCTGGTTCCACTGCCCCTGCGAGAGGTGGCCGGAGCGCAGGCGGCTGAAGGAGATGTCCGCCTCCGAGCAGAGGATGCGCAGGGCGAGCTCCTGCTGGCTCATCTCGAGCGAGAAGACGCCGACGCCCTTGCGTTCGCGGATCGCCACGTGCTGGGCGACGTTCAGGGCGAAGCTGGTCTTGCCCATGCCGGGGCGGCCGGCCAGGATGATCAGGTTGCCGCGGTTGAGGCCGTGGGTGATGCGGTCGAGGTCGAGGAAACCGCTCGGCACGCCGAGGATCGCCGAGCCGGGGCGCTCCTCGATCTCCTCCAGGGTCTCTTCGAGGATGCTGCCGATGACCACGAAGCCGCGCTGGATCGCCTCCTCGCCGAGGCCGAGGATGGCCTGCTCGGCGCGTCCGAGGGCGGCCGCCGCTTCCAGGCCGCCGTCCAGGCAGTCGCGGATGATCTCGCTCGAGGCCTGGATCAGCCGGCGGCGGATCGAGCGCTCCTTGACGATCTCGACGTAGGCATCCACCCGGCCGAGATCGGGCAAGTCGACGTCGAGCCCGGCGAGGTAAGCGATGCCCCCCACCTTCTCGAGCGACGCTCGCTGCTCGAGCCGCGCCTGCACGGTCCGCAAGTCGATCTCGACCTGCTCCGTCTGCAGGTCGACCATCGCCTGGAAGAGCAGCTGATGGCGCTCGGAGTAGAAATCGCCGGCCACCAGCCGGCCGGTGACGGTGGCCAGCAGGCGCGGGTCGAGCATCACCGCCGCGAGCACCGCCCGCTCGGACTCCTCGCTCTGCGGCAAGGTCTTCGGCGTCGTGGGGTCGATCATCGTTTTGGGCTGGCGGCAGGCGGGCGGCCATTCTCGCGCAAGGCCGAGGGCGGGGCAAGGCCGCAGACGGAGGCCGGTACCGGCGCCTTGCGGGGCGCGGCGTGGCGCGGGGATAATGCGCTGGCTCGTGCCGGCCACGCCGGCGCGCCCAAGCGACCGTCTTCGAGACAGGACCCCAGCCGATGAGCCAGCGCCCCGCGCCGCACGAAGTGCCCGTCGTCATCCTCTGCGGAGGCAAGGGCACGCGCCTCCGCGAGGAGACCGGCTACCGCCCCAAGCCGATGGTCGAGATCGGCGAGCAGCCGATCCTTTGGCACATCATGAAGATCTACAGCTGCCACGGGCTGGACCGCTTCGTCCTCTGCCTGGGCTACCTGGGCTGGGAGATCAAACAGTACTTCCTGCGCTACCACGAGATGCACCGGGACTTCACGCTCTCGATGGACGGCCGCTCACCGATCGAGTACCACAACCGCCGGGGTGATGAGAGCTGGCGGGTGACCCTCGCCGAGACCGGCGCCGAGACGGCCACAGGCGGCCGCCTGTGGCGGGTGAGCCAGTACCTCGACTGCCCCACCTTCTGCTTCACCTACGGCGACGCCGTGGGCAACGTCGACATCGGCGCGCTGCTCGACTTCCACTACCGCGAGGGGCGCCTCGCCACGGTCACCGGCGTCCATCCCACCTCGCGCTACGGCGAGATGCGGGTCGAGGACGGCAAGGTCATGGAGTTCAACGAGAAGCCCACCCTCGCCGAGGGGGTGGTCAGCGGCGGCTTCTTCGTCTTTCAACGCGAGGTCTTCCGCTACCTGAACGACGATCCGCAGCTCTTCTTGGAGCACGATCCCCTGCGCCACCTCGCCCGCGACGGCGAGCTCTCGGTCTACCTCCACGAGGGCTACTGGCACCCCATGGACACCTACCGCGACTACTTGCACCTGAACGAGATCTGGCGCCAGCCGAACCCGCCGTGGAAGACCTGGTGAGCGATGGCGAGCCTCGTCTGCCGTTCCTGCGCCAGCCCCTTGACGCACGTCTTCGTCGACCTCGGCACCTCGCCGCTCGCCAACTCCTACCTCGAGCCGGCAGCCCTGCTGGCGGCCGAGACCTACCTGCCCCTCTGCGTCTACGTCTGTGAGCGCTGCTGGCTGGTGCAGCTGCCGGAAGCGGAGCGACCGCAGGAGATCTTCAGCGACTACGCCTACTTCTCGTCCTTCTCCGAGAGCTGGCTCTTGCACGCCGAACGCTACGTCGAGATGGCCTGTGGGCGCTTCCGTCTGGGGCCCACCGCGAGCGTCGTCGAGGTGGCCTCGAACGACGGCTACCTGCTGCAGTACTTCCAGGCGCGGGGCGTACCCGTGCTCGGTGTCGAGCCGGCGGCCAACGTCGCTGCCGCTGCCGAGGCCAAGGGCATCCCCACCGTGGTGCGCTTCTTCGGCCGCGAGACGGCGCGGGCCCTCGCCGCCGAGGGCCGCCGGGCCGACCTGCTGATCGGCAACAACGTGCTCGCCCACGTGCCGGACCTGAACGACTTCGTCGCCGGCCTCGCCGCGCTGCTCGCGCCCCAGGGCACCATCACGCTCGAGTTCCCCCACCTGCTGCGGCTGATGGCGGAAAACCAGTTCGACACCATCTACCACGAGCACTACTCGTACTTTTCGCTGCTGGCGCTCGGCCCCGTCTTCGACCGCCATGGCCTGGCCGTGGCGGACGTCGAGGAGCTGCCGACGCACGGCGGCTCACTGCGCCTGTTCGTGCAGCACGCCGGCGCGGCGGCGCCGGGTCCGGCGGTCGCCGCACTACTGGCCCGTGAGGAGGCGGCCGGACTGGGCTCGCTCGCCGCCTACCAGGGCTACGGCCGCCAGGTCGAGAAGGTCAAGAGAGACCTCCTCCGCTTCCTCCTCGCCGCCCAGGAGGCGGGCAAGACGGTGGTGGGCTACGGTGCGCCCGCCAAGGGCAACACCCTCCTCAACTATTGCGGGGTGCGCGCCGACCTCCTCGCCTACACGGTCGACCTCTCGCCCCACAAGCAGGGCCACTTCCTGCCCGGCGTGCGTCTGCCGATCCACGGCCCCGACCGCATCCGCGCCGACCGCCCGGACTACGTGCTCATCCTGCCGTGGAACCTCAAGGACGAGATCGCCCGCCAGATGGCCGATGTCCGCAGCTGGGGCGGCCGCTTCGTGGTCGCGGTGCCGGCCCTCGAGGTGCTCGCCTGAGCCGCGGACCGGCCGGCGTTGGTAGAGTCGCGCCGTGATCTTCCGTGAGCTGCCGCTGGCCGGCGCCTTCCTCCTCGAGCCCGAGCGCCACGCCGACGAGCGCGGCCACTTCGCGCGCACTTTCTGCCAGCGGGAGATGGCGGCCCACGGCCTCGAGACCGGCGTGGCGCAGGCGAGCCTCTCCTGGAACGCCAAGGCAGGTACCTTGCGCGGCCTGCACTTCCAGGCCGAACCCCACGCCGAGGCCAAGCTGGTGCGGGTGGGCCGCGGCGCCATCCACGACGTGAT
>WBZL01003705.1_pt1 | contig 13757 bp, 15 predicted proteins | sample 5204291 | NCBI WGS metagenome assembly WBZL01 (sample SAMN12344345, study PRJNA552823) | activated sludge metagenome | biome: Activated sludge suspended growth; feature: Nitrification reactor; material: Wastewater; isolation source: activated sludge from nitrification reactor of wastewater...
AAATTGCTCGCTTTGGCTACGTGAATTTCAACTCCTCACACGACAGAAGAGCACTGTCGTGTTCGTCAAACAGGAAATTCACGTTTACGCCAAAGCTCACAATTTCTTAACGGCATTAGGATGAGGCCTGTCCGCCGTTTGTTCTATGATCAAAATTTAAATTGGCCAGGCGGGCGGGTTGTTTCTACAACATTTGCAAAACCGTTAACTACTGAACTGTTTTGACAACAATTTCGTCACTTACAAATGTTTTAGACAGCAGTGATTTACTCAAGAAGTGTTTCAATTATCTCCATTGCACACTTCAATCTTTCCGCTTAAATTGCCTGCGTGGAATATGTGACAGCAATCGTCGGAAGGCCGAATGTAGGGAAGTCAACGTTGTTCAACAGATTAGTCGGCGGACAGCCGGCAATCGTGCACCCGACAAGCGGCGTGACCAGAGACCGGAACTATGGTGAAGTGGAATGGACAGGCAAGAAATTCTTCCTCATTGATACGGGCGGTTTTGTGCCCGATTCGCAAGAACGCTTCGAAAAGGCCATAAGGCAGCAGGTTCAGCTTGCCATCGAAGAAGCAGATACAATCCTCTTTGTAGTCGATTCCAAAACCGGCATTCATCCCTCAGACAGTGTAATCGCAGAAATGCTCAGAAAATCTGCCGAAGGAAAGAGAATAATACTTGTGGCAAATAAGGTTGACACTGTTGATAAAGAGTCATCAATGTTTGAGTTCTATTCTCTCGGACTCGGTGACCCGTTTCCTCTTTCTGCAATCAACGGTTTCAACTCAGGCGACCTCCTTGATCTGATCACCAAAGACATTCCTGAAGATGATTCCGGTAAGCAGGATCATATAATCAAGTTTGCAATAATCGGTAAACCCAACGCAGGAAAGTCATCCATCGCCAATGCATTGCTTAACGAAGAACGCAACATCGTTACTGAAATTCCCGGAACAACCCGCGACACGATTGATTCAACCCTGAAATATCACGGCGAAGACATTATCCTCATTGATACCGCAGGGCTTCGCAAGAAATCAAAAGTGCGTGAATCAATTGAGTTCTATTCCACAATCCGTACATATAAAGCCATCGAAAGATGCAATGTTGCCTTGCTTGTAATTGATGCCGCAGAATTGCTGGAACAGGCGGAAAAGTCAACAGATCTTAAGTCCTCTGTGTTTAAATTTGACAAACAGGATACGAAAATAATTGAAGAAGTGATGAGACTGAAAAAAGGATTGCTTATTGTGATCAACAAGTGGGACCTTGTTGAAAAAGATTCAAACACTGCCGCTCTTATTGAAAAGAAACTCAACGATCATCTTAAGAGCTACCCGTTTCTTTCTTACATATTCATCTCCGCGCTCACAAAACAGCGCATTCACAAAGTCATCGAGGCCGCTAAGAAGATCTACGACGAACGAAACCGTAAGATCAAGACAAGCGAGCTTAATGAAAAAATGCAGATCGGTCTGAAGTCAATTCCTCCGCCATCTTACCGGGGAAAAGAGATCAAGATCAACTACATAACACAACTCAAATCCGCGCCTCCTATCTTTGCCTTCTTCACAAATTTCCCCGAAGGCATACCGGATAATTACCGGCGCTTCCTTGAAAAAAAGTTACGGGAGAACTTCGGCTTCGAAGGTGTCCCGATCGAACTCGTCTTTAAGAAAAAAAACTAAACCCCGATACGTATGATTGCCGAGATCTTCACGGCCTCCACCTATGGAGTGGACGCTTTCATTGTTCGCACTGAAGTGCATGTTGAAAACGGATTGTTCTTTTTCTCCATTGTCGGCCTTCCCGATAATGCTGTCAAAGAATCACGCGAGAGAACGTCCTCCGCAATAAAGAATTCTATGTTTATCTTTCCTGTCAAACGCTACACGGTAAACCTTGCTCCCGCCGATGTCAAGAAAGAAGGCTCGGGCTTTGACCTGCCGATTGCCATAGGTATCCTTTCAGAAACTTCGCAATTGTTCTCCGATAAGATTAAGGATTTTCTCTTCATAGGAGAACTTTCACTGGACGGACGGCTAAGACCCGTACCGGGCATTCTGCCTATTGCTCTGGAAGCCAAGAGAAACGGTTTTAAAGGAATAATTCTTCCTGTTGAAAATGCCAATGAAGCCGCAATTGTCGGAGAGATTGATGTTTATCCGTTTGAGAAACTCTTTGATGTGGTTGATTTCTTGCAGAGTGAAAGATCATTCACTCCTTTTAAGGTGGATGTTAAGGCCATGTTCGAGAAAGAGCAAAACTATGCATTCGACTTCTCCGATGTAAAAGGTCAGGCGGAAGTGAAGCGGGCAATGGAAATTGCGGCGGCCGGCTCTCACAATATCATCATGATCGGACTTCCCGGTTCGGGTAAAACTATGCTTGCAAAACGCCTGCCTACCATTCTGCCACCGCTTACACTTGATGAAGCATTGGAAACCACAAAGATACATTCCATCGCAGGACTCATTCCGTCAGAAAGCTCCATAATCTCTACGCGGCCGTTCCGTTCACCGCATCATACGGCAAGTGATGTTGCACTTGTTGGCGGCGGACCGAATGCAAAGCCGGGAGAAATTTCCTTCGCGCATAATGGCGTGCTGTTTCTTGATGAGCTGACAGAGTTCAAGAAGAATGTTCTCGAAGTCATGAGACAGCCGCTTGAAGATCGTGTAGTTACTATCTCCAGGTCAAAGATCACAGTTCAGTATCCCTGCAACTTCATGCTCGTGGCTGCCATGAATCCTACTCCCGCCGGCTCGCAAAGAGAAGCTTCAATGTATTCAGACTATGACATCCAGAAATTTCTTTCAAAGATATCCGGACCTATTCTTGACAGGATCGATCTTCATATTCACGTTAATCCTGTAAACTATCAGGAGTTGTCAAGCAAAGCCGAACAGGAAAAATCTGAATCAGTAAGACAAAGAGTTATTGCAGCAAGAGAAATTCAGCTTAACAGATTCAAAGGCAGAAAAGGACTCTTCGCTAATTCAAATATGTCAGGAAAGGAAATTCGTGAATTCTGTTCAATAGACAACGCCTGCGAAGAACTGATGAAGACTGCAATAACCCGGCTTGGACTTTCGGCAAGAGCTTATGACAGGATATTGAAAGTGAGCAGAACAATTGCTGATCTTGAGGGCAGCAAAAACATTTCTACCGCGCATATCAGCGAAGCGATTCAATACAGGAGTTTAGACAGGACGAACTGGGTGTGAAGTTCAATTAGAAATTAGGAATTAGGAATTAGGAATAGTGGGTTTCGGAATGTGAGCAATCTAAGCAATTGGAAATTAAAAAAATTGAGAATCATAAATAGCTGGTTTCTTTTTGGAAATCAGCAACCATGTTCACGAAGGATCCTTGAAGGATTCCTGCGCTTCTTCACGAGTTTATACTTTAAGATCGTGTTCTTTTCAATATGCTGAATTGCTTCTTCCACAGAATCTGTAAGCAGGAACAGCTTCATATCCTCGGAGCTGATCGTGCCTTTGCTGACAAAGTCTTCAAGCAGTTCAATAAGGTTCTTCCAGTAATCCTTGCACATTATAACTACAGGAAAGTCAGAGATCTTCTTTGTCTGAATCAATGTAAGCGCTTCAAAGAGTTCATCCATGGTTCCGGCACCTCCCGGCATCACAACAAATGCATAGGAATATTTCATCAGCAGAACTTTTCTTACGAAGAAATAATTGAAGTCAACATACCTGTCAAGATACGGATTGGGTTTCTGCTCAAACGGCAATACGATGTTTGCTCCGACGGATCTTCCGCCCGCCTCTCTGGCGCCGCGGTTTGCAGCTTCCATAATGCCCGGACCTCCGCCTGTCATTACCGTAAAACCAATCTCACTCAAACCCTTGCCTAATTTTCTTGCCAGCTGATAATACTCATTCTCTTCCGGAAATCTTGCGGAACCAAAAACAGTGACTGATGGACCAATGAAATGAAAGGCCCGGAAACCCATTATGAATTCTTTCATCACCTGAACAGTGAATTTGAACTCCTCTATCCTTGACTTGGGTCCTTCCAGAAAATATTTCTCCTGTTCTGCAGGGTCTGTGCGAATAGCTTTTGTTGCTTTGATATCATCGGGGTGAGTCATGCTTTTTCTCAAAACTAAGTATTCAAAATGCAAAGGGTAATGAAAAGAATAATGCTCTCCGGGATCTCATTATGCCCGGCAATATTAGATACAGATGTAATTTCTAAAATTCTGCACTGTGAATTACTTCATCAAAACAAATCTCTTCATAGCAGAAAAATTTCCGCTGATGATCCTGTAAAAATACACTCCGGAAGAAATGTCGGGCATCGGATAATCTACACCAAGAATCAAGCGGTGGGATCCGGCATTCCTGTATCCATTAATTATTGTAGCAACCTCTTTGCCGGTTACATCAAACAATTTCAGAAGTACATTATTGCTGACCGGCAGATCAAATGAAATTACGGTAGAAGCATTGAACGGATTTGGATAATTCTGGGAGAGGCGGTAGTTCTCCGGTATCAGGAGCTCTGTCGTAAGCGTATCGCCTTTGATCGGATTGTTGTAACCATTACCGTTATAAATTGTTCCCTTATCCGGCTTCAGGCATATTGCTCCTGCAAAATCAGATCTTACTGACGAGTCCCTGTACTTATCAACTGCCTGTACTTTGTATCTCACTGCATACTTTTCGATATTGCCATTCCCCTGAATACGGCTTCCAAGACCTAAGACCGACCGATCAACATAAACCGGAACTGAATCGCTCCTTATTGATACAGAATCTATCAGTTCATATTCATAAGGAATATTCTGAATGTTCTCAGATCTGGCTCTGTATATTCTGTAAGTCTTTCTATTATACGCATCAGCCATATCCGGCTCGGTGCAATGATTCCAGTTGAGCTTAGGTCTTTTGATGTTCAGAGATTCAGAAAAGTAATCAACATATAATCCCATTGGCTTGGAAGGAGGAGTAAACTTAAGTATTTGAGTTTCGCTATAAGGATTGTTCTTTCTATAGATCTTCAGATAAGCCTTGTTGTTTTCAATCTTATAGTAATGAATAAAAATGCCCGTCTGAACATCATACCAATTCTTAGTATTCGGATTTGAATAAGGCGAAAAGATCTCATTGTATCCGATGTTCCAGGCATCATACCTGTCACCAAAAAGTTCTCTGGATGTCCATGCTTCCTCTGCATTTGTAAACTCCCTGTCAACACCTTGTAGTTGTATGCTTTCACTTTTTTTCCCAATGTTAAAATAGACTCCGGGACCAAGCTGAGAGAATGAAGAGTAGTTTGCCGAAATTCCATCACGGTTGAACAAGCTTCGCCAGTCACCATTGTCATTTAGAACATTCTGCGGCAAACTGTATCTCATGATACGTTCAAGCTTGTCATTATTGCTCCAATCAGGATATGCTGTCCCGAAAACTCTCCAGTTCCACAGTCCGTCGGCACATTCTTCATCCTGCTGATTTGAATAGTTGAGATTCATTGCCTCGTGATGGTAGATATAAATTCCTTTACCGTACTCCCCGGTGTTCATGAGAAAATTCAGCCGGGTCGTATCACCCAGCATTTTTACATCATATCGTGAGAGTTTCCTGCGGTTTTCAATCAGAAAGAACTCATGATTGTCAATCGGTACTTTAAGCAGGAATGATCCTGAATCTCTGCCGGAAATATCTGACAGAACATAATCAGTAACTCTGTTGTAATCTGCAACTCTCGGGGATATATAACCCAGCTTGTACTTTTCAAACGGACTGAAGAACAGGTCATTCAATGTAATGCCGCCGCGCGAAGTCATTATTCCGATGGGAGAATGCGAAGGTCCAAAGTGAAAGTGCCCATATTCATGAACAAGAATTCCAAAGAACTTCTGAAATGAATTCGGTACTCCCTGATTTCCCTGCTGTACCAAACCCGACCCAAGCTGATCGTAGCCACTCTTTATAGTCAGACCGTTTGCTCCGTCTATTACAAAATCACTTCCATCAAGCCCTGCAAAACCGGCAGCACCGGAGAAAGTTCTCCTGACCATCATTAGCATATCAATCAATCCTTCGCCTTCATACCTGAACTTTCCATCCGATACATATTGCCACTTGTCAAATTCTTTCCAGTCAATTGTTTGATCCTGCTTCAGTCTGTTGTATATCTCCGCGTTCATCATAGAGACATTGCCATTGTACCAACTTCTGTTGTGTTCGAAGATAAAATGCCTTGTGATACCCGTCATGTGAAACATCCCGCCGCTTACTTCCTGATAGTAATCAGACATTATCTCATCTTCTTCATCGTATCGGTCATAATAAGGTAAGCTGTTTTTTCGTTGAGTAGAGAGAAGTGAATTCAGATAAACAGGTGCTTGTCCAATTGGCCATTCTGCTGAGTTTGAAAAAGCCGGTTCGTCAGGAAACTGAACGAATACAATTATAACGCGTAATGAAGCATCGTGAGGAAGCACACGCCCGTCTGCTGAGTCAGTCCTGAACGGTTTGAATAAACCGCCAATGTATTCTGAGCCATCTGTCTTGGTAGAATATAGATTAGGTACAACGCAATCAGATTCCGGGATATTCTTCAGTGGGAAGAAACTGAGCAGCAATATGAGAAGTGTTAGTATCATTTTTCAAACCTCAGCAATTAGAATTTAATTCTTGAAGTTGCCTTATCATCATAACTTCAAAATATTGATCAGGGTTTCTGAACTTACATTGGTCGGTTCATCAGTACTTATGGGAAAATTACCTTTATCCGGGAAAGTAAGTTCCGGTTGTTTGTTTTCTGAGGGTTGGCAGATTGAAACAAGAAGAACGTTATGATGTCAGCTAATCAACAACCGGGCAAATCCTGTTTACTCAAAATTGATCTGCTATGATCGTTTTATTCTTTCTTGTTCATTACAAAAGTAAACAATCATTATTTCTAAATCAAATATGTTTGTTGATATGCGCATGCCTGCTTTTTCAATTTGAATTGCACAATGAGGAGTTCAAATTCACGCTTCACATTCTGTTTCAGGAAAGTTTATGAGTCAATACTGACTTTCAGTATGATAACATTTATGAATTTTAATTGTATACAATCTGAGCTAAGTTATGCTTTCTCAATTACAATCAAAGAATCCATATTATGCACAAAGTCACGCTCTCCAACGTCAGCGGATACAAAACAGAATTATCAGCAAGAGGTCACAGCATATTGAGTGATGAACCACTTGACGCGAACGGCACAGATATGGGAATGAATCCTTATGAGCTGCTGCTTTCTGCAATTGGCGCATGCAAGGCGATAACGATGCGAATGTATGCGGAAAGAAAGGGTTTGCCGCTTGAAGATGTCAGCATTGAGCTTGTTCATGAAAAGATCCCTGCAGAAGAATGCGAAAACAGTGATGCAAAGACAGGAAAGATCGACAAGATAAGTATAAAGGTTGACATTAAAGGAGATCTTAGCGAAGAGCAAAAAGCAAGGATACTAGAGATCGGAGAAAAGTGTCCGGTTCAGAAAACTGTTCTGTCAGATGTGAAGATAGTCACCGAAAGAGTTGAGAGTATTTTACTCTGACAGATATACGTTTCCTTTGCCGGAAGGGCACAGGTTTCCGATAGAGAAGTACCGGCTCCTTAGAGAGATGCTTGTCAGCAGGAATATTCTTGATGAAACAGAACTTCACGAACCTCCAATTGCAACAAGAGAGCAGATAACACTTGCACACTCTGAAAAGTATCATGATGACTTCAGAGACGGAAAGATTTATGATGCGATGATCCGCAGGCTCGGACTTCCCTGGAGCTATGAGTTGTATATTCGTTCAGCATATTCTGTCGGCGGCGCAATTGCTTCAGCTGTAGCTGCACTTGAAGACGGCATTGCAGGCAATCTTGCCGGAGGCACTCACCACGCATTCAAAGATGCATGCGAAGGATTTTGCGTGTTCAATGATTTTGCAGTTGTAGCAAACCTTCTTCAGTCAGGTAAGATCGCTGAACGCATTGCAATTATAGATCTTGATGTGCATCAGGGCAACGGTAACTCAGCAATGCTTGGTGACAACAAGAACATTTTTATTTTCAGCATGCACGGGAAAAACAACTACCCTTTCAGGAAGATTGCTTCAACTCTTGACGTTGAACTTGCTGATGGAACCGGTGATGAAGAATATTTGAATTTGCTTGAAGAAAATCTGAGCGAGGTGTTTAAGTTCAGTCCGGAATTAGTTCTTTACATCCACGGCGTTGACACATTGAAAGAAGATTCACTCGGACGGCTTGCCATGAGTAAAGAGGGATTGATGGAGAGAGACCGGATTGTCATTACCGGATGCAAGAGCAGAGGCATACCTGTATCTCTCGGCCTGGGCGGCGGTTACTCGAAACCAATTGAGCATACAGTTGAAGCATATTGCGGAACTTATGTTGTAGCGAAAGAAGTGTTTGGGTGATTGGAAAGTAGGATGTGAAAAAGTGTTTCTGAGATTCCCTTGACGAAATTAGCGGCTACAGGGAAACTTCAATATATTCTTTTGAGGCCGGGTTATCTTTCAACTCAATCAGGATTGCCTCAATTTATCAATTTAGGGCAGTATAGAATCAATATGATTATCTATGGAAACCAGTACTACAATATTGAATTTGAATTTAGAAAGATTCTGTTGGTGCTTGATGTTCAAGTCATTTGTGATAAAAACTCTAAAATCATTCTCATCAGCCAAAGCTAAAAGCTCTCCATTTTTCTTTCCCAACCAATTCATTTCTTTAAGGGTACATACATCAAACTCTTTTAACAACTCTTTTAAGCGCCTATTTATGTTTTCGTCAAACAGAATCTTCATTCATAGATCTTAACAGTTCTGTATTTGATACTGCTCTTCCTGCCAATTCCATGACCGAAAGCACTTGCTCTCTCTTAACCCAATCATAATCTTCAAGAAAATCTTCGAACGTTCTATTATGTTCGAAATAATCAAACAATGTCTTGATAGTTACACGGGTTCCGCGAAAAACCGGAGCACCGCTCATTATTTCCGGATCAATATTTATGGCTGATTTCTTCATAATGTAATCTATGCCTTGAAGGCTAATTTGTAAACAGAATAATATATACTCTAAATAAACAAAGAATCAGACTTAATGAATCTTTGATAAACTATACCTAATCTGCACAAGGCCGGTGTCAAAAGTCTTCACTCCTGTTGTTTCAAATAATTGCATTCCTCCTTCCGATCTGAAAAGCGGAATTCCCTTTCCAAGAACAACGGGATGGTATGAAAGCAGCATCTCATCAATCAGGCCTGCATCTAGCAAAGTGCCTGCAAGCTGTCCACCGCCAACAAGCCAGATACTCCTGCCATTCTTCAGCTTGAGGTCATTTACAAAGCGTGCCGGTTCATCCGAAACAAATACAGCATTGCTCTTAAGTTCTGCCTGGGGATTTCTGGTGAAAACGTAATTCTCGTTCTGATCGAAGAAAGCTTTGTCGTGCTCATTTATTATCTCAAACGATTTGCGACCCATCACAGTGCAGTCAATCTCAGCAATGAATTCGGAGATTCCGTAATCCTGATCCGTAAAGAGCCAGTCGAATTCACCGACTGGTCCGGCGATGAATCCGTCGGCGCTGACACCGGCGTTGTAAATTAATCTGCGCATAAGATACTGATGATATTCCTAAACTGAATGTCTTCTGGTATCCAACAACTTTAGTATTATGACAGTATCAGTCTTGACTCTATATAGCAACCGGGTGTTCTGTGTAATCAACAGACTCCTGATTCTTCTCTTTTCATTGTACTTACTTCCAGCAAATGGACATTGTGATATCAATTCAATTGTGTCGAACACTCTACTGCAAAAATCAGAAGCTGATTTGTGCCCGAACTCCAATTTTAATGTATTCCACAATTCCTTCAAAATCATTGTAAGCTCTTTTTGTCCATCGAATTCTTAATACCATTTTCAATCATTTCTTTTACACATTCATTAGATAGAAGTTCTTCTTCGTTTTCGCTTTCTCTGTAAGATTCAAGCAAAGACTTCTTTTCATCAAAAGTCAAATTGATATCAGATGCCTTATCAAGCTCAAATAGAGAAATCTGAAAAAGTAATCTCAACGATTCCTCATCCTTTGATGAATCAATCAAGATGTGAAACTTCTTCTTAATTTCCTGAATATTTAAATTTTTGTCCATGTTCAACAATTTTTCCGTTTTGCCCTGTAATCTTATGCAATTATGAACAGAGAGGAAATACATTTTTTCATCTTCTCAAACTCAAAATCAATCCTGTAAACAATAAATCTTTCATTTATCAATAAACCATGAACCAAAGCGATATCAATCTGCTGCAACTGTATTTTAAAAATAGAAATGAAAGTTCCACTGAAATTCATCATTCTTCAGATCCGCATCTTCATTTACAAACCTTACCATTACATCTGTCTCAAAACCATTGAATGGGAATGCGGCGAATCCTGCGCTTATCCTTGACCTGCTGTCGTTTTCAACGTCCCTGTTCCTGTCGTATGACTCGTACTGCGCTCTGAGTTCAAGTCCCTTAATGACAACAACATCAAGCTCACCAAACCAATACAATGCTCTCTTAAGCGGGTAATCAGTCTTTGTCTCTTCAAAATCAATCTCTCCAAGCAATGCAACTCTGTTCATAATTCCCAGCCGCATATTAGCACCGAATGCCTGCCGCAGTCCGGTAATTGTTTGAGTGAATGCGCTGTCCTGAGTATTGTATGGATTGTTCATGAATGAACCGCCGACGTTGACATTGAAGTTGTTGTTGTCGAATCCGAAATTGAAATCAGTTGAAGCAACAAACATCTTGTGAGGATCTTGTCCGAGGAAATCCAGGTTTGGAGGATTGTATAGTCCCGCAGTGAAGTTGAACCAATCCGGTGAAACACCGATCTCAAAACCTGTATTTGCATCGTAAGGCGCTCCAAGCAAAAACTGTCTCTGATAAGCCCGGTGCTCAACTATTCTCAGACCGTAGTTTGGTTTGAATCTTCCCACTTTGAAAAATGAGTTGGCAGGAAGATTGCTGAGCATGCCATAAACTTCATAGCGTGTTTCAATTCCGGGTATATAGATTCCGGATGTTACAAAGACATTTACAATATCATTCAGCTCAACATTAAGATAAGCATCTCCCTGCATTGCAAGAAATGAATTGTAGTTTGCCCTGCCGTCAACCTGATTATCAACCTGAGCGACGCGCACATCACCGCCAATCGATATGGCCTTGGTCAACCGCGGGTCAAGTTTTGTTTTGCCGGCGATCTTCTTGAACATGTCCATGTTAAGATTCTTCTCGGCATACTTTGATCCGGCAAAATTTCTCATGATGCCTCCTGTTGGATTGACGTGACAGTCCATGCACTTCTCGCCGGTATAAGCGGCAAAGCGCGGATATGTTTTTGATTCATTTGAACAGATCAGCAAAACTGCTCCAACAAAGAAGAGCGCACATAACTGAATCTTCAGGTTCATCCGGTTGTCCTTTCTGTTGATTATTTTTTTTGAATTGGAGTTACTTTAATTTTTCCTTTCGAGCCGGAACCTCTGAACATGGAATAACTCCACTCTCCATTAAGAGAACTCTTGCCGATGCTCATGTTCCAGAATACATTGCTGTCAGCTATGCGCGGGTTTGTGTTGACCCACACTTTCTTTTCATCCTTGATCACATTGCCCTCAAACTCCTTGCTCATTGAGCTGTAGCCGCTGAAGTTATCGTCATAGACATTTGTGTATTCCAATGTTCCGGAGATCTTGTCATCCTTATAACTGACAACCTTCATAATGCCTTTGATCATGGTCTTCTTACCGGTGCTGTCGTACATCACGAAGTTGTATGATCCTTTTCCAAACGTGAATGTTGAATCATCCGAACTCGAAGAACAACCCGATGCAAAGATCAGGAATGCGATTACGTACATGTATGCTTTTATCATTTTTTAAAAAGTTTATTGATCATTTCTAAAAGTCCTCTCCACCAAAAAACTTTTGTCCAAAAAGTATCTTTGGAAACATCTGTTCATAAATCATCTGCTTCACACCACTTTCAATTATCAATTTTCCATTTTCCATTTTCAATTTTCAATTTTCCATTTTCAATTCTGAATTCCTAATTCCTAATTCTTAATTCCTATTTCACCATCGCCATCCTCTTCGTCTCAACATACCCTCCCGCCTGCATTCTGTAAAAATATATTCCGCTCGAGAGTCCATATGATGCAGCATTAAAATTCACATCATAAAATCCCGGCTCGTAAAGCTTCGAACTTATCAGCTCGGCAACAAGCTTTCCGCTTATATCATACACGCTCAGAGTTATTTCTGCAACTTCCGGCACGGTGAAGCTGATAACAGTTGAAGGATTGAACGGGTTTGGATGATTCTGTTTGAGTCCGAAACCAACAGGCCTCTCGGATGAATTCAGTTCACGATCAAGACAAGATGCCTGTGAATATCTGAGCCGGATTGTATCTCCAGGCAAAGGTCCAAATCCTGAGGCTAGATTTACTCCTCCGCCTTGATTAGTTGGCCAAAGATGACAGTAACTCATAATGGTACCTATTCTCGGTCTTGGATTTGGGAAGCATCCGCCTTCTGCGTTATAGCAGGAGTCAATCGCCCCAAGCGCGCCTCCGTTGCCAACCGGCCACGTGCAGGAGTGGGTATGACGTGAACCTAGATTGTGTCCCATCTCATGTGTTACAACATTGATTGTCCATGAGTAAGTTGGAAAGTTGTTGTAAGTACTTTCAATGTTGCTGAAAGCAAATCTTCCTGCCTGATTGCTTTGCTCGTACTGCGCACACAATACATTGATCCATGCAATGCCGCCAAGCCCGCCGCTTCTTGTGGAGATCAGGTGAGCAAGATTTCCCTGGAAGTTATCCTGTGTATTGCTGCCAAACGCAAACAATATCTGGTCTGACTGAGTCATGTTCCTGTATGGATCGGCGGCAGTCCACACTGCAATGTTTGAGATCTGTGTAGTAATACTTTCCGCCTGATAGATCGCCTGAACAGAGTTGTACATTCCGGAAATGTAGTTTGCCACATCCTGAATATTGCTTCCCTTGTCAAGATAGGTCTGATAGTCTGCCTCAAAATATACTTTTACCGGAAGTATCAAAGGATCGTCAGTACTGAATTCATCTGTGTGATAATTTCTTACCGGCAAAGTGAAATTATTTTCCTGTCCTTCGACTCCGCATGTAAAGTTGAAATTGCTAAGGAGATCTGCGTCATTATAGAATACGAATTCGTTGGAACCTTGAAAGTTGTCTCCGTTCAATGGTCCTAGAACAAAGTTGCCTCTTTCATCAGAGATCACTCCCATCACTTTTTCTTCGAAGAAGCTGATTGTTGCAATCGAATTCGGCTTTGAAGAAATTCTTCCGGCAAAGTGAATTCCCGCATGGTAGCCGACAGCAATCGTTGAAGCTCCGTTCTTTGCCAGCAGTTTGAAATCATCAGCAAGCGGATAACTTCTTTTCAGCTCCAGCTTCATACTCAATCCGTTTGAAGAAGGTATCTCAATGGTCAATTCCTGCGGGGATGATTTGAGCAGTTCTTTTACAGAATTTAAATCTACCTCCAGAACATCTGCTTTGCCTACAATACCGGAGGCATTGTCAGACTGAACAACTTCTCTTTTGAATGTGAAGATTCTGTTTTGCGAATTTGTATTTGGCTCATTGCTTTCGCCGGAATAATTCA
>WBZL01003706.1_pt1 | contig 13755 bp, 12 predicted proteins | sample 5204291 | NCBI WGS metagenome assembly WBZL01 (sample SAMN12344345, study PRJNA552823) | activated sludge metagenome | biome: Activated sludge suspended growth; feature: Nitrification reactor; material: Wastewater; isolation source: activated sludge from nitrification reactor of wastewater...
CACAACTACTTCGTCTATGTGGCGCTGGATGGCAAAAAAGCATTAGCCAAGACCAAGACCAGCCACGGGCGCGGTTTCGATATCGGCGATTCCCTGCTGGGAATGATGGCCCGGCAATGTGCCCTCACCCGCGCGCAATTTCTCAAGCTGATCGAATGCCCGTTGAGCCGGGAGGATTACGAGAACCTCTTGAGACAAGCCGGGATGCTTTAAGTTAGAGATACTCCATATCGACATTTTGTATCCAGGTATTCAGTGACGAGAACAATATGCTCATCACCCACGAACGCGAAAAGCTGATCAACGCGATCATTTTTTTCGCCAATCACACTAAGCACTTGGGCAAGATCAAGCTGTTCAAGTTGCTTTATCTACTCGACTTCGAGCACTTTCGCCAGACCGGGCAGAGCGTGACGGGGTTGGACTATCGCGCTTGGAAGTTCGGCCCGGTGCCGATTGATCTTTATCAGGAGTGGGATGAACCGGATCAGGACATGGCGGATGCCATTTCGATTCAGCCAGAACAAATCATTGACTATGTTCGGGAGTGTGTTGTGCCGCGTGCCGAGTTCGACGACAGCCACTTTTCAAAACGCGAGTTGAGGATCATGGCGGAATTTGCCGATAAGTATCGCGAAGTGTATTCGCCGAAAATGATCGATGTCACGCACGCCGAGAATGGCGCTTGGGCCAAAGTTTGGAACAGCGGTAAGGGTTCCGACCATCCCATTCCCTATAACCTCGCCATTGCGGATGATGAGCCGTACCGAGACGCTATCCTGGAAGCGGCCAAGGAATACCAAGCTATCGTAAATTCGGCGCGGTGTTGATATGGCCGGCAGGTTGCCTGCGGGTGTGGTTCCCGGACAAATCTATCGTCATGACTGCTTTTACTGTGACTCTGCCGGTCAGTGGCGGGTGAAATACCTCCTTGTGCTGACGGGAACGCCAGATGGTGATGTGGTCTTCCGCCTGTTGACCAGCAGGGCGTATGGCCGCCCAGAATATCCCCTCTGTTACCACGGTGATCCTTATCCAAGTTTCTATCTGGGCTATTTGGGCGGCGAATTGACCGCGAAAAGTTGGCTCGATTTGCGTCAGCAAGATGACTATGACGGTATTCGATTTGTCGAGAACCATTTACCGTCTATTGTCACTCTTACCCAAGAGATTCTGTGCCGTGCGCTCGATTGCGCGGCCAACGCCGATGACACCACCCGGCAACAGGAACGCCTGATGCGCGATCAACGCGCCGCGCTGCGCTGCTCGTAACCAAGGACCCCACCATGCCGGAGCTAGATTTCAAGGGCAAGGAATTCGTTTACAACCATCATCTTGCCGTTCCGCATCGCCCGTTGATCCCTCACCCGGATAAATCCATAGGCGAGTCGCGCCTCGATGGTAACCTGATCATCCACGGCGATAACCTGCACGCCTTGAAGTCGCTGTTGCCGATGTACGCCGGCCGGGTGGATTGCATTTTCATCGATCCGCCATACAACACCGGCAACGAAGGCTGGTGCTACAACGACAACGTGAATAGCCCGATGCTGCGGGAGTGGCTGAACAACAATCCGGTCGGTATTGAAGACGGGCTGCGCCACGATAAATGGCTGTGCATGATGTGGCCTCGGTTGCGCCTGCTGCATGAATTGATGACTGATGATGCACTGATTGCCATCACTATCGACAACAATGAGCTTCCTCGCTTGTGGTTACTAATGGATGAGATTTTTGGTGCGCAAAGATTAGTGGCTTGCGCTCCTTGGTTGTCAGAGCCAAGTGGAGGAAAAGAAAAAACTGGCCTGCGAACTGGGCATGAATACGTTCTGATTTACTCCAAAGGCAGCGCAAATCTTACTCAAGATGAAATTAATAGAGGTGATTTAACCCTATCTGACAATCAAGGCGATTATCTTAAAGGACGTGAGTTAAGGAAGTGGGGTGGTACATCCCTGCGAAAAGACAGACGTGGACAGTGGTTCGAATTAAAAGCGCCTGATGGGACTTCGGTTTGGCCGATTCGAAATGACGGGGAGGAGGGACATTGGCGCTGGGGAAAAAACAACCCTGAAATCAAAGCAATACTGAACGATCCAAATTCGGCTCATTGGGAAAGACGCCCGTTTGATAAAGGCGTTACCTGGAACGGTCAATCGGACCGTTGGGTTCCATACGAGAAAGTTCGATCATCTGTTAAAGGTGTAGGCTGGAAAACTTGGTTGGATGGTCTCGCATATAATTCTGATGGGACACGAGCTATCAAGGAAATATTCGGATATAAGGCATTTGATACACCTAAGCCTGTCGAGCTTATCGAATGGGTAATTTCCCTTTGCCCCGACGACGAAGCCATTATCCTCGACTCTTTCGCCGGTTCCGGCACCACCGCCCATGCCGTTTTATCCGCCAACGCCAAGGACGGCGGCGACCGGAAATTTATCCTTGTCGAGTGCGAAGACTACGCCGACCGCCTGACCGCCGAGCGTGTGCGCCGCGTCATCAACGGATACGCCTTCTCCGGCACCCAACGGGAAGAACTGCACCGTAAAAAGCTCACCTTCACCAGCCTGAAAAAAGCCGACAAGCTGCTGGATCACATCGAATCCATCAAGAATCTGGACGGTCATCGTTTCGACAACATCAAGGCGGAAGTCAAGGACGGCGAATTGATCGTCACCGGCGAAAAAGCCATCACGGAACGGGTCGATGGGCTGGGCGGCGACTTCACCTTCTGCACCTTGGGCGACGCCATCGAAATGGATAAATTGCTCACCGGCGAATCGTTGCCAGCCTTCGAGCAGTTGGGCGCGCTACTGTTCCACACCGCCACCAACGAAGTCGCACCGAACCCTCTACCCACTGAAAACGTGGAAGGTTGCGGCTATCTGGGGGAATCGAAAGACTGCCATGTCTGGCTGATCTACCGGCCCGATCTGGAATTCCTCAAATCCCGCGAGGCGGCGCTGACCCTACCCCGCGCCGAAGCGATGGTGAAAGCGAAGCCAGGCAAACCGCATCGGGTGTTTGCGCCCGCCAAATTCGTTTCGCAAAAGCTGTTGAATGCCGCCGGCTTGCCGGTCGAATTCGCGCCCCTGCCATTCGCCTTGTATCGCATCGAGCGCGGTTGAGCTGACACCATGAGCCTGCGCGATTTGGACTATCAAGCGCGGGTGTTGACCGCGTTCGACGGCTATCTGACCGAACTTTCCACCCAGAAGAAACGGGCAGACGGCATCGCGGAACTGGCGCGGCAACAACCGGAGCTTGGATTGGAAATCCCCGATTTCCCCACCAAGACCTGGGAAGCTCTCCACCAAGCAGGCCAGCTCCCGCCCTCACGCTTCAACATTCCCCATTCACCGCGCCGGGACGGTATCGGTCGAGCCGTGCCCAATGCCGTGTTCAAAGTGCCCACCGGCGGCGGCAAAACCTATCTGGCGGTTTCCGCGCTCTCCCGTCTCTTCGGGCGCTATCTGGGCAAGAATACCGGCTTCGTGCTGTGGATCGTGCCGAACGAAGCCATCTACAGCCAGACCCGGCGGCAACTGAACGACCGCCAGCATCCCTACCGGCAACTGCTCGACCGCGCCGCCGCTGGCCGGGTTCGGCTATTGGAAAAGAACGATCAACTGGATGCCCGCGACGTCGAATCGCACCTCTGCGTCATGTTGCTGATGTTGCCGTCGGCCAATCGCCAAACCCGCGAATCGCTGCGCATGTTCCGAGATCGCGGCGACGTACACGGTTTTTTTCCACCCGAAGGCGATATGGAAGCGCACCAGCGGACGCTTGAGCAGACGCCCAATCTCGACGCCTACAGCCAATCAGCCGAAGCCGGGGCATTCTGGCCACAGGTCAAGGATTCGTTGGGCAACGCCCTACGCCTGATCCGGCCCATGGTGGTCATGGACGAAGGCCACAAGGCGATTTCCGAACTGGCTTTCGCCACCCTTTACGGTTTCAATCCCTGTTTCGTGCTGGAACTCACCGCCACGCCAAAAGACGTCGCGGCCAGGGGTGGCGCAAACCCCAGACCGGCCCGCCACGCCAACATTCTGGTCGAAGTGCTGGGAACCGAGTTGGACCGAGAGGGCATGATCAAGATGCCCTTGAACCTCGATCCCCGCCAAGGCACCGATTGGCGCAACACTCTGCGCGCCGCCCTCGACCGCTTGAAGGTGCTGGACGCCGAAGCGCGGCGACTGCACGGCGAACGGGGGCGCTACATTCGCCCGATTCTGCTGGTGCAGGTGGAACGCACCGGCAAGGAACAGCGCGAAAGCGGCCACATCCACGCCCTCGACGCCAAGGACTGGCTGCTGACCGCCGGCTTGGACGAGGCCGAAATCGCCATCAAGACCGCCGACACCAACGAACTGGCCAACCCCGAAAATCAGGACTTGCTTTCGCCAACCAACCGGGTGCGGGTCATCATCACCAAGCAGGCGCTGCAAGAGGGTTGGGATTGCCCGTTCGCCTACGTGCTCTGCGCCTTGGCCGCCAGCGCCAACCTCTCGGCCATGACCCAACTGGTCGGCCGCATCCTGCGCCAGCCGCACGCCGAAAAGACCGGCATTCCCCTGCTCGACGAGTGCTACATCATCACCCACCACGCCGATACAGCGCGAGTGGTGGACGCCATCAAAACCGGACTGGAAGAAGACGGGCTGGGCGACTTGGTCAAGGAAATCAGGATCGGCGACGACGGCGGCGACCGCGTGCCCGGCATCCGCAAGGTTCCCCGGCGCGACCGGTTCGCCAAGACTGAAATCTACCTGCCGCAAGTGCTCTCTGTGGAAGGCGACGCCGTCCGGCCCCTCGACTACGAGCAAGACATCCTGTTCGAGCTGGACTGGTCGGCGGCCGATCCCGCGCCGCTGGTGGCGATGATTCCCGATAATGCCCAGAGCGCCGAACGGCAAATGCGCCGCATCCGGCTGGCGGATTCGGGCCAGGAGCGCATCGTGGCCGAAGTCGCCGGACAAAGCGAGGAAGCCCTGCGGTTCGATCCCGCCTATGCGGTGCGGATGGTATCCGACATCGTGCCGAATCCCTGGATCGCCCGCGAAATCGTCGGCCGTGTGTTGGCGGGACTGACGGCACGCGGGTTCGATGCCGACAAGCTGGGTGCCTTGGCCGGGCTGGTCATCGAGCAACTTCGCCAATGGCTGGACGGCGAACGCGACCGCATGGCTGAGGCCGTATTTCGGGCAGCGGTTGCCGCTGGACGGATTCAGTTTCGATTGCGAACAGATGAGAAAAACTGGCGGATGCCGTTCGAGGCCGAAACCTATGAACCCGAAGATGCTGAACAACTGATTGGCAAAACCGGTAAACCGCTGGAAAGGAGCTTGTTCGCCCCGATCTACAAAGGCGATTTTTCCAGCCAAGACGAGCGTAACATCGCGGTCTATCTGGATGGTGAAGCCGCATTGAATTGGTGGCATCGCAACGTCGCCCGCCGACAGTACGCTATCCAGGGCTGGCGGCGGAGCCGGATTTATCCCGATTTCATCTTTGCCCTGCAACGCGACGCGGGCGCGGAACGGCTGGTGGTGTTGGAAATGAAAGGCCCGCAGTTGGCCGGTAACCTGGACACCGAATACAAGCAAGCTGTTTTGCGACTCCTATCTGACCATTACGCCATCGACCAGTCCCCGCATGTGGGTGGGTTCGAGCTGGTGGTTCCTGATGGAACCACGGTGCAATGCGACCTGGTTTTGATGCAGGACTGGAAAGTCAGATTACCTAATGAATTTATTAGAAAATAATCTGATTAAAGTGTTGTCGGAAAGCAAAATTCGCTAATGATTTCGGTAAAATTTTGAGGTAGGGCATGGGTGGCAGCGGCAGTGGGCGATACTGGCATTTCGACGCTAGAAACACGACAGACGATTATCGAAGGCTGGACGTGCGGCGCTGGCAACGGGAGGGATACCTTGAGCCGGGGCGCTGGTTCGGTTGGCAATGGACGCGCAACGGCGAAACGGTGGCATCCATCCAAGTTCGTGCGGAACAAGACCGAGTGATTCTCAGCTACCGGCACCAGCAGCGCGGCGGCGGGGAGTGGAAGAGCGAGGAATATTCAGTCTACCTCGACCGGACGCCCTGCACCTACGGTGGCACACGGGCTTGGTTTCGCTGCCCGGCGCGGGGCTGCGGGCGACGAGTGGCGATCCTGTACGGTGGTGCAATCTTCGCTTGTCGGCACTGTCACCGGCTGGCTTATCCCAGCCAACGGGAAGCGCCCGATAGTCGAGCGACGCGGCGAGCAGACAAAATCCGGGCGCGGCTGGGCTGGGAACCGGGTATTTTCAATGGCCCCGGCTGGCGCAAGCCCAAGGGGATGCATCAGCTCACCTACGAGCGGCTTTCCGCCGAAGCTGAAAAATGGACGGCGGTATCGCTGGACGGGATGATGCGGCGGCTCAAGCTGAATATCCTTGACCTGGAGTGAGCCTCGTGCGCGCATTTTGCGCCGTGTGCGGTTTGTGTAATTCCTGTGTAACCGTGCCCGGAATATTACACAAAATCCGGGAATCCGGCGGAACTCTAGTTCCGGCAATTCGACTGTAACAAGTTGACTTATAGAATTTTTAAGAACATTCCAGAATCGTGCGGAATGTATCCATCAAGTCCTGAAAATCCGCGTGTCGATGGTTCGATTCCGTCCCTGGCCACCAATAAAACAAAGGCTTGCATGATTCTAAAGCTGCAAGCCTTTTTGTTTTGTGTAATTCCTGTGTAATCGTGCCAAAAATTCCGTGGAAGCAGCCCACCATCAAGCGAGCTTGAGGCGGCTTTGCAGCCTATCCATTGCCCCCTCGATATGCGCCCCGTTCTGGTGGGCATAGCGTTCAACCATCGCCAAGGTTTTGTGCCCACTGATCCGCTTCACTGTGGGTAGGTCGACGCCGGCCTGAACCAAGTGCGTGATGGCCGTATGCCGAAGGGTATGCCGAACTACCTGATCCGGGTCTAGGCCAGCAGCCTCGACTACTCGCCGAAACGGCTTGCGAATATCCATCGCGTGCCCCGACTTTGCCCCCGGCGAGAGAAACAACCATGGGCTTCCCGGCGGTAGGGCGGCAATGTAGCTGGCGAGGAAATCGGCAAGGTGTTTCGTGATGGGCTGTTCCCGCGCCCCGGCCTTCGCCTTCGGGATGAAGATGGTGCGGCGCTGCAAGTCGACATGCTCCCGGCGGATGGAAAGAATCTCCATCTTCCGCATGGATGTTTCCACGCCAATAACGATGAACGGGTAAATGATGGGGCTGGCATCCGCCTTGGCGCATTCCACTAGGCGGGCGACCTGATCCGCCGTCAGGTAGGTGATGCGCCCCTGCCCTTCCTGGAAGCGGTTGAGCTTGGCCGGGCGGCGATCCAGCCATCCCCATTCGATAGCCTTGTTGAACAAATGCGACAGCACGGCCAATTCCCGGTTGATCGTGCCCGGTTTGGCTGCCGTGATTTTCTCCGGGGCGCGTTCAATGACCTTGCCCCTGGGACTGACGATGACGGGTTCCTGCTGGCGCTGGCGCTTGTAACGTTCCACATCGAAGGCGCTGATCTTGGATAAGGGCATGTCGCCAAAGAAGGGGACAAGATGATGATTCAGGCGCGCGGCCTTCATCTTCAAATCCTTTCCACCTGACTCGCCAAGCCGTTCAAGGTACTTGCCGGCAGCTTCCCGAAACGACAAAGCGACCTTACGCCCCTTGGGCAAGGCCAGTCGATCATGTTTGGCATCATTGCGAACCTTGGCGATGAATTCTTCCGCCTGGGTTCGGGTGGTTCCTTCCGACTCGCGGCCGATGACGCGGTGAATGCGCTGGCCGTCGACCATAATGTTGACGGTGAAAACCCCGTCGCCGCTGGCTTGGCGTTCAAAGGTAATGCCGTGTTCGCTGATCTTCCCGTTTGGCGAGAGCTTCCGCATGGCGGGGCGGGTGAGCTTGTCGAAGGTCTTGGCCATGATGCCCACCCATTAGAACGGAATGTCGGAATCGTCGAATTCCGGCTCTTGCTTGGCGTGGACGGCAAACCCCGGATACACCTTACCCGCTACTACTTGCTCTTGGATACGCTGCACCCATTTCCGGCAGGCTGCCATGCCCGCGCTGTAGGTCATCATCAAATCGGGCCAGTAGCGGCGCAATGTCGGGAAAACCTGATCCTCTAAGATGGGCCAGTTCCATGAGAGTTGCCCGGTATTCTGATCACGCAACTTGGCTGGTAAGAGCAAAAAGCAATCATTGAGCACCTTCCATAATTCCTGCTCTTGGTGAGTAAGCAAGTCGGGGTAGGTGATGGCAAGACGGGCAAAGCGCTCCGCATCATCAACATCCCAAAGCTTGCCTGCTTCATCGGCGACCGAAATGGATTCGTCGTTGTTGTAACCCGTGCCCTGATAGAGCATGACTTGGCGCAAGCTATCCTCAACAGCCCATTCGATGAAGCTGGACAAAGTGCGGCGCTGCTTGCGGGCCGCCAGTTCCGCCAGATAGCGCAACTTCGGGTCAAGCCGCACCGTGACGGTTTCCGACCGGGTGAGCTTGCCACCCCCACCTTTCCGCTTTTCCTGTTCCGTCATCGCATATCCTCCTATCCTAAAGTTCCGGGAAGTTCCATGCCATTCTATGAATACGTGTGTTCTATTGCAACACGTAAATTTCGAAATTATTCTTGTGATGTCTTTCAACATGCATGGAGATATCGCAATGACTGGAACCCTTCGCCCACTGGACGTGGTGATGCTTCCCGATGGCCGCATGGACGCCAAGAATGCGGCGACCTACTGCGGCTTGAGCGTGAAAACTCTGGCGATGAAGCGGTGCGACGGCAACGGCCCGAAGTTTGTGAAGCTGGGCCGGGTGTTCTACTTCCGCGATGACTTGGATGAATGGTTGAGGGGTAACCGCGCGACCAGTACGGCACAGGTGCGGCAAACGACCTGACAGGAGCAGGTCATGCCCAGAAAAGACAAGAGCCGCACCGTGGCAACCCCAAAAACTTCCGATAGCCGAAGTTCTATCCCGATTCATTCCGGCATCAAAGCCGCAATTGTGCACCTTGCCGTATGGAGCGTGATCCCTGCCAGCTCCGCAATATGGCTGATTCAACGTGTGGGGCTGACAGATGCGTAATGATCTTGACCGCATCCGCGATGCCTTGCGATTCATTCCCGTCGGCGGACATGATGAACGGGTGCGCGTGGCCTTCATGCTCAAGTCGGAATTAGGCGAAGCGGGCCGCGATCTGTGGAACGAATGGCGGGACAGTCGCGGCGACGATGAGGCGGCATCAGTCTGGAAGAGCGCCAGCGAAACCGGGCCGCTAAAAATCGGGACGCTATTCCATGAAGCCAAGGCGAGCGGCTGGCGTGACGACGGCATTTACCGCGTGGCGACCCGCGAAGAGGTGGCCGAGCGCAAGCGCATCGTGGAGGCACGGGCCGCGAGAGAGGAAGCCGAGATTGCCCGCGAACGTGCCGACACGATGGCGAAAGCGACGGCGATCCTCAAGGCGTCGACCGAAGCGAAAGCCGATCATCCCTATCTGACGCGAAAGGGTGTTTCCCCGGTTTCGACACTGCGAGAGATTGAGGCGGGCGCGGCGGCGGCGATCCTTGGCTATGCGCCGAAGTCGGACGGTGACCTGCTGACCGGACGCTTGCTAGTGGTTCCAGTGAAGCAAGTCAATGGCATATCGACGCTAGAACTGATTGACGGCGACAAGCGCAAGGCAGCACTGGCCGGACGTGGCAGCAAGGCGGGCGGGTATTGGGCAACGGAGCGCCTGCCCGATGGCAACGGGAACGACTTGACCCTGCTCATTGGCGAAGGCGTTGCGACCGTGCTATCCACATCGGCGGCAACCGCATATCCGGGCATTGCGGCGCTATCGTCGGGCAACCTGCCAGCGGTGGCAAAAGCGATGCGCGAATGCTACCCGGCGGCGGTGCTGGTGATCCTGGCCGATCTGGTGAAGACAACTGGCGAACCTGATCGACATGCTATCGAAGCGGCGCGATCTGTCGGTGGCAAGCTCGCAATTCCCGACTTCGGCAGCGACCGCGATCGCGCGATGACCGACTTCAACGATATGGCCGTGGCATTCGGCGCTGAGGCTGTAGCAAGCATCATAGCGAACGCGAACGAGCCAGCAAGTGTTAAGCATCAACCTAGCAGCGATTCTGACGGCTGGCCGGAACCACAACCGCTAGCCGTCAAGGTGGAACCGGAGCTCTACCCATTTGATGCCTTGCCCGACACCATCCGGTTGGCGGTGGAAGAGGTACAAGCTTTCACCAAAGCGCCGATTGCACTGGTGGCATCGTCGGCGCTAGCGGCGCTGTCGCTGGCAATCCAGGCCCATGCCGACACGAAGCGCGCGGAAAGGCTCACCGGGCCGGTAGGGCTGTTCCTGCTGACTATTGCTGATTCTGGTGAGCGAAAATCAACGTGCGATGGTTTCTTTACGGCGGCGATCCGGGAATATGAAGCACGGCAAGGAGAGGCGGCAAAACCGGACATCAGGGATCACAAAGCCGACCTTGACGCCTGGAGCGCGAAGCGGGCCGGTCTAATTGAGAAGATTCGTCAGAATTCCAAAGCCGATAAACCGACCGGCGAGCTTGAGGCCAACCTGCGCCGCCTCGAACACGACAAGCCGGAATCTCCGAGAGTACCGAAACTGCTGCGTGGTGACGAAACCCCGGAAAACCTGGCTTGGGTATTAGCGCGGGAATGGCCATCCGGTGGTGTGTTGTCGTCCGAGGCTGGGGTCGTATTCGGGGCGCATGGTATGGGCAAGGATTCCATCATGCGAAACCTGGCCTTGCTCAATATCCTTTGGGACGGTGGAACGCTATCCATCGGGCGGCGCACTTCGGAATCCTTCACCGTGCGCGGGGCGCGGCTGACGGTGGCGTTGCAAGTGCAAGAAATGACCTTGCGAAGTTTCTTTGACCGATCCGGCGGGTTGGCGCGGGGCACCGGGTTTCTTGCCCGGTTCATGGTGGCGTGGCCAGAATCGACACAAGGTTTTCGCCTCTTCACCGAGCCGCCGGCAAGCTGGCCGGCATTGGCGGCTTTCAACCGACGCATTGCCGCGATCCTGGATCAACCCACCCCAATTGATGACGAGGGCGTACTATCTCCGCCCCTGCTGTCGCTGTCACCAGACGCGAAAGTTGCATGGATAGCCTTCCATGACGCCATTGAGCGGGAGCTTGCGAATGGTGGTGAGCTTTACGATGTGCGCGATGTGGCGAGTAAATCCGCCGACAACGCGGCAAGACTGGCGGCGCTTTTCCAGATGTTCGAGCAGGGCATCGGAGCCATATCACTGGAAGCCTTCGAGGGAGCGAGCCGGATAGCCGCATGGCATTTGAACGAAGCCCGACGCTTCTTCGGCGAACTTGCCCTACCAGCCGAGTTGGCGAACGCGGCGCGGCTGGATCGCTGGCTGATCGAATATTGCCGCCGGGAGCGGACACGCATTGTTCCCCGGCGCGAGGTGCAGCGCTGTGGGCCAAACGGGCTTCGCGATAAGGTGGCGTTGGAAGGAGCCCTACAAGAATTGGTCGAGGCCGGGCGAGTGCGAGTGGTGCGCGATGGTCGAAACCGAAACGTCGAGGTGAATCCGATCCTGATCGAAGGGGATACGATATGAGCCTGTCCGCGCTGATCCAAAAGGGTGGGCTTGGCCAGTTTGCGACCGCGACAACCGCGACATTTGCGACGCCAACCAACGAACAAGCACGAACTGTCGCAAAAGTCGAAACTGTCGCAGTCGCAAACTCTACAAAACCGGTGATCGAACCCTCGTGGGTATCCATCAGCTACATCCGAGGTTGGGCAATTACGGATGCGGAATTGAAGTGCTACATGGAGCGGTTGGCAAGGCTGGAATATGAGGCTGGACCAGACCGTGATGACATGGAACGCCGGGTGCTGGCAGAAATCCTTGCGGCCCGTCCGGGCGATGATCGGGTGACGTGTGGTGACTGCCAACATTTCCAACCGGACGCCATCGGCGACGGAACGGGTATCGGCGGTTGCGCGGCTGGTGTAATGACGGGACCGCTGAAATATCCACCGGTTGAGCGGTATTGTGAACAGTGGAGTATGCGAGCATGACCACGCAATCACTGATAGCCCTTCAGCCGTGATTCCTTGCCCAGTGGCGGATACCGAGAAGCCACCAAAGGTCAGCTACGAGATGACCCGTTTCAACACTCTGAAGCACGAGATTTTGTTGCGGTTGCTACAGGAAGTTCGAGCGCACCTTGGCGATGCTGGTGAAGCTGAAGGAATTGCGCGGAAACCATTATGAGGTTGCCAAGGCTGCATAATAATTCGGCAGACAAGGGGGCAAAAAAGCTATCATTTAGTCGTTACGGATGATGATTTCCGCCGATAACAAGCTCTGGATACGGTCAAAGGGAATGCCAAACCATCCATAAGTCACTCATCAAGCGGGTAAAGATGGACTTCCCATGCCAAATGCACCCGACTTAGATCAGATCACCTTCAAGATTCATCCGGTGGGGGGTGGATCGGAAGTCCCCGTATCGCTATTGCTGCAAATCTTCAGCAATCTGCAAGAACTGGTGCATCTGTTTGCCTTGCAAGAGGAAGGGCGCACCGTGCGGCAACGCTTGCGGCTATCCGATGAACTCAAGCGCAAGTATGTGCTGCACCTGCGCCCACCCGAGACTGGGAGCTTCGCGATAACCGGCCGGGTAGCGGGCCGGGGAACCGATTTGTTCGAGCCGGAACAGGCTCGCCGCGTCGTGGGACAGATGCACCGTTTTAGCCATGCCGTAGTATCGGGCGATCAGGATCAGATTTTTGAATTGATGCCGGACGGTCGCCTCCGCCATCGGGTGCTGTCCTGCCTATCCAGGCTTAGCCCTCCGCCGGGTAGCGGTTATCGCTATGAAATGGCTCCCGGCGCTGGACCGGGAATATCTCTGGACGAAACCTTGCCCGCGCGTATCGAGGTATGGCTGACGACGCCAAAAGAGCGTGCTGAAGTGCGAACGGTGACCGGCCGGCTGGAAGCCATTTCTTTCGGCGAACACAAGCTGACGATTATTTACCAACCCAAGTCCCGCCCGCTGGAGTGTTTTTACGACGAGGACATCGAACTCATGCTGTTGGAAAACCGGCGGGATTTGATCCAGGTCACCGGCCGGGTGCTGATGGATGATGACGGTCATCCCAAGCGGATCGATGAAGTCGAGCAAATTCGTGACCTCGATCTATCGCCTTTCGTGCTGGGGGAGATCGAGGGCCGCGATGTTCGCTTGCGGCCCCGCAGCACGTTCAGTTTCTTGCCGGCTTTGACGGATGACGAGCAGTTCCTTTGCTTGGAACATGCGCCGTGGAGCCTCGATGTGTTTGCCACAACCCGCGCCGAACTGTTCGCGGAATTGAAGGAACAAATGCTCATGTTGTGGCAGGAATACGCCCGCGAGCAGGACGAGGTGCTTTCCGAACCCGCAAAACAGGTCAAGCGGCGACTGCTGGCCGACTGGGAGGGGGTAGCGAATGCCTAAAGACAAGCGGGATGTCGAGGCCGGCTTGCTCAACAAGGGTTTCCAGCAACAGCCGGGAGGCGATCACAACTACTTCGTCTATGTGGCGCTGGATGGCAAAAAAGCATTAGCCAAGACCAAGACCAGCCACGGGCGCGGTTTCGATATCGGCGATTCCCTGCTGGGAATGATGGCCCGGCAATGTG
>WBZL01003707.1_pt1 | contig 13751 bp, 13 predicted proteins | sample 5204291 | NCBI WGS metagenome assembly WBZL01 (sample SAMN12344345, study PRJNA552823) | activated sludge metagenome | biome: Activated sludge suspended growth; feature: Nitrification reactor; material: Wastewater; isolation source: activated sludge from nitrification reactor of wastewater...
GAACCCCTGCGCCGCGAGTTCCTCGACACGATCCTGGCGTACTCCGAGCGGCTGCACGCGCTGGTGACGAACCTGCTCGAGATGAGCCGGATCCAGGCCGACGCGGTGAACCTGACACTGCGGCCGACATCGATCGACGACGTGGTTCCCTCCGCACTCGCGACCATCGATCACCGCGGCGTCACCATCGACGTGACGGTGCCGAGCGACCTTCCGTTGGTGCTCGTCGACGTCGGGTTGTTGGAGCGCGTGCTCGCGAACCTCGTGGACAACGCGTGCAAGTGGTCGCCGGGGGGCGGCACGGTGCGAGTCGATGCCACCGCAGTGGCCGAGGACGTGGTCGTGCGCGTCGTCGACCAGGGGCCCGGCATCCCGCGCGACCGGCGCGACGAGGTACTGCTGCCGTTCCAGCGGGTCGGTGACACCGATCGCGTGACCGGAACCGGGCTCGGCCTGGCGGTGGTCGTCGGCTTTCTGGCGCAGATGGGGGGACGATTGGAACTCGATGACGCACCCGGCGGCGGCACGACCGCGTCGGTCCACCTGCCGAGATCGGCGCCGTCACCAACGAGGTCGGCAGCGTGAACGCGACGAACACCGCGAACACCGCGGACGGCGCGACCGCCTCGACCGGCCCCGCTCCGCTGGTCCTCGTCGTCGACGACGAGCCGGCGTTTCGCCGCGCCATGGAAGTGACGCTCGCCGCCGCGGGGCTACGCGTGATCACCGCTCCCGACGGAGCGGCGGCGATCGACAGCGTCGCCGCGGAACGGCCGGCGCTCGTGGTGCTCGATCTCGGGCTCCCGGTGATCGATGGCCATGACGTGATCGCAGCGATCCGGGGTTGGACGAAGATCCCGATCCTCGTCCTGTCGGCGCGCCACGATGACCGCGACAAGGTGCGGGCGCTCGACGCCGGCGCCGACGACTACGTGACCAAGCCGTTCTCGATGGACGAGCTGCTCGCCCGGGTGCGGGCGCACCTGCGCCGGGCGGCCGCAGGAACCGGCGCCGACGAGGCCCCCGAGGTTGAGACAGCGGACTTCGTGGTCGATCTCGCCCGGGCCGAGGTGCGGCGCCGCGAGGGCGACGCGTTCGTGGCCGTGCACCTCACTCCGACCGAATGGCGCCTGGTCGAGGCGCTCGTGCGGGAACGGGGCCGGCTGGTGAGCCAGCGCGACCTGCTGCGTCGGGTGTGGGGGCCCGAATACGGGACCGAGGCCAACTATCTGCGTGTGTTTATGGGGCAGGTGCGGGCGAAGCTGGAACCCGCGCCGTCGACGCCGCGCTACTTCCACACCGAGCCGGGCCTCGGCTACCGCTTCGAGGACCGCGGTCGCTGATCGCCGGACGCGAGGCGGTAACCTCGACAGCGGCGATGGGGCTCGCCGTGAACCGCCCGCACGGGCTGATGGCTCCTACCAACGTGATCCGTCCGGACCAGGTTGAGTGGGAGCGCGCCGCCAACGCGTCGATCCGCTCGGTTCGGGCCCGACTCCTTTGAGGGAACCGATGAGCACCGACCGGCCCGAGCCCGCCCCCATGCCGACTGAATCCGCCGGGACCGCGTCCGCCGGGACCGCGTCCGACGGGCCCGCGCCCGATGCGCCAGCGTTCGGCCGGTTGGGCGAGCAGGGCCGCCTGATCGTGCACCTGGGCCGCTGGATCGTGTTGGGCGCGGTGTCGGGGGTGCTCGCCGGGTCGGCCTCGTACGTGTTTCTCGAAGCCCTCGAGCGGGTGACCGGTGCTCGGATCGATCGGCCGTGGCTGCTGTACCTGCTGCCGCCGGCGGGCCTGGCGGTTGGCGCGGTGTACCACTACCTGGGCGGTCGCTCGGCCGGCGGCAACGCGATGATCATCGACGAGATCCACGAGCCGACGGCGTGGCTGCCGCGGCGCCTCGCCCCCCTCGTGCTGGTGGGCACGCTCACGAGTCACCTGTTCGGGGCCTCGGTCGGCCGCGAGGGCACCGCCATCCAGATGTCGGGCAGCCTGACCGACCTCGCCTCGCGGCTGCTCCGCCTTCGACCCGGGGATCGCCGCACCATGCTGATCGCTGCGATCGCGGCCGGGTTCGGTTCGGTGTTCGGCGTTCCGCTCGCCGGCGCCGTTTTCGCGCTCGAGGTGCAGGCGATAGGGCGGGTTCGCTACGACGCGCTCGTGCCGGCACTCACCGCCTCGCTGGTCGGCGACCTGACCGTGCGGGGGCTCGGCCACCGCCACGCACCACGACCCCAGTTGGGTGTCGATCTCGACGTAGCGCTCGCGGCGAAGGTGGCGCTGGCGGGGCTGCTGTTCGGCCTCGCCGGGGTCGCGTTCATGGAGTTGACCGATCTGATCCGCCGCCTCGCCGCCCGCGTCTCGTGGCCGCCGCTGCGACCGGTCGTCGGCGGCGTCGCGACCATCGCGCTGGTCGCCGTGTTCGGCCGCGACGAGCTGGGCCTCTCGCTGCCGCTCATCGACCATGCGCTCGCGGGGCAGCGCGGCTCGCTGGCCCTGCCGGTGCTCAAGATCGTGTTCACCGCAATCGCGCTCGGGTCGGGCTTTCCAGGCGGCGAGGTGACGCCGCTGTTCGTCATCGGGTCGACGGCTGGCGCCGCGATCGCGCCCGCGCTCGGGCTACCGGTTGCGCTGCTGGCGGCCGTCGGGTTCGTGGCGGTGTTCGCCGGCGCAGCCAACACGCCGCTCGCGTGCACGATCATGGGGGTCGAACTGTTCGGCAGCGCTGCGATCGTTCCCCTCGCGATCGGGTGCGTGGTCGCGTACGTGTTCTCGTCGCATCGGGGCATCTACCCCACGCAGCGGATCGGTGTGGCGAAGGGCGAAGTGGCGATCGTGGGGTCGCCGCGCGTGCGCGACTGGTCCGACCGTGGGAGCGACCCGCTCCGGCGCTGACACTGGACAGGTGTCCAGTACGCTGGGCGCCATGGTTGACGCTCCGCCGAACATCGTGACCGGGACGACGCCGCAGGTCGACGCCGACGATCCGACGCTCGTGCACTCGTTCATCGGCGATGCCTGGGGGCTGTTCTTCGCCCAGGGTGGCGTCGTCGCGGCGGCGGCGCTGCGAGCGATGGAGTCGGTTCTCGACCGCCCCGATCTGCGACTCGCGAGCGCCAGCGCGGTGTTCTGCCTGCCCGTCGCGTGCGGTCCGGTGGCCACCCGGGTCGAAGTGCTGCGCAACGGGCGGCGCGGTGCCCAGGTGTTCGGTGCGTTGCGCGACGCCACGGCGCCTCCGGACGCGTCGAACGTGGCGGTCACCGCCGTCTTCACCGACCCGATGCTCGACGGCCCGCGCCTGTCGCCCCTTCGTCGGCCCGCCGTGTTCGGCGCGCCGCCCGAGGTCACGCCGGTGGTGCAACGTCCCGACTCGGTGCTCGACTACCCGCTCGGGTTCCTCGACAACACCGAATGGCAGGTCGCCGCAACCGACACAGCCGGCGCCGACGACACAGGCGGCTCTGCTCCGCGGATCGCGCTGTGGTTCCGGTTCACCGACCCGCCGGCGCCTGCCGGTGGGCCGTGGGATCCGGCGATCCTCACGATTCCCGGCGACGCGCTGGGCTCGGCGTTGGTGCCTGCGCTCGGCGACGGAACTCGCCCCGTGGGCAGCGTCTCGCTCCAGATCTCGCTGCATGTGTTCGGCGAGGCGCGCGGCACCTGGATCGGCATCGATTCGACCTGCACGAACGTGGGCAACGGGCTCGCCAACGGCGTGCTGCACCTGTGGAGCGAGACCGGCGAGCACATCGCGACGGTCACCCAGACAGCGATGCTGCGATCCCTCGGCTGAGGGTCACGCCGGTTCGGCCGCCGCCTGGTCGCGTGCCCAGCGATAGTCGGCCTTGCCCGCCGGCGAGCGCTCGATGCGGTCGCGGACGATGAACGCCTTCGGCAACTTGTAGCGGGCGAGGTGCTTCGAGCATTCGGCGAGCAGCGACTCGTCGTCGAGCATCGCACCCTCGGCGGCCACGACGATCGCGACGACCTCCTGGCCCCAGCGCTCGGACGGTCGACCCACCACGATCACGTCGGAGACGCCCGGATGTGCGGCGACGGCGCGTTCCACCTCCTCGGCGAAGATCTTCTCGCCGCCCGAGTTGATCGTGACGGCGTCGCGGCCGAGCAGCTCGACGTCGCCATCGGGCAGCAGGCGCGCCCGGTCGCCCGGGATGGAATGCCGGACGCCCTCGATGACCGGGAACGTGCGCGCCGTCTTCGCCGCATCGCCGAGGTAGCCGAGCGGCACCTCGCCGCGCTGCGCGAGCCATCCGATCTCGTCGTCGTCCGGCTCGAGGATTCGGGTCATCGTCGCGTCGACCACGACCGTGTCGGAGATCCGCTCGAACGTGCCGCTCGTGACCTCGCCGCCGGCGGCCGACAGCTTGTTCATCTGGATACCCGTCTCCGACGAACCGACCGCGTCGCGCAGCAGCACGTGGGGCAGCAGGTCGAGCAAACGGGCTTTGACCGTCGGCGTCATCGGCGCGCCGCCGTTCGAGATCGCGAGCAGGCTCGACAGGTCGTAGCGGTTGCGTTCGAGCTCGTCGATCATCGGGCGCGCCATGGCGTCGCCGACCAGCGCGATGGCGCTCACCTTCTCCCGTTCAGCGATCCGGAGCGCGTCGGCGGCGTCGAAGCGCGTCACGTCGTCGGGGATGACGACGGCGCTGCCGTTGGTGAAGGCGTGGAACGATCCCCATTGTGCGGCGCCGTGCATGAACGGCGGAATCATCAACAGCCGGATCAGCCCGCCGCCGTTGCGCGCGTTCTCGGCGACCGCCTCGTACGACGTCATCGCGTCGGGGCTGCCGAAGGGCCGGCCGCCCATGGCCTGCACGAAGATGTCGTGCTGGCGCCACAGCACACCCTTGGGCATCCCCGTCGTGCCACCCGTGTAGATGGCGTACAGGTCGTCCGGCATCGGCGTGACGGGGGGAGGGGTCGGGGCCGCAGCGGCAAGACAGTCCTCGTAGGCGAGCGCGCCGTCGAGCAGCGCGTTGCCCGAGTCGTCGGCGACCTGGATGAGCAGCTCGATCCGCGGGAGCTCTGCGCGCACACGCTCGACGACCGGCGCGAAGTCGGCGTGGAACAGCAGCGCGGTCGCCTGCGAGTCGTTGAGCAGGTAGAGCAGCTCCTCGTCGACGTAGCGGTAGTTCACGTTCATCGGAACGGTTCGGGCTCGGTAGGCGCCGAGCCAGGTTTCGATCCACTCGTTGCCGTTGCGGAGGTAAATCGCCACGTGGTCCTGGCCGGACTCGTGGCCCGCCAACTCGGATCGCTCGCGCCGATGGCCCAGCCCGGCCGAGGCGAGCACCTGGGCGAAGCGGTTGATGCGCTCGTCGATTTGGGCAAACGTGAGCCTGCGGTCGCGCCACACGACCGCTTCCCGGTCGGGAACCTCCGCGGCGATGGCTCCGAATACCGACGACAGGTTGAACTCGGTGCGCTGAGCGGTCATGGCGTCCCCCGTGCGTTGCGCGGGCGGACGGCCCGCAGTGCGATCGGCGCCCACCGTAGGCCGTGCCCGCCCGCTGCGGGACCGACCCCGCTCAGAGCTCGTCGACCTCGGACAGATCGTCTTCGACCGCTCCGTCGTGCTCCCATTCGCCCTTGCGGTGCGCGGCGCGCCCGACGAGGTGGGCCGACACGGGTGCGGTCAGGAACTGCAGCGCGACGATCAACACGAGCGCCGCGACCGCGCCGAGCGGTCTGAGTTGCAGGGCCGCGCCGACCGCAACGAGCAGGAGACCGAGCGTGGGCGGCTTGGTCGCGATGTGCATCCGCACGAACAGATCGGCGAAGCGCACCTGGCCGATCCCTGCGAGCGCGACGAACAGGGCGCCGACCGCGATGAGCACCGAGCCGCCGATATCGGCGAGTTGGGCGGCGAGGGTGGCCGTCATCGCCGGCCCTCGATGAACCGGGCGACGATCGAGGTGCCGAGGAACCCGACGAGCGCGACGACGACGCCGACGATCAGGAAGGTGGAGCGATCGGTGTAGGCCGACCAGGCGATCATCGCGATCACGACGATCGTCAGCAGCCCGTCGGCCGACACGAGACGGTCCGACAGGTTCGGCCCGATGACGAGCCGATAGCAGAAGCCCGCGCCGCCGAGGGCGAGAAGTGCCAGTGCGGCGACGATCATGAGGCGACCTCCGAGCTCGGTCCCGACGTGTCGCCGCAGATCGCTGCGCGTTCCTCGGCCGTGCCGAACGCGTCGACGACCCGTCGCTCCAGGTCGATCACGTCGTCGATCACCGAATCCCGGTTCTCGTAGGACATGACGTGGATGAACAGCACCGGTGGACGGCCCCGGGCGTCGACGGTCATCGTGCCGGGTGTGAGGGTGATGGCGTTCGCGATCACCGTCGCGAGGCGACCGGACCGCGTTCGCAGCCGCACGGCGATCACGGCCGGCCGGATGCCGCTCCGCTCCGACGGCGCCAGCACCTCCTTGGCCACCGCCACGTTCGACAACACCAGCGCCTTCGCGAACCACACGGCGAACGACAGCGCGGGCCCGATCCGCACGGTCACGGGATCGTCCCCGAGGGTCGACGGAGGCACGAGCATCGTGAGGATCGCGCCGAGGATCACGCCGTTCGCCACGTTCTGCGCGGTGACCTCGCCCCACAGGAGCACCCACATGGCGGCGAGCCATCCGGCAAGCGCGGCGCGTCCGAGCCGGTCGCCGCGCGTCACGGCAGCACCGTACGCAGGTAGTCGTGCGGGTCGAGCAGCGCCGTCGAGGCCCGTTCGCACAGCGAATACAGGGGCCCGGCGAAGACGGCGAGCGCGACCGATACCGCAACCAGCACACCCGTCGCTCCCAGCATCGGTACCGTCGCACCCCAACGGGCGGTCGGCCCGTCTTCGGGCTCGACGACCAGTTCGACCTCGCCCCAGAACGCGCCGTTCCAGATCTTCGACATCGAGAACAGCGTGAGCAGGCTGACCGCGAGGCTCACTGCGACCACGAGACCCTGGCCGGCGTCGAGGCCGGAGCGAATGATGCCGAGCTTGGCGACGAATCCGGCGAAGGGCGGGATGCCCGCCAAGCTGAGCGCGGGCAGCAGGAACAGCCAAGCGAGGATCGGGAACCTGCGGGCGAGCCCACCGACTCGCGTCAGTCCCGACGATCCGGCGCCGTGGTCGACGAGTCCGCCCACCAGCAGCAGCGTGCTCTTCAGCACGATCTGGTTCAGCGCATAGAAGATCGCGGCGGCGATTCCCGCCACGGTGAACAGCCCGAGTCCCAACACCATGTAGCCGATCTGACTGACGATGTGGAAGCTCAGGATGCGCTTGATGTCGTTCTGCGCGATCGCGCCGAGCACGCCGATGATCATCGTGAGCCCAGCGATCACCAGCAGGAACCGCGAGATGCGGTCGTCCTTCGCGATCAACAGCGTCTGCGTGCGGATCATGCAGTAGATGCCGACCTTGGTGAGGAGGCCCGCGAAGATCGCGGTGACTGCCGTCGGGGCGGTGGGGTAGCTGTCGGGGAGCCAGAAGAACAACGGGAACACGGCGGCCTTGATGCCGAACACCACGAACATCAGCAGGGCGAACGCAACGCGCATCCCGTGCGGCAGGGTGTGCATCCGCTCGGAGATGTCGGCCATGTTGACCGTGCCGAGCGCGGCGTACAGCAGCGCGAGCAGCACCACGAAGAAGGTCGAGGCGACCAGGTTGATCACCACGTAGGTCATGCCGGAACGGACCTGGTCGAGGCGCCCGCCGAGCGTGATGAGGATGTAGCTCGCCGTCAGCATCATCTCGAACGCGACGAACAGGTTGAACAGGTCGCCGGTGAGGAACGAGAGGAACACGCCGGCGGCGAGCACGAGGTACACGGGGTGGAACGACGGCTGTTCCTGCTCGGTGCCGGGCTGGCCCATCGCGAACACCAAGACGGCGAGGAGCACCACGGCGGACACGACCGCCATGAGGCCCGAGAGGCGATCGGCCACGAGCGCGATGCCCATCGGAGCATCCCAGCCGCCCATGTGAGCGATCGCGGTGCCGTGGGCGTCGGTGTGGCGAAGGATCGCCACCGCGGCGACGAGTGCGGTCGACAACGCGATGGTGCCGATCGCCCGCTGGGCGTTGCGTTGACGCCCGAACGCCATCGATGCTCCTGCGCCGAACAGGCAGGCCAGCACGGGGAGCGGCAGGAGCAGCCTCATGCCTGCGCCTCCGCGATCGGACCCGGCGCGATCGAGGGATCTGCGGCTGCGGCGGCGACCTCGAGTTCTTCGTCGTCGAGCTCTGCCGCCGCCGCGAGCAGCGCGATCCGACGGTCCTCCAGGTCGTCCTCGACCAGATCGTTGCCGGTGAGCTGCCAGCTGCGGTGGGCGAGCGCCAGCAGGAACGCGGTGACCGCGAACGAGATGACGATCGCGGTCAGCGCGAGCGCCGGTGGCATCGGGTCGGCGATCACCTTGCCGTCGGTCGAACCGACGATGCCGGCGACGCCCCGCCGACCGCCCGAGAGGAGCAGCAGCAGGTTCGCCCCGTGCCCGAGCAGGCCGAGGCCGATGATCAGCCGGCTGAGCCGCCGCTGCAGCAGCAGGTACGTGCCGAGCGAGAACATGAGGGCCGTCGACGCGGCGAGGACGATGCTCATCGGTCGGACTCCTGACGGCGATACGGGTTGTTGAGCGACGGCATCGTCTCGCCGAACGCCACGAGCAGCATGAGGATCGTGCCGATCACCACCAGCGCGACACCGAGATCGAAGAACTGGGCGGTGTTGATGTGCACCGCCCCGTAGAACGGCAGGTGGAGGTCGAACTTCGCGTGTTCCATGACCGAGCGGCCGACGATCACCGGCACGACCACCGTGGTGGCCGACAGCATCAGACCCGACCCCTGGATGGTCCACGGGCGGAACGGCACCGTGCGCCGCACCTCGTCGATGCCGCCGGAGAGGTACCGCAGCGAGATGCCGGCGCCCACGACGAGTCCGCCGACGAATCCGCCGCCCGGGCGGTTGTGCCCGGTCATCAGCAGGAAGATCCCCAGCAGCAGCGTCGAGTGGAACACGATCTGCACGACGACGTCGAGGATGAGCGAGCGCCTCATGGGGTCCTCCGTCGGCGTCGGAGCCGTTCGGGACGGATGGGCGCGAACGTGCGGAGCTCGTGGCGCTCGCGGCGGGCCAGGCGAACGAGCCCGTACACGCCGAGACCGGCGATCGAGAGCACGGTGATCTCGCCCATCGTGTCGAACCCGCGGAAGTCGACGATCACGACGTTGACCACGTTCCGCCCGCCGCCGTCGTCGAGGGAGCGGGCGATGAACTCGTCCGATACCGGCGCCTCGGTGCGCAGCCCGACGGCGGCGACGATGAACACGAACACGGCGATGCCCACGGCCGCCGACACGGCCACGCGCATCCAGTGCCCCGCACGGGTGGAGCGGTCGCTGAAGCGGTTGGGCAGTTTGCGCAGCACCAACACGAACACCACGGCGCCGAGCGTGTCGATGCACACCTGCGTGAGCGCGAGGTCGGGGGCGCCTTGCAGGATGAACACGAGACCCATGCCGTAGCCCACCGCGCTGAGGCACAGCACTGCGGCGATTCGTTCCTGCACCACGGTCGCGGCGATCCCTCCGGCGACGATCAACGCGGCGGCGGCCCAGTCGCCCGGGCCGGTGGTGAGTGGGGGCAGGTCGGGGAACGGCATGCCGAGCAGGGCGACGCCGGGGACGATGGCGATCACGGTGAGCGTGACGCCCAGGTACAGCGGGAGCGAACCGGGTTGCACGACGGCGGTCACGCGATCCGCGAGGCGCAGCGTGCCTTTGAGGAGCGCGCTGTAGGCGCGTTGCCCGGTGACCGGCGACGCGCCCCGAACGAGCATCCGGTTGACGCCGACGCGGCCGACGACCAGGGCCGAACCGCCGATGATCACGCACGCGGTCAGCAGCAACGGGAGCGTGAATCCGTGCCACAGCGAGAGGTGGAGATGACGACGCTGCACGCCGTCGATGGAGCCGGCGGCGACGCCGACGAGCCGCGACGCCCAGCCGGGCGCGAGTCCCAGCACGATCGTGACGGTCGCGAGCGGAACCGACACGGCCCAGAATGCCGTGGCGGGTGGCGGCGCGGCGGCGACTGGCCCGGTGGCGCTCTCGGCCGCGGCCGAGCCCGGCGATGCCGGACGGTCGGTGCCGACCTCGACGGTGGTGAACGCGCCGAGGAGCAGGCGTGCGGTGTAGGCGAAGGTGAGGGCAGATCCGGCGACGAGCCCAGCGAGCACCACGGCCGAGCCGCCAGCGTGGGCGTTGGCGAGCGCGTCGAACGCCGCCTCCTTCCCGACGAACCCGAACACCAACGGGAGCCCGGCCATCGACGCACACGATGCCGCGAACACGACCTGTGCCGGCCGCCACCCCGGCCCGTACCGTCCGAGCGCCCGGATGTCGCGAGTGTGGGCCATGTGGTCGACCATGCCGACCACCAGGAACAGCGCCGCCTTGAACGCGGCGTGGGCGACGAGCACGACGATGCCGGCCTCGGTCGATTCGCGAGTCCCCGTGCCGAAGATCACTACGAGGAACCCGAGTTGGCTCACCGTGCCGCCGGCGAGGATGCCCTTCAGGTCGACCTCGCGCAGCGCCTTGAGCGCACCCGTGATCATCGTGACGAGCCCGACGCCCCACACGATCGGTCGCCAGGCCGGCTGGTCGACGAAGACGGGTGCCAGCCGTGCGATCAGGTAGACGCCCGCCTTCACCATGGTGGCCGAGTGCAGCAGGGCGCTCACCGGGGTGGGCGCCACCATCGCACCCGAGAGCCAGGCGGAGAACGGGAACTGTGCCGACTTGGCGAACGCGCCGATGAGCGCGAGCACCATGCCGACCGTCGCTGCGGTGCCGGTCGGCGGATGGTCGACGAGTCGCGACAGGTCGGAGGTTCCGGCGGCGTTCGCGATCAGCACGAAGCCACCGAGCATCGCGAGGCTGCCCGCGCCGGTCGTGAGCAGGGCCTGGAGGGCCGAGGCGCGGGCGGTGGGGTTGGTGTCGTCCCAGCCGATCAGGAGGTAGGACGAGATCGACGTGAGTTCCCACGCGACGAACAGCGTGGGGAGGTTCGATGCGACCACCACGCCGACCATCGCCCCGGTGAAGACGAGCAGGAGTCCGGCGAGGCGAGCGAGCGGGCGATCCGATGCGTGGTCGAAGTAGCTCCACGCGTAGAGCAGTACGAGCGATGCGACGACGGAGACGACGAGCACCATCACGAGCGAGAAGCCGTCGAGTCGAACCGCGAGATCGAGGTGAAGGTCTGGTACCCAGCGCACCACTTGGGCGGGCCGATGCCCGTCGAGCACGTCGCCCGCGTGCGTGATCGCCCACCCGGTGGTCGCCGCGGGGATCGCTGCGGCGAGCGGAAACGCGATGCGCCCGAGGCGGCGGCCGGTCGCGACGAGAGCGAGGCCTCCGATCAGATGGGCGACGACGAGAGCGATCACGGGGAAGTACTTCCGGGGAGGGAGCGGGGGAGTGGGGAGCCGGCGAGCGGTGAGGGGCGAGCGGCGATGCGTGTCGCCACGCCGGGGTTCGGACGAACCGGACGCCGGGGAACCATTGTCCCCCGGCGTCCGGCCGGCCAGTGAAGGTCACCGATGGGTCACGAGGACCCGACGGTCAGACCGGGGTGGCGGTGTGGTGCTTGTGCGCCTCCTCGTCGAGCCAGGGGGTGACGTCCTGATGGGTGAACTCGGGGTAGGCCATCACGCCCATTTCGGGACGGTCGAGGCCTTCGAGCTCGTCGGCCTCCTTGGAGCGGATGCCGCCCTTGGTCAGCTTGTTCTGGATGAAGAAGAAGCCGTAGGCGATTCCCAGGATCACGGTCCAGAGGACCACGACTCCGATGGCCTGCGCTCCGAGCTGGCGGGCACCGAGCCCGAAGTCGCCGCCCAGGATTCCCATCACGCCCTTCTTGGACTCGGCGGCAGCGCCCTCGGTCGTCACGTTCCAGCCGGCGCCGTAGGTGCCGTTGGCGAAGATGCCGACGGCGAGCACACCGAAGCTGCCGCACACCCCGTGGACCGAGATGGCGCCGACGACGTCGTCGATGCCGCGCTTCTCGAAGAACTCAACCGAGAAGACCACCAGCACGCCGGCGATGATGCCGATGACGGCGGCGGCCCACGGGTCGACGAACGCGCAGGGAGCCGTGATGGCGACGAGGCCGGCGAGCATGCCGTTGGCCATCATGCCGGGGTCAGGCTTCTTGTCCCGGGTGTACATCATGAACAGGATGTTCGCGATGGCGCCGAACGCACCGGCGATGGCCGTGTTGGCCGCCACCGTCGCGAACTGCACGTCGGTCGCAGCGAACGTCGACGCCGCGTTGAACCCGAACCAGCCGAACAGCAGGATGAACGTGCCGAGCATGGCCATCGGGATGTGGTGACCGGGGATGGCGTTGGCCGAGCCGTCCTTGTTGAACTTGCCGATGCGGGGACCCAGCACAAGGGCGCCGGCCAACGCGGCCACACCGCCGGCGGCGTGGACGACGCCGGAGCCGGCGAAGTCGACGTAGCCGAGGCCGAGGTCGAGCGAGTTGCCCAGCTGCGACAGCCAGCCGCCGCCCCAGGTCCATGCGGCGAAGATCGGGTAGTAGATGGCGCCGCAGAAGATGCCCCAGCCCATGAACGACTTCCACTCCCAGCGTTCGGCCATCGAACCCGTGGGGATCGTCGCCGTGGTGTCCATGAAGGCCACCATGTAGAGGAAGAAGCCGAGGGCACCGGCGCCGCCGGCGCCGCGCAGATCGGTCAGCGCGAAGCCTCCCTTGTAGAGGAAGATCCAGTGACCGGAGCCGATGAAGGCATCACCGACGGCGCTGTCCATGCCGACGAGGGGGAGGCTGAACCCGCCGAAGGCGAACCCGAAGCCGAGGAAGAAGAACCCAACGAAGCCGAGGGCGAAGATCGCGAAGTTCGTCGACACCACGTGAGCCGCGTGCTTCGCCCGGCAGAAGCCGGTCTCGACCAGGGCGAACCCGGCCTGCATGAAGATGACGAGCACTGCGCCGATCACGACCCACAGCAGGTTCAGTTGCTGCCCGGTGACTGCGATGGGCTCGGCGTCCTGAGCGCCGGCCAGTTCGGGCAACGCGACGAGCGCGGTGGCCGCCAAGGCGGTGACGGTCGCGGCCTGACGCCAGCGCCGTGACCGGCCTAGGAGGGACATCGGGGGTCGTTTCATGAGTGTGGTCCTTTCCGAACGGGACGGCATCGGTGCGAGCGCCGTTGCTTGCGTCCGATGGCGCTGAACGTAAGGAGGTGGTGTCACGCGGTCGTATCGCAAGTGTGAACTGACGGTTTCCAGATGGCGCGTCGTTGGACAGGTGCGCCGCCGTGTGTCGAAACTCCGGTGATGGACTCTCCGCAGGAACTCAACCCGGCCAAGGTGCGCGCCGGGCTCGCGATCGTGACCGCCATCTTCTTGGTGTCGGCGGTGCTGATCGTCGTGGTCGACGACGCGATCGGCCGGTCGATCTTCTTCGCCGTGGCCGCGCTCACGATGGTGCGCATCGCTCTGCTGGCCCGGTCCCTCCGAAAGGAACGGGCCGCGGCGCGATAGGCCGGGCCGACCGACTAGACGTCCATCACCGCGAGCGCGCCCCGCGGCGCCGGACCGCGGGCGCGGGGTGTCATTCGCGTGGCGGTGTTGGTTTTCGGTGTTCGTCGAGGCGGCCGGTGATGCGGTCGCTGTCGCGTTCG
>WBZL01003708.1_pt1 | contig 13749 bp, 18 predicted proteins | sample 5204291 | NCBI WGS metagenome assembly WBZL01 (sample SAMN12344345, study PRJNA552823) | activated sludge metagenome | biome: Activated sludge suspended growth; feature: Nitrification reactor; material: Wastewater; isolation source: activated sludge from nitrification reactor of wastewater...
CACCTGGCCCCGGGCATCGCTGACCAGGCGGAACACCTGGCTGCGGGGGCGCACCTCGCAACGGCCCGTGGCCACGGCTTCGTCCAGCAGGGCCGCCCGGGCGCTCCCCTTGGCGCCGCTGGCGCAGCCGTAGCTGCCGCAGTAGCCGGAATACTCGCAGGCCCGCCGCGCGCCCTTGGGGTGCGACAGGATGGCGCGGGGCAGCGGCAGGGCGCGGTAGCCCAGCCTGGCGCAGGCCGCGTCGATCCAGGCCGATACCGGGTGTTCCAGGGTGGGCGGATAGGGGAAATCCGGCGTCGAGCGCGGCTCCAGGAAAGGATGGGCCACGACCCGGCCGGAGATGCCCACCACCCGTTCCACCTCGGCGTAGTAGGGCTCCAGGTCGTCGTAGGCGATCGGCCAGTCCACCACGTTGGCGCCGGGGATGGGGCCGAATTCGGAGCGCAGGCGGAAATCCACCGGCTTCATGCGGTGGAAGAAGCCGGACATGAAGTTGCTGGAGCCCCCCACCACGTTGCCGTTCCAGAAATCCCACCCCGACTCCCGGGTGGGGGTTCCCCGCCAGCCCGTATCGTTGGCCTCCTCGTCGTCGGCCTCCTCGATGACGTGCTGCTGTTCGCGCAGATCCGGCGTGTAGGCGCCGCGCCGGCAGCAGGCCAGCTCGTCCTTGAAGAAATCCCCTTCCCTGAACCAGGGGCCCTTCTCCAGCACCAGCACGCGCTTGCCGGCCATGGCCAGGCGCCAGGCCACCGCCCCGCCGCCGGCGCCGCTGCCGATGACGCAGACGTCGAACTCGCTCATTTCAACGCGCCGTGGCGCTTGTCGGGGGTGGGCCGGGGGTAGCCGGGCTGATGCCGCAGCCAGGACCAGCCGACGCCGTCCGGATTGCCGCCGTAGACCGGATCGCAAAGCAAGGCCTCGCACAGGTAAAGGAGCAGGGTGGCCAGCCAGTTCTCCCCCTTTTCCGTGCCAGCCACCTCCCGCAGCACCCCTTCCCGACGCAAGGGATCCAGGTCGACGAAGGAAGCCCGGTGGCGCTGGCGGCAGAGCCCCTCCAGCCAGTCCACGCCCTTCAGGATGAAGTCCTGCTCTTCCCGATCCCCCGCCGGGTCGGACAGGACGCCCTGCAGATAAGCCAGGGCCCGGATTTCCCGGGCGCCCGGCGCGCCCGGTTCGGCGGGAAACAGATGTTCCTGCACCGCCGCCAGCACCGGCCAGGGGTTGGCCACCCGGGGAATCGCGCTCGCGGCGGGCAGGACAAACAGGGCGGCAAGACCGCCGGCGCCGGCGATCAGGAATGCCCGCCGTGTCGCCAGGAGTCGATGCCGTGTCGCCAGATCGCCGTTGTTCATGGTGGGGCGAGGTTAGCACCGATCCGGGACGGCGCGGGCACGGACCCGGTGGCCACCAGCACCGAGAAACCCTATTTATGTCCAGGACATAATAAGTTCAGCTTCAAATATTTCCGAGTTATTTCTTGAACTATTCATTAATTGTCCTAGACAAATAAATACGGTGTTCGACACCGTGCCATCCGCGATCCCTTCCACTCAAGGAGAAGACCATGCAGACCCTTCGCGTTGACTACCCCGAACATGATCTGACTTTCGCCATGGCCAGCGAAATGGCCAAGTCCGCCGCCTGCGACAGTCAGATGCAGAGCCCCACCATCATTTCCTGGCACCAGCATGGCAGCGATTCGGTGTCGCCCAGCTACGACGGCATCGACCCCCAATCCTGGTGGGGCAAGTACGGAGCGGGCAACGGCGGCCGCCTGGAGGTCAGCGTGGGCGACCAGTACGATTTCATCCTCATGGAGACCCGCGGCTACGAGACCGTGGGCAGGTTGCCCGTCAGCAACCTGGTGGCCGAGGACGGCGTGGAATACATCTGCCTGACCCCCATGCTGGGCGACGGCGCCAGGCCCAGCGAACGCGCCTGCGTGCCCCTGGACGAGTGGATGGCCAACCAGTACTGAAACCCCGGCGCCGCCGGCGGATGCCGGCGGCCACCCTCATACCCCCCGGACAGGCTCCTGGGTGGCCGCCACCTCCAGGATGGCGCGCGGCAGGGCTTTGGAGGCGCCCAGGTGGCCGGTGACGCGCACCGCCACGTCAGGGTGACGGGCGCGGAAGGCCGCCACCGCCTCGGGGATATCCTCCGCGACATGGGTGCCGGCGGCGAGGAAATAGGGAAACAGCACGATCTCGCGCGCGCCCAGGGCGACGCAGCGGTCCAGGCCGGCGGGAATGTCCGGCTCGGCGAGTTCCAGAAAGGCGGACTCCACATGATCGATGCCGGGTGAGCGCAGGTCGCGCACGCGCACGGCCAGGCGCCGGACTTCCTCGTTGGAGGCCAGGCGCCGGCTGCCGTGGGCGACGATGAGCAGATGACGGGGCGACACGGCGGCGGGCCTCAGGGCCTGTGAAGAAATCGTAGCGAGCGGCCCGAGAGCAAGGCGGACGGAGCGCAGCGACGAGACATATCAGATCGATAGGCGAGAAGCGAGCACCGCCCAACGCAGCTATCGGGACGCGCAGTAGATTTATTCACAGGCGCTCAGTTGATGCTGCCGGTATTGGGATTGTCCGCCATGGCGTCGAAGATCGCGCGCAACCCCGGGGAGCGGACGCCGGCGTGGGTTTCCGTCTCCAGATATTCCCGGCGATTGGCCTCCGATTCGAAGTAGATCTTCATGCGGCCGGATCCCTGCCCCTCGATGACGAAGGGGGCTTCGGCCAGGTTGGTGACGTCGTTCAGGGTGATGGGGTCGCGGGTGCAGGTGATCATGGCGCTTCCTTTCAGGGATAGAGGGACAGGCGGGCGATGCAGAGATCCACTCGCATCTCCCTGCCGATGGCGACCAGGCCGATGCGGCGCAGGGCGGAAAGATCCAGGGGGACGTCGATGCGGTGGGGTCGGAACGCGGCGAACGGCAGGCGCAGCGTTCGCCAGGCGGGCGCCGCCGCGAAGGACGCCCGGTAGGACTGCCAGACGATGCGGGTGTCGGCGGTGCGCAGGTGCAGGTTGTAGGTTTCGCCGTTGCCATACACCTCGATCTCCACGCCGGCGTAATCCCGCGCGTCGAGCGGGCCGTGCCGGTCCAGGTCCAGGCTGGCCTGGGCGAAGCCGCCGTCGTTCTCCAGGCTGACTTCGCCGGTGAGGCGCAGGCAGGGCCGGCCTTCCACCCGGGCGGGCTCCAGGCGGGCGCGGGAGACGCCGCCCATGACCGTGTCGGTGACCGCGCGCCAGGTGGCGCCATGAGTGGCACCGTTGTTGGCGCCCAGGCCGGGATCGCGGCGGTCGTCGAGGACCAGGGGCTCGGCGGCCATCACGCAGCCGCTCCAGCCCAGGGCAAACAATACGGCGATGATGCGGGCCATGGCATGGCTCAGCGTCCGGCCGCCGCGGCGCGGCCGTGTTCGACGCGGATCAGGCCGGACAGGTCGAAGCCGGCCTGGCGGGCGCGGTCCAGCAGGTCCTTCAGCGTTGCCTCGGGCAGGCTGGGCGCGCGCGCCAGAATCCAGAAGTAGCCATGGTCGGGACCCGCCACCATGGACCAGTTGTAGTCCGGGTCCAGGGCCATGACGTGATAGCCGCCGTAGAAGGGACCGAAGAAGCTGACCTTGAGGCTGCCCACCTCGGGACCCTCCAGGAAATAGGCGCGGCCCCGGGCCTCGCGCCAGGCGCCCTTGGCCGGGTCGAAGCCGCGGTTGAGCACGTCGATGCCGCCGTCGTCGCGCCGGGCATAGGTGGCCGATACGTCGCTGAGGCCGCGCTCGAAGCCGTGATCCAGGCGCGCGATCTCGTGCCAGGTGCCCAGGTAGCGCTCGGCCTGGAAGCCGCGTACCGGCGTGACGCCATCGGGCACGCCGGTGCAGCCGGCCAGGGTCAGCACCGCCAGCAGGAGCAGGACCAGGACAGGCAGCCGCTTCAGCATGGCGACACCCCGGCTGACATCGGCAGTTGTCCCAGCACCGGCTCCCCGCGCCAGCCCGGCTTGGCCAGCAGCATCTGCACCGTGCCCAGGTCGCGTTCGCGGAAGCCCGCCTCGCAGTAGGCGAAATAAAACAGCCACATGCGCAGGAAGGATTCCGGGTAGCCCAGGGCGCGCACGGCGTCCACGGCGCCCAGGAAGTTGTCGCGCCAGCGCGCCAGGGTCTCGCCGTAGTGGGGGCCGATGTCCTCCAGGTGCACGGCACGCAGGTCGCTGGCCTGCGTCAGGCTCGCACTCAGGGCGGTGACGCTGGGCAGGAAGCCGCCCGGGAAGATGTGCTTCTGGATGAAGTCCACCTCGCCCAGGGCCGCCTGATAGCGCTGGTCGGCGATGGTGATGGCTTGCAGCAGCATGGTCCCCTCGGGCTTGAGCAGGCGGGCGCACTGGCGGAAGTAGGTGTCCAGGTTGGCGGCGCCCACCGCCTCCACCATCTCGATGGACACCAGCTTGTCGTACTGGCCGTCCAGGTCGCGGTAGTCGGTGAGGCGCACCTCCACCCGGTCGGACAGCCCCGCCGCCGCCGCCCGCGCGCGCGCCAGTTCGTACTGTTGGCGCGACAGGGTGGCGGTGGTCACCCGGCAGCCATAACGGCCCGCCGCGTGCAGGGCGAAGCCGCCCCAGCCGGTGCCGATCTCCAGCACGTGATCGCGCGGCGCGAGATCCAGCTTGCGGCAGATGCGTTCCAGCTTGGCGGTGGAGGCCTCGGCCAGCGTCATCTCCGGCCGCTCGAACACGGCGCTGGAATACATCAGGGTCTCGTCCAGCCAGAGCCGGTAGAAGTCGTTGCCCAGGTCGTAGTGGGCGGCGATGTTGCGCCGGCTGCCGGCGCGGGTGTTGCGGTTGCGGCGGTGGGCAAGCCAACGCAGCGGCGCCGACAGTCGCGCCAAGCCGGTCTCCATGCCATCCACCACCGCCCGGTTGCGCAGCAGCAGGCGCAGCAGGCCGGTGAGGTCGTCGCTGTGCCAGTCGCCGGCCATGTAGGACTCGCCGGCGCCGACGCTGCCGCCAAAGGCCACCCGGGGCCAGAAATCAGGATTCATCACGCTCACCCGCGCCTCGGGCAGGCCGGCGCCGAAACGGTGCAGGCGCCCGCCTTCCTGGATCAGCAGGGTGCCTTGGCCAAGGCCCTCTAACCGCCGTAGCACCGCACGCCGGGCCAGGGCCTCAAGGGGAGAGGCGGCGGGCGCCGCCAGTTCGGGACGGATGAGGACGGTATCGTTCATGCGGAAGTCTCCCGGGGGTTGTCGGCCGCCGGCGGGTGGTCGAACACCGGCGCGCCCTTGAACCACAGGCGCAGGGCCTGCCAGTAGATGCCGAACACCACCTGTCCGGTCATGAAGGGGAAGCGCGCCAGGGCCCAGGCCAGGTTGAGGCCGGTGAGCGGTCGGCGGCGCAGGCTGAGGGTGGCGTCGAACACCTTGTCGCCGCGCTCCAGGTCCTCCAGGTGCAGCAGCAGGGTGTCGCCGGGGGCGGTCAGGCGCCAGGCGTATTCCAGGTCCATGGGCAGGAAGGGCGACACGTGCATGGCCTTGGCGCAGCGGAAGGCCGGCTTCCGCGGCGTGCCCAGGTTGCTGGCCATGGGCAGCACGTAGGCGTGGCGCTCGCGCCAGGGGGTGTTGGTGACCTCGGCCAGCACCGCTTCCAGGGTGACGCCGTCCTCGGCGTAGCAATAGAACAGGCTGATGGGATTGAAACCGAAGCCGAAATAGCGCGGGTGGGTGAGCAGGCGTACCGGACCGCGCGGGCGGCCGCCGCTCTGCCGCGCCACCTCGTCGCGCACCGCCTCGGCCAGGGACGTGGCGGCGTCACCCAGGTGGTCGGCGCGCCGCCACCAGGCCAGGTTGGGCCGCCGGGCGGACCACAGCCAGCGCCCGGCGAACACCCGCTCGATCTCGTCCAGGTCCAGCCACAGCATGCACAGGCGGTAGCGGAAGGCGTGGGGGCGCGGCGCCAGGCGCCGGTGCCTAACCCACCCGGCGTACAGGCAGCTTTCCATGGCCAAGGTCCGCTTCGAAATGGCGCAGGGCATCCAGGGCGCTCACCACGCCGTCCTCGTGGAAGCCGTTGGCCCACCAGGCGCCGCAGTAGTAGGTGCGCAGGGTGCCGTCGATCTCCCGGTGGCGGGCCTGGGCGGCGACGCCGGCCCGGGTGAACAGGGGATGGTGGTAGGTCATGCGCGCGATCACCCGCCCGGGATCGATGCGCTCGCCCGGGTTGAGGCTGACGCAGAAGGTGTCCTCGGCGTCCAGGCTTTGCAGGATGTTCATGTTGTAGGTGAGGCTGACGCGCCCGCCGGGCCCGTCGGGCATGCGGTAGTTCCAGGCCGCCCAGGCCAGGCGCTTTTTCGGCAGCAGACGGGTGTCGGTGTGCAGCACCGCCTCGTTGGCCTGGTAGGGAATGGCGCCCAGCACCTCCGCCTCCTGGGGCGAGGGAGCGTCCAGCAGGGCCAGGGCCTGGTTGCTGTGGCAGGCCAGGAACACCGCGTCGAAGCGTTCGGCGCCCGTGTCGGTGTACACGGTCACGTGATCGGGCCGGCGCGCCAGGCGCCGCACCGGCGTGGCCAGGCGCACGCGCGCCCGGAACGGCGCCACCAGGCGCTCCACGTAGGCGTGGGAGCCGCCCCGGATCACCCGCCACAGGGGCCGGTCGTCCAGGGACAGCAGGCCGTGGTTGGCGAAGAAACGGATGAAGAAGCGGGCGGGGAAGGCCAGCATGCGGGCCGGGTCGGTGGACCAGATGGCGGCGCCCATGGGCAGGATGTAGTAGTCGCGGAAGCGCTCGCCGTAGCCGCCGCGTTCCAGGAACTCCCCCAGGCTCTCGCCGTCGTCCTGCCGGCGCAGCAGTTCCGGCGCCTCCCGGTTGAAGCGCAGGATGTCCTGGATCATGCGCCAGAAGCCGGGCCTGACCAGGTTGTCGCGCTGGGCGAACAGGGCGTTGAGGGAGCTGCCGTTGTATTCCAGGCCGGTGCGGCCGCAGCTCACGGCGAAGCTCATGTCGCTGGGCTGGCTGTCCACCCCCAGGTCGGCGAGCAGTTCCACGAAGCGGGGGTAGGTGCGGTGGTTGAACACGATGAAGCCGGTGTCCACCCGGTGCGCCCGGCCGCCCGACATGACGTCGTGGGTGTGGACGTGGCCGCCGACGTGGTTCCCCGCCTCGAACACGGTGATGTCGTGCGCGGGATGCAGATGATGGGCGGCGGTCAACCCGGCGATGCCGCTGCCGATGATGGCGATCTTCATGGTTGTTTCTCCCAACGTTGCGGCACCCGCTGGATGCGGGTGACGTCGTAGCCCTGCCCGGCCAGGAAGCTCAGGATGGACTGGTAGTCGGCCTCCGGGATCGCCGGCGTGCGCGCCATGATCCAGACGTAGTCGCGCGCCTCGCGGCCGATCACGGTCTGGCCGTAATCCGGAGCGAGATAGACGATGCGGAAGTCGGCCTTGATCGGCCAGAGGAACCGCATGCCCCACACCGCGTTGCCCTGGCCTTCGCGCACGAAGCCGCGCGGCGTGTAGCGCTTCTCCGGGCCGTCGAAGGCATCGGCGCGGAAGGTGAAGGTGGTGGCGATGCTGCCGTCCGCATCCAGGCGGTAGGACTCCACCGCGTTGTGGGCGCCCTTCTCCAGGAAGGTGGGGATGTTGGCGATGACGTACCAGTCGCCCATGAAGCGCGGCAGGTCCACCGGCCCGGCCAGGGCGATGGGCGGGCGCGGCGCGGACTGGCAGCCGGCCAAGAACAGCGCGGCGGTGGCGAGCAGGGTGGACTTGAGCATGGCCCCTCCTTACAGGATCTCGTAACGCAACACGCCGCCGCGCACGCGCGACTCCAGGGCGACCCAGTCGCCGGCGCCGTCATACCAGAGGTCGATGGCGATGTCCGGGCCGGACAAGCGGTAGCGGCGGGTGGATTCCGGACGCCCGCGCACGTTCAGGGTTTCGCGGCCCAGGGGCGTGACGCTGACCGACACCGACTCGCCGGTCTGCGCGTTCAGCAGGGCGCCGCCGCGCAGGATGTCCGGGTTCCAGTAGGCGAAGGAGCGCACGCAGCCGCGCAGACGCTGCTCGCCGCGCGGCGTGCGCACCAGCAATGCCTCGCCGTCGCGCGCGGCTTCGACGGTCTCGACGCGGCCGTTCTGGCGGGTGCGGGCGCTCATCGACTCCAGGCAGTCGCCGCGCCAGCGCTCGGTGGCGCGGTGGTCGTAGCGGAAGGCGTCGAAGAACAGCAGGCGCACGCGGAACTCCGCCTGACTGATCAGTTCCCGCGAGGCGCCGTCGCCGCGTGCCTCGAACTCGCGCGCCTCGAACACGTGGCGACCAATCTCGTCGCCATCCAGCAAGACCCGGAAGCGCCAGGCCTCCTGGGCGGACGCGTGGACCGACCCGGCGGTCAGCAGGGCGAGCGCGAGCGCCGGCCAACGCGGGCTCATGCCGACTCCGTGGCGCGCGCGGCGCCGCGCTTCGGCGGCCAGGGCACGAAGGCGCTGGTGCGCGCCACGTAGTCGCGATAGGCGGGCCGACGCTCGACCAGGTCCTTTTCCAGCAGGGCGACGCCGGACACGCGCAGCAGCAGCAGGGTCATCAGCAGCGGCGACACCACCGTCCAGGCGGCACCGGCACCCACCGCGACCAGCCAGGCGCCCCACCAGGCCAGGCACTCGCCGAAATAGTTGGGGTGGCGGCTCCAGGCCCACAGGCCGCGGTCCATGACGTGCCCGAGGTTGGCCGGGTCGGCCTTGAAACGGGCGAGCTGCCAGTCCGCCACAGCCTCGAAAACGAGGGCGGACAGCCACAGGCCGGCGCCGAGGAAATCCAGCACGCCCAGGGGCTGCCCGGAATCCAGCGCGGCCATCAGCGGTAGCGCGACGATCCAGGCCAGCACGGCCTGCAGGCCGAACACCAGGTACAGGCTCTTGTAGGCGAAATGGGGTTCGTTGCGGGCGCGGATCGCCTGGTAGCGGCGGTCCTCGCCGTGCCCTCTATTGCGCCAGGTGATGTGCAGCGCCAGCCGCAGGGCCCAGGCGCTGGCCAGGGCCAGCACCAGGGTCGCGCGCGGCCCGGGCTGGGTGGTGGCCGCGAGGTAGGCCCAGGGGGCCAGGGCGATCATCGGGCCCCACAGGCTGTCGACGATGCTGACGTCGCGCCGCGCCAGGCTGACCAGCCAGGTGGCGAAGGCCGTCAGCAGGACGGCGGCGAGGGCGACGGCGGCGCCGTTCAGTTCCATGGCCGCGCCTCCAGCCAGGCGGCCAGGCGGAACAACAGTGGGGTGAGCACGGCCCAGCCCACGGCCAGGACCAGCAGCGCCGGCAGCGGCTCGACCAGGCTCATGGCGCCCAAGCCGGCGCCGCCCCAGTAGGCCAGGGGGCCGCCCAGGCCGCCGAGCAGGGCGGCGAGCCAGGGCCGCGCGCGCAGGGCGCGCAGGGAGACGTTGAGGGTGGCGGCGAAGTTGGCCCACAGGGCCACCATCCACAGTGGGGCCAGCACGCCGAACAGGGCGCCGCCGGCGAATTCCACCCAGCCGGTGGCCAGCAGCAGGCTGTCGAAGGCCAGGCCGATGAAGGTCGCGACGGTGATCAGGGCGGCTTCCGCGCGACCCGGCCGTACCCGGGTCAGGTGCCAGGTCAGCACCAGCCCCACCACCAGCAGACCTACGGCGGCGTGGTCGCGGCTGGCGCTCAGCACCAACGCCCACCAACCCACCTGGAAGGCCAGGGCGTTGATCAACAGGGTGCTTGTCTGCGTCCCCATCGCGGCGGGTCCCGACAGGCTGGCTGCGTTCATGTCCGCGTCTCCCATCCCGCGGGCCGCTCGAACAGATAGTGGCCGACGCGCCAGGTTTCGCCGCCGTCGTAGCCGAAGGTCTCGGCGCAGGCCAGGAAGAACAGGCGCCAGCGCATCCACCAGAGCTGCGCGTCCTCGGCGCCGTAGGTCTCGGCCAGGATGGGCAGGATGGCCTCGCGCCGGGCGTCCATGTTGGCCAGCCAGGCGTTGGCGGTCTTTTCGTAGTGGCGGCCGCTCCAGATCCATTGCCGGCGCAGGACCAGATGCTCCTGAAAGCGGGCCGGCAGATGCTGGGCGGGCATCATGCCGCCGCTGAAGAAATGTCGGCTCATCCAGTCGTCGTCGCCGCGATCCTCGAACGGATAGGCCCGCGTGCGGTGGACGAAGATGTGCATGAAGAACTTGCCACCGGGCCGCAGCCAGTCGTGCACCCGCGCCATCAGGGCGGCCCAGTTGCGCATGTGCTCGAACATCTCCACCGACACCACCCGGTCATATCGACCCTCGGCGAAGAAATCGTTCATGTCCGCGGTGATCACGCGCACGTTGGCCACGCCCAGACGCCGGGCCCGGTCCTCGATGTGGGCGCGCTGGGAGGCGGAATTGGACACGGCGGTGATGCGCGCGCCCGGGTAGCGCCGGGCCATCCAGAGAGTCAGGCTGCCCCAGCCGCAGCCCAGTTCCAGGATGTCCTGCCCATCGGCGAGTTCGGCGCGGGCGCAGGTGAGGTCCAGGGCGGCGGCTTCCGCGCCGGCCAGGTCGTCCACGCCCTCGGGCCAGTGGCAACAGCTGTATTTGCCCTCGGGCCCCAGCACCTGCTCGAAGAACGCGGCCGGCACTTCGTAATGCTGGGCGTTGGCCAGTTCCGGCACGGAGGCGATGGGGCCTTGCGCCATGGCGGACAGGAAGGCCGCGTCGGCCTCGCCCGCCGCCTCGCAATCCGGGCCGCCGATCTCTTCCAGCCGCGCCCGGCACAGGCGGCGGATGCCGCGCCGGACGACGCTGTCCGGCACCAGGCCCTGTTCGACCCAGTGGATGGCCCGGGCGGCGGTGTTCATGGCGCGCCCGCCGCCCCGTCACGCGGATCGGCGGCGTGGTGGACGGCCCACTCGGTGATGAAATGCTCACCGGGCCGGCGGGGCCAGGCCGGGGGGATCCCGGCGCCCGCCCCGGGCGCGAATCCGGCGCGCGGGGCGGGATGGGCGGCGGGGGTGATTTTTTTCTGGTTCATGGCCATGTCTCCTCTCATCCCGTGTCGGTCACGTCTCGCGCTTCAGGCTCTTGCGCGCGTCCAGCAACTGGAACAGGGACTGCTTCAGGCGACCGTCTTCCGGCGACACCGCGGAACCGAAGCTCAGCACCCGGGTGCCGTCCCGGTCGATCAGGTACTTGTGGAAATTCCAGCGCGGCGTTTCTCCCGTGCGCCGGGCCAACTCCCCGAACAACGCGTTGCGGCTACTCCCCACCACGCGGGATTTGGCGAACATGGGGAATTGCACGCCGTAGGTCAGCCGGCAGAAATTGGCGATCTGGCTGTTGCTGCCGGGTTCCTGGCCGGCGAAGTCGTTGGAGGGAAAGCCCAGCACCACCAGACCACGGTCGCGGTACTTGCGGTACAGGGCCTCCAGGCCGCCGTACTGGTCGGTGAAGCCGCAGTAGCTGGCGGTGTTCACCACCAGGATCACCCGGCCCCGGTACTGGCACAGGTCCTGGGGCTCCCCGGTGCGCAGGTCGGGGAAGCTGTGGCGCAGCAGGACCGGGCACTCCGAGGCCTGGGCCGGCCTGGAGCCGGTGACCACTAGGGCGACCAGCACGACGAAGGCGGCCAGGGCGTGGATGAAACGGTACGAGTGCATGGACAAAGGCGTGATTTTCATAACTTGTCCTGGACAAATGCGACTATGTACGTAAGATAGTTGGACATAACCGCCGTGTCAACCATTTTGTCCTGGACAATTAAATGAACACAACCGCCGAGCAGAGTCTGTCCATCAGCGCCGTGGAGCGGGAGACCGGCATCTCCAAGGACGTGCTGCGCAAATGGGAAAGCCGCTACGGTTTTCCCGCGCCCCTGCGCGACGACCAGGGGGAACGCAGCTATCCCCCGGACCAGGTCGCCCGCCTGCGCCTCATCAAGCGCCTCATGGACACGGGCCTGCGTCCCTCCCGCATCGTCGGCGAGAGCGTGGAAAGCCTGGACGCCCTGGCCCGGTCCAGCCGCGTCACGGCGCCCTCGCCAGCGGGCGAGGAGGTGGCCGCCACGACCCTGGCGATGCTGCGCGGGGAAGATCCGGCAGGCTTGCGGCAACGCCTGCGGCGGGAATTGTTGAGCCGGGGGGTGACGGACTTTGTCCAGGACACATTGACGCCCTTGAGCGAGGCCGTGGGCGAGGCCTGGGCCCGGGGTGAGATCGGCCTCCACGAGGAACACGTCTACACCGAGGTCGTCCAGGGCCTGTTGCGCGACGTCATCGCCAACCTGAGCGATCCGCGCGGCCAGCCCCGCATCGTCCTCACCACCCTGCCGGAGGAACAGCATGGCCTGGGCCTGCTGATGGCGGCCGCCCTGCTATCCCTGCGCGGCGCCTACTGCATTTCCCTGGGCACCCAGACGCCGGTCCAGGACATCGTGCAGGCGGCGCGCGCCCACAACGCCGGCGTGGTGGCCCTGTCCTTCAGCATCGCCTACCCCCATCGCCGCATCGCCCCCGCCCTGGCCGAGCTGCGCCAGCGCCTCGACCCGGAAACCGAGCTGTGGGCGGGCGGCGCCGGCTGCGCCCGCGTCGCGCCGCCGGCGGCGGGCGTGCGCGTGCTGCCCACCCTGGCGGCCACCCTGGATGCCCTGGCGGACTGGCAAGCCTCGTCCACACACGCCGCCTCCTGAACACCCCGACGGCTGCAAGCCGATTGGGGCCGGGCTGGCGGGTTTGAATGGCGCTCCCCCGCGCGGATAGGCGTAGCGTCCGGGACGCTACAGCTACAGCTAAACCCGAAGAGGGGCTACATTTTTTCTTTATCAGATTTTGGGTCCGGGCCACGCTCGACATAATATGAATAACCATATTCCCCTTCGGCCAGGGCCAGATGCTTTGCGCCTGTGCTTTTACATAAATACTCGATATCGTTGACCGAGCCCGGGTCGATAGTAACGATTTCGAGTATTTCTCCGACCGCTAATCGCCGAAGTGAACGTGCGGTATGGATCAGTGGAAGTGGACACCCCATGCGCCTGGCATCTAGAGAATCTGCTATCTGTGGATGTTTTGGCGCGATGGGCAGGTGTTTGCCTAACCCATGATTTTGAAATTTTGGCGCTTTCTTCTCACTGGCTGCAAGTTGTGCGGCATCCATTGTCGAGATGACCCAGCTGGGCGCTGGTGTATTGCCATAGATGTTGCACATCGAGGTCAGGAATTTCGGGTCAAAGATACGGATTAATGTCGGCTCCATGAACGAGTCCGTAAATACGAGTCCGCAGTAGTTGCGTGGATGTGACTGTCGAAGGTAGGCATTAAGTGATTGCAGAGAAGACGCGAGGTCACCGCCGGTATCGACGTCTTTGGATCGTTTATCACCAGGCGGAGGCGTGTCATTTCTGTAAAGGCGCCACTTTGAATCACCTGAATGCTGGATGATGCTAAAAATCTGGTCGAGGACTTGCCAGTCAATTACTCCCGCAAGTGTGCCGGGCATTAATTCAACAGACTGATTGGATGCGCTATGTTTTTCTGACACGGTAATAGTCATATTTATTTTTTCGCCGCTCATTTGACAATTCTCGCCTTTGGCCAACTGCTACCGTATCCCCTGTCGTTGCAACCGATATGGCAATCAGGTGGCGAAGTAAATGTCACATCCCGGACGATCATAAGGCTTCCGATGAAACAGCTCGGGGTGAGATTTGAACCAATCTTTCATGGCCTGGATGGGCGGCTTGCTGCCCAAAGCGGTTTGAGGAAGTTGCTGGTTGTACAG
>WBZL01003710.1_pt1 | contig 13748 bp, 4 predicted proteins | sample 5204291 | NCBI WGS metagenome assembly WBZL01 (sample SAMN12344345, study PRJNA552823) | activated sludge metagenome | biome: Activated sludge suspended growth; feature: Nitrification reactor; material: Wastewater; isolation source: activated sludge from nitrification reactor of wastewater treatment...
CCTTTTTTGGAACCATGGTTTCTTTTTTGGAACCAACAGTTTCTTTGATGGAAGAAATAGTTTAGTTTGTTTCTTTTTCGAATTCATGACTTCTTTGGATCCAGTGACTAGAAGATGGCACTTCCATGGAGTAGGAAAAATATTCGCAGAAAAATATTTTATACACGCAACTGAAATAATAGCTCACAATTAATCAGCCAATAATTTTTTGAACAAAAAACGTAAATGTGTGCATTAAGAAACATTAATATAAAAACACTTAAATATTTCTCAAAAATGAAAAAAGCAGTTTTTAAATTAATTTATTGAGGAAGAAACCATTAACAAAATTTAGGAGCGTATATGAATGAGCCTACGCACAAAATTTTTTTTATTAAAAGTAACCGTTCTGCTTGTTCCTAGCTATTTCAAAGTTGATAAAAGCACTAAAATTATAAACTGTTCATAATAACAACTACAACTACAACACACATTCCCTTCATATTTTTTATCTATTTATTTGTCACCAGATTGATAAATTACTCAAACACTTTCTTTCGCAAATTAAGCCAAAAAAAGTAATTGCCTGCTTATAGAAATATTATATATCATTTATAATAAGTATGCCAACTGATTAAACTAATTTGAAATATTTTATTTCTTCATTCATTCATTCATTTACTTGCTTACTTACTTACTTATAACATGATATCAGTCTATCTGTGCTAAGTAAATAAATCTTTTAAAAAAATTATTCTTCATTGTTCACTTAAAAATATCGCATTATTCTCCCTTTAAATAAGTAATTAATTAGTTGGGTTTTTTTTTATTGTTTTTTGTTTGTTTGTTTGTTTGTTTGATTAAAAATACTGTAAGTCGCAATAGCTGAATAGGTCGCAGTAGTGATTAAATTCTTTTGGTTGATTTTATCACAATTAACTGGTTTAAGTAAATTAATTAATAAAAAAGCATGCATGCAGAATAAACCATTTATTTACTATTTAAACCCTAACGTTTCCAAGTTGTCTTCAATTTTTTATTCAGTCAACTGAAAAGCTTATAATTATTAATTTAATTACTAGTTAGTATATTTTTAATTTGTGTTACTAATATTATTTATATTTATTTGATTTAAGTGCAAAGTTGCCCCAGGCTTAACAGGCAGTGGCTTTTCAATTACTATTTAACTTACTTATTAAATTATTGTTAATAATGTGAATTAAATTAATTAATTAATTAATTAGTATTAAACTGCTGCTGCCTGCTTTTATGCTTTAATCAAAAAAGAAAAAAGTGGCAATAGCATTAATCAAAAAAAACTATGGAAAATTGATGCGAAAGTCATAATCCAAGCTCCAAGCATTACTTATTTCGTCTTTAAACATCTGCCCAAACTCCAGGAAATGTGCTTTTATTTAATCAACAATTAATTTGCAAACAATTTATTATTAAATTAATTCCCAAAAAAAACAAAGCACGAAATTAAATATATGATTTCCTACTCCTATGTTTACTTTTTTTCTTTTAAAAAAAATACAAATAATAATACTAAACACCAGCCTAATACATTTCCACTGCTCTTGATTTAGCAGCAATAGTATTTTATAGGCTAATATCGTTTAATTTTTTTTTTGAAAAGTGTGAGCTGAGGGTTAAAAAAACTTAACCAATAAATCAATAAACAATTTTCATCCAATATAAGCGAAGAAGTAGCAACTACAATAATTGATACGATTGGCTAATTAAAGGCTTTTTCAGGTAGTTAACAAATCGAAAATAAATTTAAGGGTTATGGCCAGCCTAACTCGGTTCAATGGTGAAAATTTTCAATTGAGGGGCCAAAAATCAATTAATTTTGCTTGTGATTTTTGGGGCACCCTTGAAGAATTAATAGCAAAAGAAATTAATTTTTTTAATATTTTTCGCAGCAATTAGCCCAAAAGTAAATAAAAAATAATTTTCCTTGACTGAGAATTCAAAGAGACAAACAGATATACATACATACATACATACATACAGTTATTAGCTAACGAATAGATAGATATATAGATAAATGAAAACTTTAGATTAGGGAAAGAATTTCAAAATGGTTTCTGACGCTTAAGTTGCAAAATAAGATGCGTCAAAGCTGAAAGATGAGGCAAGCTTGAAGACTTCCAAAATTTCGAGAAAATCAAACAACCAGCTAGGAGGCACTCCCATCATGATAAAAGCTTTGCACAATTACCAAAAAAAAGCAATTGAAACTGTCGTGGATACGCTGATGCCTGGTATTTAGTATCCCTCTATCACCCATTTTATTTACTTGTCTAATATATAATTTTATTCATTCATTTAATCAAAAGGTGAAGAGAAGATAGTAAGCATAGTTAATAAATAAGACATACCCCAAAGCTATAATACTGACGAAGAATCTAACTCCCCAATTTTAGAACAACTTTAGCAGCCACAACAAAGCAGCAGCAGCAGCAGCAGCAGCAGCAGCAGCAGCAGCAGCAGCAGCAGCAGCAGCAGCAACGAATGGATAAAAGACTAACTATTACGAGTATTTGAGGAAGAAATTTAGTTAACTTAGTTATGGAACGAAGCCGAAAATAATCCCGAATAAAAGATGTTAATACTTTAGCATTTGCTTTTCTTAGATGCAGCTGAGAAATTTAGGCAGAAACTCAAGCAGCAGTCATAATAAAACAGCAAAGCCAATGCTAATTAAAAAATAGAGGAATTTAAGCGACAAAAAAAAAGACAAGATCTAAGGCACTCATTTTCCAATTTCAAACAGCAAGATTTGCAATAAAAATAAAATTCTCCTTCTCCTCTTTCCTCCTCCTCCTCTTTTTAAAAAAATTATAGCACTGGTGGTGGTAAAGGCAGCAGCTACAGTCAAAACTGTAATCGGAAAAAAGAAAAAGAAGAAAATAAATTTGGGTTAGAGTTAGAGGAGGAGGTGCGGGAAGTCAAAAACTTGCCACCATCGCCTTCAAAGAAATAGTCAATTTATAATAAAATAACAACAATATCAAGGCAATCGAAGGATATCAAGAAGCAACCCAAGCTGCTGCCAATTTTGCCAAAATATTGCCAGAACAGAGGCAAATAGAGCATTGAAAAGCATAAAAATCGAATTCGAGAAGGACGGTTACAAAAGCAGTAGCAGCAGGAGAAGAGAGAGATAAAATTTTCAAGGAAAAGGGATAACTATTTATGAGAAGAAATAGCATGAAATGTTCGAAAACTTCTTTTCCCTCCACCATTGCCACAATAATGAATGAATGAATTTATTTATTTATTTATTTTATTTATTTATTAAATATGCATGCATAATAGATATTTTTTAAAATTAGATTCGCTTAGGCGGCGATAGAAAAAAATTCACAACCAAAAAAATCAGTTTTTCTTTTCTTCTTGTTTGAGTAACATCTTTGCCTGGAAGCCTCTTATTTCATCTTAATGTAGCTTCTTTTACGCTTAAATGTCTTCTTCGATTCCCGGATATTTCAAAATCTGGATGGCGATTGGCCTAGGCCACCTAATTCTTTTAGTTCTTCATCTTCCTGGACGGCTAATGAAAAATCAAACTAGAGTTCGAAAGCTTTTAAAATGCTAACAAATTTGAAACATTCTCTTCTTAGGGCTTATTTTTATGCGTTTAAATACCAGCAAGCGATTATGATTGTCAGAAATCTTACCACCAATTGTTCGCAATGGCTAATAATCAGAACTGATAATCTATTTCAACGAATTCGAACTTGTAGCAGCAGCAGCAACAATCATAAGGCTCTAATTAACCAACTTATCTCTTCCTTTCTCCTCCTCCTCAGTTAAATTTGACTCTATTTACTAATTTCGAAATTTGTCAATAGCAGCTTTTTTGGCGGACAGTTAAAAGAATCTATATTGATTGAATTAATAGAAACACGATCCTTGGGGCGGATAGAAAAAAATTTAATATCTTCTTTTTCGTATAAAGTAATTTTTATTTTGCTCTGTCTGTCTGTCTACCTGCCTGCCTGCCTTAATTTTGTTATTTATTATTTATTAAAATAATGTTTTAAAAGAAGACAAAGTTCTATCTATCTGTTGCAAGATAAATTGACTCATATTGCTCCTCTCTCTCTCTAATATAAAATAAAATAGGCTTTCCGAGAATTTTCTCATTCTTATTTTCCTTTAGAAGAGAGCAAAAAATATTGAATTTTCTATGCTATTATATTACACTTATTTTCAATTAATTAAACTAAATGAGACCCAAAATAATTTTGAACAATCAAAAATTATAGAATAATATTTCACCGACCTTCCCTATTTGTTCGATTAATCTCTTGGTGCTTGCACAAAATTATAAGTAAGTTGATAAAATTCATTCAATCACCTGCTTGCTAACTTCATGAGAGCAGAAATGTTGCTCAAGCTTTTTACTTATGTATTTTTGCTTTTCTAATAAGCAGCTAAACTAACTCTTAATAGCTTGCTTTTATTTTTCGGTTACAGGAGAAGCTAAGATTTAAAGTTGTTAATTGCTAATTTGTTGTTGTTGTTGCTGTTGCTGTGTAGTTATTTCATCATCATCATCATCATCTTTCCGCCTTAAATTCATCAAGGCTTCAAGTGCCTTGAGTTGAGCCGTAAAGCTTTGATTCTAAAGAAAAAGCTCTTTTTCATGCTTTTGGCTGAGTTCTAGCAGCCCCAACTTGTGCTGATGATCTTAAATAAAATTTAATTATATATCGTAAAGGCTTTTCTCTTGCTGATGCGTAAGGCCTAAAAGTGGTTTTAAATTTCGTGCATTCCTTTTCTTCTATTGCGGTTTATTTTTCGCTATGGCAATTAAATTCTCCTTTGGAATACTTCTCTCCCTTTTCGGTTGCTACCACTTGTTATGCTTACTCTAGTTTATTTTTTCACTTCTTTTAACAATTTCGATTTCTGAAATGATCTTTCTTCTAGGATTTCTGATTGCTATCTATCCGGCCTGTGTAATCCTTAATTCATCAGCAAAAAAAAACTTAAATGGCTTGCTGCAGCTGAAATTATTCCTTAAGCTTTAAGTCAATATTCTTCTGGCAATAGAAAATATGTGAACTCACTTTAGCTTACTTGCTTATATTATTATTAGCCAATTTTTTTAATTAGCTTTATTATTAGCAGCCAAACGGTAAAGCAATTTCTTTTCGTAATTAAACAAAGCAAGCTATACATACAAAATTACTCAAAAATTGTTCCTGTAAATGAATTTCAATTCTTATTTAAGGCCATTCTCAGAACTTAAACTTACTTTACTATCATGTTCTTTCCATTTCTGAGCCTTTTCTTGTTATAAAGCAGTTAGGAGGTGATCCCATTAAAGAGATTCGCGTTTTAATTTTTATTAAGAATCTTCTACATTTTTTAGCATCGATTCAAGTTTATTTGCATTTATTTATGCCCTAATGACGCAGTTTATCAATAAATAAATCTTTAAAAGCACTCTTTTCTATGGAATCTCCATATTTTTCTAGAAGAAGAAGAAGAAGAAAACACAGAAAAATCGCTAATCTTATCACAGCAAAGCTCTAAGAATGACTTGATAAATTTTTTTACTTCTTTACCACAGAAGTAAAAAGAGCCATCAGCATGTTTTTTGTCCTCTTCGTCCGCCTCGTCATCTGCTATTTCTTCAGATTCGACGGTAATAAAAAATTATAATTAAAACCTTTTTAAAATACACAATGAAAGAAAGCATGCTTATAGTTCTTTGTAGCGAGAAAATACCAAACTTAAACTGAAATTCTCTCAATTGAAGAAGAAAAAAAGTGTAAGATGACTGAGAAGCTATTTTCTGATTCAGTGGCTAGAAACCAACACAAATCGCTTAAAAAGAGTTCATTACCACCAAAAGCTGAGAAAAAAGAGGAGAAAGAGCAAGTTTTGAAGCAGAAGACTTTTGAGCCATCAACTATATATACATAAAGCAGCGTTATTTGTTTATTTTGCTTAATTAATGTGTTTACTTGTTTTATTTATTTAGAATTATTCTTTATTGATAAGTAAATTTTCTTGTATCTGAATGTGTCAATATTTTTTGAATTGAATTGAATTGAATTGAATTGAATTGAAATGAAAAGAAAAGAAAAGAAAATAAAATAAAATAAAATAAAGTTTTGTGCTTTGGCTGACTGGCTAATTAAAAATCCACAACCAAAATTTTAGTAGCCCTCCCCAAAATTTAGCAATAAATGCTTCGCAAATGATGATATTAATAATGACAACTAATAAAAGCTAATAAAATTTTATGCAAACAAATCAATCAATAAAAAATGCTAAAGTTTTGCAGGAAAGAAAAGAAATTTGATGCTTTTTCCAAATAAATAAATAATTAATATCAGCTAAAAATTTTTCCTATTTATCTAGCCAATTAGCCATTTATTGGTCGAGTCAAGCCCCCTCCATTTCTATTTTGGAAACTATTCATCTCTATTTTTTGCTTCTGGAAAAATTCGTTGCTCAGTAAGAATAGAAACGAGGAAGAGAAAAGAATTGAGCTATGGCCTTGCTTAACGCAAGCAAACAAGTATATAGGGAAAAAAAACTAATTTTAGCTTAGAATTACAAAATCATTTACTTAGATATAACTTTTCTTAAATTTACAAAAATGGGATTATAAAAGCTAGTTAGCAAGCAGCTAATGAAGGCAGTAACAAAAATTTAGTTATTTGTTTTTATTTGTGTCGTTGCTTAAAAGTGTACACCAGAAATAAATCGAAATTTGTTTTAAAGTCAACCAATCACACTTTTTTTTTGAGAGAAAAAAAACACAAGAAAATAAACAAACTTATCTATTTATTGAAGGCATTGCACATATGTAAACTAATAACGAAAAACAAAGCAACCCCAACCAATTTAGCTAATTCAATTCAATTTAATTTAATTTAATTTAATTTAATTTAATTTAATTTAATTTAATTAATTTAAAATTTTAAACTCCACAATTTTTGTTCTTGGACGTTCCCTCTCCTTCCTTCTTAAAAACATCTTCATTCACCACTGATAGAACCACCTAGCAGTGTGTTCTTAGGAAAATGGATGACTTTTAACTCCTCTTGAAAGCTGCCCGCAAAAAAAATGGGAATATGGAAATTGCTCAGAAAATTGCAAGAGCTGAGTTTGCACAGTGCTGCTGACGAGAACCATGAGTACGTAAGGGAGAACAGCTGCGAATTCTGATTGATTGGCTGGCTAATGGAGAGGAATCAGAAAGACTCTGTCAGTACGAAAAGAAAGATAAAGAAGGATATTCATTTTGGTCGTTTTGGCCCGCCAAGGAGAGGCGAAAAAACACACCAAAATTGTGCGTAGATGGACAGTAAGTTGGACAGTTTGTTGTTGGAGTTTTGGGTAGTTTTTGAATAAATGAATTCCCGAAGCGTGGCAGGGCATGAAGCTGTACAGCAAGTTGGTCCAATAGGGCCCTCTCAGTTATATTGCCTGACCCGGCCAGAAAACTAGCTTCTCCAAGTTCTGTTGGCAAACAAAACAAATGTTACGCTTAGTCCTTTTTCCGAAATTGCTAACAACTTGACTTACTTACTTATTTTTTTTTATTTAACTAATTAACTATTAAATAATTAATTAATAACTAATAACTAATAACTAAATAACCCTATTTAATTCTTTCAGCAGTTGACTAACTGAGCCTTCCTTATTATAAGCAAACTGGTAGACGCTTTTTTTAATAAGGAGTTAAACGGGAAAAAAAGTGATATATAACTATCCTTTATGGCAAGGATAATCACTGAGAGCAGCAATAAAAAAGTTAAGCAGTTGAAATAATTTTTTGTGAGAGAAAAAACATTTTGCAGGCATAGCAATGCCCTGGATTAAGTAATTGGTTAATTAAATATGCAGCTTTTTTGTCTATCCATTATTTTTTTCTTCTTTCAAAACAAATTTAATGCTAACATATCAATTGCAGTCTAATTAGCCGCCCTTAAAAAACAAAAATGTAAAATTTTATTGCCAGTATAATGTTTGAGCACATTTTGCTTATTTAGTTAAAAGTAATGGAAAAATTGCTGCAGAATTGACTTAAAAGCAGCACCTATGTCGCACCCTAAATGAAAAAATTACTGTGTTAACAAAATCTCAAATATTTTTTTAATTGCTTGATCTCTTTGTTTTTGAGTGGCTGTAATTTGGGGATGAGCTATAAGTATTAACTGCTTAATATTTATTTATTTTTATGTTTCGAAGTTGCCAAGAAAATCAGCAAAAAGCTTTAAATTTTGAGAATTTAAAATTATAAACAATGAAAAACTGCTTATTTTAGCTTTATTTCGAATGATAAACAAGGAGAGGTATCAGTTGAGTTTGTAAGGAGGCTGAGGCCAGAAGAAATTCATTTTTAAACCTATTTGTTCTGAATTTTGTAATAAAGCAGTGACTGCTACCGCCACCGCTGCCATTCTAAAGTACTCTGCCTCTCATAATATCTTGCCCTAGTTTTTTCTGTAAATTGGCTTTGATAATAGCGAAGTTTTGGTGCTTGATTTGAAGAATTCTTCTCCTCCTCCTCCATTCTGTTGAAATGCTTATTAAACAAGGATTTTTACTAGCACAAAACGATGAAGCTGCAATTAAGGAGGGGTATGAGTGCAAATTCCGCTTAGTGACGGTAAAGACAATGATAATAATAGTTTTTGGCTCTTAGCCTGGAAAAATGGAGGATGGAATTTTGACGTTCTGGGAGGATTTTCTCAGCAATTCCCAAACTGCTTTAGCTGCTCGAGTACCTATACAAAAAGACCGAAGTATGAGCAATTTCAGTATTAAAATAAGCATGAAAGAAACTATTTGTTGTTGTGGAAACCTTTTTGCGCTTGTCTCCTCCACAACTTCGCTGCAAAACACTATCTATCTTACGCCAATTTTAGGTTTGTATCTGCGCTGTCTCGGTAATTCTCATTTCTTATACCAAAATTATTCTTTTTTATTATTGCTGATGCCGCAAAATGGTATTGCGAGGGGCCGTTATTGAATATGGTAGTATGCGTTATCCTAACGGGTGCAGTCTTTGCTTTTGTTTTGTTGATAATTTTTTGGTTTTTTCCCAAAAAGCAATTAATGCTGCTACTGCTTATACAAGTTAACTGAGGAGGAGGAGGAGGAGGAGGAGGAGGAGGAAGAAGAAGAAGAAGAATCTGAACGGGGAATTACTGGCTTTGTTGCTTTTAGCTAAAATCAGTTCAAAGAAAAAGAATATTAATTGGACAATAAAATATTGCTAATAGCAAGTTAGTAAAAACTAAAAGCTCTTGTTCAATTATAGAGGCCAGAATAATAGATTTAGAAAGGAGTTTCAAGAATTCAGCATGAAGAAAACTCTTTTTCAGTTGTGAACACGAACAAAATGACACAGAAAAGCCCGTCATAGCAATAAGTTGCCTGCAGAGTGCTTCTATACAATAAAGCTGCAATAACAATAACCATAAAGAACTATTTTAATCTGCCATGGAGGAATTAAACATAATGATGACAGGCAAAACTTAAGTTCAGCTCCTTCATCAAATAAACAATTGAGAAGTGAAGTGAGATGGCCCACATAAACTATTTTTTTAATTAATATTTTGTCTCCTTCTTCCCGTTTTTAATGCATTCAACTTATTTCCTTAATAAGTTTTTTTATCAACTATTTTTTGTTTTTCTTCTTTTATCAGCTTAACCAAATTAAATTAAAAATAATTTGTGGGCTGGGCAAGTAAATAATAAATAAATAAATAAATAAATTTGCCACTAATACCAATAAAATTTCATGATGTAGTACATAATACGCAAACAAATTATATTCTGCAGTACATAAAACATTAGTAGCAGTGATATTAATTTTTATAAGTCAGTCATACTTAATTTATTTAATTTATAAAAAATGCAGTTTTTCGTGCTATTTCTCATGAATTTATTGGCTCAGCGCGCAGTTAAATTTTTTAATTGAGATCGCAACATGGAGTCCTCATATATACTGGACATTTACAATGAAGAATTGTTTTCCTTTTATTGTTTGCTGTCAGTGTTTGCTGTTAAAATTGACAAATGCAATTATTTTCTGCTACTGCTGCTGCTGCTACTACTACTGCTACTTTTCAGACTATTTTTTCCCGTTCTGAATGGTGATTTCTGCAATTTTTGTTGCTATAGAAATAATTCTTGATCCCTTTTATTTTTCTTTTATGCAATTTCTAATTTATTGGCCAATGAGCTATATGTTTCTTTTCTATATGTGAATATTTTTGTTTTGTTTGTGTTTATATCATGATCCTTGTTGCAGCATTTTATTAGCTTATTATCGTTACCAATATCACCTCCTTATAAATTTATTTGATTTTCAGTGATAGTGGGAAGAGGGGGCTTGCTATTGCTGCAATTTTTCCTGAGTTATTACTAAACAGAAAAAAGGTGGGAATAAATTGACTGATTTTGTTACAAAAACTCGATAATGCTGTTTAATTCAGAAACAGAGGATTTACCTCCCTCTTATTCATCGAATTTTTCTGTAATCCAGAGTAAAAAACCAAAATATGATAAAGAAATAGATTGCTCGCTTAAATATGCCTATAAGAATTTATTAATTTTCTTATAGCTTTCTTTTGTTTGACATGTTTTCTTCTCCGTTGTTGGATGGAAATTTTGATAGTCCTGATTTTGGTTTTAATGACAGTAGTTATTGCTAAAAAATTAGTTGCCTTATACCACTTCCTCTTTTTCATTTCGGTTGATTAGCTACTATTTTATATTTGCGGAAGAGAAAGAGGATAAAGTAGAAGGTGATAGCGAATTTATTTCATGGCAACCAATATTTGCTTTAGTGATTGTATCGACATCTTTTATCATGACAAGATTTTGTGCATGAAGTGTCAGCTAATTGTTTTCGCCTTTTTAGAAATCAGACTGCTGCCATTTTTATAATGAAATGGGTAATAGAAAGTCAAAAACCTCATAAAAATTTTTATGAAATTAATGAATCTTTTCAACAAGCATACCCAACTCAATTTTTTATTATCTATTTTATTTTCAGATGGGTGTTTGCCTATTATGAAAAAAGTTTATTTCTGTGGCAGATAAGAAAGGGCAAAATATAAAAACTTATATGCACCGCTCACTTGACTATTGGAAATAAATCCTGAAATCATTCAAAGAATCTATTTTAGTTAGCTTTTTGAAGAATAGGCTTGAAGTTTTAAAATTTTTAAAGTAGAGCCTGCCAATCAGGGCTTAGCGTTCTTCGTCCAGGCTGAAAAAGGGTTGTTGTTTTTTTTGCTGCTGCTGCTGCTGCTACTACTACTAATGACTCTTCATTATACTTTTTAATTTATTTTATAATGCCAGGGAAAATATAGCTATTAATCGCTAAAAATTGACAAACTATAAAAAGCAGGCTTTTGGTTCAGAAAATATTGTTTAAATTTATTAATTTTGCTTGAATTAATTTAAATTCAAATTAATTCTAATTCTAATTCAAATCCAAACGGCTAAAAAAAGAAAAAGGCCAAATCTAAATTAATGAAAAATGCATGTTGGTTAATCATAATATAAATTACTATTCCAGAATTTCTGGATCTTTTAAATACTTAAATAGTTTTTACACTAACTTTAATGATAAAATACAATTTTTAACAATTGTGGTGAGTGGCGAGATTAGCACAATTACTGCGGCGCGTAATCCATTTATTTTCAGTGCAAGCTTGAAGCACACTTTAAGATGCTCTCTTTCGAAAAACTTGTCAACTGTCATTCTCCTGTTGCCTTAATAAATAATATATAGTTAAATAAATATTGCTTCTTAATAAATTAGCAGAGGCTGCTGCCTGTTAAGTTTGAGGCAACCTTGAAAAAAATAATTAAGCTCGTGCTCAATTTAATTAGGTATAATTTACAAGGTAAACAAAAGTCTTCAGGAAGAGAATTCGCAAATAATGAGCAGAACTGAAAGCCATTTCTTATTTAATAAAAAAGCATGAAATGTTAGGATTAAGCAGCATTGAAATTGCAATTAAAGCTACGATTTTTGATAGATAGTTCAGTGGAATATTGTCCTGTGACTTTTTTATTAATCTCTTGCTCACTTTTTGGGGCCACTCAAAACCCAACAATAAAGAAAGGATTTTATTTATTTATGCAAATTTTTGACTGGCTAGCATCTGTTTTGAATAAACTATGACAATTTTATTCTTAGCACTGAATTCATAGTTGCTTTTGTGCATTACATATAAATCCAAAATTGGATATTCATTTTTAAAAGTCTGAAAAGAAATTGACTATTTCTGCTGCTGCTGCTGCTGCTGCTGCTGCTGCTGCTGCTGCTGCTGATACAAGGCTACTGTCTCATCCACCCATTTTTTTTCTTGGAAAAGTCACGCCTTCAATAAAATTTGAATAATTGAGCGAAAACTAGTAATGCAATTTTTCTTTTGCTTAGCTATTAAGAAGGATAAAAAGAAGCTACTAAGAAGATATATATAATCAAACTCCCAATATATAAGCCCTGCTCCAGTTAGAAAATCGCAAATCAATTATGTTTTATTCTTTCAATCAAAAGATTTTTCCAAAATAATAATAATAATAATAATCACTATGGAAACATTTATTTATTGATTTCCCTTTCTTTTTCAAGTTCATTTATTAGCTAATTAATTAGTACCGTAAAAATGGCTATTTCATTTCAAAAAATGCTTGCTTTTCATTAATAAGTATCCTTGATTTAGGGTGCAATTTCTTGAAGAGTGTCTGTCTTTTCGAAAGTATATTCTTTAGTCAAAAGGAAGAAGAGGAGGAGGATGAGGAAGAAGAAGAAGAAGAAGAAGTATTTTACTTTTTCAAATCCATTAATCAATCAAAATATCCTTATTCCAAAGAAGTGGTTATTTGCATTTCTAGCTGGCTAATTAATATTATTTCTTCACAATTTGCCATCAATTAAATTTAGAAGTTTTCTAAATCTTCTTAAACTAATTTTTTACGGCCAAGCCCTTCATTTAAAATTTGGGCTTCATTTTCAATAATCATTTTTAGAATATTTTATTTATTTCTACTAGCTTTAAAATTAATAACTGAAGAATTAAGCTTCGCATTTTTTAGGTTTGTATGGATTTTGGCATATTTATTGTTCAATTTTATCATCTTAATTTTTTTAAATTCTGGTTAAGAGCAAGGCAAGCCAAAAATTATTTGAAAATTTTTCCTCTTCCTCCTCCTCCTCCTCCTCCTCCTCATAAACAGTTAGTTTAGAATGCTGTTTTTCTAAGGTTTTACTTGACTGATTTGTCGGTGATTGTGATTAGTGGTGAGTAAACAACAATTTCGTTATTGCTTTTTAAAATCAGGCACTAATTTAGTTTTTCCTTCTAAAAATGTTGTGTCTGCTTTTCAGGAGGTCGCAAATGCTGACTTTTCTCTTGTAAATAGTTTTGAATCAGCGTTATCATTACAGAAGACAGATATTTCTGTGAATATTAGGGTCGTTCTGTTTTTCTGCTTATGCCAATATTATGTCTGCTGATGTTTTTTCTGGGCACAGCAGCTTTTCGTTAGCGCTTAGTAAGATTTGGCTGTTTGCTGCTGCGACTTATGTGTGATTAGCAGCGGCGAATCTAGTTACTCATTATTGTTTTTAACTGCCAAACTTTCTATTACATAGCTCGGATTTTGGCTGCAACGAATCAAGAAGTAGCAGCAGCTTTAGCATGCTTTATATGCTTTGAGCTGTTTTATTTCTTATAGTTAGCAAAGGAGCGAATTTG
>WBZL01003712.1_pt1 | contig 13744 bp, 7 predicted proteins | sample 5204291 | NCBI WGS metagenome assembly WBZL01 (sample SAMN12344345, study PRJNA552823) | activated sludge metagenome | biome: Activated sludge suspended growth; feature: Nitrification reactor; material: Wastewater; isolation source: activated sludge from nitrification reactor of wastewater treatment...
GCTTCCCGTATGTCCGATGAGGCGCGTCCCCTGATGGTCGAGCAGGAAGAAGCCGAGCCCCATCTGGCTCTCCGGGGCGGCCCCCTGGCGCATGACCGGCTGCCACATCTCCGTCAGGGTCGCGCGCGAAAGCACCGCATCGAACCGGCGCCGGCGCTCGGCGTTCCCGCCGGTGCTGTTCGTCAGGAAGGCGATGTAGGACGCGAGGTCGTCCAGTGGCGCGTTCCACCCGCCATTGGGGATCGTGATCCCGGGGTCGAAGTCGCGGCCGTTCTCCCGTACCACGTCCGTCTTCGTGGCACTGTCGCGGACGATCGTATAGTTGTTGGATCGATCACCGGCGAGGTGGTACGGCGTCGCGCCGAAGTAGCTGCGGTCGAGCTGGAGCGGGGAGAAGAGGTGCTTCTGGATGTACCCGATCCACGGATCGCCCGAGATCGCCTCGATGATGCGCGCCAGGTAGATGTAGGCGGGGTTCGAGTAGCCCCAGCGCGAGCCAGGCTTGAACAGCAGTTGCTGGTACGGCATCATCGCCACCAGCTGCTCCCAGGTCGTTGGCTCGAACGGCTCCCACGGCTTGCCGTTGCCGTACGGCCACGTCGGGTTCTGGAAGCCGGAGGTGTGGGCGAGCAGCATGCGGACCGTGATGCTGTCCATCAGGCCGAACGGGTCGTGCACGCGACGCAGCTCGGGGATCCAGCGCGTGACCTGGTCGTCGAGCGAGACCTTGCCGCGATCGCGGAGCTGCAGGATCGCGATCGCAGTCAGGGTCTTGGTGATCGAGCCGTAGTGGAAGATGCTCCGATCCGTCACCGGCTCCTGCTTCGAGCGATCGGCGAGCCCGTAGTGGTGGCGTTCGACAATAGCGCCGTCGCGGACGAGGATGGCGGAGCCCCCGACGACCCGGCCAGCGCGCGCGAGGCTGTCCATCTCGCGGGAGAAGGCCGTCCAGTCCTGGGCGTCGGCTGCAGGTGAGGTCACGACGAAGCTCGCGAGAAGGAACAGGAAACGCATGGCCGGGGGTTCAGTACAGTGCAAGTTACGGCGGTGACCGGCAGGCGGTCGAGCCGGCGCGTTTCCCTCTCCCCTCGGACACCACACCGCCCATGTACTGGACCCTCGCGGCCATCGCCCTGGTGATACAGTGGGTGGCCTTCGTCCCTGCCTGGCTCCGACGAACGGAACGCTTCTACGACCTCGTGGGGAGCGCGACCTTCCTCACCGTGACCGGGCTCGCCGTCACGTGGGCCGGGGCGGGGCTCGACCTTCGATCATCCCTGCTGGCGCTCGTTATCATCGTGTGGGCGCTGCGGCTCGGGACCTATCTGGTCCGGCGCATCCATCGGACCGGTCGCGACGATCGTTTCGACGCCATCAAGCAGTCGTTGGGGCGTTTCCTGCTCGCGTGGACGATGCAGGGCCTCTGGGTGGCGATCACCGCCGCGCCGGCCCTGGTCGCGATCACGGCAACGCGTCGCGTCCCGCCTGACGCAACCCTCGCGGCCGGCATGCTGCTCTGGTGTGTCGGTTTCGCCATCGAGGTTGTCGCGGATGCGCAGAAGGCGCGTTTCGCGGCGGACCCGGCGAATCGGGGCCGCTTCATCACGACGGGTCTCTGGGCCCGGTCGAGACACCCGAACTACTTCGGGGAGATCGTGCTCTGGGTGGGAGTGAGTCTCATGGCGCTCCCGGTGCTGCAGGGCTGGCAGCTCCTGTCGCTGGCCTCACCGATCTTCGTCGCCTGGCTGCTGACCCGGGTGAGCGGCATTCCCATGCTCGAGCGCAAGGCAGAGGCGCGCTGGGGAACCGATCCCGCCTACGTCGCCTGGCGCGACGGGACGCCGCGCCTCATCCCGCGCGTCGGCGCCTAACGCTGGTCCTCGCCTCGCGCCATGGCCCACACGGCGTGACGCCGGACCATCGGCTCGGCGTCCTGGGCGGCACGCGCGAGTGCGGTGGCATCCTCCGGGGCGCCACGATTGCCCAGCGCCACCGCCACATTCCGCGCCAGGCCCCTCCGCTTCGTCCGCAGCACCGGCGTCCCGCGAAAGGTCGCCCGGAACTGCTCCTCACTGAGTGCGAGCAGCGCGCCGAGGTCTGGGGTAGTGAGGGTGGCCCGCGGCTGCAGCTCGGTGTCTGTCACGTCATGCGAGAACTTCACGTTCCAGGGGCAGACCTCCTGGCAGATGTCGCACCCGAAGACCAGCTCCCCCATCACTGGCCGCAGCGCCTCCGGGATGTCGTCCTTGAGCTCGATGGTCAGGTACGAGATACATCGCCGCGCATCGAGCACATGGGGCGCGACAAAAGCGTCGGTGGGGCAGGCGTCGAGGCAACGGGTGCAGCTCCCGCAGTGCTCACCCGCGAAGGGGGCGTCCGCGGTGAGCGGAAGGTCGAGCAACAGTGACCCGATGAAGAAGAACGACCCGTGGCGCGGGTGGATCAGGTTCGTGTTCTTCCCGAACCAGCCGAGTCCAGCGCGACGAGCGAGGTCGCGCTCGAGGATCGGGCCGGTGTCCACATAGGGTTTGCCGCGGACCTCGGGCGCAACCTCCACGCGGATCCGCGACAGGAGCTCATTCAGCCGGTCCACCAGGACGTCGTGGTAGTCGCGTCCCCGGGCGTAGCGCGCGATGGGTCCGGATGGCTGCGTCCCGCCGTAGTTCATGCCGACCACCACCGCCGTGATCGCGCCCTCGTAGACCCGTCGCGAATCGGCGCGCTTTTCGGCGCCGCGCTCGAGGTATGCCATGGTCCCCGCGTATCCCCGCGCGATCCACTGGTCGAAGGCACCGGCGGTGTCCGCCGGACCTAATGTCGTGATGCCTACGAGGTCGAATCCCAGCGCATAGGCCAGTGCCTTGACCCGCGTGGCCGCCGCGTCAGCGGGCAGCGGCCCAGCGGGCATACCGGATCACGTCGTCGACGGGTGGGATGGCCTCGGCGTCGCCGTACGCCGTGTACATCCGCCAGCGCACGTATTCGCGCGCGGGGAGGGGGAGGAACGGCGCACGCCGCCACCACCGGCGATCGCGGAATCGCCACGCGACGACCAGGAGCGCCCGCGCCAGCGCGGGCCGCAGGGCCGCGCGCGCGGCGAGGCGGAGCGAGAGGTGGACCCAGCTCATCGTCACCCAAGATACACCGGGGCGGGGAATCTCCCACGTCCCGCCGGCACCTCCCTGACGGCGCGAGGTGCCACCCTGCTCGATGGTATTCCACATGCCAGGGGCACCCCTCTTCCGCGCGGTCGCGACGGCCATCACCATGGCGGTCGGGCTGCGCATGGTCGGGATCGAACCGTGTCGGCATCACGATGCCGCGGTCGTGGCCGATGCCACGCACCCCGGGCACGGGCACCAGGTGCCGGACGACACACGCACACCATGCGAGTGCGCCGGCGACTGCGTGACGGCTGGCGTTGTCGCCATTCCGCAGCCGGGATGGGTCGCGACGCCACCGAGCCCGCAGGGCGCTGGCGAGCCGATCCGCATGGTCTCCGTGGCGACGTCGGCGCCCGATCGGCGCCTCCCCTTCTCGCGCCCCCCGCCGGGTATCCGCTGGCCCTGACCTTCGACGCGTCGCCGTGACGCGTCCGTCACTCCATCGGATCCCCTCTCATGTCACGATCGACCATCAGGGCGCTGGCGAGCGCCGGGGCACTCGCCCTGGCCCTCCCGTGCTCCCTCATCGCCCAGTCGCACCGCGTCACGGGCACCCTGCGTCACGCCGAAACCAAACTTGCGATAGTTGGAGTCCGCGTCACGGCGGACCAGAAGCTCGTGATCAGCGACTCCGCCGGTCGCTTCGCGATCGACGTCTCGTCGGACACCGCGACGGTCACCTTCCAGCGCCTTGGTTTCCGGACGCTGGTCCTCATGGCGCACCATGTCCCCGCCACCATCGACCTTGCTCCCCAGCCGACGCTGCTGAACGAAGTCGTGGTCGCCGCGAGTGGCACCGAACTGGGTGCCACCAGCGCGCTGAGCAGCGGGTCCATTTTCCGCACCGCGGTCAGTGAACGCGGTGGGACGTCCCTGGCCGAGCGACTCGAAGGGGTCGAAGGGCTCGCCGTCCAGCGGATGGGCGAGTGGGGCTCGCGGGCGCTGCTGCGCGGACTCGGCGGCGAGCGCCTGACCGTCATGGTCGACGGCGCGCGCGTGAATCGCGCCTGCACCTTCGGGATGGACCAGGGGCTCTCCACGGTGTCCCCGGGCGCGGTCGAGCGGGTCGAGGTGTTGTCTGGACCGGGATCCACGCTCTACGGATCCGGGAACGTCGGCGGCGTGATCAACGTCGTCACCCGGCGCCCACCCGCGATCGATGGTTGGAGTGGCGACGTGCGGCTCGGCGGATCCAGCGCCGTTCCCGGCGCGACACTCGGCGCGGCCCTCGGTGGGCGGCGCGGACGGTTCGACGCCCTGGTGTCGGCCGACCTGGCGTCGTTCGGAGACTACACGTCGGGCGCCGGCAAGGTCGCCGGGTCCTCGTACCGCGATGGGTCCTTCGCGGCGACGCTCGGTGTGGCACCGACCCCGGCGCAGCGCCTGGCGCTCCAATCCACCTGGTACGAAGGACGCGACATCGGCTGGCCGGCGATGACCGGCGCGACGATTCCGCTGGAGCGGCGAGTGCAGGTGGCGAGCGATTACGGGTGGCAGGTGGGGCGCGGGATGATCGATGCCGTCGCCGCGCGCGCCTACGTGCAGCGGCTCGACCACCACATGACCATCGACATGTCCATGCCCATGACCGGGGGCAACGGGATGCCGATGACCATGCGGAGCCTGACCGACGCGCGCTCCCACTCGACGACGTCGGGCGCACGGTCTCAGCTGCGCCTCTTGCCCTCGACGCGGAGCCGGATGGACCTGGGTCTCGACGCCACCCTCTGGGACGCCGAGGCCACGCGGTGGACCGAGAGTTCCCGTGTGAGTGGTTCGGGGATGACCACGCCGGCTGGTGAAATGACGCTGCGCACCTGGCCGGCTGTTCGCATGTCCGATCTCGGGGCATTCTCTCAGGGGGAAGTCGACCTGACGAGCCGCCTCACGGCAACCGGTGGTGTGCGCCTGGATCGCGTCGCGCGCCGGGCGGACGATCGCACGTCGTCCGACGAGACGGTCGGCACGGGAAACCTCGGCCTGCGGGCCCTGCTCCCCCGCGGCTTCGCCGCGCGGACCTCGTTAGGCTTCGGGTATCGCGTGCCGGATCCGACCGAGCTGTACGGGCTCGCCCTGCGGCCCGACGGGTTCATTTACCGCGGGACGCCGTCGCTGAGTTCGGAGCGCAGCCGCAACCTCGAGGCGACACTCGCCTGGGACCGGCTCACGACCCGCGGGCGCGCAGGCGCCAGCGTCACCTGGTTCCGCAACGCGCTCACTGACCTCATCGCCCCGCGCCTCGCGGCCGGCGACACCGTGTCGGGTCGGCCGGTGCGGGAATACGCGAATGTCTCGGACGCGCGGCTCCAGGGCGTCAGCGCTTCGGCCGACGCGCCGCTGACGGCGGCCCTCGCCCTGCGCGGGTCGATGACATACACGCATGGCGAGAACCTGGCCAACGCGACCCCGCTTGCAGTTACCCCGCCGCTCGAGGGCCTGATGGCCCTGCGATGGACCAGTCCGTGGATGCGGTCGCGATGGGTCGAGGCGGAGTGGCGGGTCGCCGCGCGGCAGGAGCGCATAGCGCTCGACGCCGGCGAGCGCGTGGCGCCGGGCTACGGGATCGTGAACCTGCGCGCGGGGGCTCCGCTCCTCGGTGCCACGTGGCAACTCGGGGTCGACAATCTCCTCGACCGCGCGTACCGCGCCCATGTGGATCCGCTGATCCTCCTGCGCCCCGGCCGCAATGTCTTCGTCCGGCTGACTCGCACCTTGTAGGTCAGGCATCGTCGGTTCGTTGGCACCAGGTCAGGTGGACTCGCCGCGCCGTGGGTGGCGCGGCAAGTTCATGGCATGCGCGACGATCTCCGCACGGCGTGGCGGGCGCTCCTGCGGGCGCCCGCCTATTCGCTGGTCATCATCACCTCGCTGGCCCTCGGGCTTGGCGCTGCCCTGGCGGCCTTCGCCGTGCTCGACGCGGTGCGCCTGCGCGCGCTCCCGTTCCCCGAGGGAGATCGCCTGGTGCTCCTGGCCGAGGTCCCGGCGGAGGGGCCCGGGATGGAGGGGTGCGGCGCCCGATGCGACGTCGCCTACACGACCTTTGCCGACGTGCTCCGGCACCACCCGTTTCGCACCGTGGACGGGTTGATCGGCTTCACCAGCGGGGGCAAGGTCTACATGGCGGGAGGGGAGCCGCTCCCGGTGAATGGCGGGGTGTTGACGCCCGAGGCGTTCTCCCTCCTCCGCGTCACCCCGTTCCTCGGTCGCGCGCTGCAGCCTGCAGACGACCAGCTCGGCGTTCCCCTGGTCACGGTGCTCGCCCACGATTTCTGGACGAACCAGTTCGGCGCCGACCCCGCGGTGGTGGGGCGCACCATCAAGCTCAGTGACTCGGAGTACACGGTGGTCGGGGTGATGCCTCCGGGGTTCGATTTCGAGAGTGGCTCGAAGTTCTGGCTTCCGGCGGTGCCAACGCTCGACCCCAGCACGCGTCCGTCGATCCGCAGCCTGAGCGTCATCGCGCGACTCGCGCCGGGGCACACCCTGCGTGACCTGCGTGACGAGCTCGCGCGGGTGGAGGTGCCGGCGCAACGAGGTGCGGCGGGGGTGACCCCGATGCGCGTCGTCGCGTCGCCGCTGCGCGACCGGTACATCGCCGCGACCCGGTCGTACGACCTCGTCTTCGGCGGGCTGGTCGCGTCGCTGTTGGTGCTCGTCGTAGCGAACCTCTCGAACCTCTCCCTGGTGCGGGCGCTGGATCAGCGGCGCGAGGTCGCGGTGCGCGCGGCCCTGGGGGCTGCGGGCTGGCGCCTGGGCCGCACGCTGGCCCTCCAGCACCTGCTGCTGGTGGTTGGTGGCACGGCCGCCGGGCTCCTCGTAGCGCAGTCCGTGCTTGGGGTGTTGGCGTCGGTGGATGTGCTGGCGTCCAACGAGGTCGCCGGCATGGCCCCGCGCCTCGACGCGCGTGGGGTGGCCTTCGCGGTGGCGCTCGCGCTCGTGGTGGGGGCGACGCTGGCGGTGGCTCCCGTGCTGGTGGCGTTGCGCGCCGCGCGGGTCAGCGCCTTGCGCGCGAGTGCGGGGAACACCCAGCCACGCAGCCGGTGGCAGCGCGTGCTGGTGACGGTGCAGGTGGCGATGGCGTTCGGGCTCGTCGCGATTGGGGTGGTGCTGCGCCAGTCGTCGCAGGCGCTGGGTATGGTGTCACCGGGATTCGATGCGGCGCAGGTGGTGCAGGGCGCGCCGAGTTTCCCGCACCCGTGGCGTGTGCCGTCGACGTATGTCCCCGTTACGGAGCGGATCCTCGTGGACCTGGCCGCCATGCCCGGCGTGCGCGCGGCGACGCGCACGATCGTGCCCCGGCCTCGCGCCTCGTTTGCGGTGGAGGGCCAGGCGGCACTCGACCAGCGGTCTGCACCGGCGGTGGAAATCGGCGTGACCCCCGGGTACTTCGATGTCCTGGGCGTCTCCCTCATGCGGGGGCGCGATTTCTCCGGGGCGGACGCGGCCGGGGGAGCGCCGGTGGCAATCGTGAACGCGCTCGCGGCGGAGCGCTGGTGGCCCGGCGCCGACCCCATCGGCCGGACCGTCCGGGTCGACACCATGCCCGGGGCCGGCACGGTGGTCACCATCGTCGGCGTGGTGGCCAATCATCGGGCCGCCACCGCGCTCACCGAGGCCCCCGGGCCGGAGTTCTACCGCCCGTGGGCCCAGCTCCCGAGTGCCTTTCCATCGTTTGTCATGACATCACCCGGCGATGTCGGCGCGCTCCTGCGTCCGATGCGCGACATGCTCGTTCGCCATGTGCCCGACCGGCCGGTGGGCACGGCCCGGGCGATCGATGGGTACGCCGCGCAGTGGCGGGGGATGGAAACGAATGCGGCGCAGGCCGGCTGGATCGCCCTCGTCGGCCTGGCCATCGCGTGGCTCGGCTTGCACGGCATCACGGCCTACGGCGTGCGGCGGCGGGCCCGGGAGATCGGGATTCGCGGGGCGATCGGGGCGTCGCGCTGGCAGATCGCGCGACTGGTCGTGGCCGATGTGGCTGGATGGGGCGCGATCGGCCTCGCCATTGGAGTTCCCCTGGCGCTGTCCGCGGATCGACTGCTCGACGGCGTGACCTATCAGGCGCGGGTCGAAGATCCCGTGGTGCTCGCATCTGTCGCGTGCCTCGTGCTGCTGGTGATCGTTGGGGCGTCGCTCCTGCCGCTGCGTCGCGCCCTGAGCATCCCGGCCGCTGAAGCCTGTCGCGCCGAAGACTCAGGCACTTGACCTCCGACCTCCGACCTCCATGGACATCGAACACGAACTCGTCGTCGCGGCGCCTGTGGACCAGGTCTTCGACCACTTCAGCACGCCGGCTGGTCTCGACACCTGGTGGACCAGCACTTCCGCGGCCGACCCTCGAGTCGGCGGGCGCTACACCTTCGGCTTTGATGCGCAGCATCAGTGGGGCGGCGTCGTGCGCATCTTCGAGCCGCCCTTCGCCATCGAATGGGAGATGACGGAAACCGCTCCCATGCCCGACTGGCTCGGCGCGCGCGTCGGGGCGCGACTGACCGCGGAGGGGGAGGGGACGCGGCTCCACTTCTATCATCGCGGGTGGGCGGGAAAGACTGCCCACCAGCGCAACACCTCGTTCTGCTGGGCACTCTACCTGCGACTGCTGGCGCGGCACTGCACCGCTGGGGAGGTCGTGCCCTACGAGCGACGACTCGACCTGTAGCTGTTGCCCGGCGGGGCGGTGACCGGTTTCTTGTGAGGCATGACGCCCTTTCGCCAATCCGCACTCCTCGCCGTCACCCTGGTCGCCTGTGCCGGTGCCCCCGGCCCCGCGGCCCCCGTCGCCGGTGGAGCGACCCCGCTCGATCCCCGCACGCCGCTCCCTGCGGCGCACCGACGGTGGGTCGATCAGGCGTTGGCGTCGCTTACGCTGCGCGAGAAAGTCGGGCAGATGGTGATGGTCTGGGTGCTCGGCGACTACACCTCGACAGGGGACTCGACCTACGCAGAAGTGGCGCGCTGGATCACGCAGGACGGGATCGGCGGTGTGAGCATGTCGTTAGGCACGCCGGTCGAGGTCGCGGCCAAGGTCAACGCCTTCCAGCGCCTGGCGAAGGTACCCCTCCTGGTCTCCTCGGACCTGGAGCCCGCCCTGGGTCGGCTCGAAGGCGGCGTCTTTTCCCACTACCTCATGGACGCCGGCGGGGCCACGGTCTTTCCGACGGCGATGGGGATCGCGGCCACCGGGCGCGACGAGGACGTGCGCGACGCGGCGTACATCATCGGGCGCGAGGCGCGGGCGGTGGGGATCCACATCAACTTCGCGCCTACGGTCGACGTCAACAACAACCCGGCGAATCCGGTCATCAACACGCGCTCCTTCGGCGAGGACCCGGTGCGCGTCGCGCGACTTTCGGCGCTGTTCACCCGCGGAACCATGGACGCGGGCACGCTGGCCACGGCCAAGCACTTCCCCGGACACGGGGACACCGAGGTGGATTCGCACGTGGGGCTGCCCATCGTTGGGGCGGACTGGTCGCGCCTGCGTTCGGTGGAGCTGGTGCCCTTCCAGGCGGCGATCGACGCCGGTGCGGCCCTGGTCATGTCGGCGCACATTGCCCTCCCTGCGGTGGAAGGGGATTCCTCGACGCCCGCCACCCTCGCGCCGCGGATCATGACCGGTGTCCTGCGCGATACCCTTGGCTTTCGTGGCGTCACGATCACCGACGCGATGACCATGGAGGGGGTCGGCAAGGGGTATGGGGTCGCCGAAAGCAGCGTGCTGGCCGTGAAAGCCGGCGCGGACATCCTGCTCAAGCCGAGCGACCCCACGCGGGCGATCGACGCCGTGGTGGGCGCGGTCGAGCGCGGCGAGCTCTCGCGTGCCCGCATCGACGCCTCGGTGCGTCGAATCCTGGAACTCAAGGCCCGCAGTGGCGTCGCGTACCAGCCCTACGTCTCCCTGGACTCCCTTCGCGAGATCGTGGGGACGCCCGCACACCGTGCCAGGGCGGCAGAGATCGCCCAGCGCTCCATCACGCTGCTGCGGGACCGGGACGGACTCGTGCCGGTGACGCCGCGTCGCACGCTGGTCATCCAGTACATGCCCGAGACGGAGCTGCGCGCGGGCCGGATCTTCGGTGCGATGATGCGGGCGGCCGACACGTCGGTACGGGTCGTGAAGATCTCGCCCTCCACCACCCAGGCGCAGCTCGATGCACTGGCGCCGGCGATTGCGCGCGCAGAGCGGGTCATCCTTGCCGCCTATGTGCGGCGGATCGAAGGGGAAGGGCGTCCGGCGATCCCTGCCACCGTCGCGACCTGGATGGCCTCGCTGCCTTCGGTCAACGCGCGCACCGCGCTCGTCGCCTTTGGAAATCCGTATCTCATCCGGCAGGTCCCGACCGTCGGCACCTACCTCGCGACCTACAGCGTCGGGGATGCCTCGGAGCGGGGGGCCGCGCAGGCCCTCCTGGGTCGTGCGCCGATCTCCGGGGTGGCGCCGGTCTCGTTGCCGGGCTTCTTCGCCCGCGGCGATGGCATCCGTCGATGACGTGACCCCTCGCTGACGGGTGTCGATCCCAGCGCAGATGGCACGCGCTCGACTCGGCGGTATCTTCCGCGCGCGGCACCGGCCGCGATCACCCCGGACTTCCCTATGACTCGACGTTCCCTGTTGCTGGCGGCGCTTGCCGTCACGACGGCCACCGGGCAGGGCCCCGCCGCACCTGGCGCGACCACGCTCCCCCTCAAGGCCGCTCGCACCCACACCTTCACCACGACGAAGGGCACCTGGATCTCGCTCGACGTCTCGCCCGACGGCCAGACGATCGTCTTCGACCTGCTCGGTGACCTCTACACGCTTCCTGCAGCCGGGGGGACGGCCACGCGACTGACCAGCGGGCTCGCGTACGACGCGATGCCGCGCTACTCGCCGGACGGAAAGCGGATCGTGTTCGTCTCCGACCGGTCCGGTGGCGACAACGTCTGGATGATGTCGCTCGACGGCAAGGACACCGTGCAGGTGACGAAGGGGAACACCTCCGAGTATGTCTCGCCCGAGTTCACGCCGGATGGCAGGTACATCGTGGTCTCGCGCGCGACCGGACAGTTCGGCACGGCGAAGTTGTGGATGTACCATGTCGAGGGCGGCAACGGGGTGGCGCTGGGGACGGCCGGGCCGCAGGTCAAGCAGCTCGGCGCCGCCTTCGGCAGCGACGGCCGGTACGTCTGGTATGCCCAGCGCTTCGGCGACTGGACCTACAACTCGATTGGCGCCCAGTACCAGCTCGGGGTCTACGACCGCGAAACCGGCAAGTCGTCGACGATGTCCACACGCCAGGGGTCCGCGTTCCGCCCCACGCTCTCGCCCGATGGGAAGTACCTCGTCTTCGCTTCGCGGCACGAGATCAGGACCGGGCTCCGTATCCGCAACCTGGAGACACAGGCCGAGGAGTGGCTCGCATTCCCGGTGCAGCGTGACGACATCGAGTCACGCGCACCGCTGGATGCCTATCCCGGATTTTCCTTCACCCCGGACTCGCGCGCGGTGATCGTCACCTACGGTGGCGAGATCTGGCGCGTGCCTGTCGACAAGTCGGCCCCGACGAAGATCCCGTTCACGGCCAACGTCGAGATGGCGATGGGACCCGAGGTCAAGTTCAGCTACCGGGTGGACACGGCGGCCACGCTGACCGCCAAGCAGGTGCGCGACCTCGTGCCGTCCCCGGACGGCCGCCAGGTCGCCTTCTCCGCGCTCAGCCGCGTCTATGTGATGGACTGGCCGAACGGGACGCCGCGGCGCGTCTCCACGGCCGACGTTGGCGAGTTTGGCCCGGCGTGGTCGCCCGACGGGCGCTCGCTCGCCTGGACCACGTGGAGCGACGCGGCCGGTGGCGACATCGTGCGCGCGACACAAAGTGGCAACAGCTGGACGACCCAGGTGCTGACGATGGCGCGTGGGCTCTATACGGACCTGGCGTGGTCGCCGCGGGGCGATCGCGTTGTGGCAACCCGCGCGGCGGCGCGTGAGATGCAGGAGGCTGGCGCGGCCTTCTTCGGTCCGGCAGCGGCAGACCTCATCTGGGTGCCCGCCTCGGGTGGAGCCGCGACGCTCATCATGCCTTCCGGCGGCACGGGCAACATGCACTTCACGACCGATCCCGATCGCATCTTCGCGTACAGCGGGCGCGATGGCCTCGTGTCCTTCCGCTGGGACGGGACCGACCAGAAGGCGCACCTCAAGGTGACCGGGCCGATGCCGCCGGGATTCGGCGGACAGCTGACGCTCGATGGCCAGATGGTGCAGAACATGTCGCGCAGCTGGCTGGGCGGTCGCGCTGCTCGGCCGATGTGGGGCGACGAGAACTACCAGGGCCACCTGGGTGAGGACATGGAGCCGACGCCCCCGCAGGCGCCGCCGGCGTCACTGGTGATGATGGCGCCGCGCGGCGACCAGGCGCTCGCCCTGGTTGGCATGGACGTCTATGCGATCACGGTGCCGCAGGTGGGCGCAACGGCGCCGACGGTCAGCGTGGCGGCGCCGGCCACGGCCTCGATGCCAGTGCGCAAGCTGAACGAGATCGGCGGCGAATTCCCCACGTGGAGTGGCGACGGACGCCGGGTCATGTGGAGCCTCGGCAACGCCGTCTGGACCTTCGACCTCGATCGGGCCAAGGTGGTTGACGACTCCCTCAAGGTCGTCGCCCGTGCGCGCGCGGCGGCGCCTCGCGACACCACCCGTCGCGACTCGACTGCGACGAAGAAGGACGAGGGGTACAAGGCCGCCGAGACGCGCGTGGCCGTCACGGCACCGCGCGACATCCCGCGGGGGGTCGTGGTGCTGCGTGGCGGTCGGGCCATCACCATGAAGGGGAAGGAGATCATCAACAACGCCGACATCGTCGTGCGCGACAACCGCATCGAGGCCATCGGGCCGCGCGGGCGTGTGCGGATCCCGGCGGGGGCCCGCACGATCGACGTGAGCGGCAAGACCATCATCCCCGGGTTTGTCGACACCCACTACCACCCGCAATGGCTCACCCCGCAGGTGCACAACACCCAGACGTGGCAGTACCTCACCACGCTGGCGTACGGGACCACCACGACGCGCGACCCACAGACCGCGATGACAGACTTCCTCACCTATGGCGACCGGGTGGAGACGGGCGACATGGTGGGGCCGCGCATCTATACCACCGGCCCCGGGGTCTTCCTCGGTGAGCAGATCCGGGATTCCGCGCATGCCGTGCAGGTGCTCAAGCGGTATTCGGACTACTACAAGACCGGCACCCTCAAGATGTACATGACCGGCAACCGCCAGCAGCGGCAGTGGGTGATCATGGCCGCGAAGCAGCTGGGGATCATGCCGACCACGGAGGGAGGGCTCGACCACAAGCTGGATATCACGCACGGGCTCGACGGGTACCCGGGCATCGAGCACACCATCCCCATCACGCCCAAGTACGACGACGTGATGGAGTGGTACAAGGGGACGCAGACCCTCAACTCGCCAACGCTGATCGTGGCGTACGGTGGCCCCTTCGGCGAGAACTACTGGTACACCAACGAGAACCTGGCCAACGACGCCAAGCTGCGGTACTTCACGCATCCGGTGGACTTCGACAGCAAGGTCCGACGCC
>WBZL01003715.1_pt1 | contig 13738 bp, 9 predicted proteins | sample 5204291 | NCBI WGS metagenome assembly WBZL01 (sample SAMN12344345, study PRJNA552823) | activated sludge metagenome | biome: Activated sludge suspended growth; feature: Nitrification reactor; material: Wastewater; isolation source: activated sludge from nitrification reactor of wastewater treatment...
ACTCGGGCTCCTCCGCCAACTTGCTCATGTATTACGCCTTGCTGCGTTCGGGAAAGTTGCGCAATACGAATGTCATCGTCCCCAGCGTCGGATGGGTCACGTCCATCGCTCCGGCCATGCAGTTCGGCTTTACACCCTACATGTGTGAGGCGGACCCGGACACGTTCGGACTCGATCTGAACCATCTTGAAGACCTCTTGAAGCGGCATCAGGCGCAGACCGTCTTGTTGGTGCAGGTCCTCGGAGTGCCGCATCGTATGCGTGAAGTGCAAGCACTGAAGGATCGCTACGGATTTTATTTGCTGGAAGACGCCTGTGCGGCCATCGGAGCCGAATACGAAGGCCGCAAGGTCGGCACGTTCGGCGACATAGCCAGCTTTTCCTTTTACTTCGGCCATCAGATGTCCACGATCGAAGGGGGCATGGTGTCCTGCAGCGACCGGCAGTTCGCCGATCTGCTCCTCATGCTGCGCAGTCACGGATGGAGCAAGGATTTGCCCGGCGCACGGCATGAGGAATTGGTCGAGCAATATGAGATCGACGACTTCCACTCACCCTTCGTGTTCTACGAGCCTGGATTCAACCTGCGCTCGACCGACCTCAATGCGTTTATCGGGATCGAACAGGTGCGCAAGCTCGATTGGATGACGGGGCGTCGACAGGCCAATCATGATCGGTATCTGCAGCAGTTGGGTGCGCGCTTTTACACGCAACGTCCGCCGCGTGACAGCAAGGTCGCGAGTATTTCTTTCGGGTTGCTGGCCGATTCCCCGGAGCAGCGTAAGCGCATCGTTCGCGCCCTGGTTGCCGAAGGGGTGGAAACCAGAATGTTTTCGGCCGGGAATCTGGGCCTGCATCCGTTCTGGATGAACCGGTATGGGAAGGCCAGTTTTCCCGTGGCCGATCGGGTCCATCATTGCGGCTTCTTCCTGCCCAATCACGCATCCATGACCGAGCAGGACGTATTGCACATCTCCCGCATCGTGCTGGAGGCCGCATGAGTCGAAACAGGACCGGCAACCGCGTACCGATGCCGCAGCCGGTGACAGGCAAGACAGATCCGTCACGTATGCAGAAGGAGCTCGTTCGATTATGACGACGTCATCCCCCCATGTGCTCGTGACCGGAGGGGCCGGCTATCTCGGTTCCGTGCTGACCAGACGGTTGCTCGATCGCGGCTTTGCGGTCACGGTCCTCGACAATTTCATGTACCGACAAAACAGTTTGATGGACTGTTGCGCGGAAGAATCGTTTCGAGTCGTGCGGGGAGACTGCCGGGACGAACGGATACTCACGGACCTTCTCCGGGACGCCGACATCATCATTCCCTTGGCCGCGCTCGTCGGCGCGCCGCTGTGCGACCGGGATCGCGTCGGGGCCTACACCGTGAATTTCGAAGCAGTGCAGTTGCTGTGCAAATTATCGTCACCGCAGCAACGCATCATTTTCCCCGTCACCAACAGCGGGTACGGCATCGGTCAACCGGGAGTGCCATGCACGGAGGACTCGCCCCTTCGGCCCATCAGCCTGTACGGCGAAACCAAGGTGAAGGCGGAGAGGGTCGTACTGGATCGCGGCAATGCCATCACGCTGCGCCTGGCGACGGTATTCGGCGTGTCGCCACGGATGCGCATGGACTTGCTCGTGAACGATTTTGTCTGGCGCGCCGTGCATGATCGCGCGGTCGTCGTCTTTGAAGGCCATTGCAAACGGAATTACATCCATATTCGGGATGTCGTGCGAACATTCCTTCACGCAATCGATCATTTCGAGCAGATGAACAATCGCCCGTACAATGTGGGACTGGAAGACGCGAACCTCTCCAAACTCGAACTCTGCCGCGAGATCCAACGATTGCTCCCGCAATTCGTGTCCTTCGAAGCCCAGATCGGCGAAGACCCGGACAAACGCGATTACATCGTCTCGAATCAGCGTCTGTTGGCGAGCGGTTTTACACCGGAATGGTCGCTCGAACGGGGAATCCGTGAGCTGATCAAGTGTTACACGATCATCAAAGCGGGACAGTACGCCAATGTGTGAGGCAGGCATGGGCGAAGAGGGGAGGCGACGATGATTATCAGCCGAACGCCGTTTCGAATCTCCTTCTTCGGCGGCGGCACCGACTATCCCGTCTGGTTCCGTGAACATGGCGGAGCGGTGCTGGCCACCACCATCGATAAGTATTGCTACATCAGTTGCCGGCAACTCCCGCCGTTCTTCGAACATCGCACGCGCATCGCCTATTCACGTATCGAACTGGTGAAGAACAATGAAGAGATCGAGCACCCCGCCGTTCGTGGCGTGCTGAAGTATCTCAATATCAATGAGGGCTTGGAAATTCACCATGACGGGGACTTGCCCGCGAGAACGGGGTTGGGTTCCAGTTCCTCCTTCACCGTCGGTCTGCTGCACACCTTGTACGCGTTACAACATGTCATGCCGAGCAAGGCGCAGTTGGCCCAGGCGGCGATTCATGTCGAGCAGGATGTGCTCGGGGAATCCGTGGGCTGCCAGGATCAAGTGCTCGCAGCCCACGGCGGGCTCTGCAAGGCCACATTCTTCCCCAACGGAGACATCGGCTACACGCCGATCATCATGCGTCCGGATCGTCTGACGTCGTTTCAAAGTCACCTGCAACTGTATTTCACGGGATTCTCCCGGATCGCCTCCGAAGTGGCCCGCGAACAGATTGATCGCACCAAACATCGACAGCGAGAACTCTCTACCATGTTGCAGATGGTCGAGGAAGGTATCGCGATCCTGACCGGTGAAGGTGATCTCGCCGACTTCGGCACCATGCTCCATGAAGCCTGGATGCTCAAACGGCGCCTGACCTCGCGCATCACCACCCCGGCCATCGACGAAATCTACACGGCGGCCCGGCAGGCGGGCGCGTTGGGAGGCAAGTTGCTGGGTGCGGGCGGGGGTGGGTTCATGCTGCTCTTTGCTCGGCCTGACGATCACGAACGCATTCGAATGGCTCTGCCAGGATTATTACAAGTGCCGTTCAAGTTCGAGGGCTTGGGAACACAAATCGTGTTCTATCAGGAAGATCAGCTGATGTTGGACGACGTCTGGGCACAGAGTTCGGCGCAGACTGCATCCCGGCTCAAAGCCGCGCTCATCGGAAAGGCAGCATGACCAAGCACCGCATGGCAGACTGCGATGTGATCATTCTCTGTGGTGGCCTCGGCACCAGGTTGAAGTCCGTCCTGTCCGATCGTCCGAAACCGATGGCCGATATTCACGGACGGCCGTTCCTGTCGATTCTTCTCGACCACTGGTTCAGGCACGGAGCGCGCCGGTTCATTTTCTGCACCGGGTACATGGGCGACTACATTGAAGCGTGGGTCCGCTCGGCGAGTGACTCCTATGAGGCCACGTTTGTGCGAGATCCCTATCCTCTGGGTACCGGGGGAGCCATGGCACAGGCCTTCCGGGTAGCGCGCAGCGAACGACTGTTCGTCATCAATGGCGATTCCTTCTGCGATGTCGATCCCGCGCGATTGCTCCGCTTTCATCTGATGAAACGCGCGCAGGGGACATTGGTCCTCGCTCGTCCGGATGGCCGGACCGATGCCGGAGACGTGGTAGTGGGGCATGACGATCGTGTGCTGTCGATGGTGGAAAAACCCGGGTGCGGCCCGACAGGTTATGTAAATGCGGGCGTGTATGTGTTCGAGCGGTCGGTTGACACACTGTTTCCTGTGCCCCCGGCCTGGTCGCTGGAGCGGGAATTCATTCCGCGGTTGGTTTCAGGGCCTCTCTACGGATTTGTAACTGCTGGCTCGCTGTTCGATATCGGAACCCCGGAACGGTTGGCGGCGTACGCAGACAGAATGGGCGCATGTCGAACGTTCCTGACATCTAAGGAGGAGAAGAATGAAAACGGCACCACTCACATCCACATCACACAGTAAAGCGTCGGAAATGGAAGAGCGGCTGCGACGCAAGGCGCAATGGGTGCGCTCGACGGTTCTGGAAATGGCCGTGAAGGCGCACAGCGGTCATATCAGTACGGCGTATTCACAAACCGAACTGTTAGTGGCGTTGTACTACGGAGGCCTCCTACGCTTTGATGCCCGAAACCCGAAGTGGAACGGGCGGGACCGGTTCATTCTCAGTAAGGGGCAGGGGGGAATCGGCCTCTATCCAATTCTCGCGGATCTGGGATACTTCCCCCTGTCTGAGTTGGAAAATTTCGCCGGCGTCGGGAATCTGCTGGGTGTTCACGCGGAATGGAATATCCCCGGTATCGAAGTCATCACCGGTTCCCTGGGCCACGGCCTTCCGATCGCGACCGGCATGGCCGAAGCGGCCTTGATGAATCGGGATGAACACCTGATCGTCTGCTTCCTCGGGGATGCAGAGCTGTTCGAGGGGTCCAATTGGGAGGCCGCGATCTATGCCGGCCATCGCGGGTATCGCAATCTTGTCTGCATCGTCGATCGCAATGGACAGGGGGTGCTCGGTCCGACGGATCCGACGGACCGGCGGCTGGCCGCCGACAATCCGCGCCTCAATCCGCTCGATAAGAAATTCAAGGCGTTCGGATTCGAGACACGTGAGATCGACGGCCATTCGTTCTCCGAAATATTTGAGGCGCTCCGCGATATGCGATCTTCGAAACGAAAGAAGCCGCTGATGATTATCGCCAACACCCGCAAGGGGCATGGCGCATCGCTGATGGAGGGGAAGCGCCTGTGGCACTATCGCGTCCCAGAAGGGGCTGACCTTGAACTGACGCGGCGCGACATCAGTCAGATGTGACCTCATGGCCATTCGAGCGCAAACGACGCGTTGCCTTTCCGGCTCCGCCGATTGCTGAAAGGAAGCATTCATGGGATCGACCAAGTTCATTCTCGGCATGCGAGATCAGTTCTTCAACGAATTGTACAAGTTGTTCCAAGAAGACCCTCAGGCGGTCTTTATTACGGCGGATAACGGCGCACCGACACTCGATCAGTTCGCCCGCGACTTTCCCGATCGCTTCTTCAACGTCGGGATCGCGGAGCAGCAATTGATCGGGATGGCGTGCGGCATGGCCTTCGAGGGGAAGAAAGTATACGTCTATGCCATCGCCCCGTTCGTGAGTCTGCGTTGTTACGAGCAGGTCAAACTGGATGTGTGCGCCATGAATCTCCCGATCGTCTTGATCGGCGTCGGGGCCGGTTATGCCTACGACATCATGGGGCCGAGCCATCACACGGTGGAAGACGTCTCCATCATGCGCGCGTTGCCCAACCTCAAGATCTACAGTATGGCGGATGGGAGGAGCGCGGGGGAACTGGCGGCCCTGGTACATCACGACCGATCGCCGCAATATATCCGATTCGATCGCGCGGGGTTGCCGGAGGTGTACGCCGAGCGGGGAATCGATATCGGCGAGGGGCTGACTCAGCTGCGATCCGGCAGCGATCTGTGCATCGTCACGTCAGGAGTAATGGTGCATCAGGCGTTGACGGCAGCCGATCTCCTCCATCAGAGCGCAGGGTTGAACGTCGGTGTGATCGATGTATTCCGGCTCAAGCCGCTCAACGGCGAGGCACTCAAGAAGCACCTGCACAATGTGGCGCGTGTCGTTACGCTGGAGGAACATCTTTTGGCTGGCGGCCTGGGTAGTCTCGTGGCCGAATGGATGATCGATGAAGATCTTCGCATGCCGACGATGAGAATCGGCCAGGACGATCGGTTTGTATTCGATTACGGCGGCCGCAAGGCGATCTGGGAGAAGTACGGCCTGGATGTCGGGGCGGTGGTCGCGAGGATCGCCGGCTGGATGCGTGGGGAGTCTGGAAAGGTTGTCAAAGTGCCTCGCCTTGAGGCACACGGGGTCCCGCAGGGGACGGCATACTAATGGGAGCGGCCATGATGCCACAGGCCAGACTGGACGTGCTTCTGGTCAATCCAGGAAGCCGGACCCAGATCTATCAAGCTTTGGGAAGCTCCCTGAGCGCTATTGAGCCTCCCGTATGGGGCGGGCTCATCGCGACCTTCCTCCGTCGTCGCGGGATAGGGGTTGAAGTGCTCGATGCGAATGCCGAAGACCTGCTTCCGGGGGAAGTGGCCGCGCGGGTGAAGGAACGATCACCTCGACTTGTTGCGGTGCTGGTCTACGGGCACAATCCTTCTGCGTCTACACAGGTGATGCCTTCAGCCGGAGCAATTTGTCGATCGATCAGGGAGCAGGACCTTCCGAGCAAGGTGCTGCTGCTGGGTGGCCATGTCGCGGCGCTTCCGGAACGCACCTTGCGCGAGGAGGCTGCCGATTTTGTCTGTGACGGCGAAGGACTCTACACCATCACGGACTTGGTGGCAGCTTTGAAGGAACACTCCACCGACTGGAACCGCGTCAGGGGGGTCTATTACTGGAGCGATGGAACGATCCGAAGGTCCACTCCTGCGCCCAACATCGAACAGTTGGACGAGGAGATCCCTGGACTGGCCTGGGACCTGCTTCCTATGGAGCGATATCGCGCTCACAACTGGCACTGTTTCGGCTTTCTCGACCGACGCAGTCCTTATGCGTCGCTCTACACCACTTTGGGCTGTCCCTACCACTGTTCGTATTGCTGTATTCAAGCTCCGTTCAAGAGCGGAGAAGCGGCGTTAGGGTATCAACGGGAAGTCAACAGCTACCGCTTCTGGTCTCCTCAAACGATCGCGGCGGACATCGATCGTCTGGTGCTGCAGTACGGTGTGCGCAACATCAAGTTTGCCGATGAAATGTTCGTGCTCAATCGACGGCATGTCATGGAACTGTGTCGATTGCTGATCGAGCGCCGATATGACTTGAACATCTGGGCCTATGCCCGCGTGGATTCGGTGAAGGACGGCATGGAGGAGTTGCTCGTCCGTGCAGGAGTGCGGTGGCTCTGTTTCGGCATCGAGTCGGGGAGTGCGAAAGTCCGCAACGATGTGCTCAAGACGTTTGAGCAGGACCAAATCGCGCGGACCATCCACAGGGTGAGGGCCGCCGGCATCCATGTGATCGCCAATTACATTTTCGGATTGCCGGAAGACGATCACGACACCATGCAAGCGACGCTCGATCTGGCGATTGATCTGAACTGCGAATTCGCCAACTTTTATTGCACCATGGCCTATCCAGGCTCGGCACTCTACCGACGAGCCGTAGAGGAAGCGTGGCCGTTACCGAACTCCTGGACCGCGTACTCCCAACATGCCGTTGATTCGCTCCCGCTTCCCACGCGCCACCTGTCGGCGAAGGACGTGCTTGCTTTCCGCGACAAAGCGTTCGAGACCTATTTCGATCGCCCGGCCTATAGGGCGATGTTGGCGGAGCGCTTCGATGAACAGACCGTGCGCCACGTTCAGGAGATGACATCGCGGAAGTTGGTCCGCCGGCTGCCTACCGCCGACGCCCATGCGGCACGTACCTTGTAGGACGTCTGCAACCACAGGACAGGATGGAATTCTCCGGCTTCAACCGCCGAGCATGAGGACACATGATGTTAGGACGACGTGATGGAACATGCCAGGGAGCCAGGGCACTTCTCATATTGCTCGATTTTCAGACCTGGGCGACCGCCAGACCCTGGACCTATTCCGCCAGTTACGCCGTCCAAGAAGGGTTGGCGGCGAACGGGGTGGAGTGCGTCACCGTTCCGGCCATTGCGGAACATGGCTGCGCGACACCCGCGTCCTGGGTCTACCATGCGAAGAAGGCGCTGAAGGGCCAGCGGTTCGATCAAGTGTGGTTATGGCTGATCCATACCCCGCTGGATCAGTCGACGCTGGAGTGGGTCGGTGAACTCGCCCCTGTACGTATAGGAGTCCTGATGGAATCTCTTCGGTACGACGAAGAGGATTACCAATGGGCGCCGAAACTGCGGGCGCGCTTACCCGAACTGCAGCGGCAACTGCCCTACTTGACCCATGTGCTGACGCCGGATGAGCGAGATGCAGCCGAGTTGGGCGCGCTCGACGGTCCTCGGGTCCTCTGGTGGCCGCAGATGGTGCTGGAACGGTTTATCACTCCTCCGCCGGGAGTACCCATCCGTACTCAGGCGGTGTTCCACGGCACTCCCTATGGCCGACGGCAAACCTGGGTCGGTCATCCCGCGTTGCGCACCCGTTTGCATTGCGCATCTCCGGCAAACCCGCCCAGTCCTAACCAGCGACGATTCGACGAACTGCAGCACACCGCCGCACGGTTTCTGGCCGGTGGAGAAACGGTCACCGCTGCGGCAGTGAACGAGTATGCCCAGGCTCTTCGCACAGTACGGTTGGCGGAATTTCGTGATTGGATGGCGCACTTGGCTGAATGGCCGGCGATCGTCAACCTGCCCAGCCTGGCGAAATTTTATGGCGGGCGCGTGTTCGAAGGCGTGGCTGCTGGGCGGCCCGTCATTTCCTGGAACATGCCAGCGCATCCAAAGAATATGGCGCTCTTGGAGCCAGGGCGCGAATGTCTGCTGTTTGATGCCGACCGCCCCGATGACCTGGCGGCCCAGATCGATCGGATTCTCCGTGATCCTGTCTATGCGCAAGCGATGGCACGTCGGGCACAGGATCGGGTGCGGTGTTGTCATACGGCTGAGCGGCGAGTCCGGGAGGCCCTGGAGTGGGTGAGTCGGGGTGTGGAGCCCAATTATGGGGTGAGGGAACAGGGAGTTGTTCTGACGTCTCGGATCGCAGAGACAGAGGACAGGATGGATCAGAATGCGTTTTATGTGAATCTGTTCGTGAATCAACCGGCCTGGTCGACCCCGGAACCTAACCCCGACGAAGCCGCGCGCTGGTCGAAAATCGCGTCGTTCCTCGAGTATGTGCTCCGTCAGACACGCAAGGAAGATCCGAGTCGTACGCTGCGCATCCTCGATGTGGGGTGTGGCCGCGGGTGGCTCACGAATCTGGCTACCGCCTATGGCACGTGCGAGGGGATTGAGCCGGTCGCCGGGGTGGTGGAACACGCACGCCGCATGTTTCCGCACATTCGCTTCGAAGCCGGCACGCCCGATTCCGTCCTGAAGAGACCGGATTTTGCGCCCTATGACGTCGTGCTCTGCTCGGAGGTCATCGAACATGTCCCCCATCCGCAGAAGCCCGAGTTCGTGAATCAGTTAGCACGCCTGCTGACGCATGACGGGTATCTCATTCTGACGACGCCCCGAGGGGATGTCTGGGAAGAATGGCGCCGGATTGCCCCGCCGAATCAACCGGTGGAAGATTGGGTCACGGAAGCACAACTGGCCGATCTCTTGTCCAAGGGCGGTTTCCAGCATCTGGGGCTGGAGCGGATTCCCATTGAGGTGCCGTCTCTTCGCTACATTCCCGCCGCAACGGCCCATGATGCCCGGACACTCGCGCTGCTGCCGATCTATCAAGTCTGGGCCTGTCGGCGCGCGTCGGCCGGGGGGCGACACCCCCAATCGTTTACGCGGAAACCGATGGTGTCGGTGATCGTGCCGACGTACAACCGTCCGCAGCTCCTGCGTGTGGCCCTGGAGAGCCTCAATCGCCAGCGCTATCAGGACTTTGAAATCATTGTGGTCAATGACGGCAACATCCCGGTCGAATCGGTCGTTGCGGAGCTGAATCAGGAGGGCCGGATCACGCTGGTCACTCACGACCGCAATCGCGGCCTGGCTGCCTCGCGCAACACCGGCTTGCGTGTTGCACAGGGGACCTATGTGGCCTATCTCGACGACGACGATCGGCTGCTTCCCGACCATCTTGGAACGTTGGTCGAGTTTCTGGAACGTGGAACGCATCAGGTCGCCTATACCGATGCTTGGCGTGTCACCGAACGAGGCGAAGAAGGGGCGCGAGAGGAAGTCAACCGGGATCAACCCTATTCCTGTGAGTACGATTTCGGGCGTCTGTTAGTGGAAAACTATATTCCGGTGTTGTGCCTCATGCACCGGCGTGCCTGCCTGGAGGAGGTCGGTCTCTTCGACGAAAGCCTCTTCGTGCACGAGGATTGGGATCTCTGGATCAGGTTGGGCAGTGTCTATCCCTTCGCCCATCTCGCCCGTACGACCGCCGAATTTACGTGGAGAACCGACGGCACCTCTATGACCAGTCGCGACCACGAGGCGTTCTGTCGCACTACCGAGATTATTTATCGAAAATACTTTCCCTACGTCGCCGCCCATCCGAAGATGCTCCAAGCACAACGACATCACCTTGCGGAATTAAAAGGACGTCGCCCGCAGACCACCTACGACTGCTCGATCATTATTCCCGTGTGGAACAACGCGGCTCTGACGCAACAATGCCTCCAGGCCTTGGCCGAAGTGACGGACGGCGCGAGTTACGAAGTGGTGGTGGTCGACAACGGGTCGACGGACGGCGTGGAGACGTTTCTCCGCAATCTCGGCGGCGATGTGCAGGTCATCCGAAACGAGCAGAACCTCGGCTTCTCCAAGGCCTGCAATCAGGGCGCACGCGCGGCGCGCGGTGAATTCCTGGTGTTCCTCAATAACGACACCATTCCGCTCACGGGATGGCTGTCGGCCCTGGTCGAAGAGGCCCGCGCCCATGCCGACGTGGCGGTCGTCGGCAGTAAGTTGTTGTTCGAAGACGGCACGATTCAACATGCCGGTGTTGCGTTTTCGAGAGAGTGGTTTCTCCCGTACCATCTGTACCGCGGCGGCAACGCCCACGCGGCCTGCGTGTCGCGCCGGCGCGAACTGCAATGTGTCACGGCGGCCTGCATGCTCGTCCGACGAACCGTCTTCGAACAGGCCGGGGGGTTCGATGAGGGCTACCGGAATGGATTTGAAGACGTCGACCTGTGCCTGAAGATCAAGAAACTGGCGTGGAAGATCGTCTATCAGCCGAAGAGTGTGCTGTATCACCTGGAGAGCAAAACCCCGGGGCGAAAGGCCCACGAACAGGACAACAGTCGCCGACTGCAGGAGCGCTGGGGATCCTGCTGGTGGTTGGCCGATGAAGACCTCCTGCATTTTGAAGACGGCTATGCAATCCACACCTACGTCAAAGACGGCATGTTGGGATACACTCTTGAACGGTTGGCGGATGCGCGCACGACGACTGAACGCGCGATGCTGGCGGATATTCAGCGTGCCGCGTTGCGTCAGGACAGCGACGCGGTGGCCGGCTACCTTCGACGTGTGCAGGAATGGCCGGCCGATGTCTGGATTTTACGCTGGGGTGCGTTGCTGTGCACCGGAATCGCACTACCACAGTTGGCCATTCCGTTCTGGGAGCGCATTCTGAGCATGGAGGAAGATCCCTATGCCAGGATCGGGTTGGCGAAGCACGCGCTGGAGACCGGGTCGTTTCACGAGGCCGACCGTCATCTGACGGCACTGCTCGAGCATGAGCCGTCGCATGGAGAAGGGTGGCTGCTGCGCGGGATCGTCGCGATGCAACGGCGTGCGTATGCGGACGCGGCACAGTCGTTCACGCACGCCAAACATTTGGGAGCGGATCAGCGAAAAGCGACCATGGGCGTGGTGATGGCCGCCATGGGCGACAATCGGCCTGAGGCGGCGTGGGAGGACATCTGCGAACTCTGTGCGCACGAACCGGACGATGAAGAATGTATGCACTGGCTGCTACGGTGCGGAACGATGTTGCATCGGTGGAATGAGGTCGGAGCACGACTCTCCGCATTCCTCGGTCGCAATCCCGGCAGCCTCGCGATGCGATTTGCCTTCGCCGGCGTCCTCCTGCGAGCCGGACGACGCGGAGATGCGCAACGGGAATACGAGTGCCTGCGGGCTCTGGCGCCGGACATGGAAGGAATGGACGAATTGGGGCGACAACTCGCCGCACCGCAGCTGGCACCGGATCATGCGGCCTGAATCGCACAGCGCACCACGCCACCTGGTGGTTCAACTGGCCAGACTAGGCGATATCGTGCAAACCCTGCCTGCACTGGATGCCCTACGGCAGGCGCATCCACATCGCGGACTGGACCTCCTCTGTGCCGCTCCCTTGGCGGCAGTGGCGGCAGGCAGCGGCCTATGCGATCGAGTTCTGCCCTGGGATGGTTCCAGGTGGCATGCCTGGGCGACAGGTTGGGCAGACCACGCAGGTGACATGTTGCGCGAGGCGGAGGATTGCATTGCATCACTCGGCGCCTTGTCTTATGAGCGAGTCTACACGTTGAATCAACATGCCCGGAGCCGCCTCCTTGCGCAACTCTGTGCCGACCCGATCAGGCGCATGGCGGACACCGAGACGTGGGAGGAACAGATGCGCCCATGGGCGCAGTATCTCCGTCAGGTGGCGAGGGAACGGGGTAGGAACCGGATCCACCTGGCCGACGCCTGGTGCGGCATGTGCGGTGTCAGACCGCAAGGCAGGGCCCCGCTCTGCGATCCGAGTGCAGGGAACATTCCACAGGACTTGGCCGCAATCGGTGAGCGGGAGGGTCTGTGGGTCGCGCTGGCAGTGGGGGCAGGGGAGACGGATCGTTGCGTTCCAACCGGTATGTGGAGTCGATGGATTCAGACATTTCTCTCGCAACGGGATGACGGGCACGTGGTCCTGATCGGCAGTGGACAGGAACGGGAAGCCGGACAGGCGGTGCTTGAAGGGTTGCCGTCGCTCCTTCAGGGACATGTTTGGGACTGCACCGGACGGACCACTCTCACCCAGCTGATGGCGGTGTTGCGCCGATGCCATTGGATCGTCGGTGCGGATACGGGCCCCCTGCATGTGGGAACCTTGGTGGGAGTCCGCGCATTGGGTTTCTATTTTTCCCGTGCCCGCGTTCACGAAACCGGCCCCTATGGCACGGGACATTGGGTCTATCAATCCGCGACGACGCAGCAGCCGAACAGCTGGCCGGTTGCGGAAAGCATCGCATTGATCTGCGATGATCGGCAATCACGCTCGGACGATTGGACGTTGTGGAGGAGTCACATGGATGAGTGGGGCGTCTGGTTCGATGACGGATCGGCATCTCAGGCCTCGGAGGCCACGCGCGCCGCGATGTGGCAATCCCTTTCGCCCGAACTCTGTCGGTCGACAGCCGCATGAGCACGTTACACGACAACATCACTCGACTCGCCGCTCGTCACCCGGACCTCGCCGGCTCCGTCACGAACGCGGCCGGTGGGGTGCTCACAATCGAACCGGCACGAAGCGGGGCTCCCTCGGCACGGCGTGCAGGACGATGGATTCACAGCGCTTACGATCCGCTGCGTGAGGCGCAGACCTGGGCGGCGGCCCATGCGTCTGCCTGCCGGCCCGGCGAGACCGTCGTCGTCGCGGGGGTGGGGCTGCTGTATCACGTGGAAGCCTTGCGCCGGGCGCTTTCGCCGGAGATCGAGCTTGCGGTGCTGGTCCCCGATGTCGACGAATTACAGGATGCGCTCACGGCACGGCCGATCGTGGACTGGTGCGCACAGGTCCACTGGCTCTCCGGAACAGCAGACGACATCGCCGAGCAATTACGCCGGAGCGGTCGCCCCCTGCGATGCCTGTCCTATGTGCCGGCGGCATCGGCGAATGCTGAATTTCATCGAGTCTTTGAGGAAGCGCTGCGCCGCAGCCTGGCAAGACAATCCGGCGGACAGTTGACCATCGCGTTGGTCGGGCCGATTTACGGAGGCTCGCTCCCCATCGCGCGTTATGTCAAACGCGCGTTGGAAACGCTTGGGCACACGGTGCAGTGGATCGATCACAGTGTGCATGCCGCCAGTTACGACGTGATGAGCTCGCTGAAAGACGGGCGGAATCGGCAGGTCATGCAGGGCCGAATGGCGAATCTCCTCAGCCAATGGACCCTCGCGTC
>WBZL01003718.1_pt1 | contig 13734 bp, 13 predicted proteins | sample 5204291 | NCBI WGS metagenome assembly WBZL01 (sample SAMN12344345, study PRJNA552823) | activated sludge metagenome | biome: Activated sludge suspended growth; feature: Nitrification reactor; material: Wastewater; isolation source: activated sludge from nitrification reactor of wastewater...
AATTCACCTTTAGCTCCAGCGTAGTGTACGCTTTGCCCAGCGGCAAGGTCGTGTGAACGGCGCAAGCGGTGGCTGAATCGAGCAGGGTGGCGGCAAAACCACCGTGAACGGTGCCAATGGGATTAAAATGGTATTCGGCCGGCGTGGCGGCAAAGACCACACGGCCGTTTTCCGCCTCGACAATGGCAAAACCAAACAAGCTGCCAATGGGGGCAAAGGGCAGTTCACCGGCAATGGCCTTCTGGAAAAATTCCAGGCCACTCAGCGAACGCGCCGCTTCGGCCACGGCATAGGGATCAGACCAGCTTACTGTATGGGTTTTCATCAAATAATTACGCCTATACGGGTGTCATTTCTAGGTCCTCCGAGAAATCCCATACTTATTGGCAAAGGGAACGAGATTTCTCCTCGAAGACTCGTCGAAATGACATGTTTTGGGCAAAACTTGTTTATTGACGACAAACTTTAGCGAATTTTACGCAGCATGGGCACCAGCTTGTATTTGCGTCGGTGCGTTTCCAGCAGGCCATCCAGATAGCTGCGCCACGCTTCGGCTTTGTCTGCGGCCAGATAAATGGGCTTGGCACGTGCCAGCCAATTGGCGGCCTCATCATAAGCCTGGGCTTTCCCGGCGTCCATGATGGACTCGGCCTGCCGTTGGCATTGCCGAATCGCCTAATCAGGGTAAGCGTCCTTCACCGCCTCAATCACATTCATCAAACTGCCGTGAGCATAGTGCGTTTTCTCAACTTCAGCCATTGCTTCTGGCAGCATTTTCTCATGGATGTAAATTTCGGCCGCATCCATGTCGTAATTCCCCTGGCTCAGGTGAGCCAGCAACGGCAGCTTTTGGGTCGGCCAGCTTTCCCCGGCAATTTGCTCGGCGGCAAGGTAATCTTGCAAGGAACGGGTACAGTAGAACGCAAATGTGGCCGCCTGGTTGGCAAGTTGGGTTTGTTTTTGTTTAACGGCCGTTTCCCGCACCCACTGCGCCAGCGTTGCTTCCTGAGGGCCGGCCGTCGCCTGGGTCATGTAGTGGGCAGCCAGGTCAAAAACGGCCGTTTTCTCCCCCTTCTCATACAGTAATTGCAGCAGCGATAGCACCTCATTGGCCGAGGTCAGATATTGTTTCGCCTCCGCTACCGCCTCCTCCGTCCGGCCTAGCTGCGCCAGCATGTTAACATACAGCCCCAACTGCCCCTCAGCCTCCGCCAGCCACAAATACGCCTGCCATTTTTGCTGCCGCGCCAGCACACGCAGCCGCGCCAGCGCCAGATCATCCGCCAACCACGGCCGTTCCCCTGCCCAGGCACCCTGCTCGGTAATCTCACCATTTTCAATCACCCGCAGCAGCGGTGGGTAGTTCCACTCTTGTTCCAACGCCATCAGCGCAACATCCAGAGAAGTCGAATCCTCAAGCTGCTTGTTCCACTTCTTGAGCTGCTTACGCCATGCTTCCTTGTCCTGGCTGCTCAAATCATGGCTCAACAACGCCTCAGCCAAAACCTCGCCCACCCCTTCCAGGCAGTCACTTGCCGTGTCTGCGAAAACATCTTCGTGGTAATCATCAAGCTTTTTGACCTGGGCAAACCATTCCGTTAATGCCACCTCTAGTATCGCCAACGCCCCGGCCACATCATTGGCCTCCAGGCAAGCAGCAGCCTGTTCCACAAACGGGTCAAGAGACTCGCCATAATCAGGGTAATCGTCGTATTCATACCAATCATCGTAATAACGGGAACGACTGGGGGAAAATTGCGCCATTTGCCCGCGAATGGCCTGCTGAATGGCCTCCACGTTGATGGGTTTAGGCACAACGGCCGTTTCTTCTCCCACCGCACCAGCCTGCAACTGGGCAACGGCCGTTTCCACAATACCCACCAAACCCGGCTGACCATCGGCCACAGCCAAAATCACCGCCCGCAGTTGCTCCGCGTCCAAATCAGCCAGAAGGGTGGCGAGTAACGGCCGTTCTGCTAGCGATTCCCGGTCGCGCCTGTAGGCCAGCAGCGTCGCCACAATATGCTTGCAATCTCCACCCCAATCATAGGGACAATTGCACAAAGTCCTGGCAATGGTGTTGCCGCTAAAATGCACTTCAACCAGATAGGGTTCATATTGGCTGCCCATCACTTTGGCTGTCAGCACCTCGCCCCGCAGCACCAGGTTCTCCACGTACCCCCCTTCAAAATAATCTTCCCCCCGGTCAAAGGATTGTCCATTGGCTCGCCCGCGTATTTCTTGCTCTGTAATTAACGGCCGTTCGCTCATAAACTCACCTCATCTTGCTCATATTTCCAAAGCCCACCTCATTCCAGCCGTCAATCGTAAAGCAAAAACCACAAACAGGCTACCGTTTTATGCCTCCAGCAAGGCCCGCTCCAGCCAATCCATCGCCCGCCCGTCGCGCACCATCTCCGGCGTCACCCGAATGACCAGCCAGCCATACAGCGCCGCCTCATTGTACTTTTCGCAATCGCTGGCAAACCGCTGCGGATGGGCATGACCCTTGCTGCGCCCCGTCTCCGTCTGCATCCAAATACCCCCCTCCACCTCGCACGCCACCAGCTGCGCCTTCCAGCAAAAGTCAAAACGCCATTTGCGGTTGGCATGAAACAAATACTCAAGCTGGGGTTCCGGCAAATTGGATAGCCGAATTTGTTCCAGCAGCACCTTGCTCCAGTCAATGTGCTGATAGGTTTGCGGTTTTTTGCGCGGTTTTTGCAATCTGATACGTTTTTTCATGACGCGATTATAGCACATGCGTTCTGTCTTGGGATGGGAATGTCCATTTAGTGTCCATTTAGAAGTTCAACTTCTCAGAAGAAGTTCAACTTCTCAGAAGAAGTTGAACTTCTAGCTCCACTTATTTCTGGACGATTACTTACGGGCAAAATGTGAGATGATAGAAAGATTGGGGTGGAAACGGCCGTTAATCCCCTCTAAAATAATGGCATGACAACCAACTGGACAGAAAACAACATACCCGATTTGCACGGCAAAACGGCCGTTATCACCGGAGCCAACAGCGGCTTGGGGTACGAAACAGCCCGCGCCCTGGCCGCCAAAGGCGCAACCGTCGTTCTCGCCTGCCGCAACCTAGATAAAGGTCAACAAGCCGTCGCCGCCATTCAACAGCACACCCCCCATGCCACGCTGGAATTAATGCCACTTAATCTGGCCGATTTAAGCGATGTGCGCCGCTTTGCCCATGCCTACACGCAAAAACACGGGCCACTGCACCTGCTCATCAACAACGCCGGAATCATGGCTCCCCCGCGCCGCGAAACGGCCGATGGCTTTGAAATGCAGTTTGGCACCAATCACCTCGGCCACTTCGCCCTCACCGGCCATCTGCTGCCGCTGCTGCTGGCAACCCCCAACGCCCGCGTTGTCACCGTCAGCAGCGGGATGCACTGGCAGGGCAAGATCAATTTTGAGGATATAAACGGCCGTAAAAGCTATGCCCCCTTCCCCGCCTACAGCCAAAGCAAGCTCGCCAATCTCCTTTTTGCCTATGAACTCCAGCGCAGGCTGGCAAGCCACGGCCACACCACCCTCAGCGTTGCCGCCCACCCCGGCTACGCCGCCACCAATCTGCAATCAACCGGCGGCTCGCGCCTTTTGACCTTGCTCTTGCGGTTCACCAACCAGTTCATGGCGCAAAGCCAGGCAATGGGCGCTCTGCCCCAGCTTTATGCCGCCACGGCTGCCGATGTCCAAGGGGGTGATTATTTTGGCCCCAACGGCTTTTATGAAGCGCGTGGCTACCCCGTCAAGGTCAGCTCCAGCGATGCTTCCCGCAACCCGGAAACGGCCGTTCGGCTGTGGCATCTCTCGGAAGAAATGACCGGCGTTGTTTATCCAATCTAAAATGGAGATTAGAGATTGGCGATTGGAGATTGGTTAATCTCTAATCTCCAATCCCCAATCTCCACCCCCCCACGACCCATGAAACTATCCATCCTCGACCAATCCCCCATTCGCCACGGCGGCACGCCGCACCAGGCACTGCAAGAAACCATCGCCCTGGCGCAAAAGACCGAAGAGCTGGGCTACCACCGCTTTTGGGTCTCGGAACACCACAACACCAACACCCTGGCTGGCACTGCCCCCGAAGTGCTGCTGGCCGCCCTCGGTGCCGCCACCCGCACCATCCGCCTCGGCTCCGGCGGGGTGATGCTGCCCCATTACAGTGCCTTCAAGGTGGCCGAAACCTTTTCGCTGCTGGCAACGCTCTACCCTGGGCGCATTGATTTGGGCGTGGGGCGGGCACCGGGCAGCGACATGGAAACGGCGCGAATTCTGGCAACCGACGGCCGGCCGAAATTTGAACGCTTCCCCAACCTGGTGCAAGAGCTGCGCCAAATGCTCACCGACCCCGACTTTCGCCCCAAGGTCATGCCCCGCCCACCCGAACCACCCCCCATCTGGATGCTCGGCTCCAGCCCCGACAGTGCCGTACTGGGAGCGCAGCTTGGCCTGCCCTATAACTTTGCCCTTTTCATCAACAACAAAATGAGTCCCGAAATCCTCAACTTTTACCGCCGCCAGTTTATGCCATCGCCGCAGCTTGCCGAACCCCACACCTGTCTGACGGTGATTGTGGTTTGTGCCGAAACGGAGCAGGAGGCGCAGCGGCTGGCGCTTAGTCGCGGGCTTTCATTCCTGAAGTTTGCCACGGGGCAAAAGGTGGCGGGCATTCCCACGGTGGAAGAGGCGGAAAGCTATCCCTATACCCCACAAGAGTGGGCGTTTATGCAGGAGAGGGCGCAACAAACGGCCGTTGGCACCCCCGCCCAAGTCAAGGAAAAGCTCCTCCAGCTTGCCACCCAGTTCGGGGCCGATGAACTCATGACCGTCACCGTCACCCACGACTTCGCCGCCCGCATTCGCTCCTACGAACTGCTGGCCGAGGCGTTTAACCTGTAATCTCCGACTTGTTTGTAGGGCAATTTTGCAAAATTGCCCTACGCTACTCCATGTCCCCGCAAAAGGTGACAAAAAATCCCCTTAACATATGACACCCCCATTGCCACATTTGGCTAAACTATGCTAACCTGACAGCAAATCCATCTTTTGATCTGCAACCGCCTCGCCCGTTGCAGACCCACAACAACTGTTTTCACTGAGGAGGTGTGTATGAATAATGGCTCAAATGGTGTAGCATCTTTACAGGCTCGGCTTAACGAGCCACAAACGGCTGCTGCAATCAACCGATTGCTGGATCGGATTGAGACGTTGGAGCAGACGGTTGGCCGCCTGGCTGACGCACTGGAACAAGCCCCTGGTATGGTTGCCATGATGGGCGACATGGCTGATGAAACGGTGCGGCAAGCAGCGGCACGTGGCGTGAATGTTGAAGAACGGTTGAAAACGGCTTTGGCTTTGGCAGACAGGCTGACGGCGGAAGAAACGGCCGTTAAACTCAACAACCTCCTCGACCTCACCGACCAACTCCCCGGCACCCTCGCCATGATGGGCGACATGATGGACGAAACCGTCCGCCGCGCCGCCAGCAGCGGCATAGACATCGAAGCCCGTCTTCGCGCCGGGCTAACCATGGCCGAAAAGCTCACCGCCCCCGAAATGACGGCTAAACTCGATCAACTGCTGGCTCTGGCCGACCAGGCTCCTGGCATGGTTGCCATGATGGGCGACATGGTAGACGAAACCGTCCGCCGCGCCGCCAGCAGCGGCGTAGACATCGAAGCCCGCCTTCGCGCCGGGCTGACCATGGCCGAAAAGCTCACCGCCCCCGAAATGATGGCTAAACTCGATCAACTGCTCGCCCTGGCCGACCAGGCTCCCGGCATGGTTGCCATGATGGGCGACATGATGGACGAAACCGTCCGCCGCGCCGCCAGCAGCGGCATAGACATCGAAGCCCGCCTCCGCGCCGGGCTGACCATGGCCGAAAAGCTCACCGCCCCCGAAATGATGGCTAAACTCGATCAACTGCTCGCCCTGGCCGACCAGGCCCCCGGCATGATGGCTATGATGGGCGACATTGTGGATGAATCTTACCGTCGCGCCAGCGAAGCAGGCATCAACATTGAGGCAATGGTGCGGCAAGGTGCCCGTGCCGGTGCCAAATTCAGCGCTCTGATGGAGTCGGAAGAGTTTGACGCGCTGATGGAATCCGGCATTCTCGACCCCCAAGCCGTGGCTTCGGTCGGCACAGTAGGGCGGGCACTCATCGCCAGCCAGCAGCACCCGCCGCAATCAGTGGGATTATTTGGTTTACTGAGTGCCATGCGTGACCCCAACATGCAGCGGGCGCTCGGCTTTCTCGCCACCTTTGGCGCAGAATTTGGCAAGCAAATAAACAAGTGAGAAAAAGACTGAGAGACTGGAAAACTAATCTTAATCTCTCAATCTCCTAATCTCTATTTCTGACAGAGGAGAAAACTATGAAAGATCATTACAAAGTCCTGGTTATTGGTGGCGGTACCGCCGGCTTAGCTGTTTCAGCACGACTGATGGATCACAGCAATGGTTCGCTTAATTTAGGCATTATTGAACCCTCAGAGAAGCATTACTACCAACCGTTGTGGACGCTGGTTGGTGCTGGTGTCTTCCCCCGCGAGGAAACAGAACGGGACGAACGGGACTTTATCCCCGCCGGTGCCGACTGGATTCAAGACCGTGTCGCCACTTTTGATCCCGACAACAACACCGTGACCACCGAAAGTGGCAGCACCATTGGCTACGATTATCTGGTTGTCGCCGCCGGGATTCAAATTGACTGGGACGCCATTCCAGGTTTGAAAGAAAGCGTAGGCAAACCCGGCACCGGCGTTTGCAGCAACTACTCCTACGACACCGTTGGCTCCACCTGGAATAACATCAGCAACCTGCGCAGCGGCACGGCACTTTTCACCCAGCCCAGCACCGGGGTGAAATGCGCCGGGGCACCGCAAAAGATTTGCTATTTAGCTGAAGATCATTTCCGTCGTTCCGGCGTGCGCAACAACATCAATGTCATCTTTGCCACCGGCACACCGAGCATTTTTGCCGTGAAAAAATATGCAGATTCACTGCTGAAGGTGATTGAACGCAAGGGAATTGATGCCCGCTATGGCACGGAGTTGGTTGCCCTGCGCCCCGACAAAAAGGAAGCGGTGTTTGAGCCAGTGGGTGGCGGTGAACAAAGCGTCATCAAATATGACATGATTCACGTAACGCCGCGCCAAAGCGCACCGGACTTTATCAAGAAGAGCAAGCTGGCAGCAGCTACGGGCTGGGTAGACGTGGATCAGAACACGATGCAGCACAAGCGGTATGCCAATGTGTTTGCTTGCGGCGACTGCAGCAGCTTGCCCACATCCAAGACCGGGGCAGCCATTCGCAAGCAGGCTCCGGCACTGGCAAACAATTTGTGGGCAATGATGAATGGGCACGGGCTTCCCGACAGCTACGACGGCTATACCTCCTGCCCCCTTGTCACTGGTTACGGCAGCCTTATCCTGGCTGAATTCGACTATGATAAAGTCCCGCAAGAGACTTTCCCCTTTGACCAATCGCAAGAACGGTATAGCATGTATGCTCTGAAAGCTTATGCTCTGCCGCGCATGTACTGGCATGGTATGCTGCGTGGACGCGCTTAGTTCAGTAATCAGTAATCGGTTATCAGTGCAATCCTATTTACTGATTACCGATTACTCTCCAAGAGGTTCCTATGTGGTTTGAAACAATTATTCGTGAGGAGACAGGCTGTGCTGCCTACATGATTGGGTGTGATCGTACCCAGGAATGTATGGTGTTTGACCCGCTGTGGGACATACAGCCCTATTTGGATATGGCGAAGAAAAAAGAATCAACTATTCGCTATGTCATTGATTCGCACAGCCACGCTGACCATATTTCTGGCGGACGGCGGTTGGCTGAGGCCACTGGTGGCGAGTTGATTTTGCCTGAGTTGGCCGATATTACCTATGAAGCGACGCGGGTGAAACATGGCGACATGATTCGCATGGGTGGCGTGGGTATGGAGATTGTGCATGTGCCGGGACACCGGCCGGAGCAAATCAATCTGCTTATTTACGATTTTCCGCGTGGTGACGAGCCGTGGTTTATGCTAACGGCCGATTTTGTGATGGTTGGTGACGTGGCTCGCCCTGACCTGGCGCAGGCTGGGGACGAAGGTGCGCCGGTTTTGTTTGACGTTGCCATTCCCCGCTTTTTGAACTTACCTGACCACGTTGAGGTGTATCCCGGCCATCTGGCCGGGTCTACCTGAGGCCGCGTTACCAGTGGCAAGGTTGCCACTACGGTTGGGTACGAGCGCCGTTTTAACGATGCGCTAAAAATCAAGAGCAAGGAGCGGTTTACGGCTTACATGCAGGATGACCAGCCGCTGAAGCCGGCTAACATTTTGAACATTGTGGCGACGAATCAGGGGAAACGGCCGTTAACCATGTCTACTCCCGTTGCTGCCCCCCTCTCCCCTGCCCAGGTACAAGAACTGATGGACAGCGGCCATTACGTCATTGATGCCCGCTCCTCTGCCGCCTACGGTCAAGGGCACATTCCCGGTGCTATCAACGTGCAGATGTCCAGCCTGGAGTTTGAGCAGCGCGTTGGCTGGATGACCCCCGATGACTCGCGCTATGTGCTTGTTGCCGACAGCAGTGAAGATGCCCAACGCTGTATCTACAACATGGCCTTCATTGCCCTCGATACGCAGGTAAGCGGGTTCCTGGACGGCGGTATGGATGCGTGGATTGCGGCCGGCAACCATGTTACCACCGTACCGCAAATAGACGTACATACCCTGCACCATCGGCTCTCCACCAACGGCTTGCAGGTATTGGATGTGCGTGAGGATGAAGAGTGGGGCGAAGGTCACATTGAAGGAGCCCACTTCTTGCCCTACACGCGCCTGGTACCGCAGCTCACAAGCCCAGCGCAGATTGACGACTTGCAACTGACCCACGACCAAAGCATCGCCGTCACCTGTGCCACAGGAAAACGTTCCAGCACAGCCATCGGCATTATGCTGCGGCACGGTTACAAGAATCTCTACAATGTAACCGGTGGCATGGACGCATGGAAAAAGGCTGATTTCCCCATGATCGACGGCGAGGGGAATGTGTGTAAGATTTAGCATTGCCAGCGATGCTGCCCTGTGTTAAACTGTTGACGTTATGCAGATTTTAGCCACCACTTTTTCCCAAACGGCCGTTATCTTCGGCCAAACCGCCCATCACCATCATCACAATTGGGATTCCTACCCCCTGGGTTGAGGTGGCTTTGGCCTGAGTCTACATTTGTCTTACAAACAAGACCCTCCTCGGAACCCCGGGGAGGGTCTTTTTATTTGGAGATTGGAGATTGGGGATTGGTGTAACATGCAGCAATCTCCAATCCCCAATCCCCAACCTCTACAACGATGGCACGAACCGATATACGCATCGCGCTCCCCAGCAAAGGAGTGCTGCAAAGTAGTTCTCTCGATTTTTTGGCGGCCTGTGGCATGAAGGTCTACCACCCCAACCCGCGCCAGTATGAAGCCACCATCCCCTCGCTGCCGGGGGTCAAGGTCATGTTCCAGCGTCCCGGCGACATTGTGGTGGGAGTGCGCGAAGGGAGCATGGATTTTGGTATTTCCGGCTGGGATTTGATTGCCGAAAAAAGCCACGGCAGCAACGCCATTTTGCCGCTCCACGACGCGCTAGGGTACGGCCCCTGCACGCTCAACCTGGCCGTGCCGGAGGCGGTACCGGTAAACACAATGGCGGATTTGGCGGTTTGGGCGCGGGAGTTGGGGGAAAACGGCCGTTTTCTCCGCATCGCCACCAAATTCCCTAACGTCACCGCCGCCTTCCTCGACCGCCACGGCATCGCTCCCTACAAACTGGTCAACGTCGAAGGCACGCTGGAAATCGCCCCCGCCATCGGCTTTGCCGACCTCATCGCCGACTTGGTGTCGTCGGGGGTCACGCTGCGGGATAACCATTTACGGCCGTTAACCGACGGCAAAATCCTCGACTCCCAGGCGTGCCTCATCGCCAACCGCGATGCGCTGCAAAGCCGCCCCGACGTTCTCGCCGTCGCCCGCTACATGCTCGAATACATCGAAGCCCACCTGCGCGGCAGCGGCTCCTACCAGGTCACAGCCAACGTGCGCGGTGACTCCCCCGCCGCCATTTCGGCTAAAATGTTTGCCAAGCCCCACATTCGCGGGCTGCAAGGCCCCACCATCTCCCAGGTCGTGGCCGCACCCCACCTGCAAAGCAGCGAAAATTGGTACGCCGTCAACATTATCGTCCGCAAAAACGACCTCTTTCAGGCCATTAAAGAGCTGCGTGAGGTGGGCGGCAGCGGCGTCATCGTCACCCCCTGCACCTACATTTTTGAAGAAGAGCCGGAGCGGTATCGGGCGATGGTGGCCGCGCTGGCTGTTTAATGATGGTGTGAACATACATTTATTGAACCGCAGAGAGCGCAGAGCAGAAAGTGATGATCTAGAAGTTCAACTTCTGTGAGAAGTTGAACTTCTGAACCCTTTGCGATCTTTGCGTTCTCTGCGGTGGGAATTCTTCCTATGATCAACATTTATTCAGTAAACGAAGCAGAAAAAACGATTTTACGGCGGGAGATGGCGTTGGAGCCAACGGTGCCGCCAGGATTGCAGGCGAGTTTGGATCGGCTGTTTGGGGAGGGATGTCGGCCAGAAACGGCCGTTTCCCACCTCCTGCAACAAATTCGGCAGCAGGGCGACGCGGCCCTGCGCCACTGGACAGCGCAAATTGACGGCGTAGCCCTGGAGGGCATTCAGCTTGATCCCGCCGAGATTGCCGCCGCTGCCACGCGAATAGAGCCAGAATTGATGGAGGCACTGGTGCTGGCAGCCGGCCGCATCCGCGAATTCCACCAGCACCAGCCGCTGCCGTCGTGGGAAACCAATGCCCTGGGCGGGCGGCTGGGGCAAAAGGTCACGCCACTGAAGCGGGTGGGGGTCTATGTCCCCGGCGGCACCGCCCCCCTCCCCTCCTCGCTGCTGATGTCGGTGATTCCGGCGCAGGTGGCCGGGGTGCAGGAAATTGTGGTGGCAACCCCGCCGCAGCGGGAGACGGGGCGCATTGCCGATGTGATTTTGGCGGCGGCGCACATTTGCGGCGTGGAGACGGTTTACCAGATGGGCGGGGCGCAGGCAATTGGGGCGCTGGCCTTTGGCACGGAGTCGGTGGCGCGGGTGGACAAGATTGTGGGGCCGGGGGGGCTGTTTGTGACGCTGGCGAAGCGGCAGGTGTATGGCATTGTGGGGATTGATGGGCTGTATGGGCCGACGGAAACGGCCGTTATTGCCGACGACAGTGCCAATCCGGTCTGGGTGGCGGCCGATCTGCTGGCGCAGGCGGAGCATGATGTGCTGGCAACGGCGATTTTGTTTACGCCGTCGCGGGAGCTGGCAACGGCCGTTCAGCGCGAAGTTGCCCGGCAAACGGAGCAACTGAGCCGCGATGACGTGATTGCCATCTCGCTGGCAAACCAGAGCGGCATCGTCATCACCCAGGATTTGGCCGAGGCGACGCGGTTGGCCGACAGCTTTGCCCCGGAGCATTTGTGCATTGCCACGGAAAACCCGCGCCACTGGGCGGAGCAGATTCAGTGTGCCGGGGGCATTTTCTTGGGGGAACGGTCGTTTGAGGTGCTGGGTGACTATGTGGCCGGGCCAAGCCATGTGATGCCGACGGGGGGGACGGCGCGGTTTGCTTCGCCATTAACGGCCGTTGATTTTGTCCGCATCACCAGCATCATCGAACTCGACGACGCCACCTCCGCCCGCCTCAGCCCTGCTGCCGCCCGCATTGCCCAGGCCGAACTGCTGACAGCCCACGCCAATGCAGCGCGTTTGCGGGGGGGAATCTAAACGCAAAGAGCGCAAAGGGCGCAAAGAAAAAGGAAGAAAAAAAGTGAAAGAAGAAGATCGTTTGTCGAACGAAATTATCGGAGCAGCCATTGAGGTTCATAAGCAATTAGGGCCGGGGTTGTTGGAGTCAGCATATGAGCAATGTCTTGCTTACGAATTAGGCGAGCGCAATATTCCATTCCAACGGCAAAAGGAGCTTGCTGTAATCTACAAAGGAGTCAGCGTGGGTTGCGGTTATCGTCTAGATCTTTTAGTTGGAAATTTGGTCATTGTTGAGCTAAAAGCTGTTGAAAAAATCCATCCCATCCATGAAGTTCAGGTACTTACATACCTCAAGCTCGCCAAATGCAAGCTAGGTCTCTTGCTCAACTTCAACGTCATCCTCATGAAACATGGCATCAAACGCATCGCGCTAAATCTTTAATTCTTCCTTTGCGATCTTTGCGATCTTTGCGTTTCAAAAAAGGAAACACCTATGCAAACAAAATTTGTGCGGAAAGAAATTGTGGCGATGGAGCCTTATACGCCGATTGTGCCGTTTGCGGTGCTGTCGCGGCGGCTGGGGCGGCGGCCGGATGAGATTGTGAAGCTCGATGCCAACGAAAACCCGTATGGGCCGTCGCCCAAAGCCCTGGCAGCACTGCAAAGTGGGGAATTTTTCCACATTTACCCTGACCCGGAGGCGACGCAACTGCGGGAAGCATTGGCTGATTACACGAAAACGCCGGTGGAGCATCTGCTATGTGGGGCGGGGGCGGATGAGCTGATTGATTTGGTGCTGCGGGTGGTGCTGGAGCCGGGCGACGGGGTGGTTGATTGCCCGCCGTCGTTTGGCATGTATCCGTTTTCAACGGCCGTTAACAGCGGCCACTACATCCCCGTTCCCCGTTTGGCTGATTTCAAGGTGGATGTGGAGGGGGTGGAAACGGCCGTTTCTGCCCACCCCCACGCCAAAATCCTCTTTCTCTGCTCCCCCAACAACCCCGACGGCAGCGTCATCGCCGAAGCCGACTTGCGCCGCCTGCTGGCCCTGCCCCTGCTGGTGGTGCTGGATGAAGCGTATGTGGATTTTGCCGAACAGGATGGCGTGTCCAGCCGAATGAACTGGGTGCAAGAGTATGACAATCTGGTGGTGCTGCGGACGTTTAGCAAGCTGGCCGGGCTGGCCGGGCTGCGCGTGGGGTATGGGGCTTTTCCACGCTGGCTGCTGCCCCACCTGTGGAAGATCAAGCAGCCGTACAACATCAACGTGGCGGCGGAGCTGGCAGCGGTGGCGGCGTTGCAGGACAAAGAGTGGTTACACGAAAAGGTTGGGCTGCTGGTGGCGGAACGGGAGCGGATGATTGCTGAATTGGGCAACATCTCATATTTGCAGCCCTACCCCAGCCACTCTAATTTTGTGCTGTGTCGGGTTGTGGATCGTTCCGCCCAACAGCTAAAACTTGATTTAGAACAAACAGGCATCCTCGTCCGCTACTTCAACAAACCCGGCCTCGACAACTGCATCCGCATCAGCGCGGGAACGCCGGGGCAGACGGATCAACTACTTCATATCTTAAAACAGTTTGAGGAGGTAAGAGATTAGAGATTAGAGATTGGAGATTGGCAGCCACATGATACCCAATCTCCAATCTCCACTCTCTAGTCTCCCAAGCAATGAGAAACGCAACCATTAAACGACAAACCAAAGAAACCGACATTGCCCTAACATTGAATCTGGACGGCAGCGGGGCGTGTGAGGTTGGCACAGGGGTAGGATTTTTAGATCACATGCTAACGGCAGTGGCGGTGCATGGGCTGTTTGATTTGACGGTACAGGCGACAGGGGATTTGCACATTGATGCCCACCACACCAT